>Ga0209053_1000241_pt1 | contig 50298 bp, 43 predicted proteins | sample EBPBio152010_DNA_FD_185864 | JGI IMG/M metagenome (GOLD analysis project Ga0209053, IMG submission 185864) | Wastewater treatment Type I Accumulibacter community from EBPR Bioreactor in Madison, WI, USA - Reactor 1_7/15/2010_ DNA (SPAdes)... | ecosystem: Engineered > Bioreactor > EBPR >... | reverse complement strand
TGTTGACGGCGACGAACTCGACGCCGTGGATGCCCTTGACGAGCATGTTGTTGACGGCGTTGCCGCCGCCGCCGCCGACGCCGACGACGCGGATCACGGCGGTGGACTGCGCCTCGTCGTCGAAGGCGAAACGGGTGAAATCAGTGGTCATGGGGGGTTCCTCCGGAAGGGTGCCAGGGAGAGCGACCGGGAGCGGTCAGGAGGCCGGGGGGCCGGAGGCAGGGTGACACCGGTGAAGCTACCGGCTCCGCGTCACCTTGCCGTAACAATGTGAGAGAGAAACGCGGCTAGAGTTCGTCGAACCAGCGGCGCATGCGCCCGGCGATGCGGGTGCCGAGGGTGTCGGGGTCTTCGGCCGCGTGGTGGAAGCCGTCGCCGCCGACCTCGCCAGCGAGCACGCCGACGGTGGTCGCCTCCTGCTCGACCTCCTCGGCCACGAGCACGGCGCCGCCGCCGGTGCCGGTCCGCAGCCCGTGCAGCACGAGCCCGACGGCCGTCGCGAACTTGGGATCGGAGACCTCCTCGACGAGGCCGCCGGTGAGGCCCATCGGGCGCCCGATGCGCGCCTCGAGGCCGAGGATGTCGGCCGCGAGCTCGGCCGTGCCGGGGATCAGCGCGCCGCCGCCGGTGAGCACGACGCCCGCCGAGAGGTGGCGGCCGTAGCCGGAGCGCTTGACCTCGATCGCCACGATCTCGAGGATCTCCTCGAGGCGCGGCTGGATGATCTGCGCGAGCGTGCTCTGGCGGATGGCCTTCTCGGGGCGCCCGCCGATGCCGGGGATCGTGATCTCGGGGTCGTCGGTGACCATGTCGCCGAGGGCGACGCCGAACTGCCGCTTGAGGCGCTCGGCCTGGTCGTGCAGGATGCCGAGGCCCTTGCGCAGGTCGTCGGTGACGCGGTTGCCGGCGACGGCCACGACGGCCGTGTGGCGGATCGTCTTGTCCTCGAAGATGGCGATGTCGGTCGTCCCGCCGCCGATGTCCACGAGCACCACGCCGACCTCCTTCTCGTCGTCGTGCAGCACGGCGTGGCTGGAGGCCAGCGGCTCGAGCACGATGTCGTCCACGGCGTAGCCGGCCTTCTCGATGCAGCGGTAGATGTTCTTGGCCGCCGAGACGAGCCCGGTGATGATGTGGACGTTGGCCTCGAGGCGCACGCCGGACATCCCGATGGGGTCCGCCACACCGTCCTGGCCATCCACGATGAACTCCTGCGGCAGCACATGGAGGATCTCGCGGTCGGCGGGCATCGCCACGTGGCGCGTGTCGTCGAGCAGGCGGCGGACGTCCGCGCGGTCGATCTCGCCGCCCGAGACGGTGATCACGCCGCGGCTCTGGAAGCTCTGGATGTGGTCGCCGGCGATCCCGACGACGACGCTGCGCGTGGTGACGCCGGCGGCGTGCTCGGCCTCGTGGATGGCCTTCTGCACGGCGGCCACGGTCTTGTCGATGTTGACGACCACGCCCCGGTTGAGGCCGTCGCTCTCGGCGACGCCGACGCCGCGCACGTGGATGCGCCCCAGCGCGTCGGCCGACGCGACAACGGCGCAGATCTTGGTCGTCCCGATGTCGACGCCGACGACGATGCGCTCGCCGCCGTCGAGGCGCGGCGTGGAGTCCGGGTGCAGGGAAGGGGTCATGGTGGGAGGGAGAAGGGTTAGGCGGAGACGGACGAGGAGGAGTCCGGCGCGGGCGGCTCGCCTTCGAGGGTGACGACCTGCCCGCGGTAGCGGAGGTCGACCTGTCGGAGGCGCGCCGCCGGGCGCGGGAGGACGGCCTGGTCCCAGAAGGCGCGCAGGCGCGCCAGCTGGTCGGCGTGGTCGGTGCGGCCGAGGCGGACCGGGATGGTCCCGACCTCGCCGGCGGGGGTCGTGTAGAGCGTGAGCGCGCCCTGCGGGCCGACGTGGACCTCGGAGACGAGCGCGGCGGTGGCGGCGTCGGCGGCGGCCAGGGCTGCGAGCAGGCTGCGGAGCGCGCGGCGGTCGGTGCGCTCGCCGGGCGGCGGCGCCGGCACGTCGCCGGTGAGCACGGGCACGTCCACGACCGCCGGGCGCAGCGAGGCGACGGGCATCGCGAAGCCCTCGGCGTCGAAGAAGTGGCTCGGCTCGCCGTCGGCCAGCGCGAGCGCGACGGGCACGCGCTCCTCGACCGTCACGCGGAGCGTGCCGGTGGGCCAGCGCGTGACGCGCGCCGAGGCCACCCACGGGTGGCGGGATGCGCGGTCGGCCATCAGCGCCGGCGAGAGCGAGAAGAGCGCGACGGAGTCCGGCACGGCCTCCGTGAGGTCGGCGATGTCGGGCGCGCTCGCGTGGTGCGCGCCGGCGACGACGACGCGCGCCAGCGGCAGCGTGCGCAGCCAGACGAGCCCGGCCAGCAGGCCGACGACGGCCGCGCCGAGGAGCGCGCGGCGGGCGAGGCGCCGGGTTGTGGCGCGGCGGGTGGCGGCGTCGGAGCGGCTCATCGGTCGTCGGCGGCGGGGCCGCGGAGGAGGTCGAGCAGGGCGTCGCCGGCGCGCCAGACGTCGCCGGCGCCCATCGTCACGACGAGGTCGCCGGGCTGGACGAGCGCCGCGAGCGCCGCCGGCAGGTCGGCCTTGTTCGGCACGTAGTGGACGTCGCGGTGGCCGTAGGCGCGCGCCAGCTCGGGCAGCAGCTCGCCGGTGACGCCCTCGATGGGCGTCTCGCGCGCCGGGTAGATGTCGGTCAGCACCAGCACGTCGGCGTCGTCGAACGAGCGCGCGAAGTCCTCGGCGAGGTCGCGCGTGCGGCTGTAGAGGTGCGGCTGGAAGACGGCCACGAGGCGGCGCGCGGGCCAGCCGCCGGTGGCGGCCTCCAGCGTGGCCGCGATCTCCGTCGGGTGGTGCGCGTAGTCGTCCACGACCGTCACCGGCGCGTCGCCGGCCGGGAGCACGGCGTCGCCCTTGACCTGGAAACGGCGGTCCACGCCCGAGTAGGTCGCCAGCGCGGAGGCGATCGTCTCGAACGGCACGTCGAGCTCCAGCCCGAGTCCAACCGCCGCGAGCGCGTTGCGAACGTTGTGCAGGCCCGGCGCGTGGAGCGTGACCGCGCCCAGCGTCTCACCGTCGCGCACGACGTCGAAGCGCGTCACCGGTCCCTCGGCCACGACGTGCTCGGCGCGGACCTGCGCCTGCCGGCTCGTGCCGTAGGTGATCACGCGGCGGGTGAGCTGCCCGAGGATCGAGCGCACGTTGGCGTCGTCGAGGCACACGAGCGCGGCGCCGAAGAAGGGAACCGAGTTGGCGAACTGCACGAACGCCGCCTTGATGTCGTCGAGGTCGGCGTAGATGTCGAGGTGGTCGGCCTCGATGTTGGTGACGACGACGTGGATCGGCGTCAGGCGCAGGAACGTGCGGTCGTACTCGTCGGCCTCGATCACGATGGTCTCGCCGGCGCCCGAGACGGCGTTCGAGCCGAAGACAGCCACCTTGCCGCCGACGATGATCGTCGGGTCCAGCCCCGCATGCTGGAGCACGAGGCCCACCATGGTGGTGGTCGTCGTCTTGCCGTGCGTGCCGGCGACGCCGATGCCGCGCTTGGCGCGCATCAGCTCGCCGAGCATCTCGGCGCGCTTGATGATCGGGATGTGGCGGCGCAGCGCCTCGGCGGTCTCGGGGTGACTCTCGGGCTCGCGGATGGCCGACGAGTAGACCAGCACGTCGGCCTCGCCGACGTTCTCGGCGGCGTGACCTTCGTGGACCGTCGCGCCGAGCGACTCGAGGTGCGCCGTCACGTCGCTCTTCTTGAGGTCCGACCCCGACACGACGAAGCCGCGCCGGATGAGCACCTCGGCGATCGACGACATGCCGATGCCGCCGATGCCCACCATGTGGACGTGGCGGACGCGGCCCATGCGGTCGGCCGAGCGCATCGCGGAGAGGGGCATCGTCATCGGATCGTCACCGGGCAGCGAGTTCGAGGACGGCGTGCGCGACGGTGCGCGCGGCGTCCGGGCGGGCGAGCGTGAGGGCGGCGGCGCGCATCGCGTCGAGCGCCGGCGCGTCGTGCACGAGCGCGGCGATCTCGGGCATCCGCGCGGCGAGCTCGCGCTCGGGCACGAGGAGCGCGGCGCCGTCCATCGCGCGGGCGTTGCTCGTCTGGTGGTCGGCCGTCACGTTGGGGCTCGGCACGAGCGCGCTCGGCGTGCCGGTGGCGGCGAGCTCGCTGCACGTGAGCGCGCCGGAGCGGCAGACGGCGAGGCTGGCGGCCGCATAGGCGAGGTCCATGCGGTCGAGGTACGGCACGAGCGCGAGGCCGGGACGGGCGCCGACGCGCGCGGCGACGGCGTCGTGGTAGCGCGTGCCGGTGGCCCAGAGGACGCTCGCGCCGGAGGCCAGCAGCGCCTCCAGGTGCGCCTCGACGGCGTCGTTGAGCGGCGCCGCGCCGAGGCTGCCGCCCATCACGAGCAGCGCGGGCGCCGCCGGCGGCAGCCCGAAGTGGGCGCGCGCGGCGGCGGCGTCGCCGCCCGGCACGAGGTCGGCCCGCACGGGGTTGCCCGCGACGGTCGTCTCGACGCCGGGGAAGGCGCGGCGCGCGGCCTCGAACGCCACGAAGACGCGCGCGGCGCGCGGCGCCAGCAGGCGGTTGGTCGCGCCGGCGGTCGCGTTCTGCTCCTGGATCACGAGCGGCCGGCGGCGGGCGACGGCCGCGAGGCCCACCGGACCGCTCGCGTAGCCGCCGGTGCCGACGACGACGTCCGGCCGGAACGAGCCGACGAGGCGCCAGCTCTCGGCGAGGCCGCGCGCGAGCTTGAACGGGAACGACACGTTGCGGCGCAGCGCGTCGCCTGAGAGGCCGCGCTGGAAGCCGCTCACCGTGACGGCGTGGATCGGGTAGCCGGCCTTCGGGACGGCGGTCCACTCCATGCGGTCGCGCGTGCCGGCGAACGCCACGTCGGCGCCCGGCGCGAGCGCGCGCACGGCGTCGGCGATGGCGATGGCCGGGTACACGTGTCCGCCCGTGCCGCCGCACGCGAACAGCACGCGCGGGGCGCGGGCCGGGGCGGAGTGCGAGGAAGAGGCCGGAGACACGGGACAGAGCAAGGATGTAGGGACACACCGCCGGTGTGTCCCCGGTGGGGTCAGTCGTCGGCGTCGGGCGCGCTGTGGCGCGAGACGTTGAGCAGCAGGCCGACCATCGCGCCGGTGATGACGAGCGACGTGCCGCCGTAGCTCACGAACGGCATCGGGAGGCCCGTCACCGGCAGCAGGCCGCAGGCCACGCCGGCGTTGACGAAGCCGTAGAGCACGACGGCCGTCGTGAGCCCGACGGCGAGGAAGAGGCCCAGCGGGTCGGGCGCGCCGCGCGCCACGCGCAGGAAGCCGCGCGCGAGGATCCACATGAACACGAGCAGCACCACGCCCGCGCCGACGAGGCCGTACTCCTCGGCGATGATGGCGAAGATGAAGTCGTTGTAGGGCGCCGGCAGGAAGTCGCGCTGGACGCTCTTGCCCGGCCCGACGCCCGTCAGGCCGCCCATCGCGAAGGCGATGCGCGCCTGGTCGGCCTGGTAGCCCTCGGCGGCGCGGTCGTGGACCGCCGCGTCGTCCGAGAAGAACGACGTGCCGAGGAAGGCGTCCACGCGATCGGCGCGCGCGGGGCTCGTCGCGAGCAGGCCGACGGCCAGCACGAGGCCGGCGGCGGCGACCGCGCCGAGGTGCGCCAGCCGCACGCGCCCGACGAAGAACATCACGCCGAGCGTCGCGCTCAGCACGGCCGCCGTCGAGAGGTTCTCCATGCCGATGAGCAGGATCGTCGGGCCGGCCCAGACGAGCAGCGGCACGAAGCCGCGGCTCCAGTCCTCGATGTAGGTCTGCTTGCGCGCCAGCAGCGCCGCCATGTGGACGATCAGCGCCGCCTTCGCGAAGTCCGACGGCTGGAAGCCGATGGGCCCGAGCTCCAGCCAGCGCTGCGCGCCGTTGGTGGCCGCGCCGAGCACCTGCACCAGCACCAGCAGGCCGAGCGCGATGATCATCGCCGGACGCGAGAAGCGCGCCACGCGGCGGTAGTCGAGGTACGAGAAGGCCGCCATCGCGCCGAGCGCGAGCCCCACGCGGAAGAGGTGCTTGAAGAGGAACGCCTGCGGGTCGCCGTCGCCGCGCGTCTCGGCGAGGAAGGCGACGGCGCTGAACACGGCCGCGACGCCGACCGCGCTCAGGGCGAGCACGGCCCACAGCACGGCGCGGTCGGACGTCCGGTGGGGGGCGGCGGCGGTCATCAGAGGGCGTGGACGAGCGACTTGAAGACCTCGCCGCGGTGCTCGTAGTCGTCGAACATGTCGAACGACGCGCACGCCGGGCTGAGCAGGACGGTGTCGCCGGGGGTCGCCATCAGGTGCGCGAGCTGGACGGCCTCCTCCAGGCTGCCGGCGCGGACGCTGTGCGGCGCGTGCGCCCCGAGCGCGGCCTCGACGGCCTCGGCCCCCTCGCCGATGGCCACCACGCCCTTGACGCGCTCGGCCACGAGCCGCTCCAGCGGGCCGTAGTCGTTGCCCTTGTCGCGCCCGCCGGCGATCAGGATCACGCCCGCGCCGTCGGCGCCGATCGGCGCGAAGCTCTCCAGCGCGTACCACACCGCGTTGACGTTGGTCGCCTTCGAGTCGTTGACCCACGCCACGCCGTCGACGGTGCGGACCTTCTCGAGGCGGTGCGGCACGCCCTCGAAGCTCGTCAGGCTCTCGCGCACGACGTCGCTGCGGATCTCCATCGCGCGCGCGACGATGGCGGCGGCGAGCGAGTTGTAGAGGTTGTGGCGCCCCGTGAGCGCCAGCTCGGACGTGTTCATGAGGGTCTCGTCGGGGGGGACGACGGCGAGCGGAGAAGAGGGGAGGCGGAGCACGACCTGCCCGTCGCGCACGAAGGCGCCGCGGGCGGGCTCGGTCTGCTGCGAGAACCAGACGGGCGCGAGGCCGCGCGCGGCGGCGAGCGCCTCGGCGCGCGCGGCGACGACCGGGTCGTCGGCCGACGCCACCAGCCAGTCGGTCGGCGCGAGGCGCTCCCAGAGGCGGAACTTGGCCTCGGCGTAGGCCTCGAACGAGTGGCCGTAGCGGTCGAGGTGGTCGGGCGTGATGTTGAGCAGCACGGCCACGTGCGGGCGGAACGTGGCCACGTGGTCCAGCTGGAAGCTGGAGACCTCCAGGATCACGACCGTGTCGTCGGCCACGTCGTCGGCGTAGTCGGAGAACGCGTAGCCGATGTTGCCGGCGACGACGTGCGGGCGCCCGGCCGTCGCGAAGAGGTGTCCGACGAGGCTCGTGGTGGTCGTCTTGCCGTTCGAGCCGGTGATCGCGACGATGGGCCCGCGGCAGAACCACGAGGCGACCTCGATCTCGGAGTAGACCGGCAGGCCCTGGCGCAGCGCCTGCTGGATGAGCGGCGCCGTCGTCGGGACGCCCGGCGAGATCACCACGACGTCGGCGTCGAGCGCGCGGGCGGTGTGGCCGCCGAACTCGGAGCGGACGCCCGCGCGGGCGAGGCTCTCGGCCGAGCCGTCGGCGTCGGGCCCGCGCTCGGTCAGCAGCGGCACGGCGCCCTGGCGCGCGAGCAGGCGCGCGGCGGCCACGCCGCTGCGCTGCGCGCCGACGACGGTCACGCGCGCGCCGCGCACACCGGCGGCCAGTTCCTCTCGGGTGCGCGTCGTCATCGGAGGCGGAAGAGGAACATGGTGAGGATGGTCACCAGCGCCGTCACGATCCAGAAGCGGATCACGATCTTGGACTCCGGCACGCCGAGGGCCTCGTAGTGGTGGTGCAGCGGCGCCATCCGGAAGACGCGCCGCCCCTCGCCGGTGCGCTTCTTGGTCCACTTGAAGTAGCTCGTCTGGATGATCACCGAGAGCGTCTCGGCGAAGAACACCGCGCCGAGGACCGGCAGGTAGAGCTCCTTCTTGATCAGCAGCGCGAGCGTGCCGATCGCCGCGCCGAGCGCGAGGCTGCCGGTGTCGCCCATGAAGACCTGCGCCGGGTAGCCGTTGTACCACAGGAAGCCGAAGCACGCGGCGCAGAGCGCGGCCGCGAAGATGGTCAGCTCGCCCGTGCCGACGAGGTGGATGTCGTTGACGAACGCCGCGAGGTCGGCCCGGCCGGTGATGTAGGTCATCGCGACGAGCCCCAGCGTGGCGAAGGCCGCGACGCCGGCCGTGAGGCCGTCGAGCCCGTCGGTCAGGTTGACGGCGTTCGAGACGCCCGTCAGGATGAACGTCACGATGGGGATGTAGACGAGCCAGCCCCAGCCCTCGCCGAGCACGAAGCGGACGACGTCGTAGTCCACGAGCCCATCGGCCACGAACGGCAGGCTGGTCACCGTGTGCACGCCGTCGAGCGACGGCAACAGGTAGAGCATCACGCCGACGAGCAGGCCCAGCGAGAGCTGGCCCGCCAGCTTGACGCGCGCCGAGAGGCCGGACTTGTCCTTCTTGACGACCTTGATGTAGTCGTCGGCGAAGCCGAAGGCACCCATCCACGCCGTCGCGACGACCGCGACCCACACGTAGAGGTTGGTGAGGTCGCCCCAGAGCAGCGTTGCCGACAGCATCGAGAGCAGCAGGATGACGCCGCCCATCGTCGGCGTGCCGCGCTTGTGCGAGTGGTCCACGGCGCCGGCGTCCACGCCCTCGCGGACGCTCTCGCCGATCTGCCGGCGCACGAGCGCCGCGATGATCCGCTTGCCGGCGAAGAGCGCGACGAGCAGCGCCGTGCCGGCGGCCAGCCCGGCGCGGACCGTCAGGAAGCGGAACACGTCGAAGCCCGGCGGGGCGTACGCGTCGTTGATCCAGCTCAGGAGCGCGTACAGCATCAGCGGGCGGCGAAGGCGTCGCGGAGCGCGGCGCGGTCGTCGAAGGCGCGCGTCTCGGCGCCGACGATCTGGTAGGTCTCGTGGCCCTTGCCGGCGACGACCACCACGTCGCCCGGCGCGGCGGCGGCGGCGGCGGCGGCGATGGCCTCGGCGCGACCGGCGAGGCGCGCGTGCGGCGCGGCCGCCATGCCGGCAGCGATGTCGTCGAGGATGGCCTCGGGGTCCTCGGAACGCGGGTTGTCGGACGTGAGCACGACGCGGTCGGCGCGCGCCTCGGCGATGCGGCCCATGGCCGGGCGCTTCGCGCGGTCGCGGTCGCCGCCGCAGCCGAACACCACCCAGAGTGCGTTTCCGGGCGGGACGATCTCGCGGGCGGTCGCGAGCACGTTGTCGAGCGCGTCGGGCGTGTGCGCGTAGTCGACGACGCCGAGGACGCCGTCGGCGCTCGTGACGGTTTCGAAGCGACCCGGCACGCCCGGCGCGTCGGCCAGCGCGTCGAGCACCTCGGCGGACGTGTGGCCGAGGGCGCGCCCGACGCCGTACGCGGCGGCAAGGTTGAGCGCGTTGAAGCGCCCGGCGAGGCGGAAGCGCCGCTCGTGGCCGTCGAGGCGCAGGTGAAGGCCGCCGACGTCGTTGGCGAGGACCTCCACGCGGAGGTCGGCGCCGGCGTCGGTGCCGTAGGTGACGACGCGCGCGGCGGTGCTCGACACCATCGTGCGCCACGCGGGGTCGCCGGCGTGGACGACCGCCGTCGCGCTGGCGTCCAGCCCGTCGAACAGCCGCTTCTTGGCCGCCGCGTAGGCCTCGGGCGTCCCGTGGAAGTCGAGGTGGTCGTGCGTCAGGTTGGTGAAGACGCCGACGGCGAAGCGGAGCGTGCGCACGCGGTCGAGCGCGAGACCGTGGCTGGAGACCTCCATCGCCGTGTGCGAGACGCCGCCCTGGACCATCGCGGCGAGGAGCCGCTGGAGCGCGGGCGCCTCGGGCGTCGTGTAGCTCGTCGCGTAGCGCGCGGCGCCGATGCGGTTCTCGACGGTCCCGATGAGGCCGGCCGTGTGACCGAGCGCCGTCAGCAGGTGGTGGACGAGGAAGGCGGTCGTCGTCTTGCCGTTGGTGCCGGTGATGCCGACGAGCGCGAGCCGGTCGGCGGGGCGGCCGTAGAAGGCGGCGGCGGCCTCAGCCAGCGCCGCCCTCGTGTCCGTGACGGGCACGAGGACGGCGCCGGCGAGGCGCGCACCCGGAGTCAAGGGTCCCTTCCCCAAGGTTCCTTGGCTGTCCCCTCCGGGATGTGCGTCGCCGTCCCGGTCCGCGGACGCGGCGGAGGCGGCGAAGTCGGTGCCGACGAGCAGGGCGCTCGCGCCGGCGGCGGCGGCGGCGGCGGCGAAGGTATGTCCGTGGCGCCCGCCGACGACGTCGGGCGCGAGGGCGCCGAAGAGCGTGCCGGGGCGCACGTCGCGGCTGTCGTTGGCGACGCCGGTGACCGTCACGCCGTCGGCCTCGACGGGCGCCGCCAGCAGACCGGCGGCGGCGACGGGCGCGAGCACGTCGGCCAGCGCACGCGGCGGCGCGCTCACGGGCGGCGGCGTCTGGATCAGCGCGCTCATCGGGCCGACGCGGGCTGGAGCCGGGGCGCGCCCGGCGGCGTGAACGGGACCGACGGCGCAGCCGTCAGGAGCACGCGCGGCGGGAGCGGGCGCCCCGGCGCGACGGACTGCCGCACGATGGCGCCGCGCCCTTCCACGCGCGGCGTCACGCCGAGCGAGCGCAGCCAGCCGACGGCCTCGCGGACGCTCCGGCCGCGCAGGTCGGGCATCCGGCGGGCGCGCGACGGCGCGCCCTCGGGCGCCTCGGCGGCGGCCACCGGCAGCGGCTCGGCGAGCGGGTGGGCACGCTCGGCGGCGAGGGCGGCGGGCGACCAGCCGGCGGCGCGCGCCAGCTGCACGTCGAAGCCGCTCGCGCGGAGGCGCCCGGCGGCGAGCACCGCCGGCCAGCCGACGACGTCCGGCACGGGCGCGGCCTGGCGCGGCGCGCTGCGCTCGGGCGGCGCCACGCGCGCGGCGACGCTCGGGAAGGTGCCCACCCAGCGGCGCGCCACCTCGCCGAAGATGGGCGCCGCCACGACGCCGCCCGAGTAGCCCTGCGACGAGCCGTCGAGCACGACGAGCAGCACCACCTCCGGCGCCTCGACCGGGAAGAGGCCGACGAAGCTGGAACGGTAGCTGCTCACGTAGCCGCCGGCGGTGGCGGTCCGCGCCGTGCCCGTCTTGCCGGCCACGCGCAGGTGCTCGACGGCCGCGCGCGTGCCGGTGCCCTCCTCGGCCGAGACGACGGCCTCGAAGTGCGGCATGAGCGCGGCGGCGGTCTGCGGCGAGAAGGCGCGGCGCACCGAGTCGGTGGGCGCGGCCCACAGCAGCGCGCCGGTGACCGGGTCGCGCCGCTCGGCGATCAGGTGCGGACGCACCAGCAGGCCGCCGTTGGCGAGCGCCGCGTAGGCCGTCAGCAGCTGGAGCGGCGTCGCCTCGACGGCGTAGCCGATGCCGACGCGCGAGAGGTCGGCCCCGCGCTGCTCGGACGGCCGGCGCAGGCGCCCGGCCACCTCGCCGGGGAGGTCCACCAGCGTCGGCTGGCCGAAGCCGAGCGCGCGCGCCGTCGCGTAGAGGGCGCCCGAGCCGGCGCGCTCGGCGGCCATCGCCATCGCGATGTTGGACGAGCGCGTGACGGCCTCGCCGAGCGTGAGCGTGCCGTAGCCGCGCCCGTCGCGCATGCTCTCGCCGTGGAAGGTGTGGACCCCGTCGCCGGTCTCGAACGTCGTCGCCGGCGTCATCCCGCCGTGCTCGACGGCCGCGACGGCCGTCACCAGCTTGAACGTCGAGCCGGGCTCGATGCGGTCCACGACGGCGTGGTTGCGGCGCGCGGCCTCCGAGAACTCGCCCGCCCGGTTGGGGTCGTACGTCGGCACGTTGGCGAGCGCGAGGATGGCGCCCGTGCGCGGGTCCATCGCGACGGCCGTGCCCCAGCGCGCGCCGGCGGCCGCGACGCCGCGCGCAAGCTCTTCTTCGAGGATGGCCTGCCGCACGAGGTCGATCGTCAGCACCACCGTCTCGCCCTGACGGGGCTCGACGCGCGTCCCGCCGACGACGGCGCGGACGTGGTTGAGGCGGTCGCGGCGGACGGCCTGCCGGCCGGGCGTGCCGCTCAGCGCGGCGTCCAGCTGCAGCTCGACGCCAGCCACGCCGTCGAGGTCGCGCGTGACGTGGCCGAGGACGTGCGCCGCGAGGCGGTCGTAGGTGTAGCGCCGCTGGTAGGAGCCGGTGACGATCAGGCCCGGGAGGTCGGCCTCGGCGAGGCGCTCGCGCGAGGGCTCGTCCAGCTCGCGCACGAGCACGACGTACTGGCGGCTCGCGCGGTCGCGCACCTTGCGGCGGAAGTAGTCGGCCCCGCGCCCGGTGGCCTCGCCGAGCAGCGTGTACAGCTCCTCGGCGCGCGCCTCGAAGCCGGCGACGGTCGGGTCGGCCGCGATCTCGTAGCGCGCCGTGTTGGCGACGAGCACGCGCCCCGCGCGGTCCAGGATCGTCCCGCGCTGCGCCGGCAGCTCGCGCACGTCCTCGGCCTGGAGCTCGCCGCGCTCGCGCAGCTCGGCGCCCTCGGCCAGGTGGATGCGCACCATCTGGACGAGCACGGCCACCGGCAGCACCAGCAGCAGGGCAAGGACGCCGTAGAGGCGCGAGAGAATGGCGTCGCGGGGGCGCGTGGCCATCGGAGCGGTGCGGAAGGGTCGGGGGAAGGGCGGGAGGGCGGTGGAGCGCGGGCGGGCGCCGGCGAGCGAGGCTCAGCGCGAGGGGGGACGCGCCCGCCCACGCTCCGGGGGAAGTCAGTCGGGGTCGGTCGGTTCGGTGTCCAGCGTGACGGTGGTGCCGTAGGCGACGCCCTCGACGAGGCCGAGGGCGACGGCGCGCGGCATCACGCGGTCGGGCGCCGTCATGCGGTCGAAGGCGCCGGCGAGGCGGCGCTGCGTCAGGCGCAGGCGCTCGTTCTCGTGGCGCGCCTCCTGGAGGGCGTCCAGCGTGTGGCGCGTCGCGTAGCTGTGGCTGATGAACAGGGTGAGGACCACGCTCGCGAGGACGGTCCAGAGGCCGGCGCGCAGGCTCGGCGCGACGTCGAGGGCGCGGACGCGTCGCTTGGCGGCGGCGCGCTGCTCGGCCTGGCGCTGGCCGCCCTCGGCGCGTCCGCCGGCGCGGGCGACGCGTCCCTTGGCTCCGGACGCCCTGGCGCCGGGCGCGGCGAGGGCGTCCCAGCCCGGCAGGGCGTCGGCGCGCGCGGCGGTGCGGCGCGCGCGGGCGCGCGACTGCGCCTCGGTGGGCGCGCGGCGCGCGGCGGGACGGGCGGCGGGGCGTGTGGTGGTGGACATGGCAGGTAGGGCGAGATCCCGGAGCGGGGGCGGGCGGCCGGCGGCACGATGCCGGGGCCGCGCGGCCCGCTCACGCCCGGGGACGTCGCGCGGAGGGCTCGGGGGCGTCGCTGGGGGCGGCGACGGTTTCGGCGATGCGGAGGCGCGCGCTGCGCGCGCGCGGGTTGCGGGCGACCTCGGCCGGCGACGCCACGACGGCGCTGCGCGTGAGCACGCGCCACGGCGTGAGCGGACGCCCGTAGAGGTCGGTCTCGGGGGTGGCCTGGAAGCGGCCCGTGCGGAGGAAGTGCTTCGCGCGGCGGTCCTCCAGGCTGTGGTAGGCGATGACAGCGAGGCGGCCGCCGGGGGCGCCGCCGGCCGGCGGCGCGAGGACCGAGAGCGCCGCGGGCAGCGCGCGCTCCAGCACGTCCATCTCGTCGTTGACCGCGATGCGGAGCGCCTGGAAGACACGCGCCAGCACCTTGGTCTCCTCGCGCGCCGGCACGGATGCGCGGACGGCCGACGCGAGGTCGGCGGTCGTCGCCATCCGCCCGGCGGCGTGGATCGCGCGGGCGATGCGGCGCGAGCGCGGCTCCTCGCCGTAGGCGTAGAGGACGTCCGCGAGGGCGTCCGTCGAGAGGCGGCCGATGAGGTCGGCGGCGGTCTCGCCGGCCGACGCGTCCATCCGCATGTCGAGCGGGCCGTCGGTCGAGAACGCGAACCCGCGCGCGGCGGCGTCGAGCTGGCGGGACGACACGCCGAGGTCGAGCAGGACGCCGGCGGCGGGGCGCCCGTGGCGCGGGCCGAGGCCGGCGGCGTCGAGCAGCGCCGCGAGGTCGGCGAAGTTGCCGCGCAGCGGGACGAAGCGCGGGTCGGCCCCGAGGCGGTCGGTGGCGGTGGCGAGCGCCTCGGCGTCCTGGTCCACGCCGGCGACCGTCGCGCCGGCGCCGAGCGCGTCGAGCAGCGCCGCCGTGTGTCCGCCCCCGCCGAGCGTGCCGTCGACGTACAGGCCGTTGGGGTCGGTCACGAGGCCGGCGACGACCTCGGGGGCGAGGACCGGCGCGTGGTAAGTCGTCGCCCAGCGGGCGCCGCCGTCGGCGCGCGCGTCGTCGGGCCGGACGTCGCCGGCGGGGCGGCGCGCATCGCGGCGGTCGGCGCGTGGGGAACGGTGGGGACGGCGGGGCATCGCGAGGACCGGCATCGGATCAGAGGCTCCCGAGGGCGGTCTGGGCGAGTTGCTCGTACTGTGCCTCCTGCTCGTTGAGGTAGGCCTCGAAGCGCTCGGGCGCCCACACCTCGATGCGGCGGAAGGCGCCGTTGACGAGGGCCTTGCCGCCGGGCTGGAGGCCGGCCTTCTCGAAGAGGCTCTTGGAGAAGGCGATGCGGCCCTGTGCGTCGAGCGTCACCGGCTCGGCCCACATGCCGAGCAGGCGCGCGAAGTGGCGGTCCTCCGGGCGGTACTCGTTGAGGCCGTCCACGCGCGCCTCCACGACGCGCTGCCAGTAGTCGAGCGGGTAGAGGTAGATGCAGGGCTCGATGCCGCGCGTCGCCATGAACGTGTTGTCGGCCTCTGGCGCCAGCGCACGGCGCATCCGCGACGGCACGGGCACGCGACCCTTGCTGTCGATGGAGTGCTCGGCGTGACCGGTGAAGGAGGCCATCGGGACGAATCGGGGGCGGAGCGGGCGGATCGAGGGGCGATTCCCCACTTTCCCCCACCACGCCCCCAAAGTACCGAAACCCCGAAAACGGGCAAGAAATGGGGGTAAAGCGGTTCCATTTGTGGAAAACCGGGGCACAATCCACGTCCGACGAGCCCAAAGAGAAAATCTATTCTACCAGGGAACACCCCATGTGAACAGACATTCACTCCCTCTGACCACCCTGCGTCACCCCCTCCTGCCGTGGCCGCCGCACGCCCCCCGCTCACCGAGAGCCAGACCAAGATCTACGAGTTCATCCGGACCGCCATCCGGCGCGACGGCCGACCGCCGACCATCGCCGAGATCGGCCGCGAGGTCGGCGTCGCCTCCACCAACAGCGTCCACCGCCACGTCGTCGCGCTCGACGCCAAGGGCTACCTCCGCCGCCGGCCCAACGAGGCGCGCGGCCTCTGGGTGGTGGACGACGACGACCCCGCCGGCGAGGCGCCCGGCGTGCTGATGCTCAAGACGAGCGACGGCGCGGGGCGCCGCGCCCGTCCCCTCACGTCCGACGTCGCCGAGCACCCGCTCCCGCGCAGCCGCCGCCCGCTCGTCGTCGACCCCGCGCTGCTGCCCGACGACGTCGACCTCGACGCCTGCCTCGGCGTCGTCGCCGGCGACGACGGCATGCTCGCCGACGGCATCCGCAAGGACGACGTGCTGGTCGTCGAGGAGACCGAGTGGACCCACGTCCCCAACGGCGCGCTCGTCGCCGCGCTCTTCCACGACCGCGTGGTCGTCCGCCGCTTCGAGAACACCAACGGCCGCCTCCACTTCCGCGCGGCCAGCCGCACCTTCCGCGACCACACCGCGCACCCCGACGACCCCGAGTACTTCGTCCTCGGCCGAGCCGTTGCCCTGATGCGCTCGCTGGGGTAGGCGTGTAGGAGAGGAAGAAACGAGGCGTGCAAGCAGGAGGTCCGACCGGCGCTCTGTCTTCCACGCCTCCTCTCTTACCCTCCCGCCACCAATCGCAGCAGCCACGCGCAGGCGATGCCGCCGTAGATGCCGAGCACGTAGCCGGCGACGGCCAGCAGGAGCCCCACCGGCGCCATCGCCGGGTGGTAGACGCTCGCCACGACGGGCGCGCTCGCAGCGCCCCCCACGTTGGCCATGCTGCCGGTCGCGACGAAGAACAGCGGCGCGCGCAGGAGCTTCGCCGCGCCGAGCAGCAACGCGATGTGGAACGACAGCCAGACGACGCCGGCCAGCAGGTACAACGGCGCGTCGAGCACCGCCGCGAGGTCGGCCTTGGCGCCGATGCTCGTCAGCAGGAGGTAGAGCGCGGCGTAGCCGAGCCGGCTGGCGCCGTCGGCCTCCAGGCGGCGCAGCCGCGTGAACGACAGCGCCAGCCCGACCGTGACCGCGATCAGCACGGCCCACGTGCTCCCGCCGATGATGGTCGTCATGATCTCGGTCGGCACGCCGTCCCGGACGACGGTCTCGGTCGGACCGAGGTCCGGCAGGCGCTCGCTCAGCGCGCGGGAGGCGACCGCGACCGCGAGGCCGAGCCCGACGAGGATGCCAGCGGTCTCGGTCGAGATCGGGCGGCGCGTCTGGTCGATCCGGTCCAGCGCGGCCGTCGCGGCGTCCAGCGCCGACGTGTCGGCGCGCGTCCAGCGGTCGAAACGTGCCTGGTAGGCCGAGAGGAAGAGCAGGATCGCCATCCAGCCGTAGCCGACGACGGTGTCCACGACGATGATGGGGCCGAGGTCGGCCAGCCCGATGCTCTCCTGGATGGCGACCATGTTGGCGGTCCCGCCGATCCAGCTGCCCGACAGTGCGGCGAAGCCCATCCACGCGTCGGGATCGCCGATGAACTGCCCCACGGCGAGGTAGGCCAGCGGCCCGCCGAGCACGATGCCGGCGGTCCCGACGAGCATCATCGCGAGCGGCTTCCAGCCGAGGGCGAGGACGGCACGGAGGTTCATCGTGAGCATGAGCAGGAACAGCGACAGCGGCAGCAGCGCGTAGCTGAACCAGTCGTAGGCGGCGCTCGTCGCCGGCGTGACCCCAGCCGTCGTGAGCAGCATCGGCACGAAGTAGGCCCACAGCACGGCGGGCAGGACGGCGAACAGCCGCGCGAGTGCCGGCACGCGCTCCAGCGCGAACACGGCCGCGAGCGTGCCCGCGAGGACGGCGGCGACAGCGTTGGGGTCGGTGACGAGCGCCGTCGGCGCGACAGGGTCCTGCATTCGGATCGAGGCGGGAGGGAGAGAGCGCCGGCGACGCGAGCCGCCCGGCGACGCGAAGGTAGACGGCGCCGCGCCCCGACCGGGCGTCCGTGCCGGGATTCCCCCACAGGCCGGTCCCGACCCGCCCGCACACGCCGCCGATGCGAGCCGACCGATCCTCACGGCTTCACTCGCTTTCCGACGCCATGCCCGCCCGCCCCCGTGACGCCCGCGGACGCTTCCTCCCCGCCGACGACCTGCCGCTGGGCGACGGCCTGCCCGACGCCGCGCGGCCCGTCGAGGCCGGCGACGTGATCGACGGCGAGACGGCCCGCGACGTCGAGGCGCGGACCGTCGCCCGGCGCGTCGAGGCGCGCCGCGCCGCCGCGATCTCGCACGCGCGCGACATCCTGCTGCACGTCCCGCCCGAGGACGTCCAGACCGTGGCCGACACGCTCGTCGGCGCGCTCTCGGACGACGACACGAAGGCGCTCACGCGCGCGCTGCGCCGCCACCGCGCCGCCCGCCGTGACGCCCTCCCGGCCGACGCGCTCGACCGCGAGCTCAACCCGGCGCGCGCCGAGGGCGGCTACCCCTACCGCTACCTCATGGCTCGCTCGACCTACGAGGCCGAGAAATACCGCCTCCAGGTGGAGCTGCTCAAGCTCCAGGCGTGGATCAAGGAGACCGGCCAGCGCGTGGTCATCCTCTTCGAGGGGCGCGACGCCGCCGGCAAGGGCGGCACCATCAAGCGCTTCATGGAGCACCTCAACCCGCGCGGTGCGCGCATCGTCGCGCTCGAGAAGCCGACCGACGCCGAGCGCGGCCAGTGGTACTTCCAGCGCTACGTGCAGCACCTGCCGACGGCCGGCGAGATCGTCCTCTTCGACCGCTCGTGGTACAACCGCGCCGGCGTCGAGCGCGTGATGGGCTTCTGCTCGGCCGACGAGTACACCGAGTTCATGCGGCAGGCGCCCGAGTTCGAGCGCAACCTCGTCCGCAGCGGCATCCACCTCGTCAAGTTCTGGTTCTCGGTCTCGCGCGAGGAGCAGCGCCGCCGCTTCAAGGCCCGCCGCGTGCACCCGCTCAAGCAGTGGAAGCTCTCGCCGGTGGACCTCGCCTCGCTCGACAAGTGGGACGACTACACGGCCGCCAAGGAGGCCATGTTCTTCCACACGGACACGCCCGACAGCCCGTGGATCGTCGTCAAGAGCGACTGCAAGAAGCGCGCGCGCCTCAACGCCGTCCGCTACGTGCTCACGCGCCTGCCCTACCCCACCAAGGACACGGCCAACGTCGGGCGGGTGGACCCGCTGCTGCTCGGTCGCGCCAACGTCGTCTACGAGCGCAGCGAGCTGCCCAAAGCCGCCGGCCGGCGATCCGGGGGATGAATTCAGGCATGGAAGACGGAAGGCCCGTCGGGCTAGCTTGACACCGATTCTCGCCGTCACCCATGCGTCTCGCCGCTCTTCTCCTGGCCGCCCTCCTCGCCGGCGCCGCCGTCGCCCAGACGCCGCTGCGCGACGAGCGCGGCAGCCGCGCCGCCGAGCGCAAGACGATCCTCGACGGCAACCGCGTCGGCCTGACCGTTTTCAACTACGGGCTCTCGGGCGGCGTCGGCGAGGTGCGCGGCAACTGGCCGCTCGGCTCGGACGACGTCTACCTCGGCGACTTTCTGTTCGTCGTCGGCGTGCGCGTGCCCGTCGATCAGGGAATCCTGCCGGTCACCGCCGTCCCTCGTGGCCCCACCAACCGGGGCATCCCCTTCAACCCGGCCGACCCGGCGGACGCGTGGACGTGGGAGGCCGTGCCCGGCTACGCCGCCGACCGCGTGGACCCGCTCACCGGCCAGCCCGACACGCGACCCGCGCGCAGCGACGCGCCGGAGACGTGGCCCGCCGCGTGGCCCGAGCGCGACGCCACGTGGAGCGGCGTCTGGGACGGACTCTATGGCCGCGACGCGCTTCCCGACGGCGTCGAGGTGTACAGCCACCTCGCCGACGACAACGTCCGCCGCGCCGGCCCCTACGTCCCCGACCCCGACGACCCGACGCGCGGCGGCGCCGGGCTGGTCACGCGCCAGCGCGTCGTGGCCCTGCGCGACGCCGGCTTCGCCGACGCGGTCCTCTACGTGTGGGACCTCGTCAACACGAGCCCGCGCGACCTCGCGCAGGTCGCCGCCGGCGCCGTCGCCGGCACGATGCCCGGCGGCGACGGCGACACCCACGACGACGTGGTGGACGTGGACGCCGCACGCGGGCTCGTCTTCGCGCGCGACTTCGACGGCATCGGCAACCAGGGCCAGCCCGTCGGCCTCGTCGGCATCGTGTGGCTGCCCACCGACGGCGTCACGTTCCAGCGCCACCTCCACTTCGCACCGGTCGCCGTCTTCCCGATCGGCAATGGGGGGCTCGTCTGGAGCGTGATGTCGGGCGAGCCGCTCCCGCAGCCGAACGACACGTGCGAGGCCGGCGGCGGCTGCGACGGCGACCCCTTCCTCTCGTCCACGGTGTTCGCGCTGCCGGCGTTCGCCACGCAGCGCGTGGCCGCGGCCCTCGTCTTCGGCGCAACGCTGGCCGACCTCCAGCGGCAGGCCGACCTGCTGCGTGCCTTCGCCGCCGGCGACTTCCGCTTCGGCAACGGCCGCGTCGTCGTGCTCGGCCCCGGCAACGTGACGACCACCGGCTCGGTGGACGTGACGTGGACCACCAACGTGCCGACGACGAGCGTCCGGCTGGACGCCACGCCCGACGGCGGGCGCACGTGGACGCTCCTCGCCGACGGCCTGCCGCCCGTCGGCTCGTTCGCCTTCACACCGCCGGGCGCGGGCGCCTGGCGCGTCCGCGCGACTGCGCTGTCGCCGGGCGGCGTCGGCCGCAGCGAGTCGGGCTGGATCACGCGGCCCGGCGCCGCGCCGCCGGTCGCGCAGATCGTCGCGCCCCGCGGGCTCGTGCGCGGGACCGTCGACGTGAGCTACGCGACCGCGAGCCCCGCCGGCTACACGTCGGGCGTCCGCCTCCTCGCCACCGGCCCCGACGGCGCCGACGTCCTGCTCGGCGAGGGATCGCCGCCGGCCGAGACGCTCGCGTGGGACACGCGCCTCGCGCCCAACGGCCTGCACACGCTGCGCGTCGAGGTTGGCAACTCCCACGGCACGGCGACGGTCGCGGCCGACCCCGTGCTCGTCGCCAACGAGCGTCCGGCGCCCGAGGCGCCGGGCACCTACACCGGCGCCGGCGACGCGGTCGTCGAGGCGCGCGCGGCGCTGCCCGAGGTCCTCACCGGCCACGCCTACCGCGCCGACTTCGCCGGCGACGCCGAGCGCGCCGCCACCTACACCGTCACCGACGAGACGACCGGCGCGCTCGTCCTCGGCCCGACGCCGATCCCGGCCGGCCCCACCGAGGGGCCGCTCTTCGACGGCCTCCGGCTGTGGATCCAGAACGCCGCGACCGACATCGACAGCGTCGGCTGGACCCTGCCCGACGCGCCGTACCGCTTCGACGTGACGCGGCCGAACGTCGCCTCGTGGAACCTCCAGGGGCGCCTGCTGCCGTACGACTACGAGATCGCGTTCTCGGACGTCCCGACGACGATGTCGCTCGGCGGCTTCCGTGTCGGCACCACGCCGCTCGCGCCGACGGCCGTTGCGCAGATGACCAACGTGACGGTCACCAACACGACGCTCGGCCGCACGACCTCGTTCGTCTTCCTCGACCGCGACAACAGCGGCTCGGGCATCTACTCGGCCGGCGCCGACGGCTCGTCGCAGTCGGACCACGTGATCGTCTACGAGTGCGTCGGGCGGGCGACGGACGACTGCCCCGTGAGCGAGCGCGTGCCGGCGCTGTTCCTGCGCGTCGTCGCCGCCCCCCTCCCGCCGTACTTCCCCGGCCGCGCGCCGACGGCCGGCGACGTGCTCGCTGTGGACATGCGCAAGGCCATCCAGGACGGCGACACGTTCCGCTTCGACGCGCGCTTCGTCGTCGGCGCCGAGGCGGCGCCCGAGCCCGGCGTGACGCTCGCGCCGGCGGCGCCCAACCCGGCGTCCGGCCGCACGGTGCTGCGCTTCGCGCTGGACCGCCCGGCCCCCGTGCGCCTGCGCCTGTTCGACGTGCTGGGCCGCGAGGTCGCGGTGCTGGCCGACGGCGCGCGCCCCGCCGGGACGCACGAGGTGGCCGTGGACGCGGCGCGCCTCGCCGCCGGCGTCTACGTCGCCCGGCTCGACGCCGGGCCGGCGGTCGTCACGCAGCGCCTCGTCGTCGTCCGCTGACGCCTGCGCGTTCCACGTCCTGAACACGACGCGCCACGCGTGGTGGCCACCAGAAGCCAGACGGTTTCCGGAGCGCCGGGTTCACGGTTCATCGGCGCGTCGGGCCAGCCTACCGCACCACGACGAGCGGACGCGCGACGGCCTGCGCCCCGACGACGAGCCGGACCACGTACACGCCCGGCGCCCAGCCGGCGACGTCGAGCGAGAGCGCGTGGCGGCCGGCGGCGAGCGGCCGGGCGAGCGGACGGGCGACCTCGCGCCCGAGCGCGTCGTGGACCGTCAGGCGTGCCTCGCCAGCCGCCGGGAGCGCAATCGTCAGTGCGGCGCGCGTGGTCGCCGGCGACGCGACGTCGAGCCGGATGGCGACGCCGGCGGGCGCCGGCGGCTGAGCCACGATGGCCTCCTCGCCGAAGACGTACACGACGCCGTAGCCGGTGCTCCCGTCTTCGAACCTGGACGGCACGACGACCTCCTGGCGACCGTCTTCGTTGAGGTCGCGCGAGACAACCCCGTCCCTCCCGAACCCGCTCGTCGCATCGTCGGCATCGGGCGAGACGAGCGACCAGAGCACGCCGTCGGTCGCGCCGCTGAGGGCGTACACTGCACTGCGGTTGTTCGGCGTGCGGAGGCCGGCCAGGATGTCCTCGACACCGTCGCCGTCGAGGTCGCGGTCGGCCGAGAGCGACTGCCCGAACCGACCGGACGGGTCGGCGAGCGGCGACGCGAGGGTGCGGAGGCGCGAGCCGCTCGCGGCCGAGACGAGGTAGACCTGGCCCCGGTAGTCGTTGGCATCGTCGAACGGGTCGTCGCCCGGCGCGCCGACGAGCAGGTCGCGGTGGCCGTCGCCGTCGGCGTCGCCCGTCAGCGCGAGCGCGGTGCCGAAGCGGCCGAACTTGTTGGGCACGGGCGCTTCGAGCGAGTAGATCAGCACGCCTGTGGCCCCGTTGAAGACGTGCACGCGCCCGGCGTCCTGCCGCGTCACGAACTGCGACGGCGCGCTGACGGCGATCTCGCGGACCCCGTCGTCGTCGAGGTCGGTGAGCAGCGCCACGGCGTCGCCGAACTCGTTGTCGCACTGGTCGTCGGGCGGGACGAGCACGAGGCGGCGCGCGCCCGTCCGCACGTCGAAAATGTCCACCCGTGGGCGGCGCTGGCCGCAGAAGCGCTGCGGCGCGCCGACGGCGAGCTCGCGCACGCCGTCGCCATCGAGGTCGCCGACGAGCGTGACCGTCTCGCCGAAGGCGTCGCCGGCTTCCGGCCGCGGGCTGGCCTCCGGTGCCGACCACGACTGAAGCAGGCCGCCGGTCGCGACCGAGAACAGGTGCACGTAGCCCGGCCGCGACGAGTACTCGCTGAGATAGAGCTGGGGTGCGCCGATGGCGACGTCGTCCACCCCGTCGCCGTCCACGTCGCCGGCCGGCGCGACGCCCGCGCCGAAGCCGGCAGACTCCAGACCGAGCGGCGCCGCGAACGTGCGCAGCACGGCGCCGGTCGCGCCGGCGATGAGGTACGCGTAGCCCGTGTGGGCCTGGACGGAGCTCGGCTGGCCAATGAGCAGGTCCGGACCGCCGTCGCCATCGGCGTCGGGCACGGGCGCGATCCGCGCGCCGAAGATGTGGCCGAACTGCCCCTCCGGCGCGTCCACCGAGTAGAGGAACGGCGGGGCGGTCTGTGCCGCGACCGATGCCGCACCGAGCACGGCGCACAGAACGAGAAGAGGGCGCATCGGAGTCGGTCGCGGGACGGCGTCAGGTTAGGCCCCGCGACCGGCGCCGGCAACCGCTACCCGGCCCACTTCTTGAACACGACGCACGTGTTGTGGCCGCCGAAGCCGAACGCGTTCGAGAGCGCCACGTCCACGGCCCGCTCCTGCGGCGCATTGGGCGTGTAGTTGAGGTCGCACTCGGGGTCCGGCGTCTGGAGGTTGATCGTCGGCGGGACGCGGTCGTGGACGACGGCGAGGATGCTCGCGACGGCCTCGACGGCGCCGGCAGCGCCCAGCAGGTGCCCGGTCATGGACTTCGTGCTGGAGAGGTTCATCGCGTAGGCGTGCTCGCCGAAGACCGCCTTGATGGCCTTCGTCTCGGCGACGTCGCCGAGCGGCGTGCTCGTGCCGTGCATGTTGAGGTAGTCCACGTCCGACGGCGCGATCCCGGCGGTGCGGAGCGCCATCTGCATCGCGCGCTTGGCGCCGGCGCCCTCGGGGTGCGGCGCCGAGATGTGGTGCGCGTCGGCGCTCATGCCGAGGCCGATGACCTCGGCGTAGATCCGGGCGCCGCGCGCGCGGGCGTGCTCCAGCTCCTCGAGCACGACGGCGCCCGCGCCCTCGCCCATCACGAAGCCGTCGCGCGTGGCGTCGAACGGCCGCGAGGCGGTCTCCGGCGTGTCGTTGCGCGTCGAGAGGGCCTTCATGTTGGAGAAGCCGCCGACGCCGACCTCGGTGATGCTCGCGTCGGTGCCGCCGGCGACCATCGTGTCGGCCAGCCCGTTCTGGATGAGCAGGTAGGCGTCGCCGATGGCGTTGTTGCCCGTGGCGCACGCCGAGACGGTCGCGTAGTTGGGCCCCATGAAGCCGTGGCGCATCGAGATCAGCCCCGGCGCCATGTCGATGATCATCATCGGCACGAAGAAGGGGCTCAGGCGGCGGTGGCCCTGCTCGGCGTAGGTCACGACCTGGTCCTGGAACAGCTTCATCCCGCCGATGCCGGACCCGAAGATGACGCCCACGTCGGCGCGCTCGTCGGCGCTCCACTGGTCGAGGCCGGCGTCGCGCACGGCCTCGTCGCTGGCGACGAGCGCGAAGTGGCAGAAGGGGTCCTGCCGGCGCGCCTCCTTGCGGTCGAGGTGCTCGGCCGGGTCGAAGTCCTTGACCTCGCACGCGAACTGCGTGGCGTAGTCGCTGGCGTCGAAGTGCGTGATGGGCGCGGCGCCCGAGCGGCCCGCCATCATCGCGTCCCAGTAGGCCGGGACGGTGTTTCCGATGGGCGTGAGGGCGCCGAGGCCGGTGACGACGACGCGGCGGGGAGCAGACATGAGGCGGGGAGGCTGGGCCGCGCGGGCGCGCGACGGGCGGAGGCGCGGCGCCTCCGTGCGGAATGCAGGGCGCGGGATCAGGGCAAGATCGGCGCCGCGTACGGCTCGCGCCCCGGACCGGGTTTCGGCCGCGGCGCAATGCGCGAAGCCCGACGAGCCGTCCGCGCGAGCGGGGCGCCCGTCGGGCCGCAGTCGATCGGGACGGCCGCGCCGCCGGGGCCTCAGCCCTGCTTGCTCTCGACGTAGCGGATGGCGTCGCCGACGGTCGCGATCTTCTCGGCGTCCTCGTCGGGGATCGTCAGGTCGAACTCCTTCTCGAGGTCCATGATCAGCTCGACGATGTCGAGCGAGTCCGCGCCGAGGTCGTTCGTGAACGAGGCCTCGGGCGTGATGTCGTCCTCGCTGATGCCAAGCTTCTCGACGATGATCGCCGTGATCCGCTGTGCGGTGTCGGCCATGGTGGGGTGGGGTCGGATGGGAGGGAAGCCGTGCAAGCTACGCCCCGCCGCCGAAGCGAAGCCACCCGAAAGGTCGGCGAAGTCGCCGCGCCGGCGACCCCGTGCGTAACCGCGCGCCCGGCGCGCGCGTGACCACGGGCACGAACCCGGCGGCTGGACCCGTACCTTGCCTGCCTCCGCCCCCCGACTCCGATGCCGGCCTCTCTCCGCCTCCCGCGCCTCGCGGCGCTCGCCCTCTCGCTGGCCCTGCTCGCCGGCTGCGACTCCAACAACTCCGGCACCGCGCTGCGCGACCTCGACGGCGACTACGCGCTGGAGGAGCTCCTCTTCGACCCCAACGCCGGCGCGCTCCAGAACGCCGACGTCGCGGCCCGCCTCGACCTCGCAACCTCACAGTTGACGATCTACGGCCGCGACGGCGAGGCGCAGCTCGTCGTCCGCTTCAACGACGGCTCGGGCACGCAGCGCACCGACCTCATCGCGTCGGCCTCGCGCGGGCGTCTCTCGCTCTCCGCCCGCACCAACGTGGACGCCGAGGAACTGGCCGAGCTGCTGCTGCCGAACTCGTTCCAGCTGAGCTACAACGCCTCCAGCATCTCGACGCTGGAGAGCAACTTCGCCGTCTCGGGCGTCAACCTCGATGCGTTCGACCGCGAGCAGTACGCCGGCCTGACGAGCGTCGACGGGACGATGCGCATCCGCTTCACGCGGCTGTAGCGGGCGCGGCGAACCGCCTTGCCTCATGGGCCGGTGACGACGCACCTTGCGTCCGTCCCCGGCCCGCTCTGCGATGCGCCTGCTGCTCCTCGGCCTCCTCGTCGCCGCGGCGGCGCACGCCCAGACGGGCACGATCTCCGGCACGGTGCGCGACGCCGTCACTGGCGAGGCGCTGCCGGGTGCTAGTGTGCTCATCGAGGGAATGCGACTCGGGGCGGCGGCGGATATCAACGGCCGCTTCGTAATCCGCGACGTCCCGGTTGGGACGTATGACGTGCGGTTCTCGTTCTGGGGGTATCACCCAATTACCACTACGCTGGCTCTCACTGACAAGGCGCATTTCGACGCGGCGCTCACCGCCGACCTGCGCGCAGGTCGCCCCCTCCTCGACCCAGCTGATGACTGGGGGTACATCCCAATTCTGGACCGCTCACCGATGGCGTCACGCTACGCGTTGGGCGACCAGATCCGCCGCCTGCCCATCGGCCGCTGACCGATCTTTGCTACGCTGACCTCTGGCTCGTCGGCCCTTGCCATGGCGGGACGCTCAGAGTCATGTCATCCTGAGCGCCAGCGAAGGATCTCAACGGGTCGGTCAGAATCATCGCAACCGGTAGCGAGGGGTGGAAGGCTCGGCGTCGAGATCCTTCGCTGCGCTCAGGATGACACCGTAGAAAGCTTTGCGACAGACCCACCGGCCCTCTCCCGCCGCCCCGTGGACTGGTTCACCCTCCGCCGCCTCGCCGACGCGTGGTCGCCCGCCCTCGCCGGCGCGCGCGTGGCCGCTGCGTGGACGCAGGACGAGCGCGAACTGAGCCTCGCGGTTCAGCCAACGGACGGCGAGCCGGTGACGCTGCGCGTCCGCTGCGACCCCGCGCTCGCGCTCGTCTTCCGCGCCGACGGCGCCGCGCGCCGCAAGCGCCACACGGCCGACGTGCTCGACGGCCTCGCCGGCCGCACGCTCACCGGCGTCTACGCCGCCGACCGCGACCGCGTGCTGACGCTCGCGCTGCTCGGCGGCGAGGCGCTCGCCGTCCACCTCTACGGCCCGCGCCCCAATGTGCTGTGGGTGGCCGCCGACGGCACGGTCCGCGACGCCTTCCTCCGCGCGCCGGACCTCGTCGGGACGCCCGCGCCGGTCCCGCGCGCCGCGCCCGACCCGCGCACGCCGGACGACGTGATCGCCCGCTGGCCGTCGACGGCAAAGACGCTCGTCGCCGCCGTCCGGCGCGCGGCGCCGCTGCTGCCGCCGCTGCTCGCCGCCGACGCCGTGCGCGACGCGGGTCTGGACCCCGACGCCCCCGTGCCTCCCTCCTGCCCCGCCGCGCTGGCCGACGCCGTCGCCGCGCTGCGCGCGCGCCTCGACGGCGCGCCGCCGGTGGTCGTCTCGCGCGGGCGCATCGCCGAGGCCGCGCTGCCCGCGCCGCTGGCGCACGTACCCGACGGCTGGACGCAGGAGGCGTTCGAGAGCGCCGACGCCGCCGTCGGCACATGGGCGCGGCGCGCGATGGCGCAGGCGCGGTTCGTGGCGCGGTGGCGTCCGGTGGAGGCCGCACTGTCCGCCGCCGCCGCGAAGCGCGCGCGCGCCGCCGAGGCGATGGCCGACGAGCTCGCGCGGCCCTCCCGCGCCGACGACTACGAGCGCCGCGCGCACCTCCTGATGGCGACCGCCGCCGGGCGCCCCGCTGGCGCCGAGACGATCACCGTGCCCGACGTGCTCGCCGACGGCGCCGACGTGACGATCCCGCTGGACCCCGCGCTGACGGCCGTCGAGAACGCCGAGCGCCTCTACGACCGGGCGCGGACGGCCCGCCGCGCGCGCGCCGCCGCCGAGAGCCGCTGGGCCGACGTCGCCGGCGCGGCCGAGCGCGCGGCCGACCTGCTCGCGCGGGTCCGTGCCACCGAGCGCCTCGACGTGCTGGACGCCCTGCTGGCCGACGAGGCCGAGGCCGTCGCCGCGCTGGTGCGGCCCGAGGCCACCGGCGGCGCGAGCGAGCCGTTCCACCGCGTCGCGCTGCCGGGCGGGTGGACGGCGCTCGTCGGCAAGCACGCACGCGGCAACCAGCACCTCACGACGCGCGTCGCGCGCCCGCACGACCTGTGGCTGCACGCGCGCGGCGTCGGGGGAAGCCATGTGGTGGTGCCGCGCGCGAGCCGCACGGCGGCGGTCCCGGAGGACGTGGTGCAGGCCGCCGCCGCGCTCGCGGCGCGGCACTCGCAGGCGCGCACGCAGAGCGTGGTGCCGGTGACGGTCACCGAGCGCAAGTACGTCCGCCCCGTGAAGGGCGGCGCGTTGGGGCTCGTGCGCGTCGAGCGCGAGCGCGTGGTGGACGTGGCGCCGTAGCGCCGGGGGTTTACTCCAGGACGTCCTCGATCACGGCGCCGGCGGTGAGCTCCATCTCGGGCGGCGGGGCGACGCAGATGTCGGCCGTCGTCGTGACGGTGTCGCACGGCGCCTCGTGGCGGACGCGCGGCGGGTACGGCGTGGCGTCCGGGAGCGGCGCGGCGAGCGTGGCGGCGACCTCCGAGGCCAGCGGCGGCGCCGGCGGGGGCGCCTCGACGCCGCCGGCGGCGGTCAGCGTGGCCGGCGCCGGCGCGGCGGCCGTCACCGGCGCGGCGGGACGCACGGGCGCCGGCTGGAGCGCGGCGATCGTCTGCGTCATCAGCGCGACGGTCCCGAGGACGATGAGGTAGGTGCGGTAGGTCACCGGCGGCACCGGCAGGTTCGGCGCCGCACCTGTCAACGGCCGTGCCGTCACGAATCCGTGCCTCAATCGCGCCAAGCGTCGCGTTTCCACGTCCGCACGGCGTTCCGATTCTACCCGCGCCGACGCCCTACTGCGCCAGCGCCCACGCGAGGATCGCCGCGCCGGCGACGATGCGGTACCACGCGAACGGGCGGAACGTGTTGGACGCCACGAAGCGGATCAGCAGGCGCACCACGGCCAGCGCGGACACGAAGGCCACTGCGCAGCCGACGGCGAAGAACGGCACGTCGGCGGCCGACAGCGCGTCGGCGTTCTTGACCAGCTTGAGGCCGCTCGCGCCGACCATGATCGGGATGGCGAGGAAGAACGAGAACTCGGTCGCCGCCACGCGCGAGAGGCCGAAGCCGACGCCGCCGAGGATCGTCGCGCCCGAGCGCGAGACGCCCGGCATGAGCGCGAGGCACTGCGCGAGGCCCACCTTGAGCGCGTCGGGCACGGAGATGTCGTCCACGGTCGCGACGCGCGGCGTGCGGCGCTCGGCCCAGCGCTCGATGAGCAGGATCGCGACGCCGCCAACGATGAGCGCGACGGCCACGGTGACGGTCGTGAAGAGGTGCGCCTCGATCCAGTCGTCCAGCGGCAGCCCGATGACGGCCGCCGGCAGCGAGCCGAGGAGCACCGCGAGCGCGAAGCGCCGCGCGGCGGGGTCCGTCGGCAGGCGCCGCGTCACGTCCCACAGCTTCGCGCGGTAGACCCACACCACAGCGAGGATCGCCGCGAGCTGGATCACGATGTTGAAGACCACCATGCGCGTGCTCTCGGGGTCGAGGCCGAGCAGGTCGGTCGCCACCACGAGGTGGCCGGTGGACGAGACCGGGATGAACTCGGTCGCGCCCTCGACGAGGCCGAGGACGGCGGCGTGGATCAGGTCGCGGAGCACGGGGCGGCGGTTGGGCGGCGGGCCGCGAAGCTACCGGGCCTCCGCCCCGCCCCACCGGCGGGCACCGAAAGTTTGCACGCGCCGGCGCTCAGCGGAAGCGGACCGTGTACGTGCCCGGCGTGCGCACGTGGATGCCCTCGACGTCTTCGCTCAGGCGCGCGATCTCGTCGAGCGGCGGGCGCTGCGCGGCGGCGAGCTCCGGGTGCTCGGCCATCAGGTCCAGCAGCGCGCCCATCTGGAGGTCGAGCACCGTGTCGTCGCGCAGGTCGGTCTGCTCGACCGTGCCCTCGACCTCGACGCGGACCGTCAGGCGCGCGTCGCCGAACAGCAGGCGCGCCATCGCGAGGCCCTGGCGCTGGCGCTCGGGGTCGGCGGCGGCCGTGTCGGGCGCCGCCGCCGGCGGCTCGGGGACGATCACGCCGAGCGTGTGGGCGCCGCCGGCGGGTCCGCGCGCGAACGAGAAGGTGAACGGGACGGACGTCGAGCTGTCCGAGCGGCTCGCCATCGGCGGCTCGGGCGGCGTCAGGCGGAGCGCGCGCACGTCGGGCACGTGGTAGGTGGCCGTGTAGCCGTCGTCGGTCTCGGCGAGGCTCGCGAGCGTCACGCCCTCGCCGAGCGCCGCCGCGCGGGCTTCCAGGTCGGCGCGGGTGATGCGCGTCGAGTCGGTCAGAAAGCCGGCGGCGGCCTCCGAGACGGCCATGACCTCCACGAGCGTCGCGCTGCCGTCGGCGCGGACGGTGAGCGTGCTCAGGCTCTGGAAGCAGCCGGCGAGGCCGACGGCGACGAGGACGAGCGCGAGCGGGACGAGGCGGCGGGGGGCGGGCATCGGCGGAGCGGCGGGGACGCGCAAGCCTACGCCCGGCGCTAGACTCGGCGCACGCCCTTCCCCGCTTCGATGCGCATCGGACTCCTCACCGGCGGCGGCGACTGCCCCGGCCTCAACGCGGTCATCCGCGGCGTCGTCAAGGCGCTCGTGCTCCACCACGGCGCCGAGGTCGTCGGCTTCGAGGACGGCTTCGAGGGCCTCATCGAGGACCGCGCGCGCGCGCTCACCTACCGCGACGCGAGCGGCATCCTCACCGAGGGCGGCACCATCCTCGGCACGTCCAACAAGGCCAACCCGTTCGGCTACTTCCGCGCCGGCGGCGCCGACGTCTCGGACCGCGCGCTCGCGACCGCCGCGCGCCACGGCCTCGACGGCCTCGTCGTGATCGGCGGCGACGGCTCGATGACCATCGCGCAGGGCCTCATCGAGCGCGGCCTGCGCATCGTCGGCGTGCCCAAGACGATCGACAACGACCTCGTCGGGACCGACCGCACGTTCGGTTTCGACTCGGCCGTCGCGATCGCCGCCGAGGCCATGGACCGCCTCCACTCGACCGCCCAGAGCCACCACCGCGTGATGATCTGCGAGACGATGGGCCGCTACGCGGGCTGGATCGCGCTCCACGCGGGCGTCGCCTCGGGCGCCGACGTGATCCTCCTGCCCGAGATGCCGTACTCGTTCGACGAGGTCGTGCGCGTCTGCCGCGCGCGCGAGACCGACGGCCAGCGCTTCACGATCATCGCCATCGCCGAGGGCGCCCACGCCGACGGCGCCGGCATGACGGTGCGCGCCACGCTCTCGGACAGCCCCGACCCCGTCCGCCTCGGCGGCGCCGGCCAGGTGCTGGGCGACGCGCTGGACCCGCTGCTGGAGAGCGAGGTCCGGACGACGATCCTCGGGCACGTCCAGCGCGGCGGCACGCCGACGCCCTACGACCGCGTGCTGAGCACGCGCTTCGGCGTGGCCGCCGCCGAGGCCATCGCCACCGGACGCAGCGGCGTCATGGTCGCGCTCCGCAACGGCGCGATGACCGACGTGCCGATGGCCGACGTCGCCGGCAAGACGCGCCTCGTCTCGCCGGACGACCCGTTCGTGGCCGCGGCGCGCGCCGTCGGGACGTCGTTCGGCGTCGGCTGACGACCACCGACGACACCCGTCACGGGCGTGACGATGGGCCGGGCGTAGGGACACACCGGCGGTGTGTCCCTACCGCGCACGACGGTCGTTCGCCCTGCGCCCGTCGTCCCGCGCCCGTCACCGGCGACGTCAATCGTCGTCCGGCCGGCGGCGGTTGGCCTTGACGGACGCGCGGCGCTTCTTGGCGTCCACGCGTCGGACGCGGGACGCGCGCGTGGGGCGCGTCGCGGTGCGCGGCGGGTCCACGTGCGCGGCGGCCTCCAGTCGGCGGCGCAGCTCGGCGACGGCCGCCTCGCGGTTGCGGAGCTGGCTGCGCTCGCTGCGGCGCACGACCACGATCCCGCTCGGGCCGTGCGTCAGGCGCACGCCGGTCTCCACCTTGTTGGCGCGCTGGCCGCCCTTGGTGCCCGCGCGGAGCGTGTCCACGCGGCACGCGGCGAGGAGTTCGTCGTCGGTGGCGTCGAGGGGGCGCATCGCGTCAGTCGGGGTCGATGTAGCGGTCCTCGACGGACCCGACGGGGCCGAGGATGAGCACCAGCAGGAGGGTCGTCCCGACCGCCAGCACCCAGTGGCCGAGCGCGACCGACACGCCGATGGGCGCGACGGCCAGCAGCGCCGCCGCCGTCGTCAGGCCGCGCGGGCGGTCGGCGCGGTCGCGGAAGACGAGCCCCGCGCCGACGAAGCCCAGCCCGGTGGCGATGGACTGGATCGCGCGGACCGGGTCGGTGCGCGTCGCGCCGTCGGGGAAGATCTCGCCGGCGAGCAGGCTCACGACCACGAAGAGGTAGGACGAGAGCGAGACGAGCATCATCGTCCGGAAGCCCGCGCCCTTGTTCTTGCGCTCGCGCTCCCAGCCGACGACGCCGCCGAGCGCCGCCGCCAGCAGTGCCTCGCCGAGGTAGCGGAGGTCGGTGAGCGCGGCGTCCACGGTGGGATCAGGGCGAGCCGAAGACGCGCGCCATCTCGGTGACGAGCGCGCGGCGCACGTCGCCGTGCGTGCCGACGAGCGTCACGTCGGGGTTCGTCTCGGCGTTGAGGAAGTCGAGCCCGGTCTCGCGGCCGGTGACGAGGAAGTCGCTCGTCGCGACGGTGTAGAGCGCGGCGGGGTCGAGCGGCGCGCCGGCGAGGGTCCAGCCGGCGTCGGTCCGCGCGAGGCCGGTCATCTGGAGGAAGCCGCCCGTGCCGGCGTTCGCCACGCCGACGTCGAGCACGCGCGCGAGCAGCGCGCCGGGGAGGCGGACGGTCACGACCTCGCCGCCGAACGGCAGCACGCGGATCGCGTCGTACTCGGTGAACGCCCCCGGCGGAATCTCGTCGTCGATGCGGATCGAGCCGCTGTTGAAGACGGCGGCGGCGGTGCCGGCGGCGCGGCGGTAGCCCTCGGCGATGAGCGCGCCGAGCGCGGCGGGGCGGTTGCGGACCGTCGCCTCGCGCCCGTCGAGCGGCGCGGTCGTCGTCGTGACGACGCGCGTCGGCTCGAAGCCGTCGGCGCGGAAGCCCGCGTAGCCGGCCTCGGTCCAGCGTGCAGCCTCGGCGGCCGTCGCCGGGTCGTCGGGGATCGCGTCGGTGACGAAGACCAGCTCGCTGTCGGTCGTCACGGTCCCGTCGGGCGCGACGCTCAGGCGGTGGACCCACACGGTCCGCGCGTTGGCGTCGGCCTTGGCGATGGGCACCCAGCGGGCGCCGCGCCGCGCGAAGACGTTGTCGTGCTCGTGGCCGCCGAGGACGAGGTCGAGGCCGGGGATCGTGGCCGCGGCCGTCGCGTCGTCGGCGAAGGCGAGGTGCGTCAGCGCGATCTCGACGTCGGCCTCGGCGTCGAGCGCGGCGGCCTCCTCGGCGAGCGTCGGCAGCGGCTCGAGGTAGGTCACGTACGGCTTGACGGTGCTCGGCAGCACGACGCTCGTGAAGCCGACCCGCAGGGTGTCGCCGGGGCCGACCGCCACGCGGCGCACCGTGCGCGGCACGACGGCCGGGAACGGCGCCGCGCCCGGCGGGGCCAGCACGTTGGCCGAGACGACGTCGAAGCGGCTCTCCTGCATCCGCGCGCGGAAGTCGGCCTCCGAGACGTCGAACTCGTGGTTGCCGAGCGCGGCCACGTCCAGCCCCATCGCGTTGAGGACGGCGACCATCTGGCGCCCGGCGAGGCGCTGGCCGTCGACGCGCGCCGTGCCGAGCGCGCTCGGGGACAGGTAGTCGCCGGCGAGGACCGTGATCACCGGCGCGCCCTCGGCCATGAGGCGCTGCCGGAGCGTCGCCACGCGCGCGAGCCCGCCCGAGCGCCCGCCCTCGACGGGCGTGATCTCGTAGACGTCGTTGATCTGGAGGATCGTGACGCGCCGCGCGCCGTCGCCCGGCGTGGCGGGCGGCGTGGTCAGCGGCGTCGTCGGCGCGCACCCGGAGGCGGCGACGACCAGCGCGAGGGCGAGGAGGCGGAGCGGACGGATCATCGGCGGCGGGCGAGGGACCGCCGCCAAGGTAGGGGCGGCGCCCCGCCGTCGCCGGCCGACCAGCGCGCGTCAGGCGCGCGTCAGGCGGCGGTGCGGGCCGGCGGCGACGACCTCGGTGCCGAGGCGCGCGGCGCGGTCCTCCTCGTACTCCGAGTAGCCGCCGGGGTAGGCGTGCACGTGGCCGTCGCCCTCGAAGGCCAGCGTGTGCGTCGCCACGCGGTCGAGGAACCAGCGGTCGTGGCTGATCACGACGGCGCAGCCGCCGAAGGCCAGCAGCGCCTCCTCCAGCGCGCGCAGCGTGTTGACGTCGAGGTCGTTCGTCGGCTCGTCGAGCAGCAGCAGGTTGGCGCCCTCCTTGAGCGTGATCGCGAGGTTGAGGCGCCCGCGCTCGCCGCCGGAGAGCGTCCCGACCTTCTTCTGCTGGTCCTGCCCGGCGAAGTTGAAGCGCCCGACGTAGGCGCGGGAGTTGACCTCGCGCGTGCCGAGTTTGATGAAGTCCGCGCCGCCGGAGACCGTCTCCCAGACCGTCTTGTCGGGGTCCATGTCGCGCGTCTGGTTGACGTAGCCGATCTGGACCGTCTCGCCGACGCGGAACGAGCCCGCGTCGGGCGTCTCCTCGCCGGTGATCATGCGGAAGAGCGTCGTCTTGCCGGCGCCGTTGGGCCCGACGACGCCGACGATGCCGCCGGGCGGCAGCGAGAACGTGAGGTCCGTCATCAGGACGCGCCCGTCGAAGCCCTTGCTCACGTCCTCGGCCTCGACGACCACGTTGCCGAGGCGCGGGCCGGGCGGGATGTAGATCTCGAGCTCCTCGCGGCGGGCCTCCGGCAGGCCCTGCTGGAGCTCCTCGTAGCGGCTGAGACGCGCCTTGCTCTTGGTGCGGCGGCCCTTGGCGTTCTGGCGCACCCACTCGAGCTCCTCCTGCATCGTCTTGCGGCGCTTGGAGGCCTCCTTCTCCTCGGTCGCGAGGCGGGCCGACTTCTGCTCGAGCCACGACGAGTAGTTGCCCTCGAACGGGATGCCCTTGCCGCGGTCGAGCTCGAGGATCCAGCCGGCGACGTTGTCGAGGAAGTAGCGGTCGTGCGTGACGGCGATGACCGTGCCGGGGTAGCCTTCGAGGTGCTGCTCGAGCCACGCGACGGAGTCGGCATCGAGGTGGTTGGTGGGCTCGTCGAGCAGCAGCACGTCGGGCGCCTGGAGCAGCAGCCGCACGAGCGCGACGCGGCGCTTCTCGCCACCGGAGAGCGGACCGATGGGCGCGTCGCCCGGCGGGCAGCGGAGCGCGTCCATCGCCTGCTGGAGCTTGCTGTCGAGGTCCCACGCGCCGAGGCGGTCGATCTCCTCCTGCAGGCGCGCACTCTCGGCCATGATGGCGTCGAAGTCGGCGTCGGGGTCCGAGTACTTCTCGTTGACGGCTTCGTAGGCCTTCAGGAGCGCGACGGTCTCGGCCATGCCCTCCTCGACGACCTCGCGGACGGTGCGCGTCGGCGCGCCGAGGTCCGGCTCCTGCTCCAGCATCCCGATCGTCAGGCCGGGCTGCTTCTGGATCTCGCCGTCGTGGTTGGCGTCGATCCCGGCGATGATCCTGAGCAGCGTGGACTTGCCGGCGCCGTTGAGGCCGAGCACGCCGATCTTGGCGCCGTAGTAGAACGACAGGTAGATGTTGTCGAGGATTTTCTTCCCCGTCGGGAGCGTCTTGCCGACGCCGAGCATGGAGAAGATGATCTTGTAGTCGGCCACGAGGCTGCGCGGAGGTGAAGCGCCCAAGCTAGACGGCGTGCGCGGTGGGGAATGGGGAATGGGGGATGAGGAATGGGCGAGAGGAGGCGTGGAGGGGAGGATGCAGGGAAGAGAGGAAGCGAACGCGCTGTTCGCTGCGTCCGCCTCCTTTCTTCCACACGCCCGTTCTTCTTCTCCTCAGTGCGTCCCGATCTGCGCGGCGTCGCGCATCAGCGCCTGGTAGCGGTCGGCCCAGTCGCGCGCCTCCTGCCACGTGCCGGCATCCACGCCCATCTGCGCGGCGACGGCGCGCACGGCGGCCTCCTCGCGGGGGTCCACGCGGCCGTCCACGCAGGCGAGCAGCAGCAGCTCCAGCAGGACGGCCACGCGGCTCTTGCGGCTGCCGAACATCAGGTTGAGGTCGCCGGCGTGGCTCGGCGCGTCGGCGTGCTCGGCCTCCAGGCCGGCCTCGGCGTAGAGGCGGTCGAGGCGCTCCACCTCCTGCAGCGTGACGCGGTTGTCGGCGTCGATCACACGGCGGGCGAGAACGAGGAAGGCGCGGCGCTGGGCGAGGTCGAGGTCCTGGATGAACACGAGGCGGAAGGCAGACGAGGGGCGGAAACGGCGGCGCGCGGCCCGGACGTACGCCGGCGGCGCGGACCCGTTCGGTCGGCGCGCAAGCATACCGCGCGGAACGGCACCGGCGCGGCGCCCGTTGGCGCGGCTCACCCCGTCGCCGGCCGCCCGGCCGGCGCGCCGCCGATGCAGACGCCCGACACCCTCGTCCTCGGCCCCCCCGAGGACCTCACGACCACCGTCGGCAAGCTGGCCGGCAAGCTCACCGCCTGGCTGGACGCCCTCGTCCTCGCGCTGCCCAACCTCGTGGTGGCGCTCGTCGTGGTGGTGCTGGCGGCCGTCGTGGCGCGGCTCGTCCGCCGCGCGCTGCACGCGGTGCTGCTTCGCGCAAGCGCGCGCACGCCGGCGGCGCGCAACGTCGTGGACCTGCTGGCGACGCTCGCCTACGTGATCGTGCTCGCCATCGGGACGTTCGTCGCGCTCGGCGTGCTGCGCCTCGACGGCGTCGTGACGAGCCTGCTCGCCGGCGCCGGCATCGTCGGCCTCGCGCTGGGCTTCGCATTCCAGGACATCGCGTCCAACTTCATCGCGGGCGTCATGATGGCCGTCCGCGCGCCGTTCCTCATCGGCCAGACGGTCGAGACCAACGGCTTCACGGGCGTCGTGGCGGACCTCTCGCTGCGCTCGACGACCATCGAGCTGCCGGCCGGCCCGCGCGTGATCGTGCCCAACGCGAAGGTCTTCGGCGAGCCGATCGTCAACCACTCGGCGCGCGGCGAGCAGCGCGTGGACGTGACCTGCGGCGTGGCCTACGACACCGACCTGCGGCACGCGCAGGCCGTCGCCGTCGCCGCCGGCGAGTCCGTGGACGGACGCCTGGAGGGCCGCCCCGTAGAAGCCTTCTTCCACACCTTCGCGGACTCCGCCGTCGAGTTCACGCTGCGCGTGTGGTTCCCCTTCACCGGCATCGGCGCGCACCTCGCCGCGCAGAGCCGCGTGGTGATCGCGCTGCGCGAGGCGTTCGAGCGCGAGGGCATCGAGATCCCGTTCCCGATCCGCACGCTCGACCTGCCGCCGAACGTGACGCGCGCCCTCGCGGCGCGCGGCGACGCCTGACCCGCCATGACTCTCGACGTCTACGCCGACCTCGCCTGCCCGTGGTGCTCCATCGGCGAGGCGCACCTCGCGCGGGCGCTCGCCGCGCGTCCGGACCTCGCCGTGGACCGCCGGTGGCGTCCGTTCCAGCTCCAGCCGGGTCTGCCGCGCGCGGGCGTCCCGCTGCGTCCGTTCTTCCCCGACAAGTTCGGCGGCGAGGAGGCCATGCAGGCCGCCTTCGCGCGCACCGCCGAGGCCGGGCGCGCCGCCGGCGTGCCGTTCGACTTCGCGCGCCTCGCCGGCGCGCCGAACACCGCCGACGCGCACCGGCTCGTGCTCCTCGCCGGCACGCACGGACGCACGTGGGAGGCCGCCCGCGCGCTCTTCGACGGTTCTTTCGCGCACGGACGCGACCTCTCGGACCTCGACACGCTCGTCGAACTGGTCGCCAGCGCCGGCGTCCCGGCCGACGAGGCGCGCAACGTGCTGACCGGCGACCGCTACGCCGACGACGTGGCGGCGGCGCAGGCCGAGGCGGCGGCGCTGGGCGTCCGCGGCGTGCCGTTCGTGGTCGTCGCCGGCCGCTACGGCGTCTCCGGCGCGCAGCCGCCCGAGGTGTGGGCCGAGGTGCTGGACCGCGTCGCCCGTGAGGGCGCCACCGGGTAGCCGCCTCAGCCGCCGGCGAGGCGCTGCTGCGCGATCCCCCGGCGCTGCTGCGTGGCCGCGTCGGTGAACGTCGCCGTCAGCGCGAGGAAGCGCTCGAAGTCGGCCCGCGCCTCGGCCGTGCGCCCGCGCTCCAGGTTCAGCTGCGCGCGGTGGAAGAGCCCGGCGCGGCACGCCGCCGAGACCTCGCGGTCGGCGTCGGCCGCCGCCGCGTCGAACATCTGCGCGGCCTCGTCGGGGCGCCCCTGGAGGTAGAGCACCACGCCGAGGTTGGCCGCGAAGGCGCACGCGACGCTCGGGTTGGCCTCGCGCCCGGCGCGCAGGACGGCCTCGGCCTCGGGCAGCCGGTTCTGCTGCTGGAGGATCACCGCGAGCCGCTCGTAGGCGACGTGGTCGGTCGGCTGCTGGGCGATGACCGAGCGGAGCGCCGCCTCGGCGTCGGCGCCACGCCCGCTCGCGGCGAGCAGCTCGGCGCGCGCGCTGACAGCGGCGGACATGGGGCGGATCGCGATCGCGCGGTCGTAGGCGCGGACCGCCGCCTCGGTCTGCCCCGCACGCTGGAGCTGGATCCCGTGCTGCGTCCACGCGAAGGCCGACGTCGGGTCGGTCTCCACGTTGGCGGCCCAGAGCGCCTCCTCGGTCATCCAGATGCGGTTGACGCGCAGCGTGACGAGCAGCAGCGGTACGGCCACCACGGCGGCGGCGAGCGCCACGCGCCGTCCGTCCCACCGCGCCTCGGCGACGGCGACGACGGCCAGCAGCGCGCCCAGCAGCGGCAGGTAGAGGTAGCGGTCGTGGACGAGGTGCTCGGGCGGGAACGCGCCGATGTTGAACGCCGGCAGGAGCAGCAGCGCGAACAGCGCCACGCCGACGGCCGCCGCGCGCGACTGCCGCGCCAGCCACGCCGCCAGACCGAGCGCCAGCAGCGTCCCCGCCAGTGGCAGCCAGAATGTCGCGGCCGAGAGCGTGTCGGCGGTCACCGGCCGCAGCGCGTAGCTCGGCCCCACCGTCGCCGGCCAGAGGATCTGCCCGAGGTAGAACACGACGATCGCCGGCGCCGTCAGCGCGGCCTCGACGAGGCCGTGCTCCCACGGCGCGTCCTGCGAGAAGCCCCCGATGACGGCCGCGCGCGCGACGAGGTAGACGACGCCGACGGCCACGAGCGGCGCGGCGATACCCACCGCCGAGCGGACGGCCGCCGGGCGCGTCCCGGCGTCGCCGGCGCGGACGGCCCACACGGTCAGCCCGACGACGAGCGGCGTCATGATGCCGATCTCCTTGGCGCCCATCGCGACGGCGCCGAGCGCGACGATGGCGGCCACACGCCACGCGCCGCCGACGCGCGCGTGGTCGGCCGCGAGGATCGCCGCCCCGAGCAGCGCGACGCCCAGCAGCAGGTCCGGCGAGCCGGAGATCCACGCCACGCTCTCCGAGTGGACCGGGTGCACGGCGAAGACGAGCGCGACGGCCGCGGCGGCCCACGTGCCGAGGCCCAGCCGCCGCACGAACACGAACGCGAGCGCCGTCACCGCCACGTGCAGCAGCACGCTCAGCACGTGCCACCCGAGCGGCGCCAGCCCGAAGAGCGCGTGGCAGAGGATCATCCACGCCACGAAGGTCGGGCGCCAGTAGTTGCTGCCGGCCTGCCCCTCGTCGGCGCGGAAGGCCCAGACGTCGGACGCCAGCGCCTCGCCGATGCGCGACGTGTCCTGGATGAGCGCGTTGGCGGCGATCTGGCGCGTGTCGTCGTAGACGAACGCGCCGTCGAGGCTGTTGGCGAACGCCACGGCGGCCACCACGAGGACGGCCGGCAGCAGCCAGCGCGGCGCGGCGGGCGGGGTGACGGACGGAGCCGGGGAGGACGAACGGGCCATGCGCGAAGCTTACACCCTCGGACCGTAGTCGCGCCGGAGACGCGCGCGGGCAATCCGCAGCAGGTCCAGCACGCCGCGCCGGGCGTCCCGCCGGAGGCTCACGCGGCTCGAGTCGGCGTAGTGCCAGCGGACCGGCACCTCGTCCACGCGGTAGCCGCGCCGCCGGGCGACGAACAGCAGCTCGACGTCGAAGCCACTCGTCACGCTCGGGCCGTCGGGCGCGGCGCGGTCGGGCGAGTAGACGCGGAGGCGATCCAGCAGGTCGAGCGCGACGTCGCGGCGGAACGCCTTGAAGCCGCACTGGGTGTCGCGCAGCGGCATCCCGAGCAACAGCACGCGCAGGAGCACTTGCCCGGTGCTGAGCACGAGGCGCCCCGGCGGCGCGCCGGCGCGGTAGAGCCCCCGGCTGCCGATGGCGACGTCGGCGCCGCCGGCGAGCGCGCGCAGCAGGCCGTCGGCGTCGGCGATGGGCGTGGCGAGGTCCATGTCGGTGAAGAGGACCACGTCGCCGCGCGCGGCGCGGAAGCCGGCGGCGACGGCCGCGGCCTTGCCGCCGTGCGGGATCGTCAGCACGCGGCCGGCGTCGCCGGCGAGGGCCTCGCGCGCGGCGGCGGCCGTGTCGTCGGGGCTGCCATCGTCCACGACCACGATCTCGGCGTCGGGGCGGTGCGCGTCGCGCCACGCGATGACCGCGCCGAGGCGACCGGCACGGATCGCACCCGCCTCGTTGTAGGCCGGCACGACGACGGAGAGCGGGGGCGCGGGCCGGTCCATCCGCCGAAACTACGCGGACGGTCTGGACCGCCGGGCGAGACGGCGCTGCGCTCAGTTGGCTGCGCCGACTTCTCTACGGTCAGTTGGCTGCGCCGACTTCCCTGCGGTCAGTTCCAGTGCAGCTCGACGACGATCTCCTCGTGGAGCGCGGCGCGGACGGCGGCGACGAGCGCGGCGCGCCCCGGCGCGTGCGGCGCCACGCGCGTCGCGTCGGTCTTGACGCGCACGCGGCACACCGGCAGGTCGGGGATCACCGCCACGCCGTCGACCATCGCGCGGTCGGCGCCGTCGGGCCCGACGGTGACGCGGAGAAAGGCAGGCGTGGGCTCCACGAAGCCGTAGAAGTCGAAGCGGCGGGGCGGCACGGCGGGCGCGGCGGGCGGTGCCCCGCTATCGGCCGAACGCGCCGCCGGGTTTAGCCAGGGTCAGGGCGCCGCCGGCGCGGCCGTCGGCGGCGCGACCGAGTCGGGCACGATGGCGTCGGGCGCTGCCAGCGCAGGCTCGGGCGGACGGCTGAGGCTGTCGCGCGCGCGCTGGAGCGCCCGGGCCTCGCGCTGCATCTCGGCGGGCGACCGCCGGAGGGCGTCGTCGCCGAAGACCTCCGCGAGGCGTCCGGTGAACGCCGACGCCTCGTCGTACGACCCGCCGAGCAGGTAGGCCGCCTGCACGAACTGGACGTACTGGTAGGCCTGGTCGGCCGTCTCGGGCGCGGCCTGCGCGCGCTGCAGGCCGTCGAGTGCGAAGTCCTCGGCGCGCTTGAGCAGGCGCAGCGCGCCGGCGCGGTCGCCGGCGGCGCGACTGGCCTCAGCCATCAGGTAGAGCGACCCGAACGACGGCGGGATGGTCTCGGTCGGGACCTCGGCGGTGACGCGCGCCAGCAGCGCGCGCGCCTTGTCCGGCTGCCCGGCCTGCACCATGCCGGTCGCGATCGCGGCCATGCGCGAGCGGTAGCCGTCGGCCATCGCGCGGGCGTTCTCGTCGTGGTAGACGTCGGGGTCGGCCAGGCCGCGGAAGCGGAACTTGGCGAGGCGCGCCTCGGCGATCTCGGGCACGACGTAGCCGTCGGCGTCGCCGCGCGCGATGGGCACGATGCGGCGCGCGAGGCCCTCGTTCTGGAAGAACGGCTGGAGGTCCAGCTCGCTCGACTCGGCGACCGTCCCGGCGAAGTAGACGGGGCGCGTCCAGCCCTCCTCGGCGACGGCGCGCAGGATGTTGAGCACCGCGAGGTCGGCCGTGTAGAGGGCCGACTGTCCGCCGCCGATCGAGTTGCCGACGAGGCGCCAGCGCATCGCCGTCGGCGCGCCCTCGACGCGCCCGGCGATCGTCGTGTCGGCGAAGAGGCCGGCGGAGACCGGCAGCGAGACCTCGGTCGGCTGGAAGACCGTCGGCGCGAGCGGGCCGGTGCCGTCTTCCAGCTGGTCGATGTCGGCGTCGGTGACCGCCATCGGGATGGGGAGGCTCTCGCGGCTGGCCTGGTTCTTCAGCTGCCGGATGTACCACGGCGTGTTGAGCAGCGACAGGTTGACCACGCGCACGTCGCGCCGGATGCCGAGCACCTCCTGCGCGTACCACAGCGGGAAGGTGTCGTTGTCGCCATTGGTGAAGAGCACCGCCTGCGGGGCCGTGGACTCCAGCAGGTTGACCGCGAAGTCGGTGGCGATGCGCTGTCCGGTGCGGTCGTGGCCGTCGTAGTTCTGGAGCAGCATCCAGCCCGGCACGGCGGCGAAGAGGGCGCCGGCGACGGCGAAGCCGACGGTGCGCGCGAGCGCCTGCCGGCCGCGCGCGATCGCGTCCTGCGCCAGCTCCACGAGGCCCGTCGCGCCGAGGCCGATCCAGAGCGCGAACGCGAAGAACGAGGCGACGTAGCTGTAGTCGCGCTCGCGCGGCTGGAGCGGCGTCTGGTTGAGGTAGAGGATGATGCCGACGCCCGAGACGAGGAAGAGGGCGCCGACGGCGAGCGCACGCCGCCAGTCGCGCTGGACGTGGAACGCGAGGCCGATCAGGCCCAGCAGCAGCGGCAGGCCGAAGAAGACCGCGCGCCCAGCGCGTTCACTGGGCGTCGGGCCGGTGTCCGGCGCCGAGAAGCCGGCGGTCCACGGCGCCTCCTGCCGGTCGCTGGCCTTCCCGACGAACTGCCACATGAAGTAGCGCCAGTACATGTGGCCGAGCTGCCAGCTCCAGAAGAAGTGGCCGTCCGAGCGGTACTGGCGGTAGACCTCGTGGTGCGAGGGGCTCGGGCTGTGGCGGCGCGGGAACGAGACCTCGCGCGCGCCGAGGTCGCCGAGCGCGTTCTCGTAGGTGCGTCCGGAGACGAGCGGCGTGCTGCCGTACTGCTCGCGCTTGAGGTAGCTCACGATGGCCTCGCTCGTCTCGGGGTCGTTCTCGTCGATCGGCGGGTCGGCCGCGCTGCGGACGAAGATGAGCGCGTACGACGAATAGCCGACGAGCACGAGCGTGAACGTCAGCGCGAGCAGGTTGGCGACCGGCCGGCGGTTCGTGTGGGTCCACCACACGAGCGCGGCGCAGAGCGCGAGCACGCCCACGACGAACGCCGTCGGCGCGCCGCTGGCGCCGGCGAGCGTCGGCAGGATCTGCACGACGCCGGGGTAGATGACGAAGAAGAGCGCCGACGTGACGACACCGGTCAGCAGCAGCGCGCGCACACGCCGCCCGGTGCCCCACTCGGGCCGGTCTACCTTCTCGTAGTAGACGATCAGCGCGAGGAAGAACAGCGTCAGCACGTTGAGCAGGTGCACACCGATGGCGAGGCCGAACAGGTAGGCGATGGCGAGCAGGTAGCGGTCGGCGTGGAGCCCGAACGGGTGCTCGCCGCGCCGCGCCAGCTCGGCTTCCTCGGCACGCGTCGCCTCGCGCCAGACCAGCGCCAGCCACACGACGAGCGCCGTGAACAGCATGGACATCGCGTAGACCTCGGCCTCGACGGCGTTGAACCAGAACGAGTCCGTGACGGCGAACGTGAGCGCGCCGATGACGCCGCCGGCGTTGGCGCCGACGCGCTGCGCGGGCGTCCACGTGGCCGGGTGGCCGGCCCAGATGCGCACCAGCCGCACGACGACGAGGTGCGTGAGCAGGATCGTCAGCGCGCTGGCCACGACCGACATCAGCGCGACGGCGTAGGCCACCGGCTCGGGGCCGGGCAGCACGGGCGCGAACATCGAGAAGAAGCGCCCGACGAGCATGTAGAACGGCGCCCCCGGCGGGTGGCTCACCTGGAGCCCGTTCGCGATGGCGATGAACTCGCCGGAGTCCCAGAAGGAGGTCGTCTCGGCCATCGTCTTCCAGTAGAGGACGAGGCTGTAGACGAAGACGGCCGCCGCCACCAGGCGGTCGATCAGCTTGCCGGACATATCGGGCGCGGAGGGTCGTGCAGGGCGCCGACGCGACGCGCGCCCGGCGGCGCCAAGATAGCGGGGCCGGGGAAGCGTGTAGGAGAGGAGGCGTGGAAGCGGGAGCTTCGGCCAGCGCGCCCGCGTCCACGCCTACACGCGTCCTCTCGTCTACCTTCACGCCGATGCCCCGCCGCCGCGTGATCCTGCTCCTCGCCGCCGCCCTCGTCGTGCTCAGCATGATCGTCGCGCTCGTCATCGGCGCGCGCGAGCCGTGGCAGCCCGCGTCGGCGGCGTGGCGCGCCGTCGACGCGCAGCTCAAGGCCCGCTACGCCGACCTGCCGACCGTGGACACGGACGCCCTCGCCGACTGGCTCGACAACCCGAACGCCGACACGTCCGGCGCGCCGCCGCTGCTGCTCGACGCGCGCTCGGAGGCCGAGTACGCCGTGAGCCACCTGCCGGGCGCGATCCGCGTGGACCCCGACGCCGGCGTCGAGGCGTGGCGCGCAGCCGTCGCCGAGGCGCGTGGCTCGGGCGACCCCGCCGGCGAACAGCCGGTGGTGGTCTACTGCTCGGTGGGGGTCCGCTCGGCGCGCGTGGCGCAGGCCCTGCGCGAGAGCGGCGTCGGCGACGTGCGCAACGTGCGCGGCTCCCTCTTCCGCTGGGCCGCCGAGGGGCGCCCGATGGAAGACGTCGCCGGCGCGCCGGCGACGGTCGTCCACCCCTATGACGCCGTCTGGGGACGCCTGCTGCCGCCGGCGCTGCGCGCCGAAGAGGGACTGGGTGATGGGGAATGAGGAACGGGCGGGTTCAAGCGCCTCCTCCCCATTCCTCATTCCCGAGCCGCGCAGCGGCGATCCCCCATTCCTGCGCCGCGCAGCGGCGCGGTCACCAGATCCGCCCGGCAGCCTCGATGGCTTCGTTGAGCTGCGCCGGCGTCGCCTCGCCGTGGTTGAAGGCCGTCGCCAGCAGGCCGTTGCGGTTGAAGACCCACGTCGTCGGGATCCATGACACCGGCAGGTCGAGGAACGTCATCCGGCGGTCCTCGCGGAGCGGACGCGGGCCGTCGACGGCAAGCCGCGTCACGCGCGCCGGGATGGCGAAGCGCGTCAGCGCGTCCTCGCCGATCTCGCCGTCGTTCCAGATCGTCACGAACGTGAAGCTGACCTCGGGGTGCGCGTCGACGACCTCGTACCAGCCCGCGCGCAGTTCGTTGAGCGAGTTGTCGCACCACGGCGCCCAGAAGTGGACGACGTGGACGCCGTCCTGCGCGATCTGCGCGCGAACGGCCGCTTCGGCGGTCGAGAGGCTGGAGGAGGCCACGGCGGGAGTGGGAGACGTCGTCTGCGCGCACGCGACGAGCGGCAGCAGGGCGACGGCGAGCAGGACGGTACGCATGGCGAAAGGTAGGACGAGAGGATGCGTGTAGGCGTGGACGCGGGAGCGATGAACGGAGCGCCGGCCTCCTCTCGTCCACACCTCCTCTCCTACGCCCCTCCCACCACGACGGCGATCTCGCCGCGCACCTTGGTCTGGGCGGCGTAGTGCGCGTGCAGCTCGGCGAGCGTCCCGCGCCGGACCTCCTCGTGCAGCTTCGAGATTTCGCGCGCGACGGAGGCGGGGCGCTCGGCGCCGCACACCTCGGCCAGCTCGGCGAGCAGCTTCACGAGCCGATGCGGACTCTCGTAGAGGACCGTCGTGCGCGGCTCGTCGGCGAGGGCGCGCAGGCGCGTCTGGCGTCCCTTCTTCTGCGGCAAGAAGCCCTCGTAGACGAACCGGTCGCACGGCAGGCCGCTCGCGACGAGCGCCGGCACGAACGCCGTCGGCCCCGGCAGCGCCTCGACGCGGACGCCGCCGGCGACGGCCGCGCGCACGAGCAGGAAGCCGGGGTCCGAGATGCCCGGCGTGCCGGCATCGGAGACGAGCGCGACGGTCTCGCCGGCCTGCATCCGGCCGACCAGCTCGTCCACCTTGCGGTGCTCGTTGTGGGCGTGGAAGCTGGTGCGCGGCGTGGCGATGCCGTGGTGCGCGAGCAGGAAGCCGCTCGTGCGCGTGTCCTCGCAGGCCACGACGTCGGCCTCGCGCAGCACGCGCAGCGCGCGCAGCGTGATGTCGTCGAGGTTGCCGATGGGCGTGGGGACGAGGAAAAGCATGGACGCGTGTACGAGAGGAAGTGTGTACGAACGAGTGTGCGGACGTGAAGCGCGGAACGAGCGTGGCGCCGGCTCGCAGCCTACGCGCCTCCTCTCCTACACCGCCTACCCGCTGCGGCGAGCGAAGCGACCGGCGAGGCGGCCGATGGGGTCCGGCCACGCCGGGTCGCGCGCCTCGCGGGCGAACAGGTAGAGGCCCAGCAGGCCGACGATCACGTTGGCGGCCCACATGCCGACCTCCGGCGCGAGCATCCCGCGGTCGGCCAGCTTCTCGCCCTGCACCAGCGACAGCCAGTAGAACAGGAAGACGAACACGGCGAGGCTGGCGACGAGCCCGACGCCGGCCCGCGCGACGGCCAGCCCCAGCGGCACGCCGACGAGCACGAAGACGAGGCACGCCAGCGCGATCGAGTTCTTCTTGTAGATCTCCACGCGGAAGCGGTCGGCGCGCTGGCGGTCCCATCGGTCGGCGCTCGCGGCGGCGTCGGCGACGGAGCGGACGGTGCGGACCCGGTCGGCGGCGAGCGCGAGCACGGCGGCGCGGGCGCCGTCGTCCAGCCCGTCGAGGACCGCGCGGTCGGTGGCGAGGCGCGGCGCTGCCGCGGTGTCGGGCGCTGTCGGACGGAGCGCTTTCGGGAGCAGGCCGGCGACCGCCGATGTCGCCGTCGGTGCGGCGGGCGGGGGCGTCGTGCGTCCGAGGCGGGCCATCTGGGCGGCCGTCGAGTCGGCGCGCGCGTCGGCGAGCGCGTCCAGCGAGTCGACCACCGCGAGCATGGCGCTCGTGCGCATCGAGCGGTCGGTGCGGGCGTCGTCCCCGTCGGCGCGGGCGCGGCGGGCGAAGCCGGTGAGGCCGTCGAGCGTGAGCCCGAGGCGGTGGCGGCCGAAGGCGAGGCGGTCGTAGCGCTCGCCGCCAGCACCGAGTCCGCCGCGCCGGTGGATCTCGCCGTCCTCCAGCAAGAGCGTCAGGCGCGCAGCGCCCTGCGTCTGGAGCCGAGCGCGCGCGGCCGAGAGAACGGCCTGTGCGCCGTCGGCCGAGCGGCTCTCGACGACCGTCACGCCGACGAGCAGCCCGGCGGAGTCCGGAGGGATGGCCTCGGCGCGGATCGCGTAGCCGGCGATGCCGGTGAAGAACTCGCCGGGCGTGAGCGCGAACGTCGGGCGGGCGACGCGGATGTCGCTCCAGAGGCCGTTCATGCGGTGGTTGGCCTCGGGCAGCATCTCGTTGTTGAAGTAGCCCATCGAGAGCGTCAGCAGCGCGCCGACGACGGCCACCGGCCACGCGAGGCGCGGCAGCGAGATGCCGGCGCTGCGGGCGACGAGCCACGCGCGGCTCTCGCCCAGCCGCCCGAACGCCGCCAGCAGCGCGATCAGCCACGCCATCGGGACCGCCAGCGTGACCATGTACGCGAGGCTGTAGGCCACCAGCTCGGTCATCGCCCACAGCGGCAGCCCGCGCCCGACGAGGTCCGGCAGGTACGCGATCAGGAACTGCAAGAGCAGCAGCACCATCAGCGTCGTGAACGCCGCCGCGAACGGCAGCGGCAGCGAGCGCAGCAGGGTCCGGTGCAGCCGGGACACGTCGGGAGGCGAAGGGGAAGCGCGACGCGGGGAACGAGGAGGCCTCGGCGGCCTTTCCTTGGCCGGTCCTTGCCCGCGCCAATGTCGCTCTCCGTCCAGTCGTTCGTCGTCAGCCCGTTCGCCGAGAACACGTACGTCGTGCACGACGGCCGCGAGGCGGCGCTCGTGGACCCCGGCACGGCGACGCGCGCCGAGCGCGAGGCCGTCGACGCCTACCTCGCCGCCGCCGGCCTGCGCGTGCGCCACCTGCTGCTCACGCACGGCCACATCGACCACGTCTTCGGCTGCGCCCACTTCGCGCACCGGTTCGGCGCGGACGCCGACTTCGGCGGCTGGCAGATGCACCCGGCCGACGACCCGCTGCTCGCGAACGCCGTCGTGCAGGGCGAGCTCTACGGCGTGCGCGTGGACGCCCCGCCACCCGCCGCGCGCGCCCTCGCCGCCGGCGACACCGTCGAGGTCGGCGACGCGGTGCTGACGGTCCGCCACGCGCCGGGCCACTCGCCGGGGTCGGTCGTGTTCGTCTGCGAGCGCGACGGCTTCGTCGTCGGCGGCGACGTGCTGTTCGCCGGCTCCATCGGGCGGACCGACCTCTGGGGCGGCGACTACGACACGCTGATCGCGTCGATCCGCCGCGAGCTGCTGAGCCTGCCGGACGAGACGGTGGTCTACAGCGGCCACGGGCCGGCGACGACCGTCGGCGCCGAGCGGCGCACCAACCCGTTCCTTCAGGGGTGACTCAGCCGGCGGCGCGGAACGCCAGCAGGTCGCGCAGGCTCGCGTAGCCGACGCGCTCGGCGGCGTCGGCCAGCGGGATCCACGCCACGGCCTCGATGCCCTCGTCGTCCTGCGCCTCGAACGCCTCGGCGGTCGTCGCCATCGCGAACCAGTGCGTCGTCTTGACGGCGTAGACGTGGCGGCGCAGCAGCGGGTAGCCGTGGACCGTCGTCCCGAGCGGCGCCGTGAGCGACAGCCGCTCGGGCGGGACGCCGACCTCCTCCGAGACTTCGCGCAGCGCGCACGCCTCGATGGTCTCGCCGTCGTCCAGCTTGCCCTTCGGAAGGTCCCAGCAGCCGCGGCGGAAGATCATCAGCACCTCGCGCCCGCCGTCGCCGTCCCGCTCGACGAGGCCGCCGGCGGCGACGACCGTCACCGGCGCCGCGAGGTCGCCGTCGGGGTCCACGTTGCAGACCGCCGCGCGCGGCACGGCGGCCGTCGTCGGCCCGTCGGGGCCGTCCGTCACGGCGAGCGCGGAGCCGTCGAGCACGAGGATGCGCCCGGCGTCGGGCGCTGCGCCGGGCACGCGTGCCGCCGCCTCGGCGTCCTCCAGCGTGCGCCACAGGCGGAACGGCTCGCCGGCGGCGCGCCACCCCTCGGCGGGCACCGGGCACGCGCCGGGCGCGAACGTCGTAAGGAAGTAGACCACAGGCTCCTCAAGCGGGAGCCGCCAAGATCGCCCCGATGCCCCGCTATGACCTCGACCTGTTCGTCCTCGGCGCCGGCGCCGCCGGCCTCACCGCCGCCGGCACGGCCGCCACCCTCGGCGCCAAGACGATGATGGTGGACGCCCACCGCGCCGGCGGCGACTGCACGTGGACCGGCTGCATCCCGTCCAAGGTGCTGCTCCACGCCGCCGACCAGCGCGCGCGCGCCGCCGCGTTCGCGCGCGACTTCGGCGCCGACGGCGCGGTGGCGCCGGAGGCCGACACCGGGCGCGTGCTGCGCCACCTGCGCGACGTCCGCGAGGCCGTCTACGAGCACGCCGACGCGCCGCCGGTCTTCGAGGCGATGGGCGTCGAGGTCGTGCGCGCGCGCGCGCGCCTCGCCGGTCCGCACGAGGCCGTCCTCGCCGGCGACGACGGCGAGCGCCGCGTGACCTTCCGCATGGCCGTGCTCTGCACGGGCGGGCGCGCGGCCGTCCCGCCCGTCCCCGGCCTCGACGGCGTGCCGTTCCTCACCAACGAGACGCTCTTCGAGCTGGACGCCGCGCCAGCGCACCTCGTCGTGCTCGGCGGCGGACCCATCGGGTGCGAGATGGCGCAGGCGTTCCGCCGGCTGGGCGCCGACGTGACGCTCGTTGACCGCGCCGACCGGCTGCTCCCGCGTGACGACGCCGACCACGCGGCGATCCTCCAGGCGGTGCTGGCGCGCGAGGGCGTGCGCCTCGTCCTCGACGCGAGCGTGGACCGCGCCGAGGCGACCGCCGACGGCGTCCGCCTCCACGTCACCAAGCCTGCCCCCGCGCACGCGGGGGGCGGCGAGGCGCAGACCGTCGACGGATCGCACCTCCTCGTCGCCACCGGCCGCCGGCCCAACGTCGACGGGCTGGGGCTGGACGTCGCCGGGGTCGCGTTCACCGACAAGGGCATCCGCGTGGACGAGCGCTGCCGCACGAGCCAGCGGCACATCTGGGCCGCCGGCGACTGCACCGGCGAGTACGCGCTGACCCACATGAGCGAGCACATGGCGAAGACGGCCGTCACCAACGCCATCGTCAAGGTGCCCGCGCGGCTGGACCGCAAGGGCGTCACGTGGACGACGTTCACGAGCCCGGAGATGGCGCAGGTCGGCCCCACCGAGGCCGAGCTCACCGCCGACGGCGAGCGCTTCGAGACCTACTCGTTCCCGTACCACAAGGTGGACCGCGCGATCACCGACGGCGCCACCGACGGCCACATCAAAGTGATGGCGCGGCGGTGGACGGGGCGCATCCTCGGCGCGAGCGTCGTCGGCGAGCGCGCCGGCGAGGTCGCGGCCGTCTTCGCCGTCGCGCGCAAGGGCGGCGTCTCGATGGCGACGCTCTCGTCCACCATCCTCGCCTACCCGACGTACGGGCTGGCCGCGCGCCGGGCGGCGGACCAGTGGCTCGTCCGCAAGGCGTTCCCGGGCGCCGTCGGCGTGCTGCGC
>Ga0209053_1000240_pt1 | contig 50459 bp, 47 predicted proteins | sample EBPBio152010_DNA_FD_185864 | JGI IMG/M metagenome (GOLD analysis project Ga0209053, IMG submission 185864) | Wastewater treatment Type I Accumulibacter community from EBPR Bioreactor in Madison, WI, USA - Reactor 1_7/15/2010_ DNA (SPAdes)... | ecosystem: Engineered > Bioreactor > EBPR >... | reverse complement strand
ACGTCGGCACGGGCTGGACGCTCGTCAGCAACGGCATCATGGTCGGCGCGTTCGCGCACCTGTTCGCGGCCGAGGGGCTGGTGGCCGAGTGGTTCCGCGTCGTGTTCATCCACGGGATGCTGGAGTTGTCGGCCATCGTGATCGCCGGTGGCGCGGGCTTCACGATGTGGAACGGGCTGCTCTTCCCCGGCACGTACCCGCGCGGCGCGAGCTTCCGGCGCGGCGTCGTGCGCGGCGCCACGATCCTGATCGGCCTGATGCCCGTCTTCGCGTTCGCGGCGCTGCTCGAGGGCGTCGTCACGCGGCGCACCGGGATGCCGCTCTGGGCGAGCCTGCTCGTCATCGGCGGCTCGGCCGCGTTCGTCGTCTACTATTTCGTCCTGTTGCCGCGCCGCCGGGCGCTCGCGCGATGACCATCCCTGACCTCGGCCCCGTCCGCTTCGAGGAGCGCCGCGACGCCGGCGGCGTGCTCACCGGCACGTTCGCCGTCCTGCGCGCGGGCGCGCGCCCGCTCCTCGCGGCCTACCTCGCCATCGTGGCGCCGGTGGCGCTCGCCGGCGGCCTCGCGGTCACGATGTTCTTCCGCTCGATGGCGCCGATGATGGACCCGAGCCGTCCGCCGAACCCCGAGGACCTCAGCGCGATGTTCGGTAGCTCGTACCTCGGCACGATCCTGTTCGGGTTGCTGACGACGTCCACCCTGATGGCGCTCACGGGGGCGTTCGTGCGGCAGTTTCGCGAGGGCGTCGCTCCCGAGGACATGACCGTCGGCGGACTGTGGGACGACACGCGCTCGCTCATCCTGCCGTCGCTCGGCCTCCAACTGGCGTTCGGCCTCGTGGCGATGCTCTCGGTGCTGGTGGCGATCATCCCGTGCCTCGGCATCCTCGCGTGGATCGTCGGGCTCTTCTGGGCGCTGCCGTACATCGCCGTGACCTACGCGGTGCGGATGCTGGAGGGCGGGCGCCTCGCGTCGGCGTTCGAGCGCTCACGCGAGCTGATCCGCGGCCGGTGGGGCCTCGCCGGCGGCGGGATGCTCCTCACCGGGCTGGTCATGTTCCTGATCTCGTCGGCCCTCTCGATCCCGTTCTACCTCATCGCCTTCGCGGTGGGCATCAACGGACTCACCGACCCGGTGGCGATGTTCGAGATGATGGGGTGGATGGTGGGTCCGCTCCAGGTCCTCTCGTCGGTCACGTACCTCGTGCCGATGGTGGCGGCGTTCGTCGTCCACGGCGCGCTCGTCGGGCAAGGCGAGGGCGGCGGCCTCTGGGCCGAGGTGGACCGCCTCGCCGGCGAGCCCGCCGACGACCTCGCGGCCGGTGACGACCTCGCGGCCAGCGATTCCCTGCGCGCCGCCGGTGACCCCGGTTCGCCGGGGTCGGCTCCCGGTTCGTCAGCGCCCGCCACACCCGACGACGAGCCCGCCGCGCCGGATGACGCGCCGCCGGGCGGCTTCCGCGGCGGCGGCTACGCACCATGAGTGTCCCCGACCTCGGTCCCGTCCGCTTCGAGGAGCGCCGTGACGCCGGCGCGATGCTCTCGGCCACGGTGGCCATCCTGCGCTCAGCCGCACGACCACTAGCGCTCGGCTATTCGACCATCGTCCTGCCGGTGATGTTGCTGTCGTTTGTCGCCGACAGAATCGCGCTCGCGGACAGTGAGACGCTGATCGAAACGCTTTACCCGACCGACGCACCGCTCGCCGGCCTGCTCAACGGGCTGTCGACGACACTCTGGCTCGCCTTCTCCGGCGCCTTCGTCCGCCTCTACCGCTCGCGTGCGTCCCCCGCAGACATCTCGCTCGGCGACCTGTGGTCTGGAACGACGCGCTGGTTTTTTCCGACGTTCGGATACGGGTTCGCGACCGGACTGCTGCTGCTCCTGACGGCGGGCATCGCCGGCGCGGTGCTCTTCAGCGTGACGCCCGTCCTCGCGCTCGGGGCGGTCCCGGTCGTCCTGCTGGTCGTCACGCTGACGAACGTGGGATTCGGCGTGCGCATCATCGAGGACGAGCGAAGCATGGAGGCGTTTTCCCGAGCCCGGCGGCTGATCTCCGGGCGCTGGCTCTCGGTGAGCGCGGCCGTTGTCGGGTCGTGGATCATCGTGCTCATGCTGTACGTGGCCGTCGGGGGTGGCCTCGCCGTGGTGGTGACCCTGGTGCTCGCAGTGGCCGGCAGCGACGCCGACCCGACGGCGCACTGGGCCTGGGTGGCGGTGGATACGGCTCTGAGCCTCACGTTCTTGTATCCGTCCGTGATGTGCTTCGTCGCACACGGCTCGCTGGTGGCCGAGCACGGCGGTCGGCTCTGGACCGAACTCGACCACCTCGCCGGCGCACCCGCCGACGACCTCGCAGCCGGCGACGCGCCGCTCGTCGGAGATCCCGACCCGGCGGCTCCCGGCTCGCCGGTTGCGACGGCCGATGACGCCGGCACCCCCGGCGACTTGACGGGAGACCCGCCGCCGGGCGGCTTTCGCGGCGGCGGCTACGCGCCATGACGCTGCCCGACACGCTCACCGCCCGGCCGCTCCCGACCGCCCTCCTCGACGCCTACCGCGCCGACCCGGACTTCCTCTACGAGAGCCCCGCCGCGCGCGGCCCGTCGCTGCTGGAGGTGCTCTGGGCGTGGTTCACGCGCGAGGTGCTCCAGCCGCTCGCCGACGCCTCGTCGACCGAGGGTGGGCAGTGGGTGCTGGGCGTGCTCGCCGTCGTCGGCCTCGCATGGGTGCTCGCGCGCGTGCTGCGCGCCGGCCCCGGCGGCGTCTTCGCGCGCGGCGGCGGACGCCCCGGCGCCCTGCTCGACGCCGAGGAGATCGCGGCCGTGGACCTCGACGCGCGCCTCGCCGAGGCGCTCGCGGCAGGACGCCACCGCGAGGCGGTCCGCTGGCGCTTCCTGCGCTTGCTCCAGCGCCTCGACGGCGCCGGCCGCCTCGCGTGGCGGCGCGACAAGACCAACCTCGACTACGTGCGTGAGGTCCGCGCGGCGCCCTTCGCCGAGGCCGTGCGCGTCTTCGACCACGTCTGGTACGGCGAGCGCCCCGTCGACGCCCGCCGCTACGCCCGCCTCGACGCCGTCCTCGCACAGGCCGAGTCGCTGGCCGCACGCGCCGCCACGCCGTCGTGAGCCGCCTGCCCCGCTCGGTCGCCCTCCCGCTCGTCATCGTGACGCTGCTGCTCGTCGTGACGTACGTCGTCACGCCGCGCCCGCTGGACACGCGCGTCCGGCTGGAGCGCGAGGGGAGCGCGCCGTTCGACGCCGAAGTCTTCCACGCGATGCTGCCGGAGCTGCTCGGGCCGGTCGAGAACGTCGCCGTGACGCCCTACGAGCGGCTGGCCGACACGACGCTCGTCGGGACGACCTACGTCCTGCTTGCGCGAAGCGTCGCGCCCGACGAGGCCGAGGCCCGGCGCCTGCTCGACTATGCCGCGCGCGGCAACACGCTCGTCGTGATCGCGAGCGTCCTCGACGGGCCGCTCGCGCTGGGCCTCGCCGGGTGGCCCGACCGCGACAGCGTCCTCGCCAAGACCGGCGACGACGAGCGGCGCGGCCTCCGCTCGTCGTGGGCCGTCGAGGCCAGCTTCCTCCAGACCGGCAGCCTCGACGCCGACTCCATCCGCCTCGTCACGCCCGGCGTCGCCGGCCAGTACCGCTTCCCGGTCTACGTACGCAGCGGCACGCTCGACGGCGTCGAGGAGTCGGCCGCCGTCGTGCGCGGCATCGGCGAGGGCGACTACGGCAACAGCGGCCCGGTCCTCGTGGCGGTGCCGCTCGGGCGCGGACGCGCGGTCGTCTCGTCCACGCCCGTCGCGTTCACCAACGCCGCGCTCACCGGCGAGGGCGACGGCGCGCGCTTCGTCGCCGCCGCGCTGGCCGACGTGCCGCGCGGTCCGGTGCTGTGGGACGAGACGCACAAGCCGTTCACCACGCACGCCGAGACACCGCTGCGCTTCGTCCTGCTCACCCCCGCGCTGCGGTGGGCGTACGGCCTGCTGCTCGCCGCCGGCCTGCTGGCCGTCGTCGGGCGCGCACGCCGGCGGCAGCGCCCGATCCCCGAGGTGCGTCCGCCGCCGAACGCGCAGCGCGAGTTCGCGCGGACCGTCGGCCACCTCCACTTCGCCTCCGGCGACCGCCGCGCGCTCGTCGCGCGCAAGACGCGCGTGCTGCTGGACCGCCTCCGGACCGACCTTCGCCTCGCCGACCCCGACCTCTCGAACGAGACCGCCGACGAGGTCGCCGCCCGAACCGGCGCCGACCCGGCGGACGTGCGCGGCCTCTTCGCCCGCCTCCGGCGCCTCGCCGCTGACGGCGGCACCGACGACGAACTCGTCGCCCTCGACCGCGCCGCCGACCGACTCCTCCCCACCGGGGAGGTGTCCGCGGAGCGGACGGAGGGGGGCACCTGACAGAGCACTCTTTTCCGAATCGACCGATGACCGACGACCCGACGCTCCCCGACCCCGGCGACGCCCCCACCGGTGACGCCCCCGACGCCGCCCCCACCGGCGACGCGCCGCCCGACGACCTCTTCGCCCCGCCCGCCGCGCTCGCGCCGGTAGCCGAGGCCGTCGCCGCCCTCCGCGCCGAGATCGGCCGCGTCGTCGTCGGCCAGGAGGCGATGGTCGACGAGATGATCGCGGCCGTGCTCGCCGGCGGACACGTCCTCGTCGAGGGCGTGCCGGGCGTCGCCAAGACGCTCGCCGCGCGCCTGCTCGCGCGCGCCACCGGCCTCGACTACCGCCGCCTCCAGTTCACGCCCGACCTCATGCCGGCCGACGTCACCGGCACGTCGGTCTTCCGCCCCGATGCCGGCGACTTCTCGTTCCACCGCGGACCCGTCTTCGCGCAGATCGTCCTGATCGACGAGATCAACCGCGCGCCGGCCAAGACCCAGGCGGCGCTCTTCGAGGCGATGGAGGAGCGCCAGGTGACGGCCGACGGCGAGACGCACCCGCTGCCGGCGCCTTTCGTGGTGGTCGCCACCCAGAACCCGATCGAGCACGAGGGCACGTACCGCCTGCCCGAGGCCCAGCTCGACCGCTTCCTCTTCAAGACGCTCGTCGGCTACCCGACGCTCGACGACGAGGTCGAGATGCTCGCGCGCCAGCAGGCGGCCCACCGCTGGCCCGACCTCGACGCCGTCCGCCCCGTGCTCGACGCCGCCGGCGTGCTCGCCGCGCAGGCGGCCGTCCGCGGCGTGACGCTCGACGAGCCGGTGCGCCGCTACGCGGCCGCGCTCGTCGGTGCGACGCGCCACCACGCGGCGCTCGCGCTCGGCGGCAGCCCGCGCGCGACGCTCGCGCTCGTGACCGGCGCCCGCGCCGTGGCCGCGATGGCCGGGCGCGACTTCGCGACGCCCGACGACGTGCGCGCCGTCGTGGCGCCGGCGCTCCGGCACCGCGTCCAGCTCACGCCCGAGCGTGAGATCGAGGGCGTCCGCCCCGACGCCGTGCTGCGCCGCATCGTCGAAGCCGTCGAGGTGCCGAGATGAGGAATGGGGAATGGGGAATGGGGAATGGGGAAATCGAGTTCGATAAAAGGTTCCGCTGAGCGGCTCTAACCTGTTGACAGGCAATGGGGTGAAGGCAGCTTCGCCCACACGCCCACACGCCCACACGCCCACACGCCCACACGCCTACACGTGACCCTCCCGTACGTCACCCGCCGGCCGGTCTGGCTGCTCGTCGCGCTCGCGGCGGGGGCGGCGCTGGCGTACGTCTGGCCGCCACTGCTGCCCGCCGTGCAGCTCGGTGCGGCGGTGCTGGCCGTGGCGCTGCTCGCGGACGCGCTCCTGCTCTGGGGACGCGGCGGCGCGAGCGCCACGCGCGCGACCGACGACATCCTCTCGATGGGCGATCCCAATCCGGTGACGATCACCGTCGAGAGCCGCTACGCCCTGCCGGTGCGGGTGACGGTGCTGGACGAGGCGCCGGTGGCGTTCCAGAAGCGCGACGCGGCCGGCGTCGTCACGCTCTCGCCCGGCGGCACCGCCGAGGTCCGCTACACGGTCCGCCCGACGGCGCGAGGCGCCTACGGCTTTGGCGCGACGAACCTGTACGTGGCCTCGCCGCTGGGGCTGCTGGAGCGGCGCGTGCGGGCGCCGACGGACGCCGAGGCGCGCGTCTACCCGTCGATCATCCAGATGCGTCGGCTCGCGTTCCTCGCCGACCCGCGGCGGATGGGCGAGGCCGGCGCTCGGCGCATCCGCCGCGCCGGCACGACGCTCGAGCTGGACCAGATCGCCGCCTACGTGCCCGGCGACGACCGGCGGGCGGTCAACTGGAAGGCCACCGCGCGGCGCGGCGGCGCGCTCCACGTCAACCGCTACACCGACGAGCGCTCGCAGCCGGTGATCGTCGCGCTCGACATGGGCCGCGCGATGCGCTCGCCGTTCGACGGCCTGACGCTGCTCGACCACAGCATCAACGCGGCGCTGGTGCTGCTCAACACGGCGCTGCGCGTGCACGACCGCGCGGGCCTCGTGACGTTCGACCACGAGGTGCGGACGGTCCGCCCGCCGTCGCGCGGCCCCGGCACGCTGCCGGCGCTGCTCGACGCGCTCTACCGGCAGGAGCCGTCGTTCCTCGACCCCGGCTACGAGGCGCTCCACGCCGCGCTCACGACGCGCGTCGGCTCGCGCGCGCTCGTGCTGCTGTTCGCCCACTTCGACACGCGCGCGGCGCTGGACCGCCAGCTGCCGTACCTACGGCGCATCGGGCAGCGTCACCGGCTCGTGGTCGTCCTCTTCGAGAACACGGGCATCCGCGACCTGCTCGCGGCGCGCAGTGAGCGGCTGGAGGACGTCTACGTCAAGACGGCCGCCGAGGCGCTGGCGATGGAGACGCGTGAGGTGGCGCGCGCGCTGGAGCAGGCCGGCGTCGGCGCGCTCGTCACGCGCCCCGAGACGCTGAGCGTGGACGCCGTCAACCGCTACCTCGCGCTCAAGGCGGCGGGCGCCCTGTAGCGCGCCACACGCGCTCCGACGGGGCGGGAGGGAGGCAATGGCGGGACCGGATGTCGGTCTGGCGGGACGAAATGCGCGCCTCGACGGTCCCGCGCGTGCGGTGGCCGCCCGGTTGCAGTTGGGGCGCGCACGGACCGATTTCCGCGCCGCCGGTCGTTTAGCCGGGCGCCGCGCGGGCCGATACACCGACCAGCCGAACCGCCCCCCGATGTCCGATCGTCCGCCCGTTCCGCCGCCCGCCCGCGCCGCGCACCCGCCCCGCCGCGAGGCCGACGACCGCGTCCGCGACGCCGTCTTCGAGGACGTGACGTGGGATGGCGAGGCGCCCGTCGAGGCGCCCGCCTACGTGCCGCACGCGACGGGCGACGGCTACGCCGCGCCCGGCTTTGCGCCACTGTCGGACGTCGCGCCCGGCGGCGGCTTCCGGATCGACTTCGACGAGCCCGCAGTGTCCGGCGAGGCGCCGTACGGCGCGCCGCTGGGGTCGACCGTCCCGGCGCGGATTGCGCCGGTGGCGGCGTCCACGGCCCTCGTGCCGATGACGGCGGGCGGTGGCGTGCCCGCCCTGCCGCCGCCGCCGCCGCCGGTGGCTCCGCGCGCCGAGGCGCGTCGCGCCGCCCGCGACAAGATGCAGATGCTGCGGCGCCACACGTGGGCCATCGTCGGGTGTACGCTCCTCGGCCTCGGCGCCGGCGCGCTCGCGACGTGGCTCACGCCGCCGAGCTACGAGGCGTACGCCGTGCTGCTCGTCAAGTCACCCGCCGAGGGCGGCACCGAGGCGGCCGTCACCGGCGGCTTCGCGGCCGCGCCAGGCACCGACGACAGCCGCATCCTCAACCAGGCGCTCATCCTGGAGCAGGCGCCGGCGATTGCGCGCGGCACCGCCGAGGCGATCCTCGCCCGCGACGACGCCTCCAGCCTGACGGTCGTGGCCGACGCCGGCGAGGCCGCCGAGGCGCCCGTCACGCCCGATGTGCTCGCCGAGTACCTCCAGAGCGAGGTCGTGACCGTCGCGCCGGCGGGGTCCGACGTCGACGCGATCCGCGTCGCGGCCACGGCGCGCGACCCGCACGAGGCGGCGCTCGTCGCCGGCCTCTTTACCGAGCGCTACCAGCGCATCTCGCGCGACACCAACCTCGACCGCGTGCAGGGCACGACGTCGCTCCTCGAAGAGCAGATCGCGATGCGCCAGGGCGAGCTCGACGAGATCGAGGCGCAACTCGCCGGCTACATGACGCGCGAGAACGCCGCCGGCCTCGACGCCCAGACCAGCACGACGGTCTCGGGCATCGGCGCGCTCCAGAGCCAGCTCGACAACGCCCGCGTGGCGGTCCGCACCCACAGCGCGCGCCTCGCGCAGCTGGAGCGTGACCTCGCGTCGGTGCGCGGACGCCTGGAAACGGGCGCGGCGACGGCCACGGTCACGTCGCCGGTCCAGACGACCGAGCTCGACACGCAGATCGCCAGCCTCGAGCGCCTCATCGAGCAGGTCTACGTCCACAACCCCGAGCTGCGCGGCAACCCGTCGGCGCACCCGGACCTCCAGAACATGACGACGCGCCTGGAGGGCCTCCGCGCCGAGCGTCGGCGCATCGTCGAGCGCCAGACGCAGGGCACGATCGCCTCCGGCGGGCTCGACCTCAGCGCGCAGAGCGCGCAGTACATCACGAGCCTCCAGCAGCAGATCTCGTCGGTCCGCGCCGACCTCCAGGGCGCGCAGGCGCAGGTGTCGACGCTGTCGGGTCGGCTGGGGCAGGAGCGCGGGCGCCTCCGCGGCGTGCCGCGTCAGCAGACCGACATCGCGCAGATGGAGCGCCGCCGCGACGAGCTCGTCACGGCGCTCGCCGGCCTCCAGCAGGAGCGCAACCAGACCGAGGTCGCGGCCTCGACCGAGCTCGGCCTGACGCAGCTCGTGCGCGAGGTGCAGGTCCCGCGCGAGCCGTCAGGGCCCAAGCTGCCGCTCAACCTCGGCCTCGGCGGCGGCCTCGGGCTGCTGCTCGGGCTCGCGTTCGCGGCCGTCCGCTACCGCACCGACGCGCGCGCGCACACGCCGCAGGACCTCCAGGACGCCGGCTTCGCGGTCGTCGGGACCATCCCCGACGTGAGCGCGGCGCTGCGCGACGGGCGCCGCCCGGTCGGCGCGGCGAGCATCCACCCGGCGCTCGTCACGCTCACGCAGCCGTTCGAGCCGGCGGCCGAAGCGTTCCGCCACCTCCACGCCGGCCTCCACACCGGCGAGGCGCACCCGCCGCAGGTGGTGCTCGTCACCGGACCCGAGATCGGCGGCGGCAAGAGCCTCGTCGCCGGCAACCTGGCCGTGGCCGCTGCGCAGGCGGGCCGCCGCGTGCTGCTGGTCGACGCCGACCTCCGCAAGCCGTCCGTGCCCGACCTGCTGGGCCTTCGTGACATGCCGTCGCTGGGCGAGGGCCCCGAGGGCTCGAACCTCGTCTACTGGAGCACACCGGTGCCGAGCCTCTTCGCGATGACGCCGCGCGAGCGCGCCGAGAGCCCCGAGCAGCTGTGGGCGCCGCACGTTGTCGGGAGCCTGCTCGCCAACCTGCGGACGGCCTTCGACCTGATCGTGATCGACGCCGCGCCGGCCCTCGCGGCGGCCGACGCGACGCTGCTGGCGCCGCACGCCGACGCCGCCCTCCTCGTCGCCCGCACCGGGCGCACCGACCTCGACGCGATGACGCAGGTGGCGACCGAGCTCTCGGGCGTCGGGCTGACGCGCATCGGGGCGGTCCTCAACCAGTTCCACCCGCGCAAGGCCGTCGGCTACGCGCGCACCGCCGGCGCGCGCTTCCAGCGCCGCGCCGCCTGACCGCCATGACTCGCGTCCTCGCGCTCCTGCTCGTCGGCCTCGCGGCCGTCTCCGTCGCCGACGCCCAGCCGCTCGGGCGCCTCGGGCGTTCCGAGACGATGCGCTCGACGGCGCCCGGCTACTACGTCTACCACCAGCCCGGCGAATCGACGGTCCAGGTGGCCGTCGAGGGGGCGGTCCGCTCGCCCGGCCTCTACGAGGTCGCGCTCGGGACCGACCTGCAGCGCGTGCTCGCGCTCGCCGGCGGGCCGTCGTACGACGCGCGCGACCACAACGTGAGCCAGCGCGTGGAGGTCCGCCTCTTCCGGCCCGAGCAGGGCGTCATCTACGCGACGCTGATCCAGAATGTGGCTGCATCGCCGGGCGCGACGCCCGAGCTGCGCGAGGGCGACTCGGTGCTGGTGGACGTGATCCGCCGCCGCCGCTTCGGCTGGCAGGACGCCGCGACGCTCATCGGCGCGCTCGGCACCTTCGGCTTCCTGATCCAGGCCGTCCGCTGACCGGCGCCGGGGCGCGAGGTCCCGGCCGTCCGTTTCCCGCTCCCCGATGCCGCTCGCGTCCCGCCTCCGCACCCTGCGCACGAGCCGCTGGCTCGGCAGCGGCGTGTGGGCGATGGCCGACCAGGCGCTGTTCGCCGGCGCCAACTTCGTCGCCAACGTGCTGCTGGCGCGATGGCTCTCGCCCGAGGGCTTCGGCGCCTACACGGTCGCGTTCACGGTCTTCCTGCTGCTGGGCACGCTCCACGGCGGGGCGCTGAGCCAGCCGATGCTGGTCTACGGCGCGAGCCGCTACCGCGACCGCCTGCCGTCGTACCTGCGGCTGCTGCTGTCGGGCCACCTGCGGTTCGCCGCCGTCGCGGCCGTCGTGCTGTGCGCCGCCGGCGCGGCGTTCTGGGGTGCCGGCCAGCCGATCCTCGGCCACGCGCTTCTGGCCTTCGGCGTCGGGCAGGGGGCGATCCTGTTCCAGTGGCTGATGCGCTCGGCGTGCTACATCGAGACGCGCCCGGCGGTCTCGGCGTCGGCGGGCGTGCTCTACGCGCTGCTGATGCTCGCCGGCGTGGCGTGGCTCAACGCGTCGTCGGCGCTCGACGAGTCCACGGCCGTGGTGCTGATGGCGTCGGCGAGCCTCGTGTCGGCCTTCGTGATGGCCGCGCGGCTGGGCATCCCGGTGCGGCGCACGGACGCGCCCGCGTTCCGCGCCGACGTCGTGCGCCAGCACCGCTCCTACGGCGGGTGGGCCGCCACGACGGGCGTGCTGGAGTGGTACCACGGCTTCCTGCCGTTCCTGCTGCTGCCGCTCTTCGGGGGGCTCGACGAAACGGGTGCGCTGCGGGCGCTCTTCAACCTCGTGCTGCCGGTCCTGCACATCTTCCACGCGCTCGCCAACCTGCTCGTGCCGGTCTTCGTGCGGGCGCGCGAGGCGGGGCGCGACCGCCAGGTCGGGCGCCAGGTCGCGATCGGGCTCACGGGCGCGACGCTCGTCTATGCGCTCGTCGTCGAGCTGTTCGGCGCGTCGCTGATGCACTGGCTGTACGACGGCAAGTACGACGCCTACACGGGCGTCGAGATGTGGGCGGTGGGGATGCTCCCGATCATCCTCGCCGGCTCGAACGTCGCGCAGGCCATGCTGCGCGCGCAGGAGCGCCCGGAGGCCGTCTTCGCGGCGCGCGCGGCCGCCGCCGGCGTGGCTTCGACGGTCGGCGCCGGGCTCGTGTGGCTCTTCGGCGTCGCCGGCGCGCTCTTTGCCGACGTGGCGGCGGCGCTGGCCGAGACGGTCGTGATGGTGCGCCTGCTGCTGCGCCCGCCGCCGCCGGCGCCCTCCTACGGCGGCCCGCACCCCGACGCCGGCGCGCGGCGCCACCTCCTCGTCGTCGCCTTCGCGTGCAGCCCCGGCCGGGGCTCCGAGCCGGGGCAGGGCTGGGGCATGGTCACGCGCCTCGCGCAGCACGTGGACGTCACGGCGCTCGTCTACCAGGGTTTCCGTCGCGTGATCGAGGCCGAGATGGCCGAGCGGCCGGTCCCCGGCCTGCGGGTCGTCTACGTGCGCGTGCCGGGCGAGCACCGCCGCCACTTCGAGCGCGGCGAGGACCGCGCCGGCTGGCGCGAGCAGGTCCACTACCACGTCTGGCAGCGCCTCGCCGGGCGCGTCGCGCGCGGCCTTCACGACGAGCACCGCTTCGACGCCGTGCTCCACTCGTCGTTCATGCGCTACTGGAGCCCGAGCGCGGCCACCGGCGTGCCCGACGCGCCGTTCGTGTGGGGCCCCGTCGGCGGCGGGGAGGACGTCCCGCCGGGCTTCGCGTCGGTCCTCGGGTGGCGGGGGACGCTCTTCGCGGTCGCGCGGCGGACCGTCCGCCGCCTCAGCCACCTCGTGCCGTCGGTGCGGCGGACGGCCCGCCACGCGACGCTCGCGCTCGCGACGACCGAGGAGAGCGCCGCGCCGATGCGCCGCCTCGGGGTACGCCGCGTGGAGGTCGCCGCGGCGAGCGTCGCGCTGCCCGACGAGCAGTTGGACGCCCTCGCCACCATCGGCGCGCCGCCCGACGGGCCGTTCCGCATCGTCGGCCTCGGGCGCCTGCTGCCCTGGAAGGGCTACGCCCTCGCCATCGACGCGCTCGCCGACGCGATCCGCCACCCGGCGATGGCCGACGCGACGCTGACGCTCGTCGGCGACGGCCCCGACCGCCAGCGCCTGCTCCGGCGCGCGGCGCGGCGCGGCGTGGCGGACCGCGTGACGATCACCGGCCTGCTGCCGCGCGACGAGGCGCTCGCCCACCTCGCCGGCGCGCACGTGCTCGTCCACCCCAGCTTCCACGACAGCGGCGGCTACGCGACGCTGGAGGCCATGGCCGCCGGGCGGCCGGTGATCTGCCTCGCGCTCGGCGGGCCGGCGCTGCAGGTGACCGAGGCCACCGGCTACCGCGTGGCGGCGACGATGCCGCACGAGGTCGTGCGCCGCATCGGGGAGGCGTACGTCGCGCTGGCGACCGACCCCGCGCTCGCGGCGGCGCTCGGCGCGGCGGCGCGCGTGCGCGTCCGCGCCCACTTCTCGTGGCACGCGGTGCTGGCGGCCATCATGCCGCACCTCGCGCTGATCCCGCCGGGGGGCGACGGCGTGCCGTCGCCGGCGCACACCGCCGTGCGGGGCGTCCCGCTCTCCGTCACCGATCCCCTGTACGCGTCGTGAGGATGCAGTTCGCGCCGCCGGCCTCCGACCCGAGGGGCTACACCGCGCGGGGTCTCCGCGCGGGCGACCGCTATCTGGTCGCGCTCGGCGTGGTGCTGACCGGCTACGCCATCTTCTCGCGCGGCTTCGCCTACCTCGGCCTGCCGCCGGTCTTCATCGGTGAGATCATGCTGGTGCTGGGGTTCGGCGTGCTCGCGCGGTCGGGACGGCTGGGTCCGCTCTTCGGGCAGCCCACCGTCTGGATCCTGACGGCGCTGCTCGCGCTGACGGTCGCCCGCACGGTCCCGTATCTCGGGGCGTACGGCCTCGACGCGCCGCGCGACGCGATGCAGATCGGCTACGCGGCGTTCGCGTTCATCGTCGGCGGGCTGCTGGTGGCGCGGCCCGAGCGGCTGGCGCTGCTGCTGCGCCTCTACCGGCGCTACGTGGTCCTCGTGCTCTCGACGATCTGGGCCGTCTACCTCGTCTTCAAGTCGGTCGGCGACGGGCTGCCGCGACTCCCGTGGGCGTCGCACGTGACCATCTTCGACGCCAAGGGCGGCGACATCCTCGTGCACCTGGCCGGCATCACGATGTTTCTGGTGCTCGGGCTCGGGCGTCGGTCGCTGCCGGTGATCCTGCTGCTGGCGCTCAACATCGGGCTCGTGATGGCGTCCAACCGCGGCGGCATGGTGGCGTTCGCGCTCGGCGGGGCGCTGGCGTGGATGCTCCGCCCGCCCGAGGCGCGCGTCAGCAAGCTGGCGTACGCGTTCGTCGGCCTGGTCCTCGTCGGCGTCGCCGTCGGGCCGATGATGCGCATCAACGACGGCGGGCGCAGCATCTCGGTCGAGCAGATCGTGCTCAACGTCAAGTCCATCTTCGGCCAGGGCGACTCCCACCTCGACGGCACCAAGAAGTGGCGCCTCGAGTGGTGGCAGACGATCTGGGGCTACACGGTCCACGGCGATTACTTCTGGACCGGGCGCGGCTTCGGTGTCAACCTCGCGAAGGAGGACGGCTTCGACGTGATCGAGGAGCTGCGCAGCCCGCACAACGGCCACATGACGATCCTCGCGCGCATGGGCGTGCCGGGGCTCGCGCTCTGGGTGCTCCTCCAGGTGGCGTGGGGCCTGGCACTGCTCCGCCAGTGGGCCGCCGCGCGAGACGCCGGCCGCCACAAGTGGATGGCCGTCTTCGCGATGCTCGCCGGCTACGTGCTCGCGGCCCATGCCAACGCCTCGTTCGACGTCTACTTCGAAGGCCCGATGGGCGGCATCTGGTTCTGGACGCTCTTCGGCGTCGGCCTCGCCGCCATGTGGATCCATGCCCACCACCCGACCGCTCTCCCGGATGACGACGCCCCTCTCGACTCCGACGCTCCCCCCGCCGCGCCCCCGGTCGTCGCGTGGTCCTGGCACGCCCCCGCCGCCGGCGCCGCCGGCCCGCCCGCTGCGCGTGCTCGTCGTCCACAACCGCTACCAGCAGGTCGGTGGTGAGGACCGCGTCTTCGAGGCGGAGTCCGACCTGCTCGCCGCGCGCGGCCATGCCGTCGAGCGCCTCGCCTTCGACAACCACGCCGTCGACGGCATGTCGCGGCTGTCGCTGGCGGCGACGACGCTCTGGAGCCGCGAGGGCCGCCGCGCCGTCGAGGCCGCCGCGCGCGCCCACCGCGCCGACGTGGTCCACTTCCACAACACGCTCCCGCTGATCTCGCCGGCGGGCTACTACGGCGCCCGCGCCGCCGGCGCGGCGGTCGTCCAGACGCTCCACAACTACCGGCGGCTGTGCCCCGGCGCGCTGCTCCACCGCGACGGCGCGCCCTGCGAGCTCTGCGTCGGCAAGGCGTTCGCGTGGCAGGGCATCCGCCACGCGTGCTACCGCGGCAGCCGGGCGGCGACGCTCGCCGTCGCGACGATGACCTCCGCCCACGCGGCCATCGGGACGTGGAGCCGCGCCGTGGACCGCTACATCGCCATCACCGAGTTCTCGCAGCGCAAGCACCAGGGCGACGGCTTCCCGGCCGACCGCGTGGTCCTCAAGTACAACACGCTGGGCTCGGACCCCGGCACGGGCGCGCACGACGGCGACGCCGTCGTGTTCGTCGGCCGCCTCACGCGCGAGAAGGGGGTCCCGACGCTGCTCCGGGCGTGGACCGAGCACGGGCGCGACCTGCCGCCGCTGGTCGTCGTCGGCACTGGCGACGAGGAAGCCGCGGTCCGCGCCGCCGCCGAGCAGACCGCCGACGGCCGGCGCGGGGCAGTCCGCTGGGCCGGCTGGCAGCCCCAGGACGAGATCTTCCGCCTCCTGAAGGAGAGCCGCCTGTTCGTCTTCCCGTCCGAGTGGTACGAGGGCGGGACGCCGATCGCGCTCGTCGAGGCGCTCGCCACCGGCATCCCGTTCGTGGGGACCGACCTCGGGGCGTCGGCCGAGATCGTCGCCCGCACCGGCGCGGGGCTCACGTACCCCGCCGGCGACGCCGCCGCGCTGGCCGACGCCGTCCGGCGCGTCACGTCGTCGGACGACCTCTGGGCGACGCTCGCGCGCGCCTCGCGCCGCGCCTTCGAGACCCACTTCGCCGCCGGCCCCAACCTGGACCGCCTGGTCGAGATCTACCACGAGGCGATGGCCGTCCGCGCCGCCGCCGGCCGTTGACGCCGGCGTTGACGCCGCCGGGCGCCGGCCGATACCGACCGTTCCCCTCCGACTCCGCCGTGACCGAGACCGACGTTCTCCTCGCCCCGACGGCGCCCGCCGCGCCCGTCGTCTCGCCCGCCGCCCCGCCGGTGGCCGACGTGCTGGGCGTGCGCTTCCACGCCGGCGAGACCGACGCGGTCGCCGCGCGGCTCGTCGGCTGGGCCGAGGCCGGCGAGGCGCGCTACGCCTGCTTCTCGAACGCCCAGAGCGTGATCGAGGCGCACGACGACCCCGCCTTCCTCGACGTCCTCAACGGCGCCGACCTCAACGTGCCCGACGGCATGAGCATCGTTCGCGCGATGCGCGCCGGGGGGACGCCCCAGGCCGACCGAGCCTACGGTCCCGATGTGACGCTCGCCGTGTGCCGCCTCGCGGCCACCCGCGGCGTGCCGGTGGCGCTCTACGGCTCGTCGGAGCGCGTCCTCGGCCTGCTCGCCGAGCGTCTGCCCGCGCTCGCGCCGGGGCTGCGCCTCGTCGAGGCCATCTCGCCCCCGTTCCGCGCGCTCTCGGCCGACGAGGACGAGGCGTTCGTGCAGCGCCTCCGCGCGAGCGGCGCGCGGATCGTCCTCGTCGGCCTCGGCTGCCCGAAGCAGGAGCGCTGGTGCGCCGACCACGTGGAGCGGGTCGGGGCCGTGCTGATGGCCGTCGGCGCGGCGTTCGACTTTCACGCCGGGACGCTCGCGCAGGCGCCGCGCTGGATGCAGCAGGCGGGCCTCGAGTGGGCCTTCCGCCTCGCGATGGAGCCGCGCCGCCTGTGGCGCCGCTACGCGCGCGTCGTGCCGCGCTTCCTCGCGGCCCGCGTCCGCGCGCGACTCGCCGGCCGATGAACGCGCCGCCGCCCGTCTCCATCGGCCTGCCCGTCTACAACGGCGAGGCCTACCTCGCGCAGACGCTCCGCGACTGGCTCGGGCAGACGTTCGCGGACTTCGAGCTGATCGTCTGCGACAACGCCTCGACCGACGCGACGCCGGACCTGCTGGCGGACGCGGCGCGGCGCGACCCGCGCGTGGTCGTCCATCGCAACACCGAGAACGTCGGGGCGCTCGCCAACGCCAACCTCGCGTTCGAGCGCTCGCGCGGGCCGCGCTACGTCCTCTCGGCGTACGACGACCGACACGCGTCCGACTTCCTCGCGCGGCTCGTTCCGGCGCTCGACGCCGATCCCGGCGCGGTCGTCGCCTACGGACGCAAGACGCTCATCGGCGCCGACGACGCGCCGTTCGCGTGGCACCCCGACGCTCGTCTCTACACCGACGCCGACGGCGCGACGTACGACTACGACAGCCGCCTCGAGCGCCCGATGCCCGACGGTCGCATCGCCCGCTTCCGCGCCGTGCTCCGGGCCAACGACATCAACGCGACGATCCACGGCCTCTTCCGACGCGACGCACTGGAGCGCGCCGGCCACCACTACGTTCACGGCTCCGACCGGCTGATCGTGGCGCACACGGCGCTGCTCGGCCGCTTCGCGTTCGTCGACGCGCCGCTGTTCGGCTACCGCATCCACCCGGCGAGCACGTTCCACCTCACGCGAGCGGCGTGGATGCTCCGCGAGGCGGGACGCGCCGGCGCGGCGTCGGCGCTCGACGGCCTGCACACGCTCCGGCGCTACGCCGCCGCCACCGGCCGGGCGGATCTCCCGCTGCCGGACCGCCTCGCGGCGCTCGTCGCCGTCGGCGGCTACGCCGTGCGTCCGCACGTGCTGCGGAACGCCTTCCTGCCGGGGCCGGACAACTTCTGGGGCTGGACGCATTGGCCGGGGCAGTCGCCGCCAATGCCCCGCGCGCCGCGTGGTGCGACGGCGCCGGCGGCCGAGTGGGCGTGGCTGGCAGCGCCCGACCCGGCATCTACAGCGATGCACGAGGAAGGTGCATCCGAGGAGGGGAGGAGTGGGAACCGGAGGCGGGAGGTGTCCCGTTCCCCGGCGGCCCACTCACCCTTCCGTATGCCTTCATGACTCGCAAGCGCAAGAGCACGGTCTTTGAGTTCGAAACACTGACGGCCGACGAGGCACGCGCGCGCCGGAGCCGCAGAGGATCGCGCCGGAGCAAGTATTCGCCGATCGGCGATCGGTTCGCGCGGCTCGACGCCGGGCAGGTGCTCGCGTTCCAGGCCAGCAAGAACGAGGTCCAGGGCGTGCGCAACTACATGCGCCGCAACTTCGAGGGGCAGCACCGGGTCCACAGCCGGCGCACCGACGGCGATCAGTTCGAGGTCCACCTCGCGCGTACCGACGTCGTCGGACTCGGCGCCGCGTGACGTCGCACTCCGGCGCCTGACGTCGGACGTGGACGCCCGGCACGTCGCCGTGGAACGGGATTGGCTGCGGACCGCGCATCCCGCCCATTCCGCGATGCGCATCCTTCTCGCCGGCCACGAGGGGTACATCGGTACCGTCCTCGCTCCGATTCTCTCCGCCGCCGGCCACGAGGTCGTCGGGCTCGACAGCGGTCTCTTCTCGGCCTGCACGTTCGGCGACGAGCCCGCGCGCCTGCCCGGCCACGCCGTGGACCTGCGCGACGCGGCGCCCGACGCGCTCGCCGGCGTCGACGCCGTCATCCACCTCGCCAACCTGTCGAACGACCCGCTCGGCAACCTCGCGCCGGGCCTCACGCACGACGTCAACGTGAAGGCGACGGTGCGGTTCGCGCGGCTCGCGCGCGAGGCCGGCGTGCGCCGCTTCGTGTTCGCGTCGAGCTGCAGCCTGTACGGCGCCGCCGGCGCCGGGCGCGTGGACGAGACGGCCGACTTCCACCCGGTCACGCCCTACGGCGTCGCCAAGGTGGAGGCCGAGCGCGGCCTCGCGGCACTCGCCGGCGACGCCTTCTCGCCGGTCTTCCTCCGCAATGCGACCGTCTACGGCGTGAGCCCGCGCCTGCGCTTCGACCTCGTGGTCAACAACCTGACCGCGTGGGCGGTGTCCACCGGCGAGATCCGGATGCTCTCCGACGGCAGCCCGTGGCGCCCGCTCGTGCACGTCGAGGACGTGGCGCGCGCGGCGCTGGCCGCCGTCGAGGCGCCGCGCGAGGCGGTCCACAACGAGGCCTTCAACGTCGGGCGCGACGCCGAGAACTACCGTGTGCGCGAGGTCGCGGCCATCGTCGCCGAGGAGGTCCCCGGCTGCCGCCTCTCGTTCGCCGACGGCGCGAGCCCCGACCTGCGCTCGTACCGCGTCTCGTTCCGAAAGATCGCCGAGCAGCTGCCGTCGTGGCGCCCGCAGTGGACCGTCCGCGACGGCGTCCGCCAGGTGCGCGACGCGCTCACCGGACTCGACCTCGCGCCGTCGGTCTTCGAGGGGCCGCGCTTCTCGCGCATCGCCCACCTTCAGGCCCGCCTCGCGGCCGGCTCGCTGGCGCCGGACCTGCGGCCGGCCGGCAATGGGGGATGGGGGATGGGGGATGGGTCAGTCGGTGTGCCGGCCCTCGCCTCCCTCTGAGCTCCCCGACACGAATCTCCGACCGATCCCACCCCGATGCAGATTCTCGACGCACCCGCTTCCGCCCCCACGGCCTCGCCGGCCGGCTTCGACTGCCGCTTCTGCGGCACGCCGCTCCACCAGTCGGTCGCCGACCTCGGGATGCAGCCGCCGTGCCAGAGCATCGTCCGCCCCGAGGACGCCGGGCGCGGCGAGGCCTTCTACCCGCTGCACGCCTACGCCTGCGAGCGGTGCGCGCTGGTGCAGATCGACGCCGTCGTCCCGCCCGAGGACATCTTCGAGGAGTACGCCTACTTCTCGTCGTACTCCGACTCGTGGGTCGCGCACGCCGGGCGCCTCGTGGAGCACGTCGTGGAGCGGTTCGGGCTCGGCGCCGAGAGCCGCGTCGTCGAGATCGCGTCCAACGACGGCTACCTGCTCCAGCACGTCGTCGCGCGCGGCATCCCGTGCCTCGGCGTCGAGCCGGCGGCCAACGTCGCCGAGGCCGCCGTCGCGAAAGGTGTCCCGACGCGCGTCGCCTTCTTCGGGGCCGACGAGGCGCGCGCGATGCGCGACGAGGGCCTCGCGGCGGACTGGATCGCCGGCAACAACGTGATGGCGCACACGCCGCACCTCAACAGCTTCGTCGCCGGCCTGAAGACGCTGCTCGCGCGGCCGGCCGACGGCCGGCCGGGCGGCGTCGTCACCATCGAGGCGCCGCACCTCGTCGCGCTCGTCGACGGCGTGCAGTTCGACACGATCTACCACGAGCACTTCTCGTACTTCTCGATGACGACGGCCGAGCGGATCTTCGCCCACCACGGCCTGACGCTCTTCGACGTGCAGCGCCTGCCGACGCACGGCGGCAGCCTTCGCCTCTTCGCCCGCCACGCCGACGACGACGCCAAGCCGGTGACGGCGGCCGTGGACGCGCTCCGCGCCGAGGAGGCCGCGTGGGGCGTGGACCGTATGGAGACCTATGCAGCGTTCGCCGAGCGCGTCCGCGCCACGCGCCACGGCCTGCTCCGCTTCCTGCTCGACTGCGCCGAGCGAGGCCTGACCGTCGCCGGCTACGGCGCCGCCGGCAAGGGCAACACGATGCTCAACACGTGCGGCGTGCGGCCCGACCTGCTGTCGTTCGTCGTGGACCGCAACCCGTACAAGCAGGACACGCTGCTGCCGGGCAGCCGCATCCCGGTCTACGCGCCGGAGCACGTCTTCGAGGCCCGCCCCGACATCCTGCTGATCCTGCCGTGGAACCTGCGCGACGAGATCGCCGAGCAGATGAAGGGCATCCGCGACTGGGGCGGCCGGTTCGCCGTCGCCGTCCCGGACGTCGAGGTCTGGTGAGCGAGGGGAGACGGGCGGAAATGCAGGCTTGAATCGGCCCCGCTGCGCTTGACGGGCACGCGAAATCTGGACTGCTTGCGCCCACGCGCCCCTACTCGCCGCGCGCGAGGCGCGAGCCCAGCCCTTCCGGAAGTCCCCGCTCGGCGATGCGCGCCTGCGTCCGTGCGAGATCGTAGTGGACGCGCACCAACTCGTAGCTCACCGCCTCGGTGTCGAAGATCCCGAACGCGGCGCGCGGGTCGCCGTCGCGCGGCTGCCCGACGGCGCCGACGTTGATCAGGTAGCGGTGTCCGGGGCGGACGCGCGTCACACCGAGCGAGCTCGACGCCACCGCCGGGCTGTGCGAGTGGCCGACGAAGCAGATGTCGGTGTCGAACGCGTCGAACTGGGCCTGGACGGTCCGGAACGACGTCAGGCGCGGCCAGCGCTCGGGCTCCAGCGGCCCCGCGTGCGCGAGCGTCACGCCGTGGACCGTCACGACCAGCGGCAGGCCCTTCAGCCAGGCGATGCGGTCGTCGCCCACCCACTCGGTGTGCTTGAGCGCCGCGGTCTGGCCGTCGAGCGGGAGGTAGCCGAGGTCCTGCCCGGTGGCGACGGCTGCGTCGTGGTTGCCGAGGACGGTCGTCCCGCAGCGCTCGGCGACGAGGTCCACGCACGCCTCGGGGTCGGGCCCGTAGCCGACGACGTCGCCGAGGCAGAGCACGGCGTCGGCCCCGCGCCGGTCGATCTCGGCGAACACGGCCGTGAGCGCCTCCCGGTTGGCGTGGACGTCCGCGAGGATGGCGAGGCGCATGGGGAGGACGACGGGGCGAGAGGGGCAAGCTACCTCCCCCCACTCGACGACAGGACGGTGCGGGCCAAGTGTTGGTGAACCCGCCCTCTGGCGGCGCGGTCCAGGGCGCCGGCTTCTCTACCTTGCCGCGCGATTCCCGGCTCCCCCGTCGGGCACGGATCTCCGACCTCACCCCGACTCCCCCCGATGGCCCGTCTCCCGCTTCGCCTGGCGCTGCTGGTCGCGCTGCTCGCCGCCGCCGCCGCGCCCTCGCAGGCGCAGGAAATCCGCCCGACGACGGAGCGCATCGCGACCGCCCCCGGATACTTCGTGTACGTGCTGCCCGGTGAGCGGTCCATCCAGATCAGCGTACTCGGCACCGTGCGCGCGCCGGGCTTCTACACGATCTCCGACGGTCTCGACCTCGGACAGGCACTCGCGCTCGCGGGCGGCCCGACCGTCGGGTTGCAGTCGACCGAGGTCGAGCAGACCATCACGGTTCGCCTCTACCGCGGCCAGACGAGCCGCGACCTCATCTATGAGGCCCCGCTCGACGAGTTCGTCCGCGACGCGGACGGGTACCCGCGCATGGCCGAGGGCGACGTCATCGAGGTCTCGACCGTCAACCGGCGTCTGCGCACCTTCCGCGACACCCTCGCCATCGTCGGCGCGGCCGCCTCGGTCGTAATCGCCGTCACCAACATCGTCCGCCTCTTCTAGCGCGTTCCCCATGGCTTCCCCGACTTCCACACCTTCGTCCCCCGACCGCGCGACCGCCGACGCGCTGCTCGCCCGCATCGCCGCGCGCGACATCACCGTCGCGGTCGTCGGCATGGGCTACGTGGGTCTGCCGCTGGCGACCGTCTTCGCCGAGGCCGGCCTGCGTGTCGTCGGCGTGGATGTGTCGGCAGAGCGCGTCGCGCAGCTCAATGCCGGCGAGAGTTACGTCGAGGACGTGCCGTCGGCGCTCGTCGCACGCCTCGTCGGCGACGGACTCCTCTCGGCCACGACGGACTTCGACGCTCTCGCCGCGGCCGACGCGATCTCGATCTGTGTCCCGACGCCGCTCGGCAAGACGCGCGACCCCGACATGTCGTTCATCGCGGCCGTCACCGAGCAACTGGCGACGCGCGTGCGTCCGGGCCAGGTCGTCGTGCTCGAGAGCACGACGTACCCCGGCACGACGCGCGAGATCATCCTGCCGGCGCTGGAGGCCGGCGGCCTGCGCGCGGGGCGCGACTTTTTCCTCGCCTTCAGCCCCGAGCGCGTGGACCCCGGCCGCGAGGACTGGACGACCCGCAACACGCCGAAGGTGATGGGTGGCGTCACGCCAGCCTGCGTCGAGATCGCCGGCGCGCTCTACGGCACGGCCATCGAGACCATCGTGCCGGTGTCGAGCCCCGAGGCGGCCGAGATGGTCAAACTGCTCGAGAACACCTTCCGCTCGGTCAACATCGGCCTCGTCAACGAGGTCCTGATCATGTGCGACAAGCTGGGCCTCGACGCCTGGGAGGTGATCGACGCGGCGGCGACGAAGCCGTTCGGCTTCATGAAGTTCACCCCTGGTCCCGGCCTCGGCGGGCACTGCATCCCCATCGACCCGCTCTACCTGAGCTGGAAGATGAAGGAGCTCAACTACAACGCCCGCTTCATCGAGCTCGCGAGCGAGGTCAACACCGGGATGCCAGTGTTCTGGACGCAGCGCGTGCAGGATGTCCTCAACGACGCCGGCAAGGCCGTCCGGGGCAGCCGCGTCCTCGTCCTCGGCGTCGCCTACAAGCGCGACATCCGCGACGTGCGTGAGAGCCCGGCGCTCGACATCCTGCGCCTCCTCCAGGAGAAGGGCGCGACGGTGGCCTACCACGACCCCCATGTGCCGTCGTTCGCCGAGCACGGGATGGAGATGACCTCCGAGCCAGACCTCGACGCAGCCGTCGGGGCGGCCGACGTCGTGGTGGTCGTGACCGATCACTCGGCATACGACTGGGACGACCTGTTCGCCCGCGCCGCGCTCGTCGTGGACACGCGCCACGTGCGGCCGGAGTCCGCCCTCGCGCCGGGCGCGGCCGTGCCTGCATGACGCGGTTCGCGCTCACCGGACTCGCCGGTTACATCGCGCCGCGCCACCTCCAGGCGATCCGCGACACCGGAAACCGCCTCGTGGCGGCCGTGGACCCGCACGACTCTGTCGGCGTCATCGACGCCTACTTCCCCGACGCGGCGTTCTTCACCGAGGTCGAGCGCTTCGATCGCCACCTCGAACTGCTCCGCCGCACCGACGAAGCGGTGAGCGTCGTCTCGGTCTGCTCGCCCAACCACCTGCACGACGCTCACATCCGCCTCGCGCTGCGCGTCGGCGCCGACGCCCTCTGCGAGAAGCCGCTGGTGCTCAACCCGTGGAACCTCGACCAGCTCGAGGAGATCGAGGCCGAGAGCGGGCAGCGGGTCTGGACCGTCCTCCAGCTCCGGGTGCACCCCGCGCTCGTCGCGCTGCGCGAGCGGCTGGCCGCCGAGAACCGCCGCCGGCACGTCCGCCTGACGTACGTGACCAGCCGCGGCACGTGGTACAATTACTCCTGGAAGGGCGACGCGAAGAAGTCGGGCGGCGTGGCGACCAACATCGGCGTCCACTTCTTCGACCTGCTGCAGTGGCTCTTCGGGCCGGTGACGCGGCAGGCGGTCCACCTCCAGCAGGAGACGCGCGCCGGCGGCGTGATGGAGCTGCCGGGCGCCGACGTCGAGTGGTTCCTCTCGATCGATGCAGCCGACCTGCCGGCCGAGCGCCCCGCCGGCCAGACCACCTACCGCTCGATCACGGTCGACGGCGAGGAGATCGAGTTCTCGGGCGGCTTCCGCGACCTGCACACGGTCGTCTACGAGGAGACGCTCGCCGGGCGCGGCTTCGGCATCGCCGACGCGCGCCCGTCCATCGAGCTCGTGCACCGGATCCGGACCGCCGCGCCGTCGGCGCCGGGCGAGATCGTGCATCCGCTCGTCGCGCGGGCACTGGCGCCGTGAGCGAGCGCGTCCGCGACCTCCCCGGCGTGCGCATCCACGAGAGCGCGTACGTGGACGCCCCCGTCGAGATCGGCGAGGGCACGGCCATCTGGCACTTCAGCCACGTCCAGGCCGGCGCGCGCATCGGGCGCCGCTGCTCGCTCGGACAGAACGTCAACGTCGGCGAGGGCGTCGTGCTCGGCGACGGCGTCAAGGTCCAGAACAACGTCTCGATCTACACCGGGACTGTCGTTGAGGACGACGTCTTCCTCGGCCCGAGCTGCGTCCTGACCAACGTTACCAACCCGCGCAGCCAGGTCGTGCGCCGGTCGCTCTACGAGACGACGCGCCTGCGGCGCGGCGCGACCGTGGGCGCCAACGCGACCGTCGTGTGCGGCGTCACGCTCGGGCGCTACGCGTTCGTCGCCGCCGGCGCCGTCGTCACGCGCGACGTGCCGGACTACGCGCTCGTCGTCGGCACGCCGGCGCGCGTCGCCGGCTGGATGAGCCGCCATGGCCACCGCCTCCACTTCCGCGACGACGTGGACGCCGGCTACGCCGAGGCGACCTGCCCCGAGAGTGGCCTCCGCTACCGCCTCGACGACGGCGTCGTCCGCTGCCTCGACCTCGACGAGGACGCCCCGCTGCCCGACCGGCTCGCCGTCGGGAACGCGGCCTACGGCGCGTTCCGGGAGGAACGGCGTGAGGCGAGGGGCGAGGAGAGCCGCTCCGCGTCCACCGAAACGCGCTCACCCGAACCCTGATGCCCCTCGCCCCTCACGCCTCGCCCCTCGCCATTCTCGACCTCGCGCCGGAGCTCGACGCGCAGATGCCCGCGCTGCGCGAGGCGTTCGAGCGGGTCGTCCGCTCCGGGCAGTTCATCGGCGGACCCGAGGTGGCGGCGTTCGAGCAGGAGGTCGCGGCGGTGCTCGGCGTGCCGCACGCCGTCGGGCTCAACTCGGGCACCGACGCGCTCGTGATCGCGCTCCGCGCGCTGGGCGTCGGGCCGGGCGACGAGGTCGTGGTGCCGCCGTTCACGTTCTTCGCCACCGCCGAGGCCGTCTCGCTCGTCGGCGCGACGCCGGTCTTCGCGGACGTCGACGAGGCGACGTTCAACCTGCACCCGTGCCTCGCCGAGGCGGCGTTCACCGAGCGCACCAAGGCGGTCATCCCGGTGCACCTGTTCGGACGCGCCGCTGACCTCGCGGACCTGCTGCCGGTCTGCGAGGCGCGCGGGATCGCCGTCGTCGAGGACTGCGCGCAGTCGTTCGGCGCGCGCTTCGGCGACGGGCCGCTGGCCGGCCGCGTCACCGGCACCGTCGGTGCGATGGGCGCCTTCTCGTTCTTCCCGTCCAAGAACCTCGGCGCGCTCGGCGACGCCGGCATGCTCACGACGGCCGACGACGCCCTCGCCGACGCCGCGCGGATGCTCCGCGCCCACGGCGGGCGCCGCAAGTACCACAACGAGGTCCTCGGCTACAACAGCCGCCTCGACGCGCTCCAGGCCGCCCTGCTGCGCGTGAGGCTGCCGCACGTGGCGGACGCCAACGCCGCGCGCCTCGCCGCTGCGCGACGCTACGACGCGCGCCTCGCCGGCATCGACGGCCTCACGCCGCCGGCGCTGACCGACGAGCACGTCGTGCACCAGTACACGGTGCGCATCCACGGCGGGCGGCGCGACGCCGTGCACGACGCGCTCGCCGCCGAGGGCATCCAGACGATGGTCTACTACCCGATCCCGGTCCACCGCCTGCCGGTCTACGCCGGCGACGGCTACGGGAGCTTTCCCGTCTCCGAGCGCCTCGCCGGCGAGGTACTGAGCCTGCCCGTCGGGCCGTCCATCCCGGCGGCCGACCAGGAGCGGGTGGCCGACGCCCTGCGGCTCGCCCTCGGCTGAGGCCGGCGAGGCGCGGCTATCTTTCGCGGCGCCTTCCTGCCCCGATGATCGTCCGCGAGGTCACCATCCGCAACCGCGCCGGCCTGCACACGCGGCCGGCGTCGATGATCGTGCGCGAGGCCTCGCGCTTCGAGTCCGAGTTCTTCATCCGCCTCGACGGCTACGAGATCAACGGCAAGAGCATCATCGGCGTGATGACGCTCGCGGCCGACCAGGGGACCACGCTGGAGCTCCACTTCGACGGCCCCGACGAGGCCGCCGCCGCGGACGCGCTCGAGGCCGTCTTCGAGAACGGCTTCGGGGAGCCGGTCTAGCCGTGGGCGCCGAGCCGCCGGGCGGCGAGCGCCGCGTGAAGGGCATCGGGCTGTCGCCCGGCGTCGCCATCGGGCCGGCCTACCTCTTCGCCGCCGGCGCGTGGCAGGCCGAACGCGAGGACCTCTGCCCGGAGGACGTCGCCGCCGAGCTGGAGCGCTTCGAGACGGCCGTCGCCCGCAGCGAGCGTGAGCTGGCGCGCGTGGCGACCGTCGCGCAGGAGAAGCTCGGTCCCGACTCCGCCGCCATCTTCGACGCGCAGGCGCTCATGCTGCGCGACTCGGCGTTCTACGCCGCCGTCACCGACCACATCGCGCGCGAGCACGCCGGTGCCGGCTGGGCCGTCCAGACGGTCCTCGACGACGTGCGTGCCCGCCTCGAAGCGAGCGCCTCGGCGATGCTGCGCGAGCGCGCGGCCGACATCGCGGACATCCAGAACCGCGTCCTCCGCAACCTCCAGCAGGGGCGCGCCCTCTCGCGCATCGACCGCGACCACATCGTCGTCGCCGAGAGCCTCTCGGCGGCCGACGTATTGCTCTTCTCGCGGCGCGGCGTCCTCGGCTGCGTGCTGGACTCCGGCGGACCCACCAGTCACGTCGCCATCATGGCACGCGCGCTCGGCGTGCCGGCCGTCGTGAGCCCCCACGGCCTCGCGGACCACATCGCGCCGGGCGCGACGATCGCGCTCGACGGCTTCGCCGGCGAGGTGGTGGTGGACCCGTCGCCAGCGACGCTCGCGGCCTACCGCCGCCGCGCCGAGCGCTTCGCGCGCATCACGGCCGCCGCCGCCGGACACGCCGACGAGCCCGGTGTCACCGCCGACGGCCACCCGGTCGGCCTCCAGGCCAACGTCGAGCTGCGGGAGGAGTTCGCGCTGCTGCACGAGTACGGCGCCGCCGGCGTCGGGCTCTTCCGCACCGAGATGCTGTTCCTCACGCACGGCCGCGCGCTCGACGAGGACCAGCAGTTCGCGATCTACCGCGACGCCTTGCGCGCGAGCGCGCCGCACGCCGTGACGGTTCGCCTCCTCGACCTCGGGGGCGACAAGGTGCTGCCGTTCGCGCACCGCGAGGCCAACCCGTTCCTCGGCTGGCGCGGCCTCCGCATCCTGCTCGACAAGCCGGACCTGCTGCGCCCGCAACTGCGCGCGATCCTGCGCGCGGCGGTCCACGCGCCCGCCGACGCCCCGCCGCGCCTGCTGCTGCCGATGGTGACCGCGCTCGGCGAGGTCGCCGCCGTCCGTGCCGCGCTGGCCGACGTCGCCGGCGCCCTCCGCGCCGAGGGCGTCGAGCACCGCGCCGACCTCGCCGTCGGGATCATGGTCGAGGTGCCGGCCGTCGCGATCCAGGCCGAGCGATTCGCGGCTGTGGCCGACTTCTTCTCGATCGGCACCAACGACCTGACGCAGTTCACGCTGGCCGTGGACCGCGGCAACGACCGCGTGGCGCCCCTCTTCCGCGAACTCCACCCGGCGGTACTGGACCTCGTCGCCCGCGCCATCCGCGCGGCCCACGCGCGCGGCATCCCGGTGAGCGTCTGCGGCGAGATCGCGTCGGACCCCCGCGTGACGCCACTCCTCGTCGGCCTCGGCGTGGACAGCCTCAGTATGTCGCCGGCCTACCTGTCGATCGTCAAGCAGGTGCTGCGCACGTTCACGCTGGCCGAGGCGCGCGCGCTGGCGGAGGCCGTGCGCGCCGAGCCGGACCCCGCGCAGGTGGACCGGCTGCTCGCGTCGTTCCTCAGCACCCACAGCGGCGATCTTGCCTCTGCCCTCGGCGTCGGCGACATCCCGTGACTCACGCGTCCTCCGCGACCTCGATCAGCGCCTCGGCCTCGCGCCCGAGGTAGCGGTCGATGACCGCGTGCGCGGCGTAGACGAGCGGCGTGATGGCGACGGCGATGCCCACCTTGTAGGTATAGTTGAAGAGCGTGATCGCGAGGATCGCGCCGGCCGACAGCTGGCCCCAGAACGCAACGCTCAGCACGACGAGCGTGTCGATGAACTGCGAGCCGAGTGTCGAGCCGGTGGCGCGCAGCCAGAGGTGGCGCCCGCCGGTGAGCTGCCGCAGCCGGTGGAAGAGCGCGATGTCCAGCAGCTGGCCGACGACGTACGCCGCGAGGCTGCCGCCGATGACGCGCGTCGTCGTCCCGAACACGGCCTGGAACGCCTCGGCGGGCACCGGCGAGATCGGCGCCGTCGGCACGGCGAGCGCCACGCGAAGGATCACGAACTCGAACACCACCATCGCGAGCCCGACGTACGTCAGGAACCGGATGCCCGGCCGCCCGAAGTACTCGTTGACGACGTCCGTCACGATGAACGTGACGGGGAAGGCCAGCACGCCGGCCGTCATCACGACGCTCTCGAAGCGCTCGCCGAGGATCGTCACGGCGCGCGGCAGGTCGAAGGCGGTGAAGAACTTGCCGGCCGTCGCTTCGGCGATCACGAGCGCCGTCAGGAAGATGGCGGCGCAGACGACGTAGACCTTCTGGGGGCGCGTCAGGAGCGTCATGCGGGGAGGGTGAGGGGGGCGGGGAGGCGGGCGAGCGCGAGCGCGGCGACCTCGCGTCCGATGGCGAGGCTGGCCGTCGCCGCCGGGCTCGGCGCGTTGATGACGTGGACCGCCCGAGCGGTCTGCTCGATTACGAAGTCGTCGTCCAGCGAGCCGTCCGGGCGCACCGCCTGCGCGCGCACGCCCGACGACGCGGGGACCAGATCGGCCTCCCGGAGGTCAGGCATGAGGCGACGCGCGGCGTGCCAGAAGGCCCGCCGGCTGAGCGAGCGGCCCAGCTCGCCGAGGCCCATCCGCCAGTGCCGGAGCGCGAGGCGGCGGAAGCCCGCGTAGCCCGCGATCTCGGCCAGCTCGCGCACGCGCACGGTGCCCATCGTGTAGCCCTCGCGCGCGAAGGCCAGCGCCGCGTTCGGTCCGGCCCCGACGCTGCCGTCGACGTGGCGCGTGAGGTGGACGCCGAGGAACGGAAAGGCGGGGTCCGGCACGGGGTAGATGAGGCCGCGCACGCGGGCAGCGGCGTCGGGGCGCAGCGCGGCGTACTCGCCGCGGAACGGCACCAGCTGCACGCCCGGCGCGACGCCGAAGAGGCGCGCGACGCGGTCGGCCCAGAGCCCCGCGCAGTTGACGAGCACGCGCGCCTCGACGGCCCCGGCGCTCGTCTCGACGACGACGCCGTCGGCGGTCTCGCGTCCGCCGGTAACGGCCGCGCCGGTGCGGATCTCGGCGCCGCCGGCGCGCAGGCGCACGGCCATCGCCCGCGCGGCGGCGGGAAAGTCCGCGATGCCGGTCGCCGGCACCCAGAGGGCGGCGAGGCCGGCGGCGTGGGGCTCGCGCTCGCGCAGGCCCTCGGCGGTCAGGCGCTCGGTTGCCACGCCGTTGGCGGCGCCGCGTGTCTCCAGCGCATCGAGGCGCGGGATTTCGTCCGGCGTGACGGCCACGACGAGCTTGCCCGAGCGGCGCCACGGCACGCCCTCACGCTCGCAGAAGGCCTCCATCGCCGCCTTGCCCTCGGTGCAGAGGCGTGCCTTGAGGCTGCCCGGACGGTAGTAGAGGCCCGAGTGGAGGACGCCCGAGTTGCGTCCGCTCTGGTGCGCGGCCAGCGCCGGCTCCTTTTCGAGCACGACGATCCGGGCGTCCGGGCGCGCCTCGGCGACGGCGAGGGCGGTGGCGAGGCCGACGAGGCCGCCGCCGACGAGAGCCACGTCGTAGCGCATCGGAGTGGGCAGGGGAGAGGCGCCCGGGGGGCGGCGCGAAGCTAGGCGCAAAACGACGCGCGCCCGCCCCGAACGAACGGGACGGGCGCGCAGGCTGCACGCGGAGCGCCGGTTAGCGCTGGAGCGTGATGCGGGTCGTGCCCTGCACGCGCTCGCCGGTGACGCGCACCACGTAGGTGCCGCTCGGCAGGCCCGTGCCGTCGACGCGAACGGTCTCGTAGCGGTCCGCCTGGGCGTGGCCGTCGAAGAGCGTCGCGACCTGGCGGCCGAGGGCGTCGTAGAGCTCGACGCGCACGGTCTGCGCCTCGGCGACGCGGAAGCGGACCGTCGTCGCCGGCGTGAACGGGTTCGGCACGGCCGACGCGATCTCGATGCCGGCAGCCGCCATCGGCGGCGCCTCGGTCTGGACCGTGTTGTAGCCGACCGGGTTGAGCGTCGGGCCGACGATGTCGCACTCGAACGGGTTGCCGCCCGTGTGGAGCGCGCCGGCGCGGTACCAGAAGACGACGTCCTGGTCGGTGAGCGACTCGGCGTTGTTCTGGCTCGTGTTGATCGCGCAGCCGCCGCCGGCATCGGTCAGCTCGGTGGCGCGGTAGCGGAGCACGAGCGCGTCCACCTTCGAGAAGTTGTCGACCGGCAGGAGGAGGTCGGCGCTGCTCGGGACGATGTTGTAGCCGACGTTGGCGTCCGAGTCGCGGACCGACCAGTAGACGCCGGACGTGGCGTTCTCCCACGTGCGGCCGGCCTCTGCCGTGAACGTCTGCGTGACGGTCTCGCCCACGCGCTCGGTCACGACGTCGTTGGTCGGTGTGCCCTCGAGGTCGAAGTCGAAGCGCCAGTAGACGTGGTGGCGGTGCGCGCGCTCGGTGCAGGTCGCGCTGTTGGCGGCGAACGAGTACTCGGGCCAGATGCGGCCGTCGTCGTAGAAGTGCCACTTCATGAGGTAGCGGTACCAGCCCGCGCTCATGTGGCTCGTCGCGACGAGCTCGGTGCCGTAGTCCTCGAACGAGACGCCCGAGAAGCTGCCCGGCGTGCCGCCGGTCCCCGTGTCGCAGGTCGACGAGACTGTGCCGGCGTCGGGCAGCGCGAGGCACGACTGGCCCGGGACCGGGTTGCCGGCCACGAAGTTGACCTGGCTGTCGGACCAGTCGCGGTAGCAGCCGCAGCCGCCGGCGTCGTACTCGACGTTGAGGACCGGCGTGTTGGCGCGCGAGAAGACCTTGCGCCCGCGGTAGTAGACGTTGCGGATCTCGAGCCCGGTGCCGTTGGGCGTGGCGCCCACGCCGGTCTGGCCCGGACGGATGATGTCGAACTCCCAGATCGGGTTGTCGGCCGACGGCCACTGGACGTGGGCCGTCGCCTCCGTGCTGGAGCACGACATGTTGGTGAGCACCTGGGCCGAGGCCGGCAGGGCGAGCGCCGCGAGCGCGGCGCAGAGGATCAGTCGGCGCATGAGGCTAGCGGCTGCGGGACTCGTCCCGGTAGGCAGGGTTGGCGAGGTTGGCGTCGGTCGCAGGGTTGAAGTCGCGCGAGACGATGCTCAGCGTGCGCAGGTCGACGATCACGTAGCGGACGCGGTCGGCCCCGCGCGGGCCGGTGACGCGCGGCGAGAAGATGTCGTACTGGACGCAGCGCGCGGTGGCGTCGCACGGGTGGCCGGCCTCGCGGACGAGCGGGAAGCCGCCCGAGACCATCACCTCGCGACCCGTCCGGGCGCTCGCCTCGGCGATCAGCGCCGAGAGCTCGGGGTCGGCGGCGATCAGCGCCTGCACGGCGGCCTCCTCGTCGGCCGTCGGGCGGATCATCGGCGTCTCCAGGCGCTCCGTCTCGATGACGGCGCCGGCGGCGTCGGTCGTGGTGCGGACGTAGCTGCCGTCGGCGGGGGTGTAGACGATCGTCGAGCGGTAGATCGCCTCGCCGTCACCGACCTTGACGGTCATCTGGCCGTCGGCGAGCACGCGCGCGGCCGTCGGGCTGAGCCGGGAAGCGCCCTGCGCGGAGCAGGGCAGGGCGACGGCCACCGCGACGAGCGCGGGCAGCAGCCACCGGAGAGAGCGGGACATGGGCAGGGGGGCGGAAGAGCCCCGCAAGGTACAACGCCGCGCCCTTGTGTCCAGACCACCCGCCGGATGCCCGCCGGATTGTCGCGCCAGGCGGCCCGGAACAGTGTTCCGCCCGTGCTCAGCAGAGCACCTGCGTGACGAAGACCGCCCCGTCGGGGCGGACCGCCGCGCCGACGCCCTCGCGCGTGGCGTGCGGCGCGAGCAGGTTGCGCCGGTGGCCGGGGCTCTCCAGCCAGCCGCCGACGGTCTCGGCGGCGACGCCGTCGGCCGAGCGCGCCTCGTACGTCCGCCGCACGCCGGCCGCCGAGCGCGTCTCGCGCCACCGGCCGTAGGTCCAGACCTGCGCGAGGTTCTCGCCGAAGCCGACGAGCGTCCGATCGCCCACGCGCACGCGGCACGCGAGGCCGTCCCGTGCCGCGCGCGCGTTGACGTCGGCGCCGCCGGGCGCGGTGTGGCCGAAGAAGCCGCGCGCGACCATGTCGGCGCTGTGACGCCGCGCCACCGCCGCGAGGGCCTCGTCGAGCGACAGCGTCGCGAGCCCTTCGCCGCGCCGCGCGGCGTTGGTCCGGGCGTGGACGCGCGCCTCGACGTCGCCGGCCGCCACCGTCGGGACGCGGTCCTCGGCGCCGGCCGACGGGCCGCGCGCCGGCGCCTCGGCCACGGGTCCGCAACCGACGACGATCAGCAGGGCGAGGAGGGGGGAGACGCGCATCGGGCGTCGGACGCCCGCCGGCGGCGCAGGTGCCCGAAACGAGCGCGGGCGGCGCCTCCCGAAGGAAGCGCCGCCCGCGAGGCGACAACGCACCGGTGGAGCGGGACCCGGCCGACAGGCTTCCCCGCTGGCCGCTTCCCGCTCCTCGCTGGCATCTAGAAGTCCATCCCGCCGCCCATGCCGCCCATGCCCGCGGCGCCGGCGCCGGCCGACTCCTTCTCGGGCTGGTCGACGATGACCGACTGCGTGGTGAGCAGCAGGCCAGCGACGGACGCGGCGTTCTCGAGCGCCGTGCGCGTGACCTTGGTCGGGTCCACGACGCCCATCTGGATGAGGTCGCCGTACTCCTCGGTGCGGGCGTTGAAGCCGAAGGCGCCCTCGCCGTCCTTGACCTTCTGGACGACGACCGAGCCCTCGAGGCCCGCGTTGTTGACGATGCAGCGGAGCGGCTCCTCGAGCGCGCGGCGCACGATGCGCACGCCGGCCTCCTGGTCCTCGTTCTCGGTCTCGACGGTGTCGAGCGCCGAGAGGGCGCGGACGAGCGCGACGCCGCCGCCGGGCACGATGCCCTCCTCGACGGCCGCGCGCGTGGCGTGCAGCGCGTCCTCGACGCGCGCCTTCTTCTCCTTCATCTCGGGCTCGGTCGAGGCGCCGATCTTGATGACGGCGACGCCGCCGGACAGCTTGGCGAGGCGCTCCTGGAGCTTCTCGCGGTCGTAGTCCGAGGTGGTGTTCTCGATCTGGGCCTTGATCTGGTTGATGCGGGCCGTGATCTGCTCCTGCTGGCCGGCGCCGTCGACGATGGTCGTGTGGTCCTTCGTCGAGACGATGCGCTTGGCGCGGCCGAGGTAGTCCAGCGTCGCGTTCTCGAGGCGGTAGCCCTGCTCCTCGGTGACGAGCGTGCCGCCGGTGAGCGTCGCGATGTCCTCGAGCATGGCCTTGCGGCGGTCGCCGAAGCCCGGCGCCTTGACGGCGGCCACGCGGAGCGTGCCGCGCAGGCGGTTGACGACGAGCGTCGCGAGGGCCTCGCCGTCGATGTCCTCGGCGACGATCAGCAGCGGGGCGCCCATCTGCGCGACCTTCTCGAGGATCGGCAGCAGGTCCTTCATCGCGCTGATCTTCTTGTCGTGGATCAGCACGAGCGCGTCCTCGAGCACGACCTCCATCGCGTCGGGGTCGGTCACGAAGTACGGGGAGAGGTAGCCGCGGTCGAACTGCATGCCCTCGACCACGTCGAGCGTGGTGTCGGTGCCCTTGGCCTCCTCGACGGTGATGACGCCGTCCTTGCCGACCTTCTCCATCGCGTCGGCGATCAGGTCGCCGATCTCGGAGTCGTTGTTGGCCGAGATGGCGCCGACCTGGGCGATCTCGCTCTTGCCGCCGACCTCGCGGGAGAGGGTCTTGAGCTCGGCCACGACGGCCGTGACGCTCTTGTCGATCCCGCGCTTGAGGTCCATCGGGTTGGCGCCCGAGGTGACGTTGCGCAGGCCGGCGTTCATGATGGCCTGGGCGAGAACCGTGGCGGTCGTGGTGCCGTCGCCGGCGACGTCGCTCGTCTTGGAGGCGACCTCCTTGACCATCTGCGCGCCGACGTTGGCGATCTTGTCCTCGAGCTCGACCTCCTTGGCGACGGTCACGCCGTCCTTGGTGACGGTCGGCGCGCCGAACTTCTTCTCGATGATGACGTTGCGGCCCTTCGGGCCGAGGGTGACCTTGACGGCGTTGGCGAGCGCGTCCACGCCCTCCTTGAGCTGGGAGCGCGCCTCGGCGTCGAACGTGATCTGCTTGGACATTGTCGTGGGGAATGGGAAATCGGGAGATGGGGGATCGGGAGTCGGCCACTGGCCACTCCCTACTGGCCACTGGCCCCTCAGTCGTTGACGATGCCGAGGATGTCGGACTCGCGCATGATGAGCACGTCGTCGCCGTCGAGCTGGAGCTCGGTGCCGGCGTACTTGCCGTAGAGGACGGTGTCGCCGGCCTTGACGGTCATTTCGACGTGCGTGCCGTTCTCGGTCTTGCCGGGGCCGACCGCGACCACGGTGCCGCGCATCGGCTTCTCCTTGGCGGTGTCGGGGATGAAGAGGCCACCGGCGGTGACCTCCTCGGCCTGCTGGGGCTTGACGACGACGCGGTCGCCGATCGGCTGGATGGTGGACATAGAGCGGAGGGTGGTTGTGTGAGGAGAGGCCTGCGGGTTCACCGCCCTGGCACTCTCGGTTGCCGAGTGCCAAAACTACACGTCGCACCCCCGGGTTTCGATCCGGGAGGCTCTGTGAAGTCTTTCCAACGCGCTGCCCGTCCACCGACGGAGCCGGCCCCTGCCTGCACGTAGGTTGGCGGCATGACGTCCACCCCGTGGCGCGCCGCACTGCTCGCGGCGGCCGCCGTGCTCCTGCTCACGCTCGCACCGCCGTGGCTGCCCGCCGGCGCCGCCCGCGCCGTCGAGGCCTCCTTCTCGTGGCTCTGCCACCAGATGCCGGAGCGCACGCTCCACCTCCACGGCGTGCCGGTGGCCCTCTGCCACCGCTGCCTTGGCATCCTCGTCGGCCTCGTCGGCGGACTCGCGCTCGCGCCGGTCGTGCCGCGCGTCCCGCTCGGGACGCGCACGCAGGCGCGCTGGCTCGTCGCCGCCGGCCTGCCGACGACGGTGGACTGGACGCTCACCGCGCTCTCGATCTGGATCAACACGCCACTCTCGCGGAGCCTCACCGGCGCGCTCTTCGGCGCCGCCGCCGGGCTGCTCGCGGGCGCCTCGCTCGCGCGTCCGCCAGCACCCGATTCTCCCGGCTGGGCCGGCGGGCGCGTCGCCTGAGGCAGGTCAGGCGAGCAGGGCGGCGTAGGCGTCGGCGGCCGTGTCGGCGGCTTCGGGCTCGGCGTCGAGCGTCGGGCCGGCGGGGTCGTCGCCCTCGGGCGCGTCGTCGGCGGCGTAGACCGCCGCGTCGGCCGTCGAGAGGCCGATGGCGCGGAACGAGCGGTCCGCCCACGCCTCGGGCAGGCCGAGCGCGCTCACCTCGTCGGCTGTCAGCACCGGGTCGAAGCCCTCCACGCGGTCGGGCGTGTACACCGACCGGGCGCCTTCGAGCGCGGGGTCGGTGCCGTACTCCTCGCGCAGGATGTGGGGCACGAAGGCGGCGATCCAGCCCGAGGCGTGGACGACCTCCGGGTTCCAGCCCAGCTTGCGCGCCGTGCCGAGCGCGGCGCGCGCGTAGAAGAGCGCGCGGGCGGCATTGTCGGCGAAGAGCGTGCCCGCCCGGCGGTCCAGGTGCAGCCCCTTCCGTTTGAAGAAGTGGACGGCGTCGATGAAGTAGACCTGGAGGCGGATGCCGGGGATCGACGCCACCTTGACGCGCACCTGGTCGCGCACGCCGCCGGCCTCGAAGTGGTCGCCCGAGAGGCGGATCACCTCGTGGAGGCGGTTGCGGCGCTCGGAGACGACGGCGTAGCGCGGCATCATGATGCGCGGCTCCACCTCGCGCCGCTCCTGGAGCGCCTCGGGCAGCACGCGCAGCAGGCGCGACGTCTCGGTGGTGTCGGAGAACGGGGCGACTTCTCCCGCGACGAACAAGACTCGCATAGGAACGCGACAGCGCGCGCGGCGCGGTTGGGGGACGGCAGCCGTCGGCGCTCCGCGGCCGCTCGCGGCCTCGCCGTCCAGCCGGTGAGTCGGGCGGCCGGGGCCGGCACCAACCTCGCGAGAAACTAACCACGCGCCGGCCCCCGGCGCCACTCCCGCCCGTCGCGCGTTGCCTCCGGCGTGGTATCATCGCCGTGTGCTCTCCCGCCGCGCCCGTGCCATGACCAAAGCCGACATCGTGGACCGCATCGCCGAGGCGACCGGCCTCACGAAACTCGAGACGGAGGCCGTCGTGGACGGCTTCCTCGTGACGGTCGTCGACGCCGTCGCCGGCGGCGAGCGCATCGAGCTGCGCGGCTTCGGGACCTTCCGCTCGGTCGAGCGCGCCCCCCGCACCGCCCGCAACCCGCGCACCGACACGCCGGTGCCCGTGCCCGGCCGCCTCGCGCCGGTCTTCAAGCCCGCGCAGGAGTTCCGCCGCCGCGTCGAGGCGACCGGCATCGCGCAGGGGATCGGCCGATGAGCGCCTGCCTCTCGTGCGGGGCCGCCCTCGCCCCGTCGGACGACCGCTGCCCGCTCTGCGGCACGCCCGCCGGCGCCACCGACCCCGATGCCGTCGAGGCGGCCGCCGACGCGCCGGCGACGCCGGTCGCGGCCCGCGCTGCCGCGCCCGTTGCGCTCGCGGCGGCCGACGGCGGCGTGTGCGAGGCGTGCGGCCACGCCAACCCGCCCGACGCGCGCTTCTGCAATGCCTGCGGCGCGGCGCTCGTGGCGCGCCCGCCGGCGGCGGACGCTGCGCCGTCGCCGGCCCGCCCGCCGTCCGCCGAAGGGCGTCGCGCGTTCGCGCTGCTCGGCGCGGCCGTCGGCGTCGTCGCGCTCCTCTACGCCGTCACGCTGTTCAGCGACCGCGGCGACGCGCCGTCGGCCGCCGGAACCGCCGAGGCCCCCGGCGTCGGTCCGGCCGCGGCCATTCCCGACGGCCCGGCCCCGCCGCTGCCCGACACCGCGCAGGCCGCCGCCGACCGCCAGGCCGCGCTCGGGACGCCCAAGGGCCACTTCGAGTCCGGACGCTACTACCTCACGGCGGCGTTCGAGGCCACCGGCTCCAACCCCGAGGCCAGCGCCCAGTGGGCGCGCAAGGCGCGCACGGCCTTCGAGGCCAGCCTCGCGATGCGCGAGGACCCCGACGTGCGCCTCGCGCTCGCCGAGGCGCTCCGCTTCGACCCGGCCTCGCCGCCGATGCAGCCGATCACCGAGGTCCAGCGCGTGCTCCAGACGTCCCCCGACCACCCCGGCGCCAACTTCCTGATGGGCGACCTGCGGCTGATGCGCGCCCAGTTCCAGCCCGAGTGGGCGGACAGCGCGCGCGTCTCGTTCGAGAAGGTGATCGCCGTCTCGCCGCCGGGGAGCGAGCTGCGGGTCCGCGCCGAGGAGGCGCTCGCCGCGCTCGCCGCTGCGCCGGCGGCCGCCGCGCCGGCCACCGGCGGCTGATCGCCGGGACTCGGCCTCCGGCCGCGTTGACCGCTCGGGCGGCGTGTCGTACCGTGCGGCACCCTGACGCCGCGCCGCGCGGTCCGCGCCATGCCCTTCCCGGTAGGAGTCCCCCGCGAGACGGTCCCCGGCGAGCGCCGGGTGGCGCTCACGCCCGACGCCGTCAAGCGCCTCGCGCGCAAGGGCGCCGAGGTGGTCGTCGAGGCGGGCGCGGGCGCGACGGCGTTCCTGTCGGACGCCGCCTTCGAGGCCGCTGGCGCCCGCGTCGGGACGCGCTCCGACGCGCTCGGCGCCGCGGTCGTCGCGACCGTGAAGGGGCTTCCGGCGGCCGACCTCGCGGCGCTCGCGCCCGGCGCCGTCGTCGTCGGCCTGCTGCGTCCGCTCGACGAGCCGGCGGCGATGACCGCCTACGCATCCGCCGGGGCGACGGCCGTCGCGATGGAGCTCATCCCGCGCACGACGCGCGCGCAGGCGATGGACGCCCTCTCGGCGATGAGCACCGTCGCCGGCTACCGGGCCGTGCTGCTGGCCGCCGAGCGCCTGCCCAAGGTCTTCCCGCTGCTGACGACCGCCGCCGGCACGCTGCGCCCGGCGCGCGTGCTCGTCCTCGGCGCGGGCGTCGCCGGCCTCCAGGCGCTCGCCACCGCCCGCCGCCTCGGCGCCGTCACCGCCGCGTTCGACGTGCGGTCGGCCGCGCGCGAGCAGGTCGAGTCCGTCGGCGCGTCGTTCGTCGAGCTCGGCATCAGCGCCGAGGGCGAGGGCGGCTACGCGCGCGCGCTGACCGACGAGGAGCAGGCCGCGCAGACGGCCGCCCTCGGCGAGGTCATCGCCGGCTACGACGTCGTCGTCTCGACGGCGCTCGTGCCCGGGCGCCCCGCGCCGCGCCTCATCCTGCCGTCGGCCGTCGAGGCGATGGCGCCGGGCTCGGTCATCGTGGACCTCGCCGCGAGCGGCGGCGGCAACTGCGAGCTGACCGTCGCCGGCGAGACCGTCCAGCACGGCGGCGTGGCGATCCTCGGCCCGCGCGACCTCGCGGCCGACCTCCCGCTGCACGCCAGCGAGATGTACGGCCGCACCGTCGCCAACCTGATCGCCGACGTGACGGCCGACGGCGCGCTCGCCGTGGACCTCGCCAACGACGTCTTCGGACCGGCCGTCGTCACGCACGGCGGCGCGGTCGTCCACGAGCGCGTGCGCGCGCTCCTCGCCTGACCTGCCATGGAAATCGCCTTCGTCGTCGTCTTCGTGCTCGCGTCGTTCCTCGGCGCCGAGGTCATCGGGCGCATCCCGGCCACGCTGCACACGCCGCTGATGAGCGGCTCCAACGCCATCTCGGGCATCACGCTCGTCGGCGCGCTGATCGTCGCTGCCGGGACCGACGCGCCGTGGGCCAAGTGGGTCGCCCTCGCCGCCATCGTGCTCGCGACGATGAACGTCGTCGGCGGCTTCCTCGTGACCGACCGCATGCTGGAGATGTTCAAGCGGAAGGGGGAGTAGGGGGTGGGGTATAAGGGATTGGGTGCCGAGCGGACAGGCATCCAGACCTTCCATCTTCTCAGCGCCGATCTGCCCATCCCTCATCTCCCATCCCCCGTCCCCCATGATCACCCTCGCCTACCTCGTCGCCGCGAGCCTGTTCATCGTCGGCCTCAAGCGGATGGGCTCGCCGCGGACCGCACGCGCCGGCAACCGCCTCGCGGCGGTCGGCATGGGCGTGGCCGTCGCGGCGGCGGTCGTCGAGAGCCAACTGCTCAACCCGGTCGAGATCCTCGCGGCGCTCGTCGTCGGGAGCGCCGTCGGCGTGTGGTTCGCGCGGCGGACGCCGCTGACCGAGATGCCGGAGCTCGTGGCCGCCTTCAACGGCTTCGGCGGGGCCGCGAGCGCGCTCGTCGCCGGCGCCGAGGTGCTGCGCGTGATCTACGACCCGTCGCTCGCGCCCGACGCGACCACGTCGGTCGTCGTGGCCCTCTCGGTGCTCATCGGCGCGGTCACGCTGTCGGGCTCGTTCGTCGCCGTCGGCAAGCTGCGCGGGCGGCGGCTGGGCAGCTTTCCCGGCATCCGGCTCGTCTCGTTCGCCGTCGGGCTGGCGACGCTCGCCGCGACGGTCTGGTTCGTGATGGTCGCGCCGGACGTCGTCACGTCGCCCGAGGCAGGGCCGGCGAGCCTCGCCGCGCTCGGCGCGCTCTCGGTGGCGGCGCTCGTCCTCGGCGTGCTGCTCGTGCTGCCCATCGGCGGGGCCGACATGCCGGTGGTCGTCGCGCTGCTCAACGCCTACTCGGGGCTGGCGGCGGCGGCGACGGGCTTCGTGCTGAGCAACTACGCGCTCGTCGTCTCGGGCGCGCTCGTCGGCGCGAGCGGCGTCTTCCTGACGCAGCTCATGTGCCGCGCGATGAACCGCTCGCTCGCCAACGTCCTCCTCGGCGGCTTCGGCGCCGACGCCGCGCCGAAGGCCGCCGCCGCCACCGGCGACGCGCCGCCGGTCCGCGCGACGACGCCCGACGACGCGGCGGTCATGATGGCCTACGCCGAGCGCGTCGTGATCGTGCCGGGCTACGGGCTGGCCGTCGCACAGGCGCAGCACGAGGTGCGCGAGCTGGCCGACCTGCTGGCCGCCGAGGGCGTCGAGGTCCGCTTCGCGATCCACCCCGTCGCCGGGCGCATGCCGGGCCACATGAACGTGCTGCTCGCCGAGGCGAGCGTCCCGTACGACCAACTCGTCGAGATGGAGGAGATCAACGCCGACTTCCCCAACACGGACGCCGTGCTCGTCGTCGGCGCCAACGACGTCGTCAACCCGGCCGCGCGCGAGGACCCGCAGAGCCCCATCTACGGGATGCCGGTGCTGGACGTGGACCGCGCGCGACAGGTGCTCGTCATCAAGCGCTCGATGCGCTCGGGCTACGCGGGCATCGAGAACCCGCTCTTCTACAAGGCCAATACGCAGATGCTCTTCGGCGACGCCAAGGAGGTCATCGCGTCGCTCGTGTCGGAGCTGAAGGCGCTGGCGCCTGCCTGACGGCGGGCAGGAATGGGGAATGCGGCGCTTCGCGCCGCCTGGAATGGGGAACGGGTTGGACCTCGGCGGCACCGGCCAGCCGCGAAGCGGCGTCCCGGATCGCCGGCGGGGCGCGCGGCGTTGACGCGGGCAACCACCCGCTCCGCACATGCGCCGCCTGCTCGGACCCGTCTTCGTCTGGCCCGCCGTCGTCGGTCTCGCCGCGGCCGCCGGCTGGGCCGCCCGCCGGTGGGGCTTCGGCGTGCACCACGTCGAGCGCGAGCGCCAGCACGTGCCCGAGGGGCCGCCGATGCCCGTGCAGGCCGACCCCGACGTGCGGACGCCCGACGACGGCGTCGGTGCGCTCTTTCACCGCCGCTACCACGTGGACATCGCCGGCGCGACGGCCTCGCCCGAGGAGGTGATCGCGGCCGTCGCGGACGACTTCAACGCGTTCTCGCCCACCGAGATCGCTCACTTCGAGCGCGTCACCGGCGAGGGGCCGCTCGCCGTCGGCGACGACCTGCTGGTCCACATCGCGTCGCCGTGGAACGGCCCCGTGCGCGTCGCCGAGATCACGCCGACGAGCCTCACGCTCGCCACGCGCGAGGGCCACCTCGAGTCGGGCACGATCTGCTTCTCCGCCGCGCGGCACCCGACCGACGACGCGCGGCTGCGCTTCACGATCGAGTCATGGGCGCGGTCGTCGGACGCCCTCGTGGACGTCGTCTACGACACCCTCGGCGTCGCGAAGGGCGTCCAGGGCGCGATGTGGGAGTTCTTTTGCACGCGTGTCGCCGAGGCGTTCGGCGAGCCGGCCAGCGACGTCGAGGTGCTCACCGAGCGCGAGGCCACGCCGGAGGAACAGGCGAAGGACGCGAAGGCGAAGGACGAGACGGGGGGCGAGGCGTGACGCCGGCCATCCCGAACCGGCCCGACTGGCGGCGCCACGCGGCGCGCCTCGACGCGCTCCGCGAGGCGCGCTACAACGTCGACCTCGACCAGCGCGAGTCGTTCACCGCCGAGACCGGCTGGAACCTCGACCGCTACGACGCCGACCTGCCGCCCGAGCCGCCCGGCCCGCCGCTCCCGCCCGACGATCCGCGCGCAGCCTTCCACGTCGCGTGGGGGCTGGTCCGCAAGTACGAGTTCCCCGACCCTCGGCTCATCGTCGGCATCTACTCGCCCGACGACCCGCTGCCCGGCCGGCCGATGCTGCTCCGCGCGCGCTTCCTCGGCTTCACGTTCTGGTTCGGGGTCCGCATCGGACGCGAGATCGACGAGGTCCGCGAGACGCCCGTCGGACGGCTGCACGTGCGCGGGATGGACTACGCGACGCTCGAAGGCCACTTCGAGCGCGGCCAGATCACGTTCGAGGTCCGCAAGGCGGAAGCCACCGGCGCCGTCACGTTCCACATCGATGCCGTCTCGCGCACCGACCGGATCCGCAACCCCTTCTATCGCCTCGGCTTCTGGATCTTCGGGCGCCGCCTCCAGCGTCGGTTCGCGCGGACCGCCATCGAGCGGATGCAGCGCTTCACGGCCGAGACGCTTCGCTCGCGCGCCACCGGCGCGCCGCCGCCGGCCCACGAAACGGTCGAGGAGGAGACGATGCCGCCCGAGGCCGAGCGCGCCGTGGAGGCGTCGGCGGCGTCGGCTGTAACCCCACCGCCGCCGGCGACGTGATGCGGCGACCGCGCCGCGCTCCCGCGCGGACGCACGACCGTGCCCTCCTCGCCGCTCCCTCCGATGCGCCCCCTCGCTCTGCTCCTCGCTCTTCTCTCCGCTCCCGCGTTCGCGCAGGACGCGCCCGCCGACACGCCCGAGGCCGCCGTCGCGCGCCTCTTCGACGGGATGCGCGCGCGTGACTCGTCGGTCGTCGCGTCCGCCCTCCACCCGGACCTCCAGCTGCGGAGCGTCTCGACGACCCCCGCCGGCGAGGTGCGCCTCTCCGAGACGTCGCGCGCGGGCTTCCTGGGCGCCGTCGCCGGCGCGCCGGTGGTGCTCGACGAGCGCATCGCGGGCCTTGAGGTCCGCACCGACGGCGCCCTCGCGACGGCGTGGATGACGTACCGTTTCTACGCCGGCGACCAGTTCAGCCACTGCGGCGTCAACGCGATGCAGCTCGCCCGCCTCGACGGCCGCTGGCAGATCGTCCACGTGATGGACACGCGTCGCCGGGACTGCAGTGAGTGAGCGTGGGGGAGAGGGTGCGTGGGAGCAAGCCCACCTGATACCTTCGTGCTCCCACGCCCACACGCACACGCGCTCCCACGCCCATGCCCGCCGACCTGAGCCTCCGCCAGCACAACTTCTCCGCCGGACCCGGCGCGCTGCCCGAGGAGGTCCTCCTCGAACTGCGCGACGAGCTGCCCGTCTACCCCGGGCTGGGCGCGTCGATCGCCGAGGTGAGCCACCGCTCGAAGGAGTACGTCGCGATCTCGGACCGCGCGGTGGCGCGCCTGCGCACGCTCCTCGGCGCCGGCGACGACTGGCACGTGCTCTTCCTCGGCGGCGGCGCGAGCCTCCAGTTCCACCAGACGCCGCTCAACCTGCTGCCGGCGGGCGCCACGGCCGACTACCTCGACACGGGAGAGTGGGCGCGCAAGGCCGTCAAGGAGGCGCGGATCGTCGCCGACGCACGTGGCGCGACGGTGAACGTGGCGGCGTCGAGCGCGGACACGAACTACGACCGCATCCCGCCGCGCGACGCGTGGGCCCTCACGCCGGGCGCGGCCTACCTCCACGTCACGAGCAACAACACGATCTACGGCACGCAGCTCCAGGAGACGCCGCGCGTGGACGTGCCGCTCGTCTGCGACGCGTCGTCGGACTTCCTCTCGCGGCCCATCGACCTCGACGCGTACGACCTGATCTACGCCGGCGCGCAGAAGAACATCGGCCCGGCGGGCGTCGCCGTCGTGCTCGTGCACGAGCGCGCGCTCGACCGCGTCGCCGGCCTGCCGACGATGCTCGACTACCGCACGCACGCCAACTCGATGTTCCACACGCCGCCGGTGCTGGCGGTCGCGCTCGTGGACAAGGTGCTGGGCTGGATCGAGCGCCACGGCGGGCTCGACGCGATGGAGGCCCGCGCCGAGGCCAAGGCCGCCCGCCTCTACGGCGCCATCGACGCGACGGACTTCTACACCGGAACGGCGCAGCCCGACTCCCGCTCGCGGATGAACGTCACGTTCCGCCTGCCGAGCGAGGCGCTGGAGGCGCGGTTCGTGACGGAGGCCGCCGGCGAGGGGCTGCTCGCGCTGAAGGGCTACCGCACGGTCGGCGGGATCCGCGCGAGCATCTACAACGCCGTCGAGCCGGCGAGCGTCGAGGCGCTCGTGCAGTTCATGGAGGCGTTCGAGGCGGCCAACGGGTGAACACGCGCCGCCGCCTCAGCGCGCGGCGGCGAGGGTGATGCTCCCGCTGCCGGTCCCGACGCGCACCTCCGGCCCGCCTTGCCCGATCCGCCCGCGCGCGCTGTCGCGGTCGCGGCGGCCGTCGAAGCGGAGCGCCTCGTCGATGGAGACGCGCCCGCCGCTGGCGACGAGCTCGGCCCCGCCGGCGAGGCCGACGTGGACGCTCCCCGATCCCGTGCCGATCGTCGTCGGCCCGTCCACGCGCGCGGCGCGGACGCTGCCCGAGCCGGTGTCCACGTCCAGCGAGCCGCGCACGGACTCGACCGACACGCTGCCCGAGCCGGTGTCGAGCGACACGTCGCCCGTGAGGCGCCCGGCGCGGATCGAGCCCGAGCCGGTGTCGACCGAGACGCGGCGGCCGCGCACGTCGGCGAGCGAGACGCTGCCCGAGCCGGTGTCCACGGCGAGGTCGCCGTCGAGCGCGCCGACGGTCACGCTGCCCGAGCCGACGTCCACATTCACGTCGAAGCGCTCCGGGACGCGGATCGTGACGGTGAACGACGCCTCGCGGCGGCCCCACGACCACGACGTGCGGGGCGGGTCGGTGCGGACCACCAGGCGCCCGCCCTCGTAGCGCGCTGAGAAGCGGCGGCGCTCGAACTCGTCGCGTGCGTCGCGCCCGCGCCCCTCGACGGTGACCGATGCGCGCGAGCCGCCGGTTTCGACGACGACGGCCTCCGAGCCGAGGTCCACGTCGAGCGCGTCGCCGGGGCGGACGGAGAAGGACTCGGAGAAGAGAACTGTCTGGGCCGTCGCGGCCGATGAGACGAGGAGCAGGGCGGCGAGGAGCGGAACGATGCGCATGGCGGGGCAGGGGAGAGGTGCCCGCCCAACGGAAGAGGTCGCCGGCGAGTTACAGCGCGAGTCCGTCCGGCTTCACCCGGCCTTCGCGATCTCCGCGCTCGCACGCGGCGTAGTCTGGCCTCGTCGCGCCCCCGCCCTCGTGCTCCGCCACGTCCATCACGTCCACGTTTCGCTCTGCCCGGCACCGGGGAGACGGCTGGAGGTGTAGCGCGCCGCGCGACCCGTCCCGACTCCGCACCGATGCCGGCCTCCCGCCGGCATCGGTTTTTTTGTGCCTGCCGGTCCGCCTCGCCGGACCCTCCCGATGCCCGACCCGCTCCGCCTCGCGCTCCCGAAAGGCCGCATGGAGGCCGCCGTGCTGGACCTCCTCGCCGCCGCCGGCGTCCGCGTCACGCCGTCGGCGCGCGGCTACCGCCCGCGCGTCCACCTGCCCGACACCGACGCCAAGGTGCTCAAGCCGCAGAGCATCGTCGAGATGCTCGCGATGGGGCGGCGCGACGTCGGCTTCGCCGGGGCCGACTGGGTGGCCGAGCTGGGCGCCGACCTCGTCGAGGTGCTCGACACCGGCCTCGACCCGGTGTCGGTCGTCGCCGCTGCGCCCGAGGCGCTGCTCGTCGGCGGGCGCCTGCCCGCGCGGCGGATCGTCGTCGCGACCGAGTACGTGCGCCTCACCGGCGCGTGGGCCGCGCGCGCCGGGCTCAACGCCGAGGTCGTGCGCAGCTACGGCGCGACCGAGGTCTTCCCGCCCGAGGACGCCGACGCGATCGTGGACAACACGGCGACGGGCGCGACGCTCCGCGCCAACGGCCTGGCGATCGTGGACACGCTGCTCCGCTCGTCCACGCGCCTCTACGCGAGCCCCGAGGCGTGGGCCGACGACGCGCGGCGCGCGCGGATCGAGGACCTGCGCGTGCTGCTGGCGAGCGTGCTGGAGGCGCGCCGCCGCGTGATGATCGAGGTCAACGCCGACGCCGCGTCGCTCGACGCCGTCGTGTCCGTGCTGCCGGCGATGCGGCGGCCGACCGTCGCACCGCTCTACGGCGCCAGCACCGGCGCTGCCGACGGCGCCGCCGACGGCACCGGCAGCTTCGCCGTCAAGGCGGCGGTCCCGCGCGAGTCGCTGCCGACGCTGCTGCCCGCCCTCAAGGCCGCCGGCGGGACCGACGTCGTCGTCTCGTCGCTCGCCCAGATCATCCCGTGACGGCTCCAGTGACGGCTCCAGTGACGGCTCCAGTGACGGCTCCCGACGCGCTCCTGCTCGACCTCGACGGCGTGCTGGCCGACGTCGAGCGCTCGTACCGCGCGCTCGTCGTGGCGACGGCCGCGACGTTCGGCGTGGCCATCACGCGCGCCGGCGTGCTGGCGGCGACGCTCGCCGGCGACGCCAACAACGACTGGCGCCTCACGCAGCGCCTCCTTGCCGACCGCGGCGTGCACGTGCCGCTCGACGAGGTGACGGCCCGCTACCAGGCCCGCTACCTCGGCACCGACGGCGGCCCGGCGCTCCGCGAGACCGAGACGCTCATCCCGCCGCTCGCCGTCGTCGAAGCGCTCGCGGCGCGTCTCCCGCTTGCCGTCGTCACCGGCCGCCCGCGCGACGAGGCCGCGTGGTTCCTCGACCGCGAGGGGCTCGCGCCGCTCATCGCGACGACCGTCGCGATGGAAGACGCGCCCGCCAAGCCCGACCCCGCGCCGGTCCGCCTTGCGCTCGACCGCCTCGGCGTCCGCGCCGCGTGGATGGTGGGCGACACGCCCGACGACGTGCGCGCGGCCGTCGCCGCCGGCGTGACGGCGTGGGGCGTCGTCGCGCCCGGCGACGACCCCGCCGCCGCCGGCGCCGCGCTCCTCGCCGCCGGCGCGACCGCCGTCCTCCCGTCCCTCTCCGCCCTGCTGGACCGCCTGCCATGAGCCCCCGCACCGCGCGCGTCGAGCGCGCCACCGCCGAGACGACTGTCACCGCCGACCTCACGCTCGACGGCACCGGCCGCGCCGACGTCGCCACCGGCATCGGCTTCCTCGACCACCTGATCACCGCGCTCGTCCGCCACGCGCGGTTCGACCTGACGCTCCGCGCCGACGGCGACCTCCACGTGGACGACCACCACACCGCCGAGGACGTCGGGATCGTCCTCGGGACGGCGCTCGACCGGGCGCTCGGTGACCGGCGCGGCGTCCGGCGCTTCGGTCATGCCTACGCGCCGCTCGACGAGGCGCTCGCGCGCGTCGTGGTCGACCTCTCGGGGCGCCCCTTCGCCGACGTGTCGCTCGGGCTGACGCGCGAGGCGATCGGCGGGCTCGCCTGCGAGAACGTCGGGCACGTGCTCGCGTCGTTCGCCACCGCCGCCCGCCTCACGCTCCACGCCGACGTGCTGAAGGGCGCCAACGACCACCACCGCGCCGAGGCGGCCTTCAAGGCCGCCGCGCTCGCCCTCCGCCAGGCCGTCGCCCGCTCGGGCTTCGACGACGTGCCCTCCACCAAAGACGCGCTGTGACCGACGTTCTCATCCTCGACTCCGGCGTGAGCAACCTCGCGTCCGTCTGCGCCGCGTTCGAGCGGCTGGGCGCGCGGCCGGTCGTCACGTCCGACCCCGCCGCCGTGCGCGCCGCCGAGCGGCTCGTCCTGCCGGGCGTCGGCCACTTCGCCGCCGGACGCGCCGCGCTCGCCCGGACCGGGCTGGACGACGCGTTGCGCGACGCCGTCGCCGCCGGCGTGCCGACCCTCGCCATCTGCCTCGGCCTCCAGCTGCTCACCGAGGGGTCCGACGAGGCGCCGGGCGTCGCCGGCCTCGGCGTTCTCGACGGCGTGTGCCGGCGGCTGCCGCCGGGCGTCCGCGTGCCGCACCTCGGCTGGAATCGCGTCGCGCCCGACGCTGGATCTCGCCTCGTCGCGCCGATGGATGCCGCCTACGCCAATTCGTACGCCCTCACCGAGGCGCCGTCGGGCGCGGCGGTGGCGTGGACGACCCACGGCGCGCGCTTCGTCGCCGCCGTCGAGCAGGGGCGCGTCCTCGCGTGCCAGTTCCACCCCGAGCTGTCGGGCGCCGACGGGCAGGCGCTGCTCGCGCGCTGGCTCACGCAGGCGCCGCTCTCCGGCGACGCCCCGCCCGCGGGCGCACCTGCCCCCGCGCAGGCGCGGGGCGCGCTGGCGGTCCGCCTCATCCCGTGCCTCGACGTCAAGGACGGGCGCGTCGTGAAGGGCGTCCGCTTCGCTGGGCTCCGGGACGCCGGCGACCCCGCCGAGGCCGCCGCCCGCTACGAGGCGCAGGGGGCCGACGAGATCGTCGTGCTCGACGTGGCCGCGACGCACGAGGGCCGCGAGACGCAGATCGAAACCGTCCGCCGGGTGCGCGCCGCGCTCGGCATCCCGCTCACCGTCGGCGGCGGCGTGCGGCGCGTGGACGACGCGCGGGCGCTGCTCGTAGCCGGGGCCGACAAGGTGGCCGTCAACAGCGCGGCGGTCGCGCGGCCGGCGCTCGTCGCCGAGCTGGCCGACGCGTTCGGACGCCAGTGTGTGGTGCTGGCCGTCGACGCGCGCCGCCGGGGCGCGACGGCCGCCGACGGCTGGGAAGTGCTCACGCACGGCGGACGCACGGCCGCGCTCCCCGACGCCGTCGCGTGGTGCGCCGCCGGCGTCGCCGCCGGCGCCGGCGAGGTCCTGCTCACGAGCTGGGACCGCGACGGCACGCGCGACGGCTGCGACACCGACCTCCTCCGCGTCGTCACCTCGGCCGTGGACGTGCCGGTCGTCGCCTCGGGCGGCGTCGGGACGCGCGACCACGTCGCCGACGCGCTCGCCGCCGGCGCCGAGGCGGTCCTCGCCGCGTCGGTCTTCCACGACGGCGACGACACCGTCGGCGCCATCAAGCTCGACCTCGCCGCCCGCGGCATCCGCGTGCGCGCTGCCGGGGCGACCACTCCTCGCCTCCCCTCGGGGAGGTGGCCCGCAGGGCCGGAGGGGGTCCCCACTGGCCGCTCCCGACTGGCCCCATGATCATCCCCAGCATCGACCTCCAGGCCGGACGCGCCGTCCAGCTCCGGCAGGGCCGCGAGTTCGTCCTCGACGGCGGCGACCCGCTCGACCGCCTCGACGCCTTCGCCGTCGCCGGCGAAGTCGCCGTCGTGGACCTCGACGCCGCGCTCGGGCGCGGCGACCACACGGAGCTCATCCGCCGGATGGCGCGGCGCGCGCCGATCCGCGTCGGCGGCGGCATCCGCACGCTCGACGCCGCGCGCGCGTGGCTCGACGCCGGCGCCGCGCGCGTCGTCGTCGGCACCGCCGCGTCGCCCGACTTCTGCGCCGCGCTGCCGCGCGACCGCGTCGTCGCGGCCGTGGACGCCGAGCGCCGCGAGGTCGTCACGCACGGCTGGACGGCCCGCACGGGGCGCGACGTGCTCGACGCCATCCGCGCGCTCGCGCCGCACGTCGGCGGCGTGCTCCTGACGCAGGTCGAGCACGAGGGCGGCATGGCCGGGTTCGACGCCGACCTCGTCCGCGCCGCCGTCGAGGCGGCCGGCGACGCCCGCGTGACCGCCGCCGGCGGCATCACGACGGCGGCCGACGTGGCGGCGCTCGACGCGATGGGCGCCGACGCGCAGGTCGGGATGGCCCTCTACTCGGGCGCGCTCGCGCTCGGCGACGCCGTCGCCGCGCCGCTGCGGGGCGCCGGACCCGCCGGCGACGGCCTCTGGCCGACCGTCGTGGCGGATGAGTCGGGCCGCGCGCTGGGGCTCGTCTGGTCGTCGCGCGAGACGCTCGCGCTCGCCGTCGAGGAGCGGCGCGGCGTCTACTGGTCGCGCTCGCGTGGCGCCGTCTGGCGCAAGGGCGAGACGTCGGGCGACGTGCAGGAGCTGCTCGGCGTGGTGCTGGACTGCGACCGCGACGCGATCCACGTGACGGTTCGCCAGGCCGGGCGTGGCTTCTGCCACACGGGCGACCGCACGTGCTGGGGCGAGACGTTCGACCTCGGGACGCTGGCGCGCACGCTCGCCGCGCGCCGCGATGCGCCCGACCCGGCGTCCGGCACGTCGCGCCTGCTGGCCGACCCCGCGCTGCTCGCCGCCAAGCTCGCCGAGGAGGCCGCCGAGCTGGCCGAGGCCGACGGCCCGGACGCCGTCGTCCACGAGGCGGCCGACGTGCTCTACTTCGTCGGCGCCGCGCTCGCGCGCGCCGGCCTGTCGTTCGCCGACGCCGAGCGCGAGCTCGCGCGCCGCTACCGTGCCGTCTCCCGCCGCCCGATGGAGAGGAAGGAGCGAGGGGCGAGGGGCGAGGCGACGGCGTG
>Ga0209053_1000231_pt1 | contig 52783 bp, 43 predicted proteins | sample EBPBio152010_DNA_FD_185864 | JGI IMG/M metagenome (GOLD analysis project Ga0209053, IMG submission 185864) | Wastewater treatment Type I Accumulibacter community from EBPR Bioreactor in Madison, WI, USA - Reactor 1_7/15/2010_ DNA (SPAdes)... | ecosystem: Engineered > Bioreactor > EBPR >... | reverse complement strand
ACAAGATGGACGATCATCGTGATCCTGATCCGCGCAAACTTATGTGGCGTAAATTTGACCGACCGCCCTCAACCAAGCGGGGCGCCGGCTTCGTCGCCACATATTTCTGAGCGCCACATACTGGTAATTACGTGGCCGGCCACGTAATTACCAGAACGTCAAACTGGCGGTCAACCTGGCACGCCACTCGGTTAACGGCTGGACCGATGCCGCCATCCCGGACGACTTCGCAGCGATCGAAAACCTGCTCAACGTCAGCCGTGAAACGCTGCTCGCGCGACTGCAGCTGCCGCCAGAACTGCTGCCCCGGCTGGTGCGCGCCGGCGACGCATCAGTCGAGGAGCGCTAGCCGACTCCCCTGACTGCGCCGCTCAGCGGGCAAGCTGCCCGTGTTCACAGGCGGCGATCAGACCCCTTGCCGCCAGCTCGCAGAGGTCGAGAACGCGTTCGAATCCGGACTCGGCGCCGTAGTACGGATCGGGAACGTCGGAAAGGCCGAGATCGGGGACGTAGTCGAGGAACATCCCCAGCTTCGCGCGGCTTTCTTCCGGACACAGGCGCAGCAGATTGGCCATGTTCTCGTGGTCCATCGCCAGAATCCGGTCGAAGCGATCGAAATCGGCGACGATGACCCGCCGCGCGCGCATCCGGGAAAGATCGTAGCCACGCTTGGCGCCGACCTTGCGCGCCCGCGGGTCCGGCGCTTCGCCCGCGTGGTAATGGCCGTGTGTCCCCGCCGCATCGGTTTCCAGCAGGGCGCCCAGTCCCTCGCGCTGAGCCAGGGCACTGGTGACGACAGCCGCCATCGGCGAGCGACAGATGTTGCCCATGCAGACAAAGAGAATTCGGTAACGGGGGGACGTGGCAGTCTTGCTCATTAAAGGTCGTTCCTTCACAGATCCAGTAGGTCAGGTCACCATTCCACGCTCGACGCTTGGCAGCGCAGCCGCACACCTGCGGGGGCAGCTACTCGGCGCCAGCCGCGCCGCCCTCGGGGAACAAGGCATCAACGAAACCGAAACGACGGAAGTCCTTGATCCGCATCGGATAGAGAATACCGTCGAGGTGATCGCATTCGTGCTGCACGACGCGGGCGTGAAAGTCGCAGACGGTGCGCTCGATGGCCCGACCGCAAAGGTCGAAGCCGCTGTAGTGCAGATATTTCCAGCGCGGCACCGAGCCGCGCAGCCCGGGCACCGAGAGACAGCCTTCCCAGCCGTCTTCGACCTCTGCCGAGAGCGGTGTCAGCAGCGGGTTGATCAACACCGTGCGGGGCACCGTTTCGGCGTCAGGATAGCGGGGGTTGCCGTCGATCCCGAAAATCACGACGCGCAGATCGACGCCGATCTGCGGCGCGGCCAGGCCGGCACCGTCGAGCGCGCGCATGGTGTCCTGCATATCGACGATCAACGCCGCGAGTTCGTCGGTGGCGAAGCGCTCAACGACCCTCGCCTGCTGCCACAGACGCGGATCGCCCATTTTCAGCACCGGTCTAATCATCGTCGCCGAGCATCGTCTCGATGATGGCATGGACCTGCTGCATCGACGCCGCCAGCACCGCATGGATCGCTTCGAGGCTGATGCCGGCACGACTGTCGCCGCGCCCGGCGGCAAAATTGGCGACCACATTGATCGCCGCGTAAGGCAGCGCCAGCTCGCGTGCGAGAGCCGCCTCGGGCATTCCGGTCATGCCGACGACATCGGCACCATCGCGCTCGAGGCGGTTGATCTCGGCGGCCGACTCCAGGCGCGGTCCCTGGGTCGCCGCGTAGACCGCCGCATCGGCGAGCCTGCTGCCCGTCGCTGCCGCTGCGGCGCGCAGCCGCTGGCGCAGGGCATGGTCGTAGGGTTCGGTGAAATCAATGTGCGCGACGGTGGCGCCGGGGCCTTCGTGGAAGGTCGACGAGCGCCCCCAGGTGTAGTCGATGATCTGTTCCGGAAGGACCAGATCGCCAGGCTTGAGGTCCGCACGAATGCTGCCGACGGCAGCGACGGCAACGATGCCCAGCACCCGCGCCTCGGCCAGCGCCCAGATGTTGGCCCGATAATTGACCTGGTGCGGGGGAATGCCGTGCTGGTCGCCATGACGCGCCAGGAAAACCACCGGCCGACCGGCGAGATGGCCAAAGCTCAGCGCCGCGGAGGGCTCGCCGTAGGGCGTACTCGCGACCTGCCGATGCGAGACGGCAAGCCCGGCGAGCCGGGTAAGGCCGCTGCCGCCGATGATTGCGAGCATGGTCAATCCTCCCGCATGGCGTAGATCGCAGGCAGATTGCGCCACGCCCCGCGCACGTCCATGCCATAGCCAAAAACGAAGCGATCGGGAACGGTCAGCGCAACGAAGTCGGCGCGCAGGGGCTTTTCCCGGCCGTGCAGCTTGTCGGCGAGAACGGCCGTGAAGCAGGCCGCCGCCCCCATGTCCAGCAAGCGATCGCGGATCGCGGCCATCGTCACGCCTTCGTCGAGAATGTCGTCAACCACCAGCAGCGTCCGCCCGGCCAGCGGCAACGACGGCGCGACACGCCACGACAGCGCGCCGCCGGTCGTCGCCTGGCCGTAGCGGCTGACGTCGAGGTAATCGAAGTCAAGAGGAAAATTGAGCTGCGTCAACAGCTGGCCGGCGAAAGGCACGCCGCCCTTCATGACGCACAACAACAGCGGCCGGCGGTCGTGCAGCCTGCGGCTGATCTCGCGCGCGACACGGCTCACGGCCGCAGAAACCGCCTCGGCCGAATGGATCAGCTCGGCCCTGGCCAGAAGGGTCATTGCCGCCTGCCCGTCCATCATGCGTCTTGCCGAGCTGCTGGCGGGCTTGGCGCACGGCCACGGCCGGCGGCGGCTCGCCGCGCGCTCCTCGTCGTCATTGCGCCGCTGCTTCCGCGCCTGCCTGCAGCAGGGCCAGCAACTGTCCTTCGTCAAGCACCGCCACGCCGAGCTGCTGCGCTTTCTCGAGCTTGCTGCCGGCGTCGGCGCCGGCAACGACGAAATCGGTCTTCTTCGACACCGCCGAAGTCACCTTGCCCCCCGCCGCAACGATCAGTCGGCCGGCGTCATCGCGCGTCAGCGACGGCAGCGCACCGGTGAGCACGAAGACCTTGCCGGCGACTGCGCCAGCGCTGGACACGGCCGGCTCGCTCTCGCTCCAGCTCACCCCGGCGGCCCGCAGCTGCTCGATGACCGTCCGGTTGTGCGCCTCGCTGCAGAACTGGCGAATGCACTGTGCGACGGTCGGACCGACGTCGGGAACCTGTTGCAACGCCACTTCGTCGGCGGCCAGCAGGCCCTCCAGACAACCGAAGTGACGCGCCAGATCCCTGGCCGTCGCTTCGCCGACGTTGCGGATTCCGAGCGCGTAGATGAAACGCGCCAGCGTCGTCCGCTTGCTCTTCTCGATCGCCGCGAGAATATTCCCGGCCGACTTCTCGGCCAGGCGGTCAAGCTTCGCCAGCGCGACAAGACCGAGCTGGTAGAGGTCGGCCGGCGTGCGCACGATCGCGTTGTCGACCAGCTGCTCGACCAGCTTGTCGCCCAGCCCTTCGATGTCCATTGCCCGCCGCGAGGCAAAGTGCAGCAGGGCCTGCTTGCGTTGCGCCGGGCAATAGAGACCGCCGGAGCAGCGCGCCACCGCCGCGACGCCCTTGCCGCCGCTCTCGTCGTCGCTGCGCACGACGCGCGAGCCGCAGACCGGACAGTTCTCCGGCATGCTGAAACGACGCGCGGCGGCGGGCCGCTGGTCGACCAGCACGCGAACGACTTCCGGAATCACGTCGCCGGCCCGGCGAACGACGACGGTGTCGCCGATGCGTACGTCCTTGCGGCGAATCTCGTCCTCGTTGTGCAAAGTGGCGTTGATCACCGTCACCCCGCCGACGAACACCGGTTTGAGCCTCGCCACCGGGGTCAGGGCGCCGGTGCGCCCGACCTGAACGCTGATCTCGAGCAACTCGGTGACCGCCTCCTCGGCGGCAAATTTGTGCGCCAGCGCGAAACGCGGCGCGCGCGAAACGAAACCCAGGCGCGCCTGCGCCGCCAGGTCGTCGACCTTGTAGACCACGCCGTCGATCGCGTAGGGCAGTGCGGCGCGCTGGCGACCGATGTCGGCGTAGTAGGCGAGCAGTCCGGCAACTCCGGCGACACGGCGCCGCTCGCGGGCGACCGGAAAGCCCCAGGCGACGAGCCGATCGAGCAATTCGAAATGCGTCGCCGGCAAAGCGACCCCGGTGGCGACCCCGATGCCGTAGGCAAAGAATCGCAACGGACGCGTCGCGGTGATGCGGGGGTCGAGCTGGCGCAGGCTGCCAGCAGCCGCGTTGCGCGGGTTGACAAACTCCTTCTCGCCTTTTTCGCGCTGCCGCTCGTTGAGCTGCGCAAAGTCGCCGCGCAGCATCAGCACCTCGCCGCGAACGTCGAGCATGGCCGGCCAGTCGTCGCCGCGCAGGCGCAGGGGAATGCTGCGCAAGGTGCGCAGATTGCCGGTGACGTCCTCGCCGGTGGAACCATCGCCACGCGTCGCGCCGCGCAGCAGGCGACCGTCCGCGTAGATCAGGCTGACCGCCAGACCGTCGAACTTGGGTTCGGCCGAGTACCGGATCTCGCTCTCGTCGTCGTTCGCCAGCGCCTCGCGAACCCGGCGATCAAAGGCGGCGACTTCGTCGTCGGCAAAAGCATTGTTCAGCGACAGCATCGGCGTCGCATGGGCGAGCGCAGCGAACTCGGGCAATGGCGCCGCACCCACGCGCTGGGTCGGCGAATCGGCGCTCAGCAATTCCGGGTGGGCGGCCTCGAGCGCCGCCAATTGAGCGAGCAGGCGATCGTACTCGGCATCGCTGACCAGCGGCGCGTCGTGACAGTAGTACGCTTCGTTGTGCCGCTCGATCTCCTCCCGCAAGCGCTGCACGCGATCGCTGGCACTCATCCCGGCACTTTCGGGCGTCAGGAAAAAAGGCGCTGCGCCAGCGCGCCGCCCGCCGGCAGCTCACGCGCCGCCATCGCCGCCTGGAACTGTGTCACCTGCTGACGAATCGGGTCCAGTGCGGCCTCCGACAAGGGGCGACGGTTATCGTCGACCAGCGCGCCGTTCAGTGCTTCGGCAAACCGCCGTGCCAGGTCGAACATCTGGGTCAATACCCGGTCGCCATTGGCCACACGTGGCACATCGAGGAGAAAGGTCACCCCGTGCGTGCTCAGTGTCTTCATCGACTCTGCCGAAAACTCGTCGGCCTCCTGATTCACCAGTACGTAGAGCACGTTGCCGCTGTCATCGCAGCGGGCAAAACGCCCGGCGCTGTCCATGACCATTCCCGTCGACTCGGCCAGCGCGCGCAGCTTGGTGCCCGCGAAAACCTGTCCCTGGCTGATGACATTGACACCGATCTGGATATCGACGCCGGCGCAGAAGTCGTCCAGCTGGGCGGCAAGCTGCAAGGCCTGCTCGCGTGCCGGCAACTCGACAAGGCCCATCAGTTCGGTCGCCATTTCCTGCATCGCGACCTTGAAAACCGATAGTTCACGGTCGGCCAGCGGGCCCTTGCGGTCGACCAGCTGCGCGCCGACGCGAATGTGCCGGTACTCGTGTTCGCTGTCCTCGAGGATCGGCTCCCAGGCGTGCGAGTCCTCGTTGTGGCCGATCCAGTGCACTGCCTTGCTCAGCCGCGTCAGCGTGGCGCGCTGTGCTTCACGGATGCGATAGCCGGCGATCGGTTCGACGACCTGAATCGCGGCGATGTAGTCGATCCTCGGCGACAGCACGCAAAGCGGTGCCGGGCTATCCCTGGCTTCCGCCCGGTCGCCGGCGGCAGGCGTCGGCGATGCGACCGCGGCGGCCGCGGCGGCCGCTTCTGCGTGACTTGCCGATCTGCCTGCAAGCGCCGCGGCGCTTGCGTCGCTCGCCGTTTCCTGCGTCGCCGCCGACGCATCCGGCTCCCGCAACTCGTCCGGATGCTCGCGCAGCAAGGGTTCGATGCGTTCCTGATCGCCAGGAGGCGCGCCCTCATTCGCCAAGCCGCCGCTGCTTGCGCTGCCCGGCTCATCGAGCAGGACGTCGGTCTGGCGTGCGCTGAGCAGCTTCTCGGCCATTTTGCGGTGCTTGCGCTCCTGCCATTTGTTGTAAGCCAGCACTCCCAGCACGGCGACACCGCCGAAGCCGATCAAACCCATCTGCAAGTCGGTCATATCTCTTCCTAAACGAGTTGCTCGCGCATGCGTAGCGCCTCTTCCATATCGACTTCAACGATGCGCGAGACGCCGGATTCCTGCATGGTCACTCCGACGAGCTGTTGCGCCATCTCCATCGTAATCTTGTTGTGGCTGATGAACAGGAACTGCGTGTTGATCGACATCCGTCGCACCATCGAGCAGAAACGTTCGGTATTCGTATCGTCAAGCGGCGCGTCGACTTCGTCAAGCAGACAAAACGGCGCCGGGTTGAGCTGAAACATTGAAAACACCAGCGCGATCGCCGTCAAGGCCTTCTCGCCGCCGGAGAGAAGATGAATCGTCGAGTTCTTCTTCCCCGGTGGCTGCGCCATCACCTGCAATCCGGCGTCGAGGATTTCCTCACCAGTCATGATCAGGCGCGCCTCGCCACCACCGAAAAGCGCTGGAAACAGCTCGCCAAAGCTGCGGTTCACTGCGTCGTACGTGCTTTGCAGCAGGTCGCGCGTTTCACGATCGATACGGCGAATCGCATTTTCCAGCGTTTCCATGGCCTGCGTCAGGTCTTCCGACTGCGCATCCAGATAGCCCTTGCGTTCGCGCGCCGCTTCCAGTTCGTCCAGCGCCGCCAGGTTGACCGCGCCGAGCGCGTCGATCGAGCGCTGCAAGGCGGTGATCGCGCCCTGCAAAGGCGCCGCGCGCCAGCCGCCCAGCTCGCCGGCCAGCGACGGCTCGTCGGCCTTGGCCTCGGCCAGCTGCGTCGCCGCCTGCTCGACGTTGAGCGCTGCAGCCTGCTCCTTGAGCTTCAGTTCGCCGATCCGGTTGCGCAGCGGGTCGAGGCTCTGCTCGGCCTTGAGGCGCTCTTCGTCGAGGCCGCGCAGGGCATTGGTCGCCATTTCCAGGGCATCACGGGCACTCGCCAGCGCGTGCTCGCGGGCGACGCGATGATCGAGCGCCGCCTGCAAGCGGGGTTCCAGTTCGTCTGCCTGCAGCGCCGAGGCGTTCTCCGCGCAACGCTTCAGCTCCTCGACGACGCGTGCCAGCTGCTGGCTGGCGAGTTCACGGCCAGCGGCCAGCTCCTGCAACTTGCTGCGTGACTCGCGTTGCGAAAATTCGGCTTCGCGCAGTTCGCGTTCGCAACCGCCGAGCTGCTCGCGCTGCTCACGCACGACGCCTTCGCTGCGCTCGAAAAGCATCTGCGCCGTGTGCATCAGCGTCTGCAGCTGGCGGAGCTGCTCGCTGTGCGCATCGATCGCCTCGTCGATAACGAACAGGCGCTCGCTTTCGCTCTCTTCCTCGACCGCCAGTTCAGCCAGGCTATCGTCGATCTGCGCCTGCCGCTCGCTGAAGCGTTCGCCTGCCTGCGCCAGCTTCAGCGTCTCCACCTGCAGGGCGTGCGCCCGATTCTGCAGAACGCCGAGCTGATGGCCGGACTCCTGCAGGGTGTGCTGGCTATCCTGCAGCCGCTGCTCGCTTTCGCCCAGCCTCGCCTGCGCCTGTGCGAGCCTCTCCTCGCGCTCGCCGATCACCGCCGCCAGCCCGTCGATCTCGCGCTGCCGCTCGAGCAATCCGTGCTCACCACTATCCGGAGCAAACAGGGTCACGCTCTGGCGGCTGACGAGGTCGCCGCCAGAGGTCACGCAACAGGCGCTGGCCGGCAACGCGCTGCGCTGCGCCAGAGCGGCTTCCAGATCGGGCGCGGTGAGCACTTCGCCAAGCCAGTCGGCAAGAATGCCCGACAACTGCGGCGAGTCGCAACGAATACGCGCCAGCAGGGTGTCGCCGCCAACGACGCGGCTCGTTGCGCCGCCGACCAGGGGCAGCAGCAAAGTCAGTTTGCTCCCCGGCCGGTCGGTGCTCCACGCCGGGTCGGCGGCGTCGGCCGGCAGCGCGCCGAGCCGCTCGCGCAGCACGGCTTCGACGGCATCCTCCCAGCCGGCTTCGACGTGCAGCGATTTCCACAGCGCCTCGCCGTTCTGCAAACCATGCCGATGCAACCAGTCGCCCAGTTTGCCGTCCGCCTGCAGCCGCTGCTGCAGCTGTTGCAGGGCGTTGCGGCGCGCCGTCGCCTCGGCGCGCTCTTTCTGCGCGTGCTGCACCGCGGCGAGAATCTCGCGCCGCTGTTGCTCGACCTGTGGCAGTGCCTGTTGCAGGCTTTTTTGCTCGTCCAGCGCGACGCTGATCGCCGCACGCAGGGCGAGCAGTTGGCCCTGTTTGTCGGTCAACTCGCGGTCGTCGGGGGCTGCCAGCGCCTGGCGCTCGAGCGCCAGACGTTCGCGTCGGCTGGCGATGCTCTGCAAGGAACGCTGCGCGTGCCCACGATTCGCCTGCTCGACATGCAGCCGCCGCTCGGCCTGGACGATCTCGGCGCGTTGGCGACTTGCTTCCTGGCGCGCCGCGGCGTGGCTGTCCTCGGCCAGCGGCAGGCGTTCCTGCTGCGCCGCGAGGCGCAGCTGCCCCTGCTCGACGCGCTCGTCGGCCACCGCCAGCAGGTCCTGCCAGCGTTGCTCGTCGGCGGCCAGCGTCGCTGCCTGCGCCTGCCAATTCTGTCGATCGGCGGTGAGTTGGGCCAGACGCGTCTCGTACTCGCGCTGCGCTTCGCGGCGATGGCGGATCTCGGCTTCCAGCCGGGCGACTTCGGCGTTGGCGGCAAACAGCTCGCCCTGCGCGGCATGAACGCCGTCGCTGGCGGCGAAATGCGCTTCGCGCGCCGCCTCGATACGCGCCTCGAGATTGCGCAGCGCGGCGTTCTGCGCTTCCAGACCCGTGCTCGCCTGTTCGACCTCGCGCGCCAGCCGTTCACGCTCGAGCTGCGCCTCGTTACGACGCAACAACCAGAGCAGCTGCTGCTTGCGCGTCAGCTCGTCGCTATAGGCGCGATACTGGCGAGCGACGCCGGCCTGCCCTTCGAGCCTCTCCATCTGCGACGCCAGTTCGAGGCGGATGTCCTCGACGCGGGTCAGGTTGTCGCGGGTGTCGGCAAGGCGATGTCCGGTTTCCTTGCGCCGCTCCTTGTAGCGCGTCACGCCCGCCGCTTCCTCGAGGAAGACGCGCAGCTCGTCAGGTCTGGCTTCGATGATCCGCGAAATGGTGCCCTGCCCGATGATCGCGTAGGCGCGCGGACCGAGGCCGGTACCGAGAAAGAGGTCGGTCACGTCCTTGCGCCGAACGTGCAGGTTGTTGATGTAGTACTCGGACTGGCCGCTACGGGTCAGCAGGCGCTTCACCGACAGCTCGGCGTATTGCGACCACTGCCCGGAAAGCCGCCCGAGGGTGTTGTCGAAGACCAGCTCGACCGCCGCCCGCGACACCGGCTTGCGCGATCCCGAACCGTTGAAGATTACATCCTGCATCGATTCGCCCCGCAACTCCGACGCTTTCGATTCGCCCAGCACCCAGCGCACCGAGTCGATCACGTTCGACTTGCCGCAACCATTTGGCCCAACGACGCCGATCAACTGCCCGGGCAGCGCGATGTTCGTGGGATCAACAAAGGATTTGAAGCCGGCGAGTTTCAGTCTGGTCAGGCGCATCAACACTGAAGCGCGGCCTGCACAGCCGCGCTGGAAGAAATCGGTAAAACCTTGCCGCGCGGCGCATGACGCCTCGCACCGGCAAGGCTCATGACAAGCAACATTCCAGCCGGGTGCAAAATGGGTCGCCTATAATAGCATTCTGCCTGGCCAATTTGCCTGCCCTTCGCCCCTCCCGCCCCGCGCGGAGCACCACTCGGAACCACCATGAGCACAACGCCAGCCGAAACGCTTGCCACCTTCGCCAATCCCGCGCCACAAAGGGATTTTCGCATCCACATGGAAATCCCCGAATTTACCTGCCTGTGCCCGAAGACCGGGCAGCCGGACTTCGCGACCCTGATCCTCGACTACATCCCCGAGCAGAGCTGCGTCGAGCTGAAGAGCCTGAAGCTCTACATCTGGTCGTTCCGCAACACCGGCTGCTTCCACGAAGACGTCACCAACCGCATTCTTGACGATCTCGTCAGCGCTACCCAGCCACGCTACATGCAACTCACCGCGCGCTTCTACGTGCGCGGCGGCATCTTCACCACGGTCGTTGCCGAACACCGCAAACCAGGCTGGACTCCTGCGCCAAGCGTTGTACTCGCCGCCTTCGACACGCAATCGACCACCCGAGGCTAAGACCATGAGCCTGCCCGCACCCCTCCCCGACCCCCTCCTTCTGCGCCTCGAACAGCTGCTCGGCGACCCCGCACTGCCCGAGGCAATGCGCCTCGACGAAGCGCACGGCTATCTTTGCGCCGCGCTGTCGGGTCCGCGTCCAATCGCCGAGGAGCAATGGCTGAGCGAAGTGCTTGGCGATGCCCAGGCCGGCAGCGAAGACCTGCGCCGCGAGGCAGCCGACCTGCTGCGTCCTTTCGTCGCCGAACTGGAGAGCGAACTGGCGCGTGGCCAGGCACCGGTCCTGCTGCTCTACGCCATCGACGGCGACGAAAGCGGCGCCGGCAACTACCTGCCCTGGTGCCAGGCCTACCTGCACGGCGTCGATGCGGCGGCGGAAGACTGGTTCGACGCCCTGGGAGCAGAAGAGGGCAAGGAAGACAGCGAGGAAATCTGCTACCTCGACGAGCAGCTCTTTCCGCTGTTCATGCTCACCGGCGACGCCGAGGCGGCCGCCCTCGCCGCTGGCGAGGACTGGCTGTCGGGCGAGGAACTCGAACACCTGCGGGCGGAATGCGAGGAGAAGCTGCCGCAGGCGGTGACCGAGATCTATCGCTTCTGGGTCGCCCAGCGGAGCATCAAGACCATCCGCCGCGAGACGCCAAAGGTCGGACGCAACGACCCCTGCCCTTGCGGCAGCGGCAAGAAATTCAAGAAATGCTGCGGCGCGTAGCGCTGCCGGCAGGCGCAGGCTGCCGACGCCCACCAGCAGGAGCAGCGTGCCGGTGATCGCGACCCCGGCGAAAGCGGCCATGGCCTTGCTTTCGATGCTCAAGTGGCCGGCTCGCCGGGAGAGAACGTTGAACAGGGCAAACGAGAAGCCGGCGATCAGACCGAGCCAGTCGGCGTGATCCGGCGCTGCCGGCAGGCCAGCCTGCGGCTCCCAGAGCATGGTCGCGGCGCCGAGCAGCGACAGGGCGACGACGCCGGCGCCAGCGCGGCCGAGGCGCTCGCCGAGCAACAGGCGCGATAGCAGAACGGTCCACAAGGGCGCCAGGTAAAAGAGAAGCAGAACGCGCACGACTTCGCCGCTGAGCGTTGCCAGCACGTAGCCGAGGTTGCAGGCAGCGGCAGCCAGCGCCAGCCAGAGCAGCGTCCACGACGGCGCCCAGGCCAGCAGCGAACGGCGAAAAACCAGCCGGCCGAGGACGAAAGCGACGCCATAGGTCAGCGTCGAGGAAGCGATGCCGTCGACGCCGGCATCGCGCAGGAGGCGATAGGGGTACCAGATCACGCCCCAGATCAGCGCCCCGCCGAGCAGGGCGCCGATGGCCAGACGCTGCTCGCGAGCACCACTGCCGCCGGCTGTCTGCCGCGCCTTTCCTTTCACCGTCAGTCGATGCCCCTTATAATCGGCGGCACAATCCAGCGCCCCGTGACGAGAAGCCCACGCCTGTGAATCCCCACCTCAGCAAGCTGCAACCCTATCCCTTCGAGAAGCTCCGGCGACTCTTCGCCGACATCACGCCCAATCCGGAGCTGCGCGAAATCAGGCTGTCGATCGGCGAGCCGCAGCATGCCACGCCGGCCTTCATCAAGGAGGCATTGAGCGCCAACCTGGCCGGACTGGCCAGCTATCCTAGCACCCTCGGCAGCGTCGAACTGCGGCGCAGCCTGGCCGCCTGGCTGGGCCGTCGCTACGGCCTCATCGACCTCGACGCGGAAACGCAGGTGATGCCGGTGAACGGCTCGCGCGAGGCCTTGTTCGCTTTCGCCCAGACGGTCATCGACCACACGCGTGGCGACACGCCGCTGGTCGTCAGCCCCAACCCCTTCTACCAGATCTACGAGGGAGCAACGTATCTTGCCGGCGCCGAGCCGCGCTTTCTCAACACCCTGCCGGACGACGATTACGCCTTCGACTTCGCGAGCCTCGGCGCAGCCGAATGGCAGCGCGTGCAACTGTTCTATGTCTGCTCGCCAGGCAATCCGACCGGCAAGGTGCTCAGTCTCGACGACTGGCGACAGTTGTTCGCCCTCGCCGACCGCTACGACTTCGTCATCGCCTCGGACGAATGCTACTCGGAGATTTTCTTTGACGAGACGCAGCCGCCGCTCGGCTGCCTGCAGGCAGCACGCCTGCTCGGTCGCGGCTACGAGCGCCTGGTCATGTTCTCCAGCCTGTCCAAGCGCTCCAATGTTCCCGGCATGCGCTCGGGCTTCGTCGCCGGCGACGCGGCGATCCTCAAGGCCTTCCTGCTCTACCGCACCTATCACGGCAGCGCGATGAATCCGGCGGTCCAGGCGGCGAGCGTTGCGGCCTGGAACGACGAGGCGCATGTCGTCGAAAACCGTCGCCAGTACCGCGAGAAATTCGCCGCCGTGACGCCGCGCCTGGCCGAAGTGCTGGACACCGCGCTGCCCGACGCCGGCTTCTATCTCTGGGCGAGGACGCCGATCGACGACGGCGAGTTCGCCCGCGGACTGCTCGCTGACTATAATGTGGTCCTTCTGCCCGGAAGCGCCCTGGCACGGAGCGCACGCGGAATCAACCCGGGCGCCGGTTTCGTGCGCATCGCGCTGGTCGCGCCACTCGCCGATTGCGTCGAAGCTGCCGAACGAATCCATTCATTCGCTTCAAAACTCTAGGGAAACTGCCATGCAGGCAATCCAGCAAGTCATCGACGAGGCGTGGGAAAACCGCGCCGCGCTGCAACCCGGTAACGCCGACGAGAGCATCCGCCAGAGCGTCGCCGCCGTCCTCAAGCAACTCGACGAGGGCGGCCTGCGCGTTGCCGAGAAGATCGACGGCGAGTGGGTGACGCACCAATGGATCAAGAAAGCCGTCCTGCTCTCCTTCCGCCTGACCGACAACAGCGTGATCGAAGCCGGTCCGCTGCGCTATTTCGACAAGGTGCCGAGCAAGTTCGCCGACTACGACCGCGAGAAGTTCGCCAGTGGCGGCTTCCGTGTCGTGCCGCCGGCGACCGCGCGTCGCGGCTCGTTCATCGCCAGGAATGTCGTTCTGATGCCGTCGTACGTCAATATCGGCGCCTACGTCGACGAAGGAACGATGGTCGACACCTGGGCCACGGTCGGCTCCTGTGCGCAGATCGGCAAGAACGTGCACCTTTCCGGTGGCGTCGGCATCGGCGGCGTCCTCGAACCGTTGCAGAGCAATCCGACGATCATCGAGGACAACTGCTTTGTCGGCGCCCGCTCGGAAGTCGTCGAGGGAGTCATCGTCGGCGAAGGTTCGGTGATCTCGATGGGCGTTTTCATTGGCCAGTCGACGAAGATCCTCGACCGCGAAACCGGCGAGGTCAGCTATGGCCGCGTGCCGCCGGGATCGGTCGTGGTGTCCGGCAGCATGCCGGGCAAGGGCGGCAGCTACAGCCTCTACTGTGCGGTGATCGTGAAGAAGGTCGACGCCCAGACGCGCGCCAAGACGAGCATCAACGATCTGCTGCGCAGCGACTGAGCGCGCCCGCGCCGTGCCCTGAAGCGATGGTGGAAAAACCCATGCTCCTCGACAAGCTTTTTCAAGTGATGGCCGACCGGCAGGCGTCGGATATCTTCATCTCCGCCGGTGCGCCGATCCACATCAAGATTCAGGGCGTAACGGTACCGGTCAATCAGCAGAAGATGGAACCGGCGATGATCGACAAGATCGCGCTCGAGCTGATGAGCCCGGAGCAGGCCCACACCTTCGAAGCGACCAAGGAGATGAACCTCTCGGTCGGCGTCCCCAAGCTTGGCAACTTCCGCATCAACCTGTTTCGCCAGCGCGGCTCGATCTCGATCGTCGTGCGTTACATCCTCGGCAACATCCCGGCGCTCGATTCGCTGCTCCTGCCGCCGGTGCTTGCCGACCTGGTCATGGAAAGGCGCGGCCTGATCCTCATCGTCGGTTCGACGGGTTCGGGAAAATCGACCACCATTGCGTCCATGCTCGATCATCGCAACAGCAATTGCGCGGGCCACATCCTGACCATCGAGGATCCGATCGAGTACCTGTTCAGGCACAAGAAGTCGATCGTCAATCAGCGCGAAATCGGCATGGATACGCTGGGCTGGAACAACGCTCTGAAAAGCGCCATGCGGCAGGCACCGGACTGCATCCTGATCGGCGAAATACGCGACAAGGAAACGATGCAGGCAGCGATTGCCTACGCCCAGACAGGCCACCTCTGCCTCGGCACGCTGCACGCCAACAACAGCTACCACGCCCTCAACCGGATGATCAACTTCTTCCCGCTCGATAGCCGCAGCTCGTTGTACATGGACCTCTCTGTCAGTCTCAAGGCCATCGTCTCGCAGCGCCTGGTGAAAAGAAAGGAAGGCAAACTGGCACCCGCGGTCGAGGTGCTCCTGAACAGCTATCACGTCCAGGAACTGGTCGAGCGCGGCGATATCCCGGCCCTCAAGGAGGCCATGGAGCAGAGCCTCGCGCCCGGCTCGCAAACTTTCGAGCAGGCGCTCTTCCGACTCTACCGGGCCGACGTGATCACCCTCGAGGAAGCGTTGAACAATGCCGACTCGCCGACCAACCTGTCCTGGCTGATCAACAACTACGAGGCGCCACCGGCGCCGCGCAGCGACGAAAAGCGCAACATCGCATCGTACGAGCTATCGACGAGCGACCCCGGCAGCGCCTCCTTCAAGGAGTTCTCTCTCAGTCTCAACGATGCCGACGAGCAGCCCTAGCCGCGGGCGCGAAATGGGCAATGAGCAGAGCCCCGACCGGGGCGACGACGGCACGCCGGCAGTCGCCGACGAGGACGAGGCGACGCTCGACCTCGCCGAGCAACTCATCGCCTGCCGCTCGGTGACCCCCGACGACGCCGGTTGCCTGCCGATCATCGCCCGCCGCCTCGAAGCGATCGGCTTCAGCTGCGAGTTCATCAACCGCGGCCAGGTGAGCAATCTCTGGGCGCGTCGCGGCCGCAGCAGGCCGCTGCTCTGCCTCGCCGGCCATACCGACGTCGTCCCCAGCGGTCCGCTCGAACAATGGCATAGCGACCCTTTCTTGCCCTTGCGCAAGGATGGCGTGCTCTACGGGCGCGGCGCCGCCGACATGAAGGCGTCGCTGGCGGCCTTCGTGACCGCCGCCGAAGCCTTCGTCGCCGCCAACCCCGCGCACGGCGGCTCGATCGCCTTCCTGCTCACTTCCGACGAGGAAGGCGACGCCATCGACGGCACCGTCGCCGTCACCGAGGCCTTGCGCCAGCGTGGCGAGGCCATCGACTACTGCATCGTCGGCGAACCGACGTCGGTCGATACGCTCGGCGACACGATCAAGAACGGGCGGCGCGGATCGCTGTCCGGGAAACTGACCGTCAACGGCGTGCAGGGGCACATCGCCTACCCGCATCTGGCGAAAAACCCCATCCATCTGGCCGCGCCGGCGATTGCCGAGCTGACCCGGACCATCTGGGATCAGGGCAACGAATTCTTCCCGCCGACGACCTGGCAAATCTCGAACATCCACGGCGGCACCGGCGCCAGCAACGTCATTCCGGGCAGCGTCGATATCCAGTTCAATTTCCGCTTTGGAACGGCCAGCGCGCCCGAGGAGCTGCAGGCGAGAACCTGCGCGCTGCTGGACCGCCACGAGCTGAGCTACGAGCTGGCGTGGAACCTGAGCGGCAAGCCCTTCCTGACCGGCCACGGCGCGCTGATCGACGCCTCGCTGCAGGCGATTTGCGCCGAGACCGGCGTAAAGGCCGAGCTGTCGACCAGTGGCGGCACGTCGGACGGCCGTTTCATCGCCGAGATCTGCACGCAGGTGATCGAAATCGGACCGCTCAACGCCAGCATTCACAAGGTCAACGAAGGCGTCGAAATCGCCGCCCTGCCACGACTCGCCGCCATCTACCGCCGCATTCTCGAAAGCCTGCTGCCGAGCCATGTTTGAACAGGCGCAAAACGACCTTCTGACCCTGCGCGACCTGCTGCGCTTTGCCGTCAGCCGCTTCAACGCCGCCGGACTGTCCTTCGGGCACGGTGCCGACAACGCCTGGGACGAAGCGGCCTATCTGCTGCTGCACCGCCTGCACCTGCCGCTCGACCGGCTCGACCCTTTCCTCGACGCGCGCCTGACCGGCGACGAGCGTGCCGCCGTGCTGCGCATCATCGAGCGCCGCATCGACGAACGCCTGCCGGCAGCCTACCTGACCAACGAGGCCTGGCTGGCCGGGTATCGCTTCTACGTCGATGAACGGGTCATCGTGCCGCGCTCGTTCATCGCCGAGTTGCTGTGCGAGCAACTGGCGCCGTGGATCGAAGACCCCGACGGCGTGACGTCGGTTCTCGACCTGTGCACCGGCTCGGGCTGCCTGGCGATCTTCGCCGCGCACGCCTTCCCGAAGGCCCGTGTGGACGCCATCGACATCTCGCCGGACGCGCTGGCGGTCGCTGCGCGCAACGTCGCCGACTACCACCTGGCGGAGCGTATTCGGCTGATCGAGAGCGACGTCTTCGCCGCACTCGGCAAGGAGCGCTACGACCTGATCGTCAGCAACCCGCCCTACGTCAAGGCCGAATCGATGCGCAGCCTGCCCGCCGAATACCGACGCGAGCCCGAACTGGCCCTGGCCAGCGGCGACGACGGGCTCGAGCTGACGCGTGCCATCCTGGCCGCGGCACGCCAACGACTCCGGCCGAACGGCCTGCTGGTGGTCGAGATCGGCCACAACCGGGAAGAACTCGAAGCCGCTTTCCCGGATACCGCCTTTACCTGGCTGGACACCGCGGCCGGCGACCAGTACGTCTTCCTGCTTTCTCGCGAAGAGCTGCCCTGAGCGGGCGACGCACTCGTCGACGCGCCGGCTGATGATCATTGCCGGACAAGCCGGCAGAAAAGGAGCCCCCGATGAACAGCGAAACTGCGCAGCGAATCCACCGCCAGGACTACACACCCCCGCCCTTCCTCGTCGACAGCGTCGAACTGGACGTGCATTTCAACGCTGGCGAGGTCCTGGTCAGCAGCCGGCTGCAACTGCGGCGCAACCCAGCGGCGGCGGCCCAGCCAGCGCCGCTGCAACTCGATGGCCAGGGGCTGGAAACGATCTCGCTGGCCATCGACGGCACGCCCCTTGGCGCCGACGACTACCGCTGCACCAGCTCGACGCTGACCATCGCCAATCCGCCGGACGCGCTGACGCTGACCACGCAGGTGCGCATCGACCCCGACAACAACAGCAGCCTCTCCGGGCTTTATCGCTCGAAGGACGGCTACTTCACGCAGTGCGAGGCGCAGGGATTCCGCCGCATCACCTGGTTCCCGGATCGTCCCGACATCATGTCGCGCTACCAGGTCACCCTGCACGCCGACCAGGCCAGCCTGCCCGTGCTGCTCGCCAACGGCAATCCGGCCGGCAGTGGCGACGAAGGAAACGGCCGGCACTGGGCAAAATGGGAAGACCCCTTCGCCAAGCCCTGCTATCTCTTTGCGCTGGTCGCCGCGCGCCTCGACGTGCTGCGCGACGAATTCACCACCAGCAGCGGGCGCAGCGTCCAGCTTGCCGTATTCGTCGAGCCCGGCAAGCTCGACCAGTGCGCGCACGCCGTCGACGCACTCCAGCGTGCGATGCGCTGGGACGAGGAAGTCTTCGGCCTGGAATGCGATCTCGACCACTACATGATCGTCGCCGTCGGCGACTTCAACATGGGGGCGATGGAAAACAAGGGCCTGAACGTTTTCAACACCAAGTACGTCCTGGCGCGCGCCGACACGGCCACCGACGCCGACTACGAGAACATCGACCGCGTCGTCGCGCACGAGTACTTCCACAACTGGACCGGCAACCGCGTCACCTGTCGCGACTGGTTCCAGCTGTCGCTGAAGGAAGGGCTGACCGTCTATCGCGACCAGGAATTCGGCGCCGACATGCACAGTCGCGCGGTCACCCGCATTCGCGAAGTGCGCGCCCTGCGCGCCATGCAGTTCCCCGAGGACGCCGGCCCGATGGCGCATCCGGTGCGCCCCGACTCGTATATCGAGATCAACAACTTCTACACCAGCACCGTTTATGACAAGGGCGCCGAAGTGGTGCGGATGATCGAAACGCTGATCGGCAAGGAGGCTTTCCGGCGCGGCATGGACCTCTACTTCGAGCGCCATGACGGCCAGGCGGTCACCTGCGACGACTTCGTCGCGGCGATGGCCGACGCTTCCGGCGTCGACCTGACGCAGTTCAAGCGCTGGTACGACCAGGCCGGCACGCCGCACGTCTGGGCCAGCGGCCACTACGACGAGCAGGCACGCACCTACACCCTGACGCTGTCGCAATCGCTGCTGGCGAGCGCCACTGCGGCGAACGCCACTGCGGCGAACGCCGAACCGCTTCAGAGCCCGCTGCACACGCCGTTTCACATCCCGGTGGCCGTCGGCCTCAACGGCGCCCACGGCGAAGACATGCCGCTGATGATCGCCGGCGAAGGCAGCGCCGCCGGCAGCGGCCGAACGACGCGCGTCCTGTCGTTGACCGAGTTCGAGCAACAGTTCGTCTTCGAAGAACTGCCCGCCGCCCCCGTCGTTTCGCTGCTGCGCGACTTCTCGGCGCCGGTGATTCTCGACTTCTCCTGGAGCGACGAAGAGCTGGCTCACCTCCTGGCCCACGACAGCGACCCGTTCAACCGCTGGGAAGCCGGGCAACGCCTGGCCAGCCGCCTGATCCTGGCGTCCGCCGAGGACCTCTCGGTCGGCCGCCCCGCCTACTGGCCGCAGAGCTTCGTCGAAGCCGCCGCACGTCTACTCGAACACGCCAGCGACGACCCCGCTTTCGCTGCCGAAGCGCTGACCCTGCCCGGCGAAGCGACCCTGGCCGAAGAGATGACCGTCGTCGACCCGAGCGCACTGCACGACGCCCGCAACGGCCTGCGCCGCTTCGTTGCCGAACAACTGGGCAACGCGCTGCTGCACTGCTACACGACACACGCCGACAACGCCCCGTACCAGGCGACGCCGGGTGCCGCCGGCCGGCGCGCGCTGCGCAACGTCTGTCTGAGCTACCTCGGCGAGCTGCACAGCGACGAGTCACGCGCCCTGGCCATGCGCCAGTTCGAGTCGGCCGACAACATGACCGACCAGTTCGCCGCGCTGGCCACTCTGGCGCAGGATGACTGCCAGGAACGCGTGCTGGCGCTGGCCAGTTTCTACGAGCGCTGGCACGACGAAGCGCTGGTGGTCGACAAATGGTTGTCGGTGCAGGCGGCGAGCCACCTTCCCGACACCCTTGCGGTGGTCAGGGGGCTGCTCGAGCACCCGGCTTTCGACCTGCGCAATCCGAACAAGGTCTACGCGCTGCTCAACACCTTCGGCAACAACCATGTCCGTTTTCACGCCGCCGACGGCAGCGGCTACCACTTCCTCGCCACGCAGATCGGCGAGCTCGACCGTCTCAACCCGCAGGTCGCAGCGCGTCTGGCACGCCGCTTCGATCGCTGGCGGAAGTTCGACGAGCCGCGCCAGCAACAGGCCAGCTTCGCCCTCGAAAAACTGCATTCGCTCGCAGGCCTGTCGCCCGACGTACGCGAGATCGTCGGGCGGGCCCTGGAGCAGTAGGCCGGCATCGCACGCCGCGCCGGCAAAGCGAACGCGCCCGACAGCCGACCCGGGAATCGGCAAGATAGTGCTTGAGCGAGGCCGGACGCCTCTGTATAATTCGCCGCTTCAGTAGGGCAAGGCGCCCGTAGCTCAGTTGGATAGAGTACTTGGCTACGAACCAAGGGGTCGGGCGTTCGAATCGCTCCGGGCGCGCCACAGAATCAAGCAAAAGGGCCAATCTCGGATTGGCCCTTTTGCTTTCCATGGTGCTGGAGTACAAGACGGACAAAATGACAGTCAATCCCGTGCCACGTCGCCAACGCTCTGGTTCCAGGTCTCCGCTGCCAAGGGTAGTACATTCAGCTCGGCACGGGCTTCCCGCCACGTCGGGAAATGCTGGTCGAGCAGCGCCACGAAGCGCTCGCTATGCGTCGGCTCGACCAGATGCAGCATTTCATGCACGACAACGTATTCAAGCAGGTCCCTGGGCTTCTTCACCAGCTCGGAATTCAGCCGAATGCTTCCCGCCCTGTGGTTACAGCTACCCCACTTCGTCTTCATGCGCTGCAGAAAGTAGCCGGAAGCCTTCACGCCAAGCCTCTCCTCCCATTTTCTGATCAGGGCAGGTACGGCTTCGTGAAGCAATGAGCGGGACCATTCAAGCATGACCTCTTGCCGCTTGGCCAGCCCGCTGCCCGGGCGCACGCTGAGCACGATTCGGCGATGATCCAGGGTCACGCTTGGCTTGGCGTCCTGCTCGACGATGGACAGCAGATAGCGCCGCCCCCAAAGGTAATGGCTTTCCCGCTCGACGAACTGGCGTGGAGTCTCTCGCGCCTGTGCCAGCAGCTTCGCCTGCTGCTCACGAATCCAGCCCAGCCTGGAGATGGCATAGGCTCGGGCCACTTCCAGCCGTGTGCCGGAGGGGGCCACCAGCGTGACCTTCCCTGCCGGTGGATGCACGGAAAGGTGGACGTTCCTGACCAGCTTGCGCGTCACAGCGATCTCGATGTCGCCGAGTCGGATGACCTCGGTCATTGATACCCTGGCTGGTTCTTCACCAACTCGAACAGGGCGAGCGTCGCCGCGCGGTTTCGGTCAAGCAAGCGGAATAGTGCGTTCAGTACCTGCGCCTCGCGTGCCTGATCGCCCTTCCAGCCGGCCGGCGCGTGCTCGCGCAGGGTTCGATCAATTTCCAGCGCCAGTGCCAGCCGCTCGTCTGCGTACTCGGCGTGCGGTTCCGCCGCGGTGAAATGGGCATTGCCCGCCGCCGCGAGGATGTCCGGCAGATTGTTATAGATCACGATCGCCTCGGTCCTGCCGTGCAGCGCCGCCGGAATATCGGCTTCTGGCTGCCTGGCGGCCAGCCGCTTCACCAACGCCTCGGCCTTGCGCAGGAATTCCTCATACGCCGCCGCATCCACCCGACTCTGCTTGATCAGATCGTCGAGCAACTTGGACATCTGCGCGTAGAACCTCGGGTCGGTAAGCTGCTCACGGATGATCGTCTTGCGAACGTTGTTGATGATCCCCTCCGCGATGGCGTTCTTCGAGAGCTTGCCCTTCGCGTTCAGCTTCCTGGCGATGGCATCGTGGATGCCGGTCTCGATGATCAGTTCGGTCAGCGACATCTCGCCTAGTTCACCGAGTTCCGCCGCCGGATCGGCCTGGATGTAGGTGTTGATGAGGTGGCGCATGTCCGCCTCGAAGGGCTTGATGTCCAACTCCTCGCCCGAGTGCTTCTTGATGGCTGAGCGAATTTCGGCGTAGAACTCGACGTCCTTTTGCCGAGTCGCCGCGTCAGCGTCGGAATACCCGGCTTCGCTCAAATCCTGCGCCAGGTCGGCGTAGGCGCGCGCAAAAATCGCTACTGCCTTGTAGAAGGAAACCCGCAGCGCCTCGGTTTCGGTCAAGGCGTTCGCGCTGGCCGCATCGCCGCAGAAATAGTGCAGGAATTGCTCCACCTCACGCGGCAGCGTCACCGGCTCGCACAGGTAGCCAAGTGCCTGGCGGGCGTTGTCGAGCTGCTTCTTGCCTTCTTCCAGCCAGTTCTTGAGGTGTACATTGTTGTCGCCGCCGTTGCCCTGTTCGATGTCCAATTCGTCGGAGCTATACACCGCAAGGGCCTGTTGCACGTCGCCGAAAAGCTGCTTGTAATCGACGATGTGGCCGTAATCCTTGTCGTCGCCATCGAGCCGGTTGGTGCGGCAGATGGCCTGGAACAGGTTATGGTCGCGCAGTTCGTTGTCGAGGTAGATGTAGCTACAGCTCGGAGCGTCGAAGCCGGTCAGCAGCTTGCTCACCACGATAAGCAGCTTGAGATTCGCCGGTTCCTCGATGAAACGGCGCTTGGCCTCGTCCTCGTACTGTTTGGTCGTCTGGCTTCGCTTCAGGACATGCTGCGTGTAGGTGTCGAACTTATAGCGCTCGTCGCTGTTCGCCGGCTCCCTGGCGATGGCGTTCGCGTTCGGCTCGAAGGAGGTGATGATTCCGCAGTAGGCTCCAAAGCCCGTGTGCTGGAACAGCCGGAAGTAATGGCAGGCGTCATGGATCGAGGCCGCCACCAGAATCGCCGTACCCCGGTCGTTGTTCAGGCGAGGCTTGAGGGTAAAGTCACCGATGATGTCGGCAATGATCTCGCGCTTGCGTCCCGCCACGCTCATCAGCTCCTCCATCGTTGCCCAGCGCCTGCGCACCAGCGCCTTCTGGAAGTTGTTCAGGTTCTTCGTCTTCTGCTCGAACCACTCGTCGATCTTCTTCTGCGAAGTCAGTCGCTCCGGCACGTCGCGGGCCTCGTACTTGAGGTCGAGCACCACCTTGTCGGCCACCGCCTGATGGAACTTGTAGGTGTGGATGTAGCTTCCGAACACATCGCGCGTCAGCAGCCGGTCCTTGCGCAGCAGTGGCGTGCCGGTGAAGCCGATGAAGATCGCGCTTTCCAGCCAGCGCTTCATCTGCCTGTTCATGTCGCCGCCCTGGCTGCGGTGGCACTCGTCCACGAACACGTAGAAGCGGCCATGTACCTTCGGCGCCGGCCCTTTCAGGTCGGCCACATCGAACTTGTGGATCAGTGCGCACAGCAGGCGCGGCATGGTCGCCGCCAGCTTGTCGACGAACTCCGCCCGCGAGTTGATGCGTGGCGAAGGCGAACTCTCGCCGATCACCCCAGCATTGCGCATCACCCCGACAATCTGCTTATCCAGCTCGTCGCGGTCGGTAATGACCAGGACGCGCGCCTCGGGGTCGTGCTCCAGCAGCCACTTGGCAATCAGCACCATCAGGATGCTCTTGCCGCTGCCTTGCGTGTGCCAGATCACGCCACCCTCGTGCCGGGTGAGGCGCTCCTGTGCAGCCTTCACCCCAGCGTATTGGTGCGGCCGGGGAATCTTCTTCTGGCCCGCGTCGAAGATGATGAAGTTGCGGATCAGGTCGAGCAACCGGATTTTGTTGCAAAGCTGCGCCAGCGGCCGGTCGAGCAGTACGCCGGTCACCGGCTCGCCACCAGTCGGGGCCTCGTCCTTCCATTGCACGAAGAACTGCTCCGGCGTGCCGGTAGTGCCATAACGCACGCCCTGCGCATCGCTGCCCGCCAGCACCAGTTGCACGGTGCTGAAAAAGCCCCTGTTGAAGATCTCTTCCTGGTTCGTGTTGAGCTGCCTGATGCCATCGGCAATATCCACCGAGCTGCGCTTGAGTTCGATCACCGCGATGGCGATGCCATTGAGGTACAGCACGATGTCTGGCCGTCGCTGAAAGCCGCCCTTGAGCGTCACCTCCTCGGCCAGCGCAAAGTCGTTCTTCTCCGGGTTCTCCCAGTCGATCAGGGCCACCGTCTCATGTGACTTGCCGGCGGCAATCTGCACCGGCACGCCATAGCGCAGTAACTGGTAGGTGCGCAGGTTGGCCTGGTAGAGCGTAATGCCCGTGGCGTCGGCAGCCGTTTCCAGCTTTTGCAGGGCGGCGGCAATGTGGGCGGGGGAATAGCCACGTGCCGCGAGATTGTCATGCAACAGCGCAAGCTCGATGGCGCGGTTATTCTCGCGTCTGGCCCATTCGCCGAGGTAGCGGTAAGCCAGCGAATCGGCGCGCGTCCTGTCGGTGAACAGGTGGATCACGCGCTTCTGCGTCGTACGTTCGGAACGGGAAGTTTCAGGCATGGATTAGTCGGCCCGGTCAAGCGCTGCTGGAATGAATCCTTCGGCCGACAAGGCACGAACGATACCGCGCAGCAGATAGCTGTTGCTGAACCCCAGGGTGTATTGCCGCGCTCCCTCCTTGATCGGCATCAACATCTTGCGCTCGACCAGCTTCCTGATTTGGTAGGTTCGCTGCGCCATCGATAGGCCCGGCATCGCCACCGACAGATCGGCCGCCTTGGCGATGCCGCTCCTGGCGCCGATGAGCAGGACGCGTTCTTCGGTAGCCGTAATCAGCTCGCGTTCCCGCGCGTAGGCAATGGCCGGCACCAGCACCTTGTCGCTCAGATAGCCGAAATCGGTCAGCCGATCCACCTTGCGCAACTCGTCGAGAATGCCCTGCAAGACATAGACGCACCATGTTTCCAGCCCGCTGGGCGTGCCGGTGTCCGCGCTGGCCAGCATCGCGTAATAGCGGTCCCGATCGTTGCAAAAGACCGCGGAGGGATTCAGCACGCGCCCACCGGCCTTGACGTTGAAACCGTACTTGATCAGCAAGGCATAGGTCAGCAGGCGCACGACCCGGCCATTGCCGTTGCCGAACGGGTGTATCCAGCCAAAGCGATGGTGCGCCAGCGCCACCTTGATCAGGTCGTACTTCGGCGGATGGTTCTCGTTGACGAAGGCCGCCAGCGCCTGCATGTAATCCGGCACCTGGATGAACTCGGGCGGCAGGTGCGCCGACTGCGCAATCATCACCAGATGCCGGCGATACGCCCCCGGCGTGGCGTCCCCCTCGCGCTCGAGCTGACCGACCGTGATGGCGTGCAATTCGCGGATAAAGTGTTCGCTCAGGTGATCGTTCGGTTGAACGCTCTCCTCGACGTAGATCATCGCCGCCTCGATGTTCTCCATTTCCCGCAGCTGATCGGACGGCGCCTGGTGGCCGCCCTCCAGCTTGCTTTCCACGTAATCGGCCAGGGTGGTGTGATTGCCCTCGATGCGGGCCGACCCCAGGCTTTCGAGCATGTGAAAAATGTGCTTGAGCTGAAAGAAGATCGGCGCCGGCGTCGTGCCCTGAAGCTGCAAGCGACGCAGATGCTCCAGTTCGGTCAACACATCCACCAGCGGCGAGTCGAACGCCGGGTTGAGTACCGTCAAATCGTGATGAACAAAGGCAGGCATCGCGTCATTGTAGAACGGCTGAAGAACTATCTGTAATTGACTGCAATTATTACAATCAAACCATCGCTTTAGAGCACCACACCCGGAAATTTATCTTTAGTCGGCAAGCAAAGGATGTTGACGGCAGGGGTCCGTCGAAGTCAAGACACAAGGCCGCCGGGCGGCGACGGTCGGGTCATCAAGTGAACTCGACGCGCTCAGAGCAGCCGCGTCCTGCCGGTCAACAACTCCTGCATCATCGCCTGCTTGAGGGCGCGGGTCTTGTCGCGGCGGGCCGTAAGCAGAGACAGTTCGGCGTCCATGTCGGCGAGGACGGCGGCGATGGCGGTCTGCTCGGCCCGAGGGGCTAGCATGATCTCGGCGCCATTGATAAGCCCCGTGTTCAGGTTTATCTGCGACCCCGTTTGACCGTGTCTCATCCAAGTGGGCTCCAGCCACTTCAACACGTAGTAGACGAATCTCTGATCGGCTTTGAGGCTTTCGAACACGACGAAGCCGTCGTGAATGCAGACGTCGATCTTGGTGATTATTGGCCGCCCGACCGTGGCGCAGATACTCATGATCAGGCTTCCACTGGCAACAGGGCGACTGTGGTTCACGCCGATCGGCGACAGCTGCTGCCTTGTCTCGCTAAGAAACATCCCAGAACAAGTGACATCCGAGATTCGCACCCAGCCAACAGAAGACTTCTCGTCGAACCAGACAGGGCTATCGATCGGGCGCGGTGACGCACCACGCTGAATCGTCGCAAGCTCCCCTAGTTGCTTCACTTCCCACTCGCCATGGAAACCCGGCAGGCGGGTTTTTCCGGTGAGGAGTTGCTGCATGGCTGCCTGTTTGAGGTCGCGCTTCTTGGCAATGAGCCGCTCCAGTCCACCCAGCAGCGCATCCACATCACTCAACACCGCCGCGATGGCGCGTTGTTCTGGGAGAGGTGGAAAAGGAAGCCGATATTTTGATATTTGCGGAGCCGTAAGCTGAGGCACGCCAGTGCTTTCGTTCGCAAATTTCACGCGATGGTTGATGACTTCGGCGAAATAGACTCCTGCCACCTCGCTTTTCGGCTGAAGCACGAGCACACGACCAATTGCTGTGTAAGGGTGATCACGGAAGTTCGCACCGCCAACCATACCGCGAGCCGTAATCGTCAAGGAGCCTGCGAGGTGATCGGCATACGAACAATAGCCGTAGAGGCCGTAGTTAGTCAGCGCGTTTGAATAAATCGGATAGCAATGAGTTTCATCTTGAAAGGATTGAGACCGCTTGGGGTCAACATCGCCGCCAGCGGTAATGCTAAACACATCGCCGAAAGTAGCAACATCCCACATCGCCGGGATGATCCCCACTTCCGTCAGTTTATATCCCTGCCTTACTTCCATACCGCACCCATCCGCTTGAGATCTTCTTCCACACGAGCCGCCAGTGCCACCACCTCGTCGGTAAGCTGCGGCAGCGGCGTCGCGTAGCGTTCGGCCAGTTCCCGCAGACGCCCGGTCAGCGTCTGCGAGACGCGGTCGAGTTCGCCCTGCACGGTGGCCGCCAGCGTGCTCATCCACTTGTCGTCAATCACCAGCGACTGGATCTCGGCGGTCGTCAAGCTTGGGTACTTCTCGTAAGCCAGCGCGTCGAGCACGGCCTCGGCGTCGCGAATCTGCTTTTTCAGTACGGCGATGCGGGTGCCCAGACCCAGCCACTGCCTGAGCAGCGCCAGCTCGTCGGCGCCGTCTGCGTCGCTACCGATCTCGCGGATGCGCTCCTTCACCGCCAGGGCGGTGATGCTGTCGTAACCCGCGAACACGCCGTCGTCGCCGGCTTCCTCTTCTTCCAACTCGGTCTGGCTGGCCTGGGCGGCGTCCAGATCGGCCTGCAGCGCGTCGATGGCGGCCTGCTCTTTGGCGAAGTAGCGCGCGACCATCAAGCGCTTGGGGATCAGCTCGCAGGTCCAGCCGCGGTCCCTGGCCTTGCCCTTCTTGTCGGTCTCGACGATGCGGGTGGTCCTGGCCGCCCAGCCGTCGGCGGTGATCAGGTAGGCGTCGTCCTGCATGGTTTCGGCCCAGTAGTCCATCAGGTGCTGGTAGATGTCGTAGGCGTCGAGCAGCGGCGCATTCCTGAAGGTGGCGAGCAGCGCCTCGGCGATGCTTTCGATCAGCGCCTTGGGGTGGCCACCCTTGATAAACCCGGTGAGTTGCGGGCTGACGGCCTGCCGCCAGTGCTCGAAGCGCTCGCTGGCCTGTGCGTTGAAGGCGGTGAATTCGGCGTGATTGAGGATCGCGGGCTTGACTTCGGGCAGCGGCAGCGTCAGGCGCAGGTAGCCAGCGCGCAGCGTCACAAACAGCGCCGCGCGCACGCCGGGCAGCACCTGCCAGTAGGGCGCCAGCGCGTTGTCCGGATCGTCAAGGTCGCGCTCGGGGATGCCGCCAGCGAGATGGCCGTTGATGTCCTGCAAGTCCTCGGGGGCCGAGCTGTAGATGTAGCGCGGCAGGTTGAGGTTGAAGTCGTTCTTCGCGTCGGCGATCTCCGCGAAGGGCACCATGCGGGCATAGCGCAGAGTGTCGGCCTGTTTGGTAAACGTATCGACGATGCGGTGGATGTCCTGCTCGCGCAGGCGGTTCTTGTTGCCGTCCTTGATGAAGCCCTTGCTGGCGTCGATCATGAACACACCCTTGCGCGCGGTGGCGTTCTCTTTGTCGAGCACCAGGATGCAGGCGGGGATGCCAGTGCCGTAGAAGAGGTTGGCCGGCAACCCGATGATGCCCTTGAGGATGCCGGAGCGCACCAGTTGGCCGCGGATGGTGGCCTCGGCATTACCCCGGAACAGCACGCCGTGCGGCAGGATGCAGGCGGCTTTGCCGCGCGCCTTCATGCTGCGGATGATATGCAGCAGGTAGGCGTAGTCGCCCTGTTTTGCCGGCGGCTCGCCCCAGGCAAAGCGCTGGAACTCGTCGGGCGATTTGAGTCCGGTGCTCCAGGTCTTGTCTGAAAACGGCGGATTGGCGACGACGTAGTCGTAGCTGCGCAGGCTTTCTCCGTCCTTGAACTTGGGCGCGGCCAGGGTGTTGCCCGAGAGGATGTTGGCGGTCGGGAAGTCGTGCAGGATCATGTTCATGCGGGCGAGACCGGCGGTGGTCACGTCCTTCTCCTGCCCTTCGAGCGTGATGTGCTTGCCCGCCTCGGCGGCCACCTTGAGCAGCAAGGAACCGGAGCCGCAGGTGGGGTCGTAGGCGGTGGTCGATGCCCTGGTTTTGTCGGGCGCGATGCCGATCACCTTGGCGATGATGCGGCTGACTTCGGATGGCGTGTAGAACTGGCCCTTGGATTTTCCCGACTCGCTGGCGAAGTGCCGCATCAGGTATTCGTAGGCATCGCCGAGGATGTCGTCGTGCTCGGCGCGGTTCTGCGAAAAGTCGAGTTCCGGCTTCTGGAAGATGCTCACCAGGTTGGACAGGCGTTCGACCATCGCCGGGCCTTCGCCCAGCTTGTTGGGGTCGTTGAAATCGGGAAAATCGCTTTTCGACAGGCGGTCGTTGGCGTCGACCAGCGGCGCGATGATCTGCTTGTTGATCTTGTCGCCGATGTCACTCTTGCCCTTGAGGGCGATCATGTCGCGGAACGAGGCGCCGGGCGGGATGATTACCGGCGGAGCAAAGTCGTCGCTGTCGGCGTACTTGTCGCTGATGTACTTGATGAACAGCATGAACAGGACGTAGTCCTTGTACTGGCTGGCATCCATGCCGCCGCGGAGTTGGTCGCACGAGGCCCAGAGGGAGGAGTAGAGGTCGGATTTCTTGAGGGCCACGGGTGTACTTTTCGGAGTTTTGATGCCGTATGGCACAGCTTCCGAACTTTACACGCCGGACGACAACGGACCAAGCGTATCCACTTCATTGGCATGAGCTTTCTACGCGGAAGGCGATTTTGCGAAACAGATTCAGCGTGCGACGTTCATATCCTGAGCTTAAAGCGTCTCACAGTCTCCGCCAGAGATACCTGGACGAAGGCATCGTGTTCTTCAGTCAGTCGCTCGAAGGTGCGCCAGTGCATACCCTTGGGTTTGCTGCCTTCGGGATTCGCAATCCCGCAGGCCAGTCCAGGCGATCCCGGATCTTGTCCGACCGCCGCAGCGCTCTGTAGGCAGCAGTTTCGCGCTGACAGGAGTAGACCAACTCGTGACAGTGCCGACAAGCGAAGATGGTACCGCCGAAGAGGATCGCCACGCGCCGCCCGCATCCCTTGCCCGGGCAGAGGCCCCGATGAATGCAATGAGTGCGTCTTTGGGCATGGCGGTGTTCTGTGAATTTGAGCCCTAACGTTCGAGGTAAGCGGCGACTGAAAGCGTGCGAAGCACGCTGTAGGGCATCCGCTTGACCGAGTGGTTAGGCGCCGCAGCGCGCGCGCCTGCGTCTCGATCTGGCGTTTCGATAGCTGTTGGCCTATGCTCAATGCTCGGCCCCAAGAGTGCACGCCGATTTGGCGGGACCGTTGCCGGAAAGAGCGAAAGGACGTCATCATGTTGACCAACGCGGCTGTCACGACGATGTTGCCTGTTATCGATATGGCGCGAGCGCGAGCCTTTTATGAGGGAAGCCTGGGGCTGAAGCCGGAGGGATTCAAGCCAGACGGCAAGTTTGTTTACTCCGTCGGTGGCAGCACTCTTGCCTTGTTTCCGAAGCCAGAGGGCACGAAGGCCGACCACACAGCGATCAGCTTCAGAGTCGCCGACATTGCCGCCAGCATCGCCGAATTGAAGACAGCAGGCGTGCGCTTCGAGGACTACGACTTCCCCGGACTCAAGACCGTCGACCACGTCTGTGTGCTGGGCGCTGAAAAGGCGGCTTGGTTCAAGGATTCGGAGGGGAACTACCTCTGCATTCATGAAGACATTCCTCAAGGGTGAATTGCGACGCCTGACTTGTAAATTCACGTCCTCACCGTCCGTTCCTGGCCGAGACGGGACAAGGCGCAAGCTCCTGCACTTCTTGCCGCAAGCATCACCGTTCGCGAAAGTCATGCCGCCGTCAGAATGAAATCCACATGCACCGCATCGTAAGGAAAACGAAATCCGGCCTCGTCTCGCTCGATCAGCCCCGCGGCCAGCAATGAATGCACGTCTGTATGCACACCGCGCACGTCGCGCGCCACACGCCGGGCAATTTCCCGCAATGCGAGCGGCCCGGCACCCGTCATCACCTTGAGGATGTCCCAACGCAGCGGCGTCAGCGTGCGCCATAGCGCCCGCTCATCGACAAAGCCGATAAAAGGCGCGGCGCGCTCGCCGGTGGTCATTCCGCGCATGAAACGGGCATTGATCTCTGCGCGCGACGCAACGCCGATGGTTACGGTGTTTGTCATGTCACTTTCTCCAATCATCGACGGCGGTCCAGAAGTCCGCCAAAATCTGTTCCTGCGAGGTAAACAGGTAGGGAGCCTCCGCTTCGCCACGGTGGACGTGGTCGCCCTTGCCGGCCTCGTTGTCAAAGCGAAGCACGCACACCCCATCCACCACGTAGGCCAGGCTGTATTTCAGATCGTGCGTGCTGCCGGGCACCTCGCTTGGCACCCCGAATACACGCACAGCGACGAAAGCATCGTCCCCTTGCGGGTAGCGGTCATCGAGGATCAGCACGGCTGGCATGTTGTAAATGCTAACAACAGCAATAGGCGTTGTAAATGAACGCAACAGGTGGCGATCTCCGGCTACAGTATGCCGTCAACGTTTTCGGAACCTCTGCCCGGTTGGCGGCTGGAACTACCGGCCGTTTCCACCGCAATCCCCGTCACCGCACCGTCACCCGAAACTGCCGCCCCAATAATTCCCGGTTCAGCTCCACCGTACCCGCCGTCTCGTCGAGCACCAGTACCGCGGCTTGATCGACGTTGAGCACGCGCTTGGCGGCATTGACAAAGCCGCTGATGCGCATCGCGGGCATGCCAAGGCGCTGCGCGAGCGCTGTTTTGGAAAGCTTTCCACCACGAGCCGCCAATGCCTCGAGCAGTGAGCGCACGTCGGGATCGGCCGGTGCCACCCGCGCTGCCAGCGCCTTCTGCGCCGTGTAGGCGGGCGACGCCTGAAGAGCGTCGATCCAGTGCACTTCGGGATCGACTGCCGCAACAGTTGGCGCCCCACCGAACAGATCGATCTGCGGTGTGGGCGCAGCCGGCGGTTTCGCTTTCGGCGGCTTCTTGGGGAGCGCCGGCGTTTCAGCACCTCCTGCCGGCAATGGCGCCTCCAGCGGCGCCCACCAGTCCGGCTGTGATGCCGCCGCCACCTGCCAGCCCCTCAGCACAATGTTGCGCGGCGTGAAGATGCTCAGTGGCACGACCACCTCCTGCGCGGAGACGCCGCCGTGGTAGCCGTTCTTCTTGGCCCCGTGGCGAACGCCTTCCGACCAGGTGCATACCACCGCGTTACCGGACGCCGTTTTCACACGGCGCCCTCGAAAGCCAGCTCGCTCACGTCCGGCGTACCCGACGGCAGGTGCCGTACTGGATGAGGTCCTGCAGCTGCTTGCCACAGCCGTCGAGCACGTCCGACAGCCGCAGGCCTTGCCCGATGCGCAGCTTTTCGGCGAGATCGAGCACCGAGCTTGCCGGTGGCTGGCCGGAGAAGACGTGATAGGTGATCGCACCCAGGCTGAAGGCATCCAGGCTGGGGCCTTGCTGCGTCTCTGATTGCGAGGTTTCCGGAGCCAGATAGACCAGGCCGGGGTCCTCGACATACTCCTCGACGTGCATGGTGCCACCGACCGTATGGCGCGCTGGATCGATGGTGCCGCTGCTCTGCGTGCCCTCTCGTGCACCCGTCTGCCAGTTCATGATGCGCGGCCGTGGCGTTGCGCCGGCAAGGTCCTGAAACAGGACGCTCGCGCAGCAGGAAGTCGAGCCGGATTGCCTTGGGGTCGTGATCGAAGATGAGCGCCGGGCCGAGTTCGGTGTCCTGGTAGTCCTTGACCTTGACGATGCCCGGATGGTCGATGCCTTCGAGGATCTGGAACTCTCGCTGCGCCTGGCGAACCAGCGACTTGCGCGCATCGGGCGTGGTGGCGGCAGCAACCGTGTAGATGCGAACGCGCCGGCGTACAGCCGCCATCGCGGTGTGCGTGCCCTCCCAGTCCTGGTAGGAGCCGCCTTCCGACAACAGCGCGCCGAGCTGGTAATCGCCGACCTTGCGATCCTTGTTCGAGCGCCTTATGCCGGCCTCTGCCATGGCCCGGGCAAGCACCCGGGCGTGCTGATGGTCGATGCGGTTGGGCTGGATCGCGCGAGCACTAGCGCTGCCGTTTTGCAATGCGTCGATAATGCCGGTATCGGACTCGCTGTTCGGCTGACCGCGCAGGTAGGTGCCTGACCTGGCCGTGCCACTGAGTTTGCAGTTAAGGCTGGTGGCCGACAGGAAGATCAGCGGCTCGACGAAGGGCAAGCGCACCTTCGCCTTGAATACCGATGACTGGCGCCGCAACAGGCTGGCCAGTCGCTTTGACTTGCGGTTGGCGAGGATCAGCGGGTTGTCGTAGGCCCGCTCACGACCATCGGTGACCCACAGCCAGGTATGCGCGTCGCCAGAGACCTCACCAGGCCGGCTCTTGATCTCGATGAGGAAGAGACCCGCCGGCGTGAGGACCAGGGCGTCAACCTCGTTGACCTTGCCTTCCTCGTCGATGAATTCGAAGTTGGTCCAGGCGTGCCAGGGTTCGCGATCGGGAAGGTGGTTGCGAAGCCAGTCCAGGGCCTCGCGCTCCCAGGCGAACTGCGACTGTGAGACGGCCTGCCAGCGGCTGAGGCTCATGGGCATTTAGGTCGCTCCCGCAGTCGGCGGGTTGTCGTTTTGCCGAGGCTCGTCCGGGACGATTTCCAGCAACTCACCGAGCCCGCAGCCGAGAACCGTGCAGATTCGCTCCAGCGCGGTGAGATCGACCCGGGTCGCCCGATCGCGCGTCAATGCGGCCACCGTACTGCGATTGACGTTCGCCAGACGCGCCAACTCGGTCGTTTTCAGCTGATGGCGGCGCATGAGTTCGACGAGGTGAGAACGGACCATGAAATCTCAATCCATGGCGGGGTGTTGCGCAGGATAGCACCCTTTCTTGGTTGAGCATGATGGAGAGAAAGTCACTGGCGCTGACTGGGCGACACTGGTTATCGACCTGAACCGCGGTGTAGCGGCCCAATTTGCGCGGAGCGGGTCACGGCACGGAGTCAACCCAAGGAAAGCCGGTTACCCGTGCCGGTGCTCATGCGAGTGGAAGCGGGATCCGCGCCGGTTCACCGGCCCTGGCGTGGGCAAGCCGGTCTCGACTTCACGCCATGCCCAGGCCACGGCGGACAACCTGGCTCGCTCCGCCAATACGTTTTCCCACTCCGGCACGATCAGTGCGAGCTGTACCTCCGCTGCAGCCAGCCCTTCATCCACACACCTTGTGCAAACGGTCAACGCAGTCGATGATGCCATGGTCGTGGAGCAGCTATCCCGAGTTCGACACTAAAACGCGTAAGCCATTGAATAGGCATAATTCACGTAAGTGAAATTGGCACTACAACCGCTTGGCGGACGGTTCTGGCAGGGCGACGGTCTCGAACAGCGCCTTCTGTTGTGGCGTCATGGCCGACAGGCCGGACGCCGATTGACGTTGATGCAAGGTGATCGGGTGAAACTGGATACGGCGCGCGATTTCCAGCGCACGCTCCGGCGAGAGCTGGCTATCCCTGGCCTTCAAACGCATGCGCAGCAAACGGTACAAGACCAGCGCCAGGAAACAGATCAGGGCACGCGCGCGAATCCGGTTCGGCAGGCGATGGTAGGCCGGCGCGATCTCGATCTCCGACTTCAGGACACGGAAGCCCCGCTCGATGTCGGCCAGCGCCTTGCAGCGCGCCACGATCTCGGCAGGCGTGTGATCCGGCATGTTCGAGACCAGGATCAGCTTGCCGTCCATCATGCGCGCACGGCTCAAGGCCCGCTGGTCGATCTCGTAGGTGAATACGTCCGCCGCCAGATTGACCTTGACGATGTTCGCCAGGTGGGCCTCTGTGACAGCGCGGTAGTGCAGTGTGGAGCTTGTGAGTTCCAGCCAGGTCAACGATCGTGCGCTGTTTTGCAGGTCTGCTCTGCTGAAAGCATCGTCAGAGATGCCGCAGCACGACATCAGCCCACTTGGCAATCGAGAGCTTTTGCGCTGCGCATTGGCGATGCGGCGGAAAGGCAGTGAGAGAATGGCACTGGATTGCCGCGTCGGCTGCGCCTCCTCGCAATGACGGTGGGTGCGGGATGGGCGCCGGATTACCCGCTGCCTTCAAGCTTTCTCCAAGTCTCGTTGGCGACTTCCGGGACCCGAGCACCTTCCAGCCAGCGCAGGATGCCCAGCTTTGACTCGGGATCGCACAGGCGGTTGAAGACCATCACCCGCAACCGGAGCTTGGCGTCGAACTGGCGGCGGTTGCGCAATATCCGGCGGAAGGTCTCGGCGAAGCCCAGTTCCTGCCACCAGGGCGGTGAGCAGCCAGGTGTCCGCCGACCGCCAGGGCGGGTGCGAAGGACACCTCGCCGGCGCTCTCTTCAAGGGTGGCTTGGGAGATACGTTCGTCGCTGGTTGGGGTGGACGCTGGGCGGCATGGCCGTGCACACAAAAACCCCGCCGAAGCGGGGTTTGTTAATGACACGGCTTAGCCGATCCGTTTGCGTCTGCTGAAACCGAGGCCGGCCAGGGCTAGCGCGAGTAGTGCGGCTGTATGTGGTACCGGGACTGCGCGATATTCCATCCTCCACTCACCCGGCGAATAATCTATATAGCCGTCTTGGAGGTCAGGACCATTATAGTACGCCGCAAAGTCGCTGGATGTAGTTGGAGCAGACAGAGACCATAGTGTAAGGGAGTACAAAGGGGGTAGATAGTCGTCAAGTGTTAGCCACCAATGCGGGCCTATATTGCCATCGGCCAAAAACGAGATATTAGCGCGTGTAGTCACATTAGGTGAGGAGTTCGATAGCGTGTGAGCTCCAGACGTCATGGTTAAAGAGAATCCGCTGAGTCCAGTAACATCCACCAATCCAGAGGGGAGAGAGGGCAATGCGTCAAACGTCATTATGGCTGTGACTCTTGAATTCGTAAACTCCGTCCCATTTTGGAAAAGCGTAAAAACATTTCCAGTATATGTATATACATAATTGGCATTGGCCGCGGTGGACGTCACTGCGGAGGCCAAAAATATTGACAATGCCAAGGCCGCCCGGCAAAAAATATTACTAAAAACTTTTTCCATTTTCCCCCTCCTTATTAGATATCGACAATGAAAGCAAATTGCGTGCCATCGATAGACACCTCTTAAAAACAACATGTTGCTGATTGTTTGAATAACCGTGTTTGCTACACTGTCAAATTTTCCGACGCAGTCGCACCGGACTTCCCTAAATTCAGAGTCGATTCAAGCGCTTTGGCCACTCCGACACATTGAGTCCGACGACGGTTGACAGGCCAAGCCTACCCTTCTAGATCATGCGACAACACGCACAGCTTGTACCCTGCGCGCGCCTATCCAAAGGCTCGCTTTCGCCGCTGTCATTTCGTTTTCTGTCGGCGCCGTTGTCGCGGCGACGATCCACGAATGCAGGGCGCCTACAATGGGTCAACCTTTTACTCGAGCGACTACGGTTCGCGACAGCACGCCCTTGGCATGCTAAACCATACCGTGCCGGACGGGGTGCCTTTCGACCAGCAAGTGAAGATGATCGAGGCCGCCGCAAACAGAAAGGCCTCCACTTCTCAAGCGGACAGTGCAAACCGGAAGCGTCTCGGACAATGTGATCAGCTTGACCGAGAGTTGGCCGCGCTTCAGAGCAAATATACGAGCTGGAAGCACGTGCCAATCGACGAGGTCAATGCTGACCGGGGTCGAGAGCGCGATCTGAAATCGGAGCGCTCCCGACTTCGATGCTATTCGCGATAGCAAGGGCAACGCCACTGCGGTGGCCAGGCGATAGGGAAGCCGTTCGCCTCGTCAAGCGATCAGTAGGTCTTGTAGGGCAGGAACTTCCCCGACATGACGATGCTCACGCGGTCGCCGGCGGCGTTTGCTTCGCGCGTCAGGTTCACGTTGAAGTCGATCGCCGACATGATGCCGTCGCCGAATTCCTCGTGAATCAATTCCTTGAAGGTCGTCCCGTAGACGTTGATCAACTCGTAAAAGCGATAGAGCAGCGGGTCCGCCGGCACGGCGGTCGGCAGTGAGCCCTTGTACGGAACGACTTGCAGCAAGGCGACGGCGTCGGCCGGCAGGCCGAAGATCCGGCCGACGGTCGTCGCCTGCTCCTTGTCGAAGGTCATCTGGCCGAGACAGCCGGCGGTGACCCATTCCTTGGACAGGCCGACCTCCCTGGCCACGTCGGCCCACTTGAGGCCTTTCTGGATCTTGGCGGCGACGATCATTTCGGTGACTTCAATGCGCTTCATGGCTAGCTCCTGGTCGGCGCGGATTTGCGCGGTTGAAAATGCCACGCAGGCTCGCGCCGCGTGCATGCCCGATAGCGCCAGCAGTATTCGTGCCATGCCGCATGGGCGCAGTTTTCGCGACGATTGACCGTGCGCCGGGCGCCTTGCCAGCGCCGCAACGTTGCCCAGGAACGACCTGCAGATCGGCCGTCCGGCCTGCCTCGGGAGTGGATTCACTGGCCCGCTGCGAAGCAGGTCTTGAGGCAAACGCGTCGCCTGTCGCCTTTGCTGCACTGCCGCACCAGGAACAGGCGCAGACCCGCGCGGAGCGCCCCAAGTGAGGGCGGAGATCACTTCGAGCAAGCGGCCGGAAACAAGCCGAGGCTTGCCGCTTGCGGTTTTTCGCCGACTGGCACGCTACGTGCTTAGTGTGGTTCAGGTCCGGCAAAACGGCTGCTGGGTGGACAGACAGAGACGACCAATCTGCGCTGACACCCATGCATCCGAAGAATCCATCACTCACCCAGGAGAACACATCATGTCCTACCTAGCACCTACAGAGTTCGTCACCAAAATGGTCGATGCAGGGGAATCGAAGATCTTCATGTCCACCCGCGACACCCTCGTTCGCGCCTTCATGGCCGGCGCCATCCTCGCCCTGGCCGCCGCTTTTGCCGTCACCATCACTGTCCAGACCGGCGAACCGCTTGCCGGCGCCATCCTTTTCCCGGTCGGCTTCTGCATCCTCTATCTGCTCGGCTTTGACCTGCTGACCGGAGTGTTCACGCTTTGCCCGCTGGCCTTGATCGACAAGCGCCCCGGGGTGACCGTGGGCGGCATCCTGCGCAACTGGAGCCTGGTCTTCGTCGGCAACTTCGCCGGTGCCCTGACGGTGGCGGTGATGATGGCGATCATCTTTACCTATGGCTTCAGCACGGAACCGAACATCGTCGGACAGAAAATAGGCGTCATCGGCGAAGGGCGTACGGTCGGCTACGCAGCCCATGGGGCAGCGGGCATGCTGACCCTCTTCATCCGTGGCGTGCTGTGCAACTGGATGGTTTCGACGGGTGTCGTGGGCGCCATGGTGTCGACCAACGTAACGGGCAAGGTCGTCGCCATGTGGATGCCGATCATGCTCTTCTTCTACATGGGCTTCGAGCATTCGATCGTGAACATGTTCCTCTTCCCGTCGGGCCTGATGCTGGGCGGGAACTTCTCGATCTATGACTACCTGGTGTGGAACGAAATCCCGACGGTCCTCGGCAATCTGGTCGGCGGTCTGGCCTTCGTCGGCCTGACGCTGTACTCGACGCACGTGCGCACGGCACCGAAGCGCAACGCCGACTATGCCGGCCACCTGAACACCGGCCGCGCGAAGCACAACGCCGCCTGAGCGGCAGCCGGCTTTTGTGGGGCTCTCGCCGCCAGCGGCGCGAGCCCCAGGCCACGCGCAATGTCCAGCAAACTCACTCTCACTGCCGGCCAGTACTCGGCCAAGGGGCGCAAGGAAATCAATCAGGATTTTCACGGGCTGTGCATCCCGGACGAACCGCTACTGGCTTCGAAGGGAATCGCCATCGCCCTCGCCGACGGCATCAGCAGCAGCGACGTCGGCCACGTGGCCAGCGAATCGGCGATCAAGAGCTTTCTCGACGACTACTACTGCACTTCGGAAGCCTGGTCGGTCAAGTCGTCGGCGCAGCGCGTGTTGAGCGCAGCAAACTCCTGGCTTTATGCGCAGAGCCGGCACAGCCAGTACCGCTACGACATGGACCGCGGTTATGTGTGCACCCTCAGCGCACTGATCATCAAGTCCAACACCGCGCACATCTTCCATGTCGGCGACAGCCGCGTTTACCGCCTCCGCGACGCCAAGCTGGAACAATTGACCGACGACCACCGGCTCGTCGTTTCCGCGGAGCAAAGCTATCTCAGCCGCGCGCTGGGCATCAGCCCGCAACTCGAAATCGACTATCTGGCTCTGCAGGCCGAAGAAGGCGACGTTTTCATCCTGGCCACCGACGGTGTCCACGAATTCGCTGCGCCGCCATTCATCATCACGGCCATCAGGGAGGCCGGCGACGATCTCGACGCGGCAGCCAGACGCATTGCCGAGGAAGCGTACACGCGGGGCAGCAAGGACAATCTGACGGCCCAGATCGTGAGGATAGAAACCCTGCCCGGGCAGGCGCCCAACGAGCTCTATCAGCAGTTGGCAGAGCTGCCGCCGGCGCCCGTTCTGGAAGCGCGGATGCTCTTCGAGGGCTACCGGATCATTCGCCAGGTGCACGGCAGCAGCCGCAGCCACGTCTATCTCGCCGAGGATGTCGATAGCGGCGCGCTGGTCATCGTCAAGACGCCTTCCATCGATCTTCGCGACGACCCCGCGTACCTGGAGCGATTCATGCTGGAGGAGTGGATCGCACGGCGCATCAACAGCGCACATGTTCTGAAACCTTGCGCGCAGACGCGAAAACGCCACTCCGTCTACGTCGTTAGCGAATACATCGAAGGGCAGACGCTGGCGCAGTGGATGGTCGACAATCCGGCGCCGGAACTGGAAACGGTGCGCGCCATCGTCGAACAGATTGCCAGAGGCCTGCTCGCTTTCCATCGCCTGGAAATGCTGCACCAGGACCTGCGCCCGAACAACATCATGATCGATGCTTCCGGCACGGTAAAAATCATCGACTTCGGCGCCGCACGCGTGTCCGGACTCGCCGAAGCCGGAACGGCGAACCTTCAGCCGCACATTCTCGGGACCGTCCAGTACACTGCGCCCGAATACTTCCTCGGCGAAGCGGGACGGCCTTGCTCCGATTTGTTCTCGCTCGGCGTCATCGCCTACCAGATGCTCTCCGGACGACTTCCCTACGGGGCAGAGGTCGCAAAATCGAGAACCAGGGCCGCGCAAAGGAAGCTGCAGTACCAATCGGTACTCGACGAACAGCGCGAAATCCCGGCCTGGATCGACGCCGCCCTGGCCAAGGCGGTCCACCCCGACCCCAACCGGCGCTACGCGGAACTCTCGGAGTTCACCCACGACCTCAGGCACCCCAACCCGGCCCTGCTCAAGGAACGCGCGACGCCACTCATCGACCGCAACCCGCTGCGCTTCTGGCAGGGACTGTCTTTCGTGCTGGCCGTGCTGGTGCTGGCCTTGCTGAGCAGCAATACGCTCGTAAAATAGCCGCGGCGACAGACCAAGCTACTTCCTCAGGCTTTCAGCGGGCACAGTTCATGAACATCACCCCATTCCAGGCGCTGGCCTGCCCGCTGGACGGCGGGCCCCTGCAACGCAGCGGTGCGACATGGCGTTGTACAGCCGGGCACAGTTTCGACATCGCCAGTCACGGATATACCCACTTGCTGCCGGTACAGAACAAGCGCTCGCGCGACCCGGGCGACAGCAAGGAGATGGTCGCCGCCCGCCGGCGCTTTCTCAATGGCGGTTTCTACGAGCCGATCGCCGCTGCGGTCAGCGAGGCCGCGCTGACGGATCTGCCCGCCACGGCCAGCTGCCTCGACGCCGGCTGCGGCGAGGGCTACTACCTGCGCCGGTTGGCGGCGACGGGCGGCGACGGACAAACGCTGGCCTTGCTTGGGCTGGACATTTCCAAGTGGGCCGTCCTGTCGGCAGCCAAACAGGACCCGCGGCCCAACTGGGTCGTCGGCAGCAACGCCGTCTTGCCGGTACAGGCGGGCAGCATCGATCGGCTGCTGTGCATCTTCGGCTTCCCGGTCTATGCCGAATTCGCCCGCGTCCTGAAAGCGAACGGCCAGCTGCTGCAGGTCGATGCCGGGCCGGATCACCTGCGCGAACTGCGCGAAATCATCTACCCGACCTTGAAGCCGGAACGTGCGGCCACCGTGCAGCCACCGCCCGGCTTTGCCGGCGTGTCGAGCGAAAGCCTACGCTACTCGCTCGATCTCGCCGGCCAGGAGACGATTGCCGACCTGCTGGCAATGACCCCGCACCTCTACCGCGCCAGCGCCGAGCGGCGTGCGCTGGCGGCGGAGTTGACGACGCTGTCAGTCACGGTGGACGTGCGCCTGACGCGGTTTACCGTAGCCATCGCGCCAACGACGCACGCGGGGCAAGGAAGCGCCCGACGCCTGCCGCTGCGTCACAAGCCTCCCTTTCCCCTGCGCTGATCGTCAGCGGCTCTTCAGATACTTGAGCATGGTGTCGGCGTCGGACACTTCGAAGGGGTCGGTCGGGCAATTGTCAGCGAAGCCCTTTTCGGAAAACAGGCGCTTGATTTCACCGTCTTCGACATACATCGAGTAGCGCCAGCTGCGCTGGCCGAAACCGAGATTGTGCTTGTCGACCAGCATCCCCATCTTGCGGGTGAATTCGCCATTGCCATCGGGGAGCAGGAAGACATTCTTGGCATTCTGGCTCTTGCCCCACTGGTACATGACGAAGGCGTCATTGACCGAGATGCAGACCACGGCATCGACGCCCTGCGCCTTGAACTCGTCATAGAGTTCCTCGTAGCGCGGCAGATGCGAGGTCGAGCAGGTCGGCGTGAAGGCGCCCGGAAGTGAAAAGACGACGACGTTCTTGCCCTTGAAGATGTCGTCGCTGCTCAGATCCTTCCACTCGAAAGGGTTCGGCCCACCCAGGGAATCATTGCGTACGCGAGTCTTGAAAACTACGCTCGGGACATCATGCGACATCTTGTTTCTCCTTCGTTGTGTTGGAAAATCAGTCGTTGCTGCGGGTCACACTAAAATTGTAGGCCATATCCGGGTTCGACAAACGGATCGGCAAGGCATTGAACAGGAACGCTCAGTCCTCCCGCCAGGCTTCACGCATGGTAACGAATTCCTCGGCAGCGGTGGGATGGATGCCGATGGTCGTGTCGAAGACGGCTTTGGTGGCCCCGGCGCGCATGGCGATGGCGATTCCCTGCATGATCTCGCCAGCGTCCGGGCCCATCATGTGCGCACCGACGACCCGGTCGCTAGCCTTGTCGACGATCAGCTTCATGAACGTCTTTTCGTCGCGTCCACTGATGGTGTGCTTCATGGGCTTGAAGGTGGACTTGAACAGGCGGAGATGACCGAACCTGGCGCGCGCCTCCTCTTCGGTGAAACCGACCGTGCCGATGTTCGGCTGGCAGAAGACCGCCGTGGGAATGAAATCGTAATCCAGCGTGTTGTCCAGCCCGCCAAACTGGCGCCGGGCGAACGACATTCCCTCGGCCAGGGCGACGGGGGTCAGCTCCATGCCGCCGGTGACGTCGCCGAGGGCAAAGATGCTCGGCTCGGACGTCCGGAACTGGTCGTCGACCTTGATCGTGCCATCGTCGTTGAGCGCCACGTTCACGCTCTCCAGACCGATGTCGTGCAGGTTCGCTTTGCGACCAGTCGCGTAGAGCACCGTATCGACTTCGATGGCCGTATCGTCGCTCAGACAGACCTTGAGGCCGCCGGGACCCGCGCTGATCGACTGGACATTGACTTCGAAGCGCAGGTCGACGCCGGTCTTGGCGATCTCCTGTGCCGCGTGCGCGCGGATATCGGCGTCGAAACCGCGCAGGAACAGGGGCCCGCGGTACAACTGGGTGACGTGCGCGCCGAGGCCGTTGAAGATGCCGGCGAATTCGACCGCGATGTACCCACCGCCGACGATTGCCAGGCGGCGGGGAAAAGTCTCCAGGTCGAACACCTCGTTCGAGCTGATAGCGTGCTCGCGGCCCGGGAACGCGGGGATATGCGGCCAGCCGCCGGTGGCGATGAGGATCCTGCCCGCCGTATGGCGCTGCTCGCCGACGGCCACGGTATGCGCGTCGACGAGGCGAGCGCGGCCGTTGATCACCTCCGCCTTCGCGCCCGCCAGCAAGTTGTCGTAGATCCCGTTGAGGCGCGCTATTTCCGCTTTCTTGTTGTCGCGCAGGGTTGCCCAGTCGAACGGCGGCGTCTCGCTGTTCCAGCCGAAATTGTGCGCGTCCTTGAAGGCCTTGCCGAACTCGGACGCGTAGACGTAGAGTTTCTTCGGCACGCAGCCGACGTTGACGCAGGTACCTCCCAGGTAACGGTCTTCGGCAACCGCGACCCTGGCGCCAAAACCGGCCGCCATGCGTGCGGCCCTTACCCCACCCGAGCCGGCGCCGATCACGAACAGGTCATAGTCGTAGTTGTGCACAGATGTTTCCTCCTGATTCGGTTGCTCCAGTTTACCCGTATCGGCGACATCGCCGCGGGCAAGGAGATTCATTGACGATCACGGCGTGTCGACCGTTCAGTCGTTCAGCACGCCCTGGATAGCGAAGTCCACCCGGACCGATCTTCCCGGCAGGCACGCCACCGTGTCGTCGCCATGGTCGTAGCGCCAACTCGGCCCCAGAGGCGCGACGCGAAACCCCTGATTCCCGGGCACCGTTGCGAAACTGTAGTTTCCTTGCGCATCGACTCGTGCCCTGAGTGTCGGTTGCCGCTCACCGGGAACGAAGACGCCGACCTGGGCGAGCTGGAAGATTTCCATCGGCCCCTTGGGTGAAAGGCGGGCGCGCACCGGCGTTCCGGTCACCTTGCCGAAGATTCGGCAGCTTGCCGACTGCGCTTTCAGCAAGCGAACCGTCGTCGAAGCCGACACCCTCTTGCCGTCGTTTTTCTGCGCCAGCAGCCTGAACGTCGTTGGCTCGTCGATCGCCATGGACTCGTCGCCCGACGTCGCCAGCGGCCAGCCGCGTTGACCGCTGGGAAGCAGGTTCCTGGTCTCGATCTCTCCGGACTCGTCGAACAAGCGTACGCGGTCTGCGTTGTGCACTTCCCAGGAAAAGGTCACCGAGCCGCCGCGCTGCACCGGATTGGGAGTCGCCTTGAAGGCGACGATCTGTGGCGGTCCTGCGCCCTTCGCCGCTTCTTTCGTCGCCTCTTTCGCGGGCTCGCCGGGACAGGTGCTGACCTTTTCCAGGCGGATCCCGGCGGGAAACGGCAAGGCCTTGCGGTAGACGACGGTCGCCTGCGAGCCAAGGCCGTCCACTCTGACGGGGAAAACTCCGAGACGCTGCGACGCCTGCCCGGCACGCTTCTGATCGAAGCGCGTAAACAGTCCGAATTCAAGGAGGACGCAGGAAAAGTCCTGCGGCTCGATCCTGCTCACCTCGCCGGTGACGAAACCGGCGCCCTTCTCGGTGCCTTGAGTCGAGAAGCTCACGCGTAGGTCGCGCCCAGGATCGAGTTCGACAGCCAGCGCCTGGTCGACTGGCAGGAGATAGGCCGAGAAAAGAAGAAGCGCGCGACTGACAAGACGAGCTGATCCGGGCATGACGGTTGTCCTCTATAAAGAACGACAGGTGACGAGCTGCTGCAGTTTCTGGCCATCGCTTGTCGAGGCAGGCTCGAACGCCTTTCGTAAGCTGGCCGCGGCGACCGACGATGCATTGGCGGAAGCTGTCGCTGGACGGCCGCGTCGCTCCTCGCAGCGACAGCTTGCTGGCTGGAGCGGCAGCCGGCGGCCTGGCGCTTTCACGCGCACCCGCCCTTGTGAATCGCCGCGCCGCCGCTGCACCGACCTGCCAGCGGGCCTACATCGCCGGCGGCACCCCCGCCGCCTGGCGGGCCCGCTGTTTGGCGGCGATGTAATCGGCATGGCCAACGTAGAGCAGGTTGGCAATCTTGCGCATCAGGTGCGATTCGTGAGCGTCGAGGTGGCCGTCGGCCAGCGCGATCTGCCACATGTTTTCTATGATGCGGATTTTCTGTTGCGCGCCGCAACTGGCATTGATCAGCGAGGTGAACTGATAGTAGCCGCTGGCCGCACGGGCTTCCTCTTCGGCAAGGGTCATCAAGGTGTCGAGTTGCGCCGTGTCCAGATGGAACTGCTCGCGCAGGGCGTTGGCCGTGGCAGCCCGCTCCGCATCGGTGATGCGATCGTCCATGCGCATCATTTCCAGGAGCAAGGCGGCAGTGGCGACCTGCAGGCCATGTTCGCCAGCTGCCTCGCCTTGCCGCGTGCCCGGTTCGATGAACTGGTTGAAGAATTCCCTGATGGTGGCGATCATGTCAGCTTTGTCGCGCGGGTTGCAAGCGACGTATTCTAGCAGCCTGCTCGATTGCCCGTTTCCGAGTCAATGGATGCGCAGTCGGCCACTCGTTGACTGATCGCCTGGAGAAAGACAATGACTGACGGCACCCCCCCTGGCAGCGCGCCTTTTGCTGCTCAATTGGCGAACGCGCTCGGCGCGGCGATTGCCCGGCGCGGCCCGGACTATGTGCCGCGCACGCACCACCTCGACGCCGCCGGGCGGCCACTGTTCACCAACCGCCTGGCGCTGGAGACCAGTCCCTACCTGCTGCAGCACGCGCACAACCCGGTGAACTGGTTTCCCTGGGGCGACGAGGCTTTTTCCGAAGCGCGGCGGCTCGCCCGGCCGGTATTCCTGTCGATCGGCTACTCGACCTGCCACTGGTGCCACGTCATGGAAGCCGAGTCCTTCGAGGACGAGGAGATCGCCCGCTTCGTCAACCAGCATTACGTGGCCATCAAGGTCGATCGCGAGGAGCGCCCCGACATCGACGCGGTGTACATGAGCGCCGTACAGCAACTGACCGGGTCGGGCGGCTGGCCGATGAGCGTCTGGCTGACCGCCGCGCGCGAACCGTTTTTCGCCGGCACCTATTTCCCGCCACGTGACGGCGTTCGTGGTGGCGCGCGCGGCTTCCTGTCGCTGCTCGGCGCCCTCTCCGAGACCTTTCATCGCGATCCCGATCGCGTCGGCAAGGCGTCGGCGGCACTCGTCGAAGCGGTTCGCCAGGACATGCAGGGAACGGCGGCCGCGAACGCGGACACGTGCGACCTGCCCACGCGCGAGCTGATCGACGCCACCGTCGCGCATTACAGGGGGTCGTTCGACAGCGAGCACGGCGGCCTGAAGCGGGCGCCGAAGTTCCCTTCGCACGTTCCGGTACGCCTCCTCCTGCGGCATGTGAAGCGCACGGGCGACGCCGAGGCGTTGCACATGGCGACGCTGACGCTGGAAAAGATGGCCGCCGGCGGGCTCTACGATCAGCTCGGCGGCGGTTTCCATCGCTACTCGACCGACGCGCAGTGGCTGGTGCCCCATTTCGAGAAGATGCTCTACGACAATGCCTTGCTGGTCGTTGCTTACGCCGAAGCTTTTCAGCTTGCCGGCCGGGCCGACTTTGCGCGCGTCGCGCGCGAAACCTGCGACTACGTCCTGCGCGAGATGAGCGACGGCGAGGGCGCTTTCTATTCGGCCACCGACGCCGATTCCGAAGGCGACGAGGGGCGCTTCTTCGTGTGGAGCGCGGACGAAATACGCCGCGAACTCGCTGCTCTTGGCGACCACGAAACAACGCAGCTTTTTCTCGACCACTATGACGTGCGACCCCGCGGCAACTGGGAAGGGCGCAACATCCTCAACGTTCCGCGACCCGACGAGGCGCGCTGGGCGGCGCTGGCCGGCGCGCGTGCCATCCTCTACGAGGCGCGGGCACGGCGGGTCCCGCCGCTGCGCGACGACAAGATCCTCGCCGCCTGGAACGGCCTGATGATCTCGGCAATGGCGGTCGCTGGGCGAATTCTCGACGAGCCGCGCTATATCGCCGCCGCCGCGCGCGCCGCGGATTTCGTGCTCGCGCATTTGCGCGGCGCCGATGGCGAGCTGCAGCGCAGCTTCAAGGACGGACAGGCGCGGCACGCCGCTTTCCTCGACGACCATGCGTTTCTGGCCGCCGGCCTGATCGATCTTTACGAGGCGACATTCGACGCGCGCTGGCTGGCAGAATCGCTGACGCTCGCCCGGGCAAGCGAGCGCCTGTTCGCCGACCCGGCCGGCGGCTGGTTCATGAGCAGCACGAAGCACGAGACGCTGATCGCACGTGAGAAGCCCGCCTACGACGGCGCCGAGCCGTCGGGAACGTCGGTGGCGCTGATGAACGCGCTGCGCCTGGGCGTGTTCACCGGCGACGATCACTGGCGGCAAATCGCCGAACGCGGACTGCGAGCGCACGCCAAGGTGCTTCGCGAACGGCCGATCGCCATGACCGAAGCGCTGCTGGCACTCGATTTCCTGGCCGACACGCCGCTCGAGATCGCCATCGTCTGGCCCGACGGCGCTGCCGACGCGGCGGCGCCGCTGCTGTCGGTCCTGCGCCGCAGCTACCTGCCATCACGCGCCATCGCCGGCGGACCGCAATCGGCGATGGGATCGCTGGCCGAAACCGTCGCCTTTGTCCGCGACAAGGTGCCGCAAGGCGATCGCCCGACGGCCTACGTCTGCCGTCACGGTCGCTGCGAGTTGCCGGTCACCGATGCGCCCGCGTTCGCGGCGCAGCTCGGGCGAGCCGCTCGCTGAGCAGGCCGCTTCCGCCGCGCGCCAGGGTGACAAGATCGGCACGTCCTTCGGCGACGGTCGGCTCGGCCAGCGAGAGCTGGTAACCGGGGCCAGGCGGAGCAAGCAGGCTCGCCGCTCAACGGCCAGGCGAGGGAAGCGGTACCATCACCGCCTGACCCGGCTGCGTACAGCCGCTGTCGCAACAGCGCCCCGGCTGGCGGTTGCGGTTGATCGGCCGTGCCGGATCGTCGGCGAGGCCGCGATCGAGCAGGCGTTCGACCAGCGCCACCTTGTCGCCGACCGGGTAGTTGCGCCAGATCTCCTGCTTCATCGCTGCTGGCGAACCACCACCGTGCAGGCTGATCACCGAATACCAGCCGGCCTGATACGAAGCGGTGAGGTCCTCCATGAAGCGCGCCACCTCGATGCGTTTTTCGTAGGGGACGTCGGGACTGGCGCGCAGCACTTCGGCCAGGCTGGCGGCGGTCGCCGGATTGTGGTCTTCGTCCGGCCCCGGCAAGGCGACGATCAGGCCGCCGGAGACCTCGTGCGCCAGGCGGTGCATGTCGTAGATCTTGGTCGCCAGGAGCAGCTTGCCGATGTTGGCAAAGACCGGGTCGGGCATGAAACTGCCGCTGGCCTCGTCGGCCTTGGCATAGACGCTGGCGGCAACGCCGCAGGCGAAGAAACTCTCGGTGATGGTGATCAGCTCGACCATCGCTTCGCGCAGATTCGACTGCGCCCCGGGATCGGCAAAGCCGTTGGCTTCGCACATCAGGGCGCCGGCGCCGATCAGGAGATCGCCGAAACCGGCGCGCGCGGCGATGCAGCTGTGGCGGTGGTGGGTGGCATAGTGGTAGGTCAGCACTCCCGAGTGTTCCCAGTCGCCGGCGTAGAAGACCCGCTCCCAGGGGACGAAGACACGCTCGAAGAGGACGACTGCGGTCGCCTGGCCGTAGCGGCGCGAGAACAGGGGCTGACCGTGCTCGGGCTTCTCGCCGGGTCGGCCGGCGGGTCGCGAGACGATGGTCACGCCCTCGGCATCCACCGGTACGGCGCAGCAGACGGCGAAGTCGGCGTCTTCCGCGCCCATGTTGCGACACGGCATGACCAGGAACTCGTGCATGTACGCGGCGCCGGTGACGATCGCCTTGGCGCCGGAAATGACGATTCCCTGGCCGTTGCGTTCGACGACGTGCAGGTAGGAATCGGCGTTCTGCTGCTGATGCGGGCGCTTGCTGCGATCCCCCTTGGCGTCGGTCATGGCGATACCGAGCGACAGGTCCTTGTCCTGCACCTGCGTCAGGTATTCGGCAAAGCGCGCGCGATGCTCGCTGCTGCCGCGCGCGTCGTCGATGCGCGCACTGACCTGGTGGATGGCATTGAGCGCGTCATGCGCGAGGTAGCGCTGCGCGCAACCGGTTTCCTGGCACAGCAGACGCACGGCTTCGAGCTTGTTGAGCAGGTCTCCTGCCGACTCGTCGATATGCAGCATGCGGTTCACCGGGCTTCTGCGCCAAGACTGCCGCGCGGTCATCAGGGGCGCTTTCGCCGGGTCGAGCGCGAAATCGTAGGTCACTGCCAGGGCGTTGATTCCTGGCTGCAGTTCCGGCGCGTCGGCGACCGATTCGATGCGCCGGCCATCGACATAGACCAGCGGCCGATAGCGGCGCAGCGATTCACGGTAGTCGGTGCCACTCATCAGCTGCCCGGACGACGCTCGCTGCTGTGCCGTGTTCATGGTCCTTGCTCCTTCAGTTGTGCCAGCTTTGACCTTAAATTGAACGGTGTTCAATTTTTTGGCCAAGCCTATAATGCACGCATGCGCAAGTCAATGAAGAGCTCAGAAATCGCCGTCACGACTGCGACATCCGACGCCTGCGAGGCACGCGACGACGATGCGCGTCGCCAGCGCGCGGACGCCATCGCGCAGCTGCGCCGCGAACGAGTTCTCGACGCGGCGCGCGCCGCTTTCTTCGAACTGGGACTGGAAGGCGCGAGCATGCGCGAGATTGCCAGGCGCGCCGGTTACACGGCGGGGGCGATCTACAGTTATTTCGCAAGTCGGGAAGAGGTTTACGCGGCCCTGCTCGGCGAGTCGCTGCTGCGCCTCAACGCGCATGTCGCCGGCGCACCCGCTGACGGCGGCGCGGCGCAAAGGGTGCGCAGCAAGGCCAGCGCGTTCTTCGATTTCTACCGCGAGAACCCGCGCGATCTCGATCTCGGCTTCTATCTCTTCCAGGGCGTGCGCCCGACAGGCCTGACGCGCGAACTCGACGCGCAACTCAACGCGCAGCTGCGCGCCGCCCTGCAGCCGACCGCCGACGCCGTGAGCGAGTACGGCCTCGATGCCACCGCCTGCGAAGCGGAAGTCACCGCCCTCTTCGCGCACATGGTCGGCTTGCTGGTCCTGATCCATACCGGGCGTATCCGCATGTTTCGCCAGCACGCACCGCAACTGCTGGCGCAGTACCTCGAACAGCTGACGGAAAGGCTGCAGCGCTTCGCCAACAGCCGATGAAGAGGCCTTGTGTTATGGTGCGCCGTTGCTCGCTGGCCTTTTCTGCCACTTCCTGCCCTTGCACTGCCTGCCCGCCAGATCGGCGCTGACCCCCATGAACGTGACCATCGACATCGTTTCCGACCTCGTCTGCCCGTGGTGTTTCATCGGCAAGCACCGGCTCGCCAAGGCGGTCGCCCTGGTCGAGGCCAGCCATCCCGAGACCCGCTTCCAGTTCAACTGGCTGCCGTATTTCCTCAACCCGAACACGCCGCCGGAAGGCGAGCCCTACCGCGCTTTCCTGGAAGCCAAGTTCGGCGGTAAGGCGGCCGTCGACAAGCTGCACAGCGACGTCGTCGTCGCCGGCCGGGAGGCGGGGGTAGAATTCGACTTCGCCCGCATCGTCACCCGCCCGAACACGCTGCGCGCACACCGCCTGGTCTATCGCGCCCAATCGATCGGTCATCGGCCAGCGACCATCGAAGCCCTGGTCGATGGCTTGTTCGTCGCCCACTTCCAGCGGGGCGAAGATGTCGGCGACGTCGCGACGCTGGCCAGGATTGCCGCCACCTGCGGTGACATCGAGAAGGACGTCGCCGATTACCTGGCCAGCACGGAGGGCGAAAAACCGGTCAGGTCACTGGCCGACAAGGTCACCGCTCTTGGCGTCAGCGGCGTGCCCTTCTTCATCATCCAGCGCCGCCTGAGCGTCTCCGGCGCGCAAAGCGGCGAAGTGCTGGCGGCGGCAATCGTCGAAGCGATGCAATAAGAGACACCAGGCGAGGCCAGCAATGCACGTCCATTACGACATCACGCACACCACCTGTTACCGCTACAGCTCGCCGGTGACTTTCGGCGAGCACCGGGTGATGTTCCGCCCGCGCGACAGTCACGACCAGCGCGTACTGGCCACTGACCTGCAGGTCAGTCCGCAAGCGGCGGTGCGCATGATCCAGGACCCGCACTCGAATTCGGTGGCGCTGGTGACCCCGCTCGGTTCGGCCACGGAACTCAAGATCGTCTGTTCATTCACCATCGAACACGCGCTCAGCCCTTACCCTGAACTGTCGCTTTCACCGAGCGCGCAGATCTTTCCCTTTGCCTATTCGGTCGAGGAGCGTTTCGACCTCGAACACTACATGCGCCCGCACCACGACGACCCGGACGGCGTGCTGACCCACTGGGCGCGCCAGTTCATGCGCACCGATGGCCCGACCGGTACGCGCGACCTGCTGCTGAACATGAACCAGTTCATCCGCAACTACTTCGGCTACGCCCAGCGCGAGCAGGAAGGGACGCAGACGCCGCTGCAAACTCTTGATCTGGGGACCGGCACCTGCCGCGACTTTGCCTTGCTGATGATGGAGGCGGTACGGCGCCTTGGCGTTGCCGCCCGTTTCGTCTCAGGCTACCTCTACGACCAGGCGCTCGACGGTGGCAGGGGCACCGGTCATGGCAGCGATCGCGAGAGCGAAAGCGGCACCATCGGTGCCGGCACGACGCATGCATGGCTGCAGGTCTACCTGCCCGGTGCCGGCTGGGTCACCTTCGACCCCACCAACAACCTGCTCGGCAGCAATCAGCTGATCCGCGTCGGCGTCGCGCGCGACCCCAGCCAGGCCTCGCCGATCTCGGGAAACTGGTTCGGTGCAGCCAACGCCTACCAGGGAATGACGGCGACGGTGCAGGTGCGGCGGGTGACGGCCGCCGGCTGATGTTGACAGCGCGCCGAGCGCTGGCCCCTGCTGCGGGAAACGCTTGGCGGTGCTTGGCGGTGGATCTACGCCGAGGTATCGACGCGATTACCGAGGTGCGGGGGATTGTTGCTGACGACTTGCGACGCAGCGTCAATGAGCTGCTGCGCATTTTCTTCCTGAATAGCCATGGCTTTCCTGAGGACCGCCAGTTGCACCGCGCCCGCGTTGCGCGTCTGGCTGAGATCAGTTGCCAGAGCAGCGATTGCTGAGACTTCCATGATATCTACCCCCCGGGTATTTTCTGCCTCTGTCACTGCCTGCCGGGCAGGCCACGCTGCTTGCCAAACGGCGATCACAATAGCACCGCACGCGGACCATGACGAGCGCGGAGGTGAAGGCGCGACGACCTTCGCCCGCGCCCCCGCTACCCTCCCCCGCTTCGGAGCTTCGGCAGGCGGACGTTCAGGACTGGCGTGGCGGCGTGTCGCTGACCGTCGTCTTTCTCCCGACCTCGCGACCCGGCGAAAGCCTAGCTTCGATCGAACGCCCCTCCTCCTCGCCGATCAGACGCTCCAGGCGCACTTCGACTTCGGCTTCCAGGGCCAGCGTGCGCTGCACCGGGTCCGGCGACGAACCGGAGGTGAACCTCAGCGTTTTCACCATACCGTCGGCCTGATAGCCGCTGGCGGTGCGCGAAAACGAAGCCGCGCGCAGCAAGGCTTCGCGGTTTATCACCAGCACCGCGAGCGCCAGCGTGAACGCCCGCTCGGTACTCTCGGCGTCGCCAGCGGCGATCTGCAAGGCCAGCTTGTGCGACGACTTGAGGCGGGTCGCCGCGGCCACGACGCCGTACATCACGTGCAAATGGTCGAATCCGGAGAGAACCCTGCCCACAGCGGGAACAACCGAGAACGACGCGGCGTCGGCAACGTCCCAGACCACCTCGCTGTTGCGCAAAGCCACCAAGGCGCCACCCGTCGAGCGCAGGTACACGCGCTTCTGGCCCGGACACGGTGGCCGGGTCAGCGCGTAGGGACCGGCAGCGGCAGTCGGATCAAAAACCAGTTCGTCCACCGCATCCTCTGGCCCCGGTTCGCCGGCAATCGGATCGGCGGAGAGGCGATCGAAATCCCAGGCGTCGGCCGAAAATGTCACTGCCGCGGCGGCGGGCCCGGTGAACAGCGACGGCAGAGCACTCTTGAGCAGGGTGTCGATTGCGATTTGCAGGGCGAGCAGCATCGGTCTCCAGTAGAACGTTCCCTGATTGCGAATACGAGAAGCCGCCGCCCGTCACCCTGATCGTGGCGCAGCGCTCGACGCAGGCGACGCGATGGGTGTTCTCCGTCCATCCCAGGCCACCGGCCGCCCGGGGGGAAGATGCTCAGCTGCTTCCGAGCGCCGTCGCGTCAGAAGGCGAGCAGGAAATCGCAGGCTGACCGTGACGGCAGGCCCCGAATATCCCAGAAACGAATTACGCGGTCAACCGCCCACGCCCACTGGCCGTGTACGCGACCGACCCCGGGGTGCAAGCGACCACGACGGCTTGCCGACTATTTTTTTGGGCGTTAACGGCCAAAGCCCCCGACGAGGATTTGTCGGGGGCTTTGTGGAGGGGGAGCCTGGCGGTGACCTACTTTCACACATGAAGTATGCACTATCATCGGCGTACCTTCGTTTCACGGTCCTGTTC
>Ga0209053_1000229_pt1 | contig 53329 bp, 44 predicted proteins | sample EBPBio152010_DNA_FD_185864 | JGI IMG/M metagenome (GOLD analysis project Ga0209053, IMG submission 185864) | Wastewater treatment Type I Accumulibacter community from EBPR Bioreactor in Madison, WI, USA - Reactor 1_7/15/2010_ DNA (SPAdes)... | ecosystem: Engineered > Bioreactor > EBPR >... | reverse complement strand
CGTCACCGCCACGCCACCCACCTACACCGACGTCACCGCCGCACCCACCGGCACACGCCCCGCCGTCACCGCCGGCTACAAGACCGTCGTCCGATGGACCGGGCCCGGCGTCCCCGACTCCGACGCCTCCGTCAACGTCTACCTCCGCGACGCCGCCGGCACCGAGACGCTGCTCGGCGCCGGGCCCAACCGCGGCAAGATCAAGGTCCTCGTCCCCGCCGAGACCGTCGCCGGCAGCGACTACACCTTCGTCGTCCGCCTGCAGAACGACGAGGCCAACGTCTACGGCCTCTCCGGCCCGGTCGCCGTCGCCAACGAGGCCGAGCTCTACGCGTTCGCCGAGCCCGACGCCGGCGAGAGCTGGGCGCGCGGCTCGACGCACACCGTGCTCTGGAGCACCCCGCCGACGGCGCCCGCCGGCGGCACGGTCACGCTGACGCTGCTGCGCGACAACGGCACGGTCGTCTTCTCGGCTGCTGGCGAGCCCGACGACGGCGCGTTCGACTACGCCATCCCGGCGGGCCTCGCCACGGGGCAGGACCTCTACTTCACGATCGTCAACGAGGCCGACGGCGCGTTCCTGGGCCGCTCGCCGGCGTTCGACATCGTGCGCATCGAGCCGACGCTGCCGGCCGAGGGGTCGTCGTGGGCCGTGGGCTCGTCGCAGACGGTGACGTGGACGACGGGCGCGGCCAACGCCGGCGGCGTGGTGCGTCTGAGCCTGCGCTCGGTCGACGGCACGTACAGCCGCGCGCTGGCGGTGGGGGTGCCGTACGGCGACGGGACGCGGACGGTGACGGTGCCGTCGACGGGGAGCGTGCCCCCGGCGGGCGAGTACTTCGTGCAGTTGCTCTACACGTACACGCCGCCGGGGGGGAGCGAGACGCGGTACGTGTCGAACTCGAACGTGATCACGGTGACGAACGCGGTGTCGCCGGCGGTGGTGGCGCGTCACTTCGGCTCGCCGGTGGCGGGTGAGGACGCGCGGGAGGCCGTGGTGTCGGTGCGGGGTCTGGGTGAGGGCGCGGAGGTGGGCGTGTTCGCGGCGGGCGACGACGGGGGCGAGGTGCTGCTGTCGTCGGGCGTGGTGGAGGGCGGCGAGGCGGTGCTGGTGGTGCCGTCGGAGGTGGACGGCACGGACGCGGTGTGGCTCGACGCGGGGGCGGCGCTGTCGCTGCGGTCGTTCGCGGAGGGGTCGGAGCAGACGCTCTCGGCGCGGTCGATCACGCTGGGCGAGACGGGTGCGGCGGCGGACGCCGTGGTGTTCACGCCGGGGTCGGTGGTGACGGTGGACGTGCTGGGCGGGTCGCCGGAGGCGTCGTCGTCGCCGGAGATGCCGTCGGCGATGTCGCTGCGTGCGGTGAGCCCGAACCCGTCGTCGGGTCAGGCGGTGGTGCGGTACGAGGTGAGCGCGTCGTCGGAGGTGCGGCTCACGGTGTACGACGCGCTGGGCCGTGCGGTGGCCGTTCTGTCGGAGGGGTCGCAGGCGGCGGGTCGGTACGCGGTGGCGGTGTCGGGTCTGGCGCCGGGTGTGTACGTGGTGCGGATGGCGGCGGGGAGCTTCGCGGCGACACAGCGGATGACGGTCGTGCGCTGAGCGGTGAGATGACCCGTCGGTGACGGACAACCCTCCCGTGAGGGGGTGGGGCGCGGGGCGTCGGCGGCTGTGGTGGGCCGTCGGCGCCCCGATGCCATTGGCGGCGTGAGCCGCGATCCGCGAAAACCTCGGTACCGGAGGTGTAGCCTCTTCCCGTGACCGATGAACCTCGCTCGTACGCTGTGTCTTGCCATCCTCGCTTGGATGGGCTCGGCCCCCGCATTCGCTCAGTTCGTCCGCATCGACAGCTTCCAGGTCGTGGCGACCAACAGCGCCGGATCGGTGCTCTTCGGCCAGAAGCGTGCTGGAAACACGAATCTGGGAGCCTCGCAATGGAGTGGCGGAATTCTCCGGCCGCTCCAGGGGCTTCCCGAAGGCGTCCGGACGACGTTCAACACGCGAGGCGTCTCGGGCACGGCTGACGTGATCGTGGGACACGCGTCCAGCTCGCCTCTCGTCGTCGCGAGCCTCATCGGGGGTGTGTACACGGTCATCAGCCCGCCCGGGCCGGACCAGTTCCGGGTGTGGGACCTCTCGACGGATGGGACCACGGCCGCCGGGTCCTACCAGCAGCAACAGGGCACGAACCGGGTCGATCAGGCGGCCACGCTCGACGTGGCGACCGGCACGCCGACCCTCCTGTCGATGCCAGCCGGTCACGAGCGGTCGCGTCCGTCCCAGGTCAACGCCGCCAGCTTCGACGGGTCCGTTCTCGTGGGCTACCGCACGGTGCCCGGGACAGACCGCGCGCTTCGGTGGACCGACGGGGTCGTCGCCGAGGCGGTGATCCCGCCGATTGACGGCCTCGAGTACCCCAGCAGCGCCGTTGACGTCTCGGCCGATGGCCGCGTCGTTCTGGGGTCGACCGGGGGCATCCGACCCTCCACCGGTCTGGCGGTGGAGCAGATCTGGCTCTGGTCCGGCTCCACCATCACCCAGCTCCCCGAGTACCCCGGCTATACCCCGACCAGCTCCAGCCAGTGGGACCCGCTCGCGCTCTCGGGGGACGGCCGCACCGTTCTCGCGACGTGCGGGTCCGGGCGACTCTGCCTGTGGGACGCCGAGAACGGCTGGCGTTTCCTGTCGGCCCTCATCGACGAGTCCGGGACGAGTACCAGCACGTTCTCGTTCTTCGCGACCGGCGACCTCTCCCACGACGGACAGGTCGTCGTCGGCCAGATTCGTGAGGCCAACACCACCAACTTCTCGTTCGTCTTCCGCCTCGCCGACGACCGGATCCGCGTCACGACGACGGGCGACCAGGCGGACTCTTCGCCCGACGACAGCCAGTGCGACGTGAGCGCCGAGGCCGGGCTCCAGTGCACGCTGCGCGCCGCCATCCAGACTGCCAACGCACGCCCGGGCGCCGACGAGATCCTGTTCGAGATCCCGGGGGACGGGCCGCACGTCATCACGGTGACGAGTCCGCTTCCGGCCCTCGCCGGCCCGACGGTCTTCGACGGGACGACCCAGCCCGGCTACGCGGGGTCGCCCCTCGTGGTGGTCCGAGGCAGTGGCGTTTCGGGTGACGGCCTCGTGCTCAGTCGGGCGCGGAGCGCGGTGAAGGGTCTCGCCGTCGTCGGGTTCGGCGGCGCCGGGATCCGGCTGTCCGGCCCGGGCGAGAGCCGCGTCGAGGCGAGCTACGTCGGCGTCGGCGCCGACGGCGTGACGGCCCTCCCCAATGGCGTCGGCATCCGCGTGGACGGATCGCCGGACCACGTCATCGGCGGCGACGAGGAAGCGCTCCGCAACGTCATCTCGGGCAACACCGGCGCCGGCGTCGTCGTCGCGGGCGCCGCCGCGACGGGCGTGGTCGTCGCCGGCAACCGCATCGGCACCGCCGCCGACGGCACGGCGGCCGTCGCCAACGGCGCCGAGGGCGTCCGCGTGGACGGCGCGCCCGGCGTGCGCATCGGTGGCCCGACCGAGGCCGAGCGCAACCTCATCGCCGGCAACGCCACGCACGGCGTGCTCGTCACCGGCGCGACGGCCGACGGCGTGCAGGTCGTCGGCAACTGGATCGGGCTGGCGGCCGACGGCACGACGCCGCTCGCCAACGGCACCGACACGGCGTCCCGCACCGGCCACCACGGCGTGGTCGTCGTCTCGGCGCCCAACGTGGTCGTCGGTGGGGCGACCGGCACGCCGGGCACCGGGCCGGGCAACGTGATCGCGGCGAGCGCGGCGCACGGCGTGTACGTCACCGGCACGCCGGCGGCGCCGTCGTCCGGTGTGCAGGTATTGGGCAACCTGGTCGGGACGGACCGGACGGGCGGCGTGGCGGTCGTTGGCGGCGCCGAGGCGGTCTACGTCAGCGGCGCGGCGGCGGGCGCGCGCATCGGGCAGGCCGGCGCGGGCAACGTGGTCGTCGGCGGCGCGTCCGACGACGCCGTGAAGGGCGGCATCTGGCTCGTGGACCTCGGCACGGCCGGCGGCGCGCCCGACGGCGCGACGGTCGCGGCCAACACGGTGGGTCTGAACGCGGCGGGCTCGGCCGTGCTCGGCTCGATGGGCACGGCCGTCGCCGTCGTGCCCGACGCCGCCGGCGCGGGCGTCGCCGGCGTCACCATCGGCGGGCCGGCGGCGGCCGACGGCAACCGCCTGCGCGGCGCGCTCGGCGTGGCGGTCATCGGTCCGCGCGCCGCCGGCACGGCGGTCGTCGGCAACACGGTGGGGCTGCTCGCCAGCGGCGAGCTGGCGCGCCCCGAGCGCGACCCGACAGGCATCCTCGTCGCCGGCGCCCGCGAGGCGCAGGTCGTCAGCAACACCGTCGGCGGCTTCGTCGTCGGCGTCGTCGTGGCGGCCGACGCCGTCGCGCTGCTCGGCAACCGGATCGGGACCAACCCCGGTGGGACGCTCGCGCGCCCCAACACGGTCGGCGTCTACATCCCGGGCCAGCTCACCGACGGCCCGGCCGTGGGCGACAGCGTACGCGTGGGCGCCGCCGGCGCGGGCAACGTCATCTCGGGCAACGAGCGGACCGGCCTCCTCGTCGGCGGGACCTACACGCTGAGCGCGACGACAGCGCTCGACCTCGCCGCGCCGCGTCTCGCCGCGCCCGACCTCGCGTCGCCGGCCCGCCGGGGCGACGGCGCGCCCGACGGCGTCGAGATCGCCTTCAACCGGATCGGGACGAGCGCGTCCGGCCAGCAGGCGGTCGGCAACGGACGCGCCGCGACCGACGCCGACCGCTTCCCCGGCGTCTGGATCCGCGACGGACGCGGCGCGCGGATCGTCGGCAACGTCGTCTCGGCCAACGGCAACGGCATCGTCGTGTTCGCCGGCGAGGACGGCAGCGGGAGCCCCGGCGGCGTCTTCGTCGGCGGCACCGTCGTCGGCGCGTCGGCCGACCTCTCGCGCGACCTGCCCAACCAGGCCGGCGGCGTGCTCCTCGTCGGCTCGCCCGACAACCGGCTGGGCGCCGTCGCGCTCGCGCCCGGCGGCGAGCCCGTCGGCAACGTCGTCGTCGGCAACGGGCAGGGCGGCGTGATCGTCCGCCCGCTCGGCGGCGAGACTGGCAACCAGGTGCGCGCGACCAGCTTCCTGCGCAACCAGGGGCCGTCGCTGCTCGTGCGCGACGGCGACCTCGGCTACCCGCCGTTCGCCGCGACGCCGCCGGTGGTGCTGTCGGCCGTCCGCACCGACGCCGGCGTGGTCGTGCGCGGGACCGCCGCGACGGCCGGTGGGGCCGACGTGTTCGTGGCGCCGAACTGCCCGTCGGGGCGCGCGCAGGGCTCAGTGCGCGGCGCGGCGACGCTCGCGGCGGGGCCGTTCGAGCTTCCGCTGCCGGCGTCCGCCGCCGCGCTGAACAGCTACGTCGCGCTGACCGTGACGCCGGACGCGGCGAGCGGCACCACGAGCGAGCTCAGCGCGTGCGTCCGCGTCGGGCGCGCCGAGGACGTCGTCGAGGTGCCCGTCGCGCCCGACGAGACCGGGACGGTCGTCGACGGCGTCCAGATCGAGGTGACCGTGACCGACCACCCGAGCGCCAAGGCCGCCGGCGGCGGGCGCCTCGCGGTGACGCGCTTCGGCGAGCAGACGGTGCCCGAGGGCGGCGCCTTCGCCGGCAGCGCGACGAGCCCCGACGGGACGACCGTCACGCCCAACGCCGTCTCCTCCAACCGCCACTGGACGATCCGCGCCGAGGGCCTCGACAACCTAACCTACGACGTCTGCCTCGACGCCGACGGCGTCGGGGGCGTGGTCGTGCCGGGGCAGCTCGTCGTCGTCCACCGCGCGAGCGCCGGCGAGGCGTGGACGCCCTACGCGTCGACGCTGAGCGGGACGCGGCTCTGCGCCGCCGGCCTCACCGCATGGGGCGACCTCGGCCTCGGCGCCGACTCGACCGTCAACCCGGTCCCGACGCCCGAGGCGCCAGCCGCGCCCGAGGTGTTCGCGCTCGCGGCGGCGCCCAACCCGTCGCCCGGCACGGTGACGCTGACGGTGGCCGTGCCCGAGGCGGCGCCGGTGCGCGTGGAGGCGTTCGACGCGCTCGGCCGGCGGGTGGCGGTGGTGCACGACGGCCCGCTCGGGGCGGGCCTGCACGGGCTGCGGCTGGCGGGTCTGCCGGCGGGCGTGTACGTGGTGCGGGCGTCGGCGGGGGCGGCGGTGGCCGTGCAGCGCCTGACGGTCGTGCGCTGACGGTCGTAGCGCGCGGCGCGCCCGTCGTCAGCGCGTGGCGACCGTGAGGTCGGCGCCCTCGGCGTCGGGCGTGGCGCCCATCGAGACGACGACCACGTGGGCGTCCGGCGCGAGCCGCGCGAGGTGCTCGGGGATCCCCTGCCGGCGGTCGCTGTGGAAGCTGCCGTTGACGTGGACCACGACGGCCCCGGGGTGCGCCGCGCGAGCGCGGGCGACGGCCCACGCCATCGTCGCGTCGCGCAGGTTCTGCCCGACGAGCATCGCCTCGGGCGTCGGGCCGCCGCCGCCGTGGCCGGCGCCCATCTCGGTCATCAGGCCGACGAAGCGTCCGGCGAGCGCGTCGGTCGGTGGCGCGACGACTGGCGGCATCGTCGCGCGCGCCTCCGGCGTAAGCCTCGCGAGCGCGTCGAGGCCGCTGCGTGTGACGAGGCGCACGTAGCGCGCCGGCGCATTGGCCGCGATCACCGGGAAGCCGCGCTCGCGCGCGACCTCGACCAGCGGACGGTAGTCGGTCGCGTAGTTGCCCCACGGACGCGCCGCGGCAAGCATGTCCCGCTCGGTGATGACGCCGGCGAGGTACTCGTCCAGCACGCCCTGCACGTCGGTCTCGAACATCTCCAGCGCGAGCACCACCGGCTGCCGCGCGGCGACGGCCGCGAGGAGGCGCTGCTGGAGCACGTGGCCGACGGCGTCGTCGTGCGTCTCGCCGAGGAAGACGACCGAGCCGGGGCGCAGGTCGGCGGCGAGGGCGTCGAACGATTCCCACGCGCCGGCGATGGTGTAGCGGCCGGCGAGCGTGTCGGGCGCCTGGGCGCGAGCGGGCAGGGCGGCCACGGCGAGGAGGAGCAGCAGGGCGAGGCGCATCACGCGTCGGGCGAGTCGGCGGGGGCGTCGGCCGTCGCGGCCTTGGCGCGGGAGCGGCGCTTGGGCTTCGGTGCCTCGTCCGAGGTCGCGTCGTCGGACGCTGCCTCGTCGGACGTCTCGGTCGTGGGTGCGGCCTTGGCGCGGCTTCGGCGCTTCGGCTTGGCCGGCGCCTCGTCCGCCGCCCCGTCGCCGGCCGGCGGCGTGTCGTCGGGCGTCTCGGTCGCCGCCTTGGCGCGGGTCCGGCGCTTCGGCTTCGCCGTCGCCTCGTCGCCAGCCGCCGGCGAGTCGGTAGGCGTGCCGGCGTCGCCGGCCGTCTCGCTCGCGGGTGCCGAGTCGTCGGCCCTGGCGCGGGTGCGGCGCTTCGGCTTCGGCGCCTCGGCCGGAGCGTCGGCCTCGGCCGTTGCCGGCGACGCGTCCTCGGCCGGCGGCGCCTCCGCGCGCTCCTCGCCCCGCGCCCCTCGCTCCTCACCGGCCGTCTCCCACGCGTCGGCGGGCGCCTCGGCGGCGTCGCCGGCGACGGGCGCCTCGGCGGGCAGGTGCAGGCTCGCCTGGTAGACGCGGTCGAGGAGCATCGCGAGCAGCTCGGGCTCGCCCTCTTCCACGAGCTGGCGCACGACGGGCAGGAAGCGCGCCTGGCGCTCGCGCTCGAGGTTGGTGCGCCCGCGCAGGCCGGCCTCCAGCAGGTGCGTCAGGCGCTGGCCGACGCGGCTGGCGAGGGCGGCCTCGGCAGGGAGGTCGGGCCACTCCATCGGGAGGTCGTAGCGGCGGACGATGTCGCGCAGCGTGCGCGTCTCGCCGGGCGTGACGAGGGCGATCGAGACGCCGGCCTTGCCGGCGCGCGCCGTGCGCCCCGAGCGGTGGACGTAGTACTCGCGGTCCTGCGGCACGTCGTACTGGAAGACGTGGCTGAGGTCGGCCACGTCGATGCCGCGCGCGGCGACGTCGGTCGCGACCAGGAAGCGCAACTCGCCGCGGCGGAGGCGCCCCATCACGGCCTCGCGCGCCTTCTGCGTGAGGTCGGACGAGATGGCGGCGGCGTCGTAGCCGTAGTTCGTCAGGAACGTCGCGAGGTAGTCGACTTCGCGCTTCGTGTTGGCGAAGACGATGGCGCTGGTGGGGTTCTCCCACTCGATGAGCGTCGCGAGCGCACGGTCCTTGGCCATCTGGTCGACGACGTAGGCGCGGTGGCTCATGCGGTCGACGTGGATCTGCCCGCCCTGCGTGGCGAGGAAGACCGGGTTGCGGAGGAACTGCTGGCCGACGCGCTGCACGGCGTACGGCATCGTGGCCGAGAACATGTAGCCGTCGCGCGTCTTGGGCAGGAAGCGGCGCAGCTTGAGCATGTCCGGGTAGAAGCCCATCGAGAGCATCTCGTCGGCCTCGTCGAGGACCAGCATCTGGAGGGCGTCGAGGCGGAGGGCGCCGCGCGTGAGGTGGTCCAGCACGCGCCCCGGCGTGCCGATGACCACGTGGGCGCCCTTCTCGAAGGCCTCGATCTGCGGCCCGTAGGCGGTGCCGCCGTAGACGGGCACGGCGCGCAGCGGGCGCTCCAGCCCGGCGTTCATGCGCTGGAACTCGTCGTAGATCTGGCGCGCGAGCTCGCGCGTCGGGCAGAGGACGAGGGCCTGGCAGTCGCGCGAGGCGGGGTCCAGCCGCTCCAGCATCGGGAGCAGGAAGGCGCCCGTCTTGCCGGAGCCGGTGCGCGACTGCACGACGAGGTCGCGCCGCTCGAGGATGTACGGGATGGCCTGCGCCTGGACGGGCATCAGGCCGGGCCAGCCGAGCGCCGTCAGGCCGCGCTGGAGCGCGTCGGGCAGCGCGCCGACGGTCGCGTCGGCGCGGCCGGCGTCGGGGTCGGCGAACGGGGTGCGGACGCCGGGTCCGTCTTTCTTCTGCTCGGCCTGCGCGTCGTGCGTCAGGTCGATCACCATCTTGTAGGAAGCCATCGGGGAGCGCTCGCGCGCGGGAGAGAGCCGCCCGGTGTCTCTCGTCCCCGGCCGGCGGTCGCTGGCGGCGGCACGCGCCGCTCGCCGGACGCGGGCGATCCGCGTCGCAACAAGAGTACGGCGCGGGCACCGCGCGGCGTGCATCCGCACGGCGTCTTCGCCGTCGGCGGCCCGTCGGGGCGCGCCGGCGGCGCTACAGGTGCACGCGCAGCGCGACGCCGGGTGCCGTCGTGCCGTCGGGCGTGCGCACCCGCACGGGCACGGCCGTGTAGCCGCGCGCCGCAAACACCGTCGGAAGCACGGCGGCCGCACCAACTCCCACGAGCACCAGCAAGCCGTCGGCGGTCGACTCCGAGAACGGGAAGCCATCGCTGAGGGCCCCGAAGGCCAGCGTGGCGACGCCGTAGCCGATCAGCCCTCCGGCCAGCGCACCGCGCGCTGCGCCGCCCTCCGAGCCGGTCGTGCCCGCGAGGCGTCCGGCGCCGACGACGCCCAGCAGCGCGCCTGCCGGGATCGCGACGAAAACGGCGCGGTCGGCCGTCCCGTCGTCGGGCAGCAGCGCGGTGGCGGCTCGTGCGAGGACGAGGCTCCCCATGACGCCGCCGATGTACAGCTCGGCGCGCGACGCCCGTCGCGCCGCCAGCGTGTCCGACGCCGCCCGCGAGTCGGGCGCTTGCGCCGCTGCCGCCGGAGCGAGGAGAAGCAGGAGAAAGACGAGCCGCATCAGAATGCAAGGCGCAGGGCGATGCCGGGCGCCGTGGTGCCGTCGGGCGCGCGCACGCGCGCCGGCGACGCCACGTACCCGCGTGCGGTGTGCACGACCGGCAGCGCGGTGAGCGCCACCCCGGACGCCAGCAGCGCCAACCCGAGGCCCGACGCGCCGGCAGGGATCGCGACCAGCAGGATGCCGAGGCTCGCCGCGTACGAGTAGAACGCCCCGCGAATGGCGCCGCCGGCCGCGCCCTTCACCGAGCCGGGGATGCCGTGGTGGTGCGCGCCGACGAGCACGCCGAGCACGGCGCCCACCGGCATCGCGATCAGTGCGACTGTCCCGCCGGGCTCGCGGTTGTCGTCGACGGCGTTGCCGACGGTGTAGCCGACCACGCCCAGCGACGCGGCGCCGACGGCACCGGCGAAATAGAGGGCGTCGAGGTGAGCGGCGGCCAGCGAGTCGGCGGGCGGCGCCTGGGCGGCGGCCGTCGAGGCGATCAGGACGAGGGGCGTCAGCAGGAGTCGCATCGGGCAGACGCACGCGGGAGTCGCCAGCTTACATCGCGAGCGCCCGCCCGTGGCTGGTCCATTCGGACTACCCGTCCATCCAGCGGACGAACGCGTCGGCGAAGCGGTCCGCAGCCGCGTCGTCGTACGCGAAGTAGAGCGACGGCTCGATGAGCTCGACCTCCATCACGGCCCAGCCGCCGTCCCACCGCACGAGGTCGGCGCGGGCGTAGAGGAGCGGGCCGTCGGCGCCGCCGGCGTCCTCGGCCGCCGCGATGGCGCGCGCGGCGGCGTCCACGAGGTCGGGCGCGAGCGGCAGCGAGCGGATCACGCCGCCGTGCTCCTCCTGCACGCGGAAGTCGCCGGCGGCGGGCGTCTTGAGGATCGCGTGGCTGACCGCGCCGCCAAAGAGGAAGACCGACGCCTCGCCCTCGTCCACGACCGCGCGCACGAACGGCTGCGCGAGCCACGGCCGCGCGCCCAGCGCCGCGACGGCCGCCGTCGGGTCGGCCTCCGGCGGGAGGCGGAACGTGGCGTCGGCGTTGGCGCCGACGACGGGCTTGACGACGACCTCGCCGCGGAACTGATCGTGAAGGGCGTGCACGTCGTCGGCCGTGAGGGCGTCGCCCCAGGCGGTCGGGAGCGTCGGGACGCCGCGCGCGGCGAGGTCGCGCAGGTAGCGCTTGTCCAGGTTCCAGCGCATCACGCCGAGCGGGTTGGCGAGGCACGCCGGCGACGCGTCGATCGCAGCGAGCACGGCGAGGAACGCGTCGGGGTCGTCCTGGTAGTCCCACGGCGAGCGCACGACGACGGCCTCGATCGCACCCCAGTCCGCGTCGGCGCGCCAGGGGACGAAGTCCACGGCCCAGCCGCGCGCGGCGAGCGGTGCCACCGCGAGGTGGTCGTAGGTGACGAAGCCGTCCGGGCGGTCCATCGTGAGGAAGGCGACGCGACGCATCGGGCCAGTGGCCAGTGGGAGGGGGCCAGTGGCAGAGGGGCACGTCCACCGGCGGCGCGCCGGGAGCGCCGCGCCGCGCAGAGAGTACGTGCATCCCGAACGGCCCGCACCGTGCACGGCCGACCTCTCTGCCACTGGCTACTGGCCACCTTCCACTGGCATCCCGTGATCCTCGCCCTCTGCCAGATCAACGCCACCGTCGGCGACCTCGCCGGCAACGCGGCGCGCGTGCTCGACGCCGCCCGCCGCGCCGCCGCCGCCGGGGCCGACCTCGCCGTCTTCCCCGAACTGGTGCTGGCGGGCTACCCGCCGCAGGACCTGCTGGACCGCCCCGCCTTCCTCGACGCGGCCGACGACGCGCTCGCCTACGTCGCCACGCACGCGCCCGCCGGGCTCGGCCTGCTCGTCGGCGCGCCGCGCCGCAACCCGGCCGCCGCCGGCAAGGGGCTCCGCAACTGCGCCGTGCTGCTCGACGGCGGCGAGGTCGTCGCCGAGGTCGCCAAGGTGCTGCTGCCGACGTACGACGTCTTCGACGAGCACCGCCACTTCGAGCCGGGCGCCACCTGCACGCCCGTCGTGTGGCGCGGCCTCCGGCTCGGCCTCCACGTCTGCGAGGACATGTGGAACAACGACGGCATGGACGGCGCCGGTGATGTCTCGATGGCCACCACCTCATCCTCCCCACGGGGAGGTGTCGCCGGCGCAGCCGGCGACGGAGGGGGTCTACGTCCCCTCTACGGCCTCAACCCGATCGACGCGCTCGGCGCGGCGGGCGTGGACCTCTTCGTCAACCTCTCGGCCAGCCCATTCGCCGCCGGCAAGACGGCCGAGCGCTACCGGCGCATCGCCGAGTCCGCCGCCGAGTGGGGCGCGCCGTTCGTCTACGTCAACGCCGTCGGCGCCAACACCGAGCTCGTGTTCGACGGCGACAGCCAGGTCGTCGGCCCCGACGGGACCGTCCTCGCCCGCGCCGCTGCCTTCGAGGAGGACGTGCTGCTGTGGGAGATGGGGAATGGGGGATGGGGAATGGGGGAGGAGGACACAGACCTCGCCGTTCAGGCGACGGACAGTGCCCCTCGCTCCTCGCCCCTCGCTCCTCGCCCCCCCGCCCGCGTCGAGCTGGTGCCGGAGCGCATCGCGAGCATCCACCGCGCGCTCGTCGTCGGCATCCGCGACTACGTCGCCAAGAGCGGCTTCGAGAACGCCCTCGTGGGCCTCTCGGGCGGGATCGACTCGGCCGTCACGTGCGCGCTCGCCGTCGAGGCGCTCGGCGCCGACCGCGTCACCGGCATCACGATGCCGAGCAAGTACTCGTCCGGCGGCAGCGTGGCGGACAGCCGCGCGCTCGCCGAGGCGCTCGGCATCGCGTTCCACGAGATGCCCATCGTGCCGGCCGTGGCCGCGTTCGACGCGATGCTCGCGCCGGTCCTCGGCGCGCCGCCCGCCGGCGTCACCGAGGAGAACATCCAGGCGCGCACACGCGGCCTCGCGCTGATGGCCGTCTCCAACCACGGCGGCCACCTGCTGCTGACCACCGGCAACAAGAGCGAGATGGCCGTCGGCTACGCGACGCTCTACGGCGACATGAACGGCGGCCTCGCGGTGCTCTCCGACGTCTTCAAGACCGAGGTCTACGAGCTCGCGCGCCACATCAACGAGACGACGCCCGGCGCGCCGATCCCCGAGGACACGCTCACCAAGCCGCCCAGCGCCGAGCTGCGCCCCGGCCAGACGGACCAGGACAGCCTCCCGCCCTACGACCTGCTCGACGCCGTGCTGGAGCGCTACGTGGAGCGCCACATGGACGTGGACGCCATCGCCGCCGAGACGACGCTCGACCGCGCACTCGTCGAGCGCATCGCGCGGATGGTGGACCGCAACGAGTACAAGCGGCGGCAGGCCGCGCCGGGCCTCCGCGTGTCCGACAAGGCGTTCGGCCTCGGGCGGCGGCTGCCCATCGTGATGCGCCGCACGACGGTCCCGCGCGACTGACCGGACGCCTCGCCGGCGACGATCTCACCGCTCCTCTCGCTCCGTCCCTCCCCGATGCGCGCTTCCGTTCTCTGCCTCGTCGCCCTGCTGGTCCTCGGCGCCGGGTGCAGCCGGGGTCGAGAGGTCACCGCGCCGTCGTCGGCCGCGTCGTCGTCCGCCCCGGCGCTGGCGGTGACGGACAGTCTCCGCGCGCGAATCTCCCGTGCGGTCGCCCCGGCCGGCGGACGCGTCGGCGTGGCCGTCGCGCTCCTCGGCACCGACCGGTCCGTCGTGCTCGACGGCGACGGCCGCTACCCGATGCAGAGCGTGTTCAAGCTGCCCCTCGCCATGGCCGTGCTCGACGCCGTGGACCGCGGTGCGCTCCGGCTGGAGCAGCGCGTTCGCGTCACGCCCGCCGACTTCGTGTCCGACCGCCAGCACAGCCCGATCCGCGACGCGCACCCCGACGGCGTGGACCTCACGCTGGCGGACCTCCTGCGCGGGGCGGCCTCGGAGAGCGACGGGACGGCCGCCGACGTGCTCCTCGGCCTCGTCGGCGGGCCGGAGGCCGTCACGGCGTACCTCCGCCGTCTCGGGATCGACGGCCTGACGGTGGCGGTGACGGAGAACGACATGGGGCGCGACCCCGAGGCGCAGTATCGCAACTGGGCGACGCCGGTCGGCGCCGCGGCCGTCCTCCGCGCGCTCGACGAGGGGCGCGGCCTCTCCGCCGAGAGCCGGTCTCACCTGCTCCGCCTGCTGACCGAGACGCCCACGGGTCCGAACCGCATCCGGGGCCGTCTGCCCGCCGGCACGCCCGTCGCCCACAAGACGGGCTCGTCGCGCACGGTGGCCGGCATCACGGCGGCGACGAACGACATCGGGCTCGTCACGCTGCCGGACGGTCGCCGGTTTGCGGTGGCTGTGTTCGTGTCCGGCTCTCCGGCCGGCGACGCGATCCGGGAGGCGGTCATCGCCGACGTCGCGCGGGAGGCGTACGACGCCTGGGCCGACCCGTCCCGCTGACGCCGCTAGCCCACGGGGTGCTGGCCGCGCGCCTCGCGCGTGTCCGGCAGGCGCACCGTGAACGTCGTGCCCTCGCCAGCGGCGCTCTCCACGGAGATCGTCCCGCCGTGGAGCTGCGTCACGATGTCGTGCACGAGCGAGAGGCCGAGGCCGGTGCCCTCGCCGGCGGCCTTCGTCGTGAAGAAGGGCTCGAAGATGCGCGCGCGGACGTCCTCCGGGATGCCGGTCCCGTTGTCGGCCACGGCGATCTCGACGCCGCCCTCGGTGCGCGCGGTGCGCAGCGTGACCGTCGGCGCGTAGCCGGCGCGCTCGGCCTCGCGGCGGGCGTGGACCGCGTGGAACGCGTTCGTGAGCAGGTTGATGAGCACGCGCCCGAACTCGGACGGCACCACGTCGGCCTCGCCGACGTCGTCGGCGAGCTCCCGCACGAGCGTCACGTTGAAGTCCGCGTTGCTGGCCCGCGCGCCGTGGTACGCGAGGTTGAGGTACTCGTCCACGTAGCGGTTGACGTCCACGCGCGCGCGCTCGGACGAGCCGCCGCGGCTGTGGAGCAGCATCGAGCGGACGATGCGGTCGGCGCGCTGGCCGTGCTCGCGGATGCGCGCGGCGTTGTCGCGCAGGTCGCGCAGCAGGTCGTCGACGTCCTCCAGCGCGTCGCCGACGGGCCGGGCGGGGTCGGCCCGGAGGTCGGTCTCGATGTCGTCCACCAGTTCGCCCGACAGCTCGGCGAAGTTGTTGATGAAGTTGAGCGGGTTCTTGATCTCGTGCGCGATGCCGGCCGTGAGCTGCCCGAGGCTCGCCAGCTTCTCGGCCTGCACGAGCTGCGCCTGCGTCGATTGCAGCTCGCGCAGCGACGCCTCCAGCCGCTCGTTGGCCGACGCCAGCTGCGTGTTGGCGTCGTGGACCTCGCGCGCGCGCTCGATCTCGGCCGCCGCGCGGTCGTTCTCGGCCTTGAGGGCCGTCGCCTCGGCCTCGGCCTCGCGGCGGCGCGCGTCGGCGGCCTCGGCGCGGAGCTCGGCCTCGCGGCGGCGCAGCCGCTCGCGCTCGGAGCGCAGCGCGCGCGCCGCCTGCCACCGGTTGCCCTGCACGATCGCGCCCAGCCCCAGCGCCGCGAACAGGACGTAGGCCCACCACGTGCGGTACCACGGCGGACGCACCACGACGGCGAGCGTCGCCGGCGCGCTGTCCACGCCGTCGGCCGAGCGGGCCACGACCTCGAACGTGTAGCGCTTCGGACGCAGGTTGGTGTAGGTCGCCTCGCGGAGCGTGCCCGCGCGCCGCCAGTCCTCGTGCTCGCCGACGAGGCGGTAGCGGTACGTCAGCCGCGCGGGGTCGGCGAAGTGGAGGCCCGCGAAGCGGAACGTCACGTAGTCGTCGGCCGCGCCGAGGCTCAGGCGGTCGGCGACGGGCGCGGCGGCGGCCAGCGGTGCGTCCGCGCCCGGCTCGACGGGCTGCCCGCTCACGTCCACGCCCGTCAGCACCACCTGAGGCGGGTTGGGGTTGCGCGCGCGCAGGCTCGCCGGGTTGGCGCGCACGAGGCCGGCGCGGCTGCCGACGTAGAGCAGCGAGTCGCGCCACGCGAGCGCGCCCGGCGAGACGGTCGCCGCGCCCAGCAGGTCGGCGCGCGGCGTGAAGACGCCCGTGCCGGGGTGGAAGCGAACCACGCCGGCCTCCGTCGCGATCCACACCAGCCCCAGGTCGCCGACGGCGAGCGCGCGGATGCCGTCGGCCGGCAGGTCGCTGGTGTCGGACGTGTAGCGCAGCGGCGCGGCGTCGGGGCGGCGCGGGTCGTAGCGAAGCAGCCCGCGGCGCGTGCCGACCCACAGCGCGCGGTCGTCCTCGGCGGCGAGCGCCGTCACGCCCTCCGGCGGCTGGCAGGCGAACGCGTCGGCGCCGGCGGGGCGCCGGCAGAGGCCGTCGGGCGTCCCGGCCCAGACCGTCCCGTCGGCCGTGCGCGAGAGCGCCGTGACCTCGCCGGCCACCGACGGGACGCGCGTCGCGTCGCCGGCGTCGACGCGCAGCAGGCCGTCGGCGACGGTGCCCACCCAGAGCGCGCCGGTCGAGTCCGGCAGCAGCGCCGTCACGACCGGCGGCGCGCCGGCGGACGGCAGAGGCACGGCCTCGGACTCGCCGCCGGCGAGGCGCACGAGCCCGGCGCCCTCGGTGCCGGCCCAGACCGTCCCGTCGGGCGTCCGCGCCAGCGCGCGCACCGGACGCGTCGTGCGCCCGTCGCCGGCGCGGATGGACAGCGGGCGGAACGTGCGGCCGTCGGTCGAGACGTCGAGGCCGCGCGCGGTGCCCACGTAGAGCGCGTCGGGCGCGGGCAGCACCGACAGCACGACGTTGCTGGACAGGCTGCCGTCGCCCTCGGCGCGGAAGCGCGTCGGCGTGCCGCGCGAGACGTCGGTGCGGTCCAGCCCGTCGTACGTCGCCACCCAGAGGACGCCCTGTCGGTCCTGCATCAGCGCCGCGACCTCGTTGGAGGCGAGCGAGGCGTCGTCGTCGGGGCGGTTGCCGTAGCGGACCGCCTCGCCGCCGGGCGCGAGGCGCCACAGGCCGTCGCCGAGGGTCCCGGCCCAGAGCGTCCCGCCGGCGTCTTCCAGCACAGCCGACACGGAGCGGACCGTGCGCGGCAGCTCGGCCACCGGCTCGTAGCGGCCCGTCGACGGCGTGAGGCGCCACACGCCGGTGCCCTGCGTGGCGACGTAGGCGCCGCCGCCGGCGCGCGGCGCGATGGCCGAGACCGGCGCGAGGCCGGCGGAGTCGGACGGGAAGACCTGCGTGCGCCCGCGTCCCGGCGAGAGGCGCGCGACGCCGCGCGACGTGCCCACCCAGACGCGGTTGCGCGCGTCCACGGCCACCGCGAAGACGGTGTCGTCGGGGAGCGAGGTCGGGTTGCCGGGCTCGTGGCGGAACCGGCGCGTGCGGCCGTCGGGCAGGACGTGGAGGAGGCCGCCGTCGCGGAGGCCGGCCCAGGCGCCGCCGGCGGCGTCCACGGCGAGCGCCGTCACGTCGGCCGCGCCGCTGACGCGCGTGAACGCCTCGCGCGCGGGGTCGTAGCGCGCAAGCCCGGCCGTCGTGCCCACCCAGATCTCGCCGGCGGGCGCGCCGCGCCGGCGCGGCGTCGCCGCGAGGGCGGTCGTCACCGGACCCGGCGGCGTGGTGCTGTCGGCCGCCGCGTGCGCGAACGCGCGCATCTCGGCGCCGTCGTAGCGGACCAGCCCCTCGGAGGTGCCCACCCAGACGAAGCCGAGCGCGTCCTGCACGACGGCCGTCACGACCGAGCCCGGCAGGCCGTCGTCGGGGCCGAGGTGGCGGAAGTCGAGGCGGTCGGCGCGGTCGTCGCGCACGCCGAGGGCCGCGCGGTCGGCCGCGAGGCGGTCCACGGCGCGCAGGCCGCCGTCGGCCTGGGCCCACGCCGGCGGCCGGTCGGCCACGGCGACGAGCAGGCCGGCGACGAGCGCGGCGGCGAAGAGGCGGCGCCACGCGATCATGGGGCGTCGGGCAGGAGCGCGGCGACCTCGGGCGGGACGGCCGCGAAGCGGAGCGTCACCTCGTCGTCTGCGTTGCGCTCGAGGAGCTTGGCGTAGACCGGCGACGCGGGCGCCGCGTCGAGCGTCAGGCGGACATCCGAGCGCGCGGCCGGCGGGACGCCGTCGAGGCGGGCCGCGCCGCGCGTCGCGCTCGCGCGCAGGAGCGTGCCCCGCACCTCGCGCGTCGAGATCTGCTTGCCGTCGACGGTCGCCATCGAGAAGGCCGCCGGGGAGGAGAGCGGCGCCATCGCGGCGTCGGGCTGCGGCACGCGCAGGCCGTCGGCGGCGGCCACGACGTGGATGTCGATCGGCGCGACGAAGCCCTTGAGCAGCGCCTGCCGCGTGGCGGCGATCTCGACCGTCCCGCCGGCCGCCTCGCGCGTGGCCTCCGAGACGAGCACCTCGCCGGGCGCGGCGAGCGTCTGGATGCGGCTCGTGAGGTTCACCGGGCTGCCGACGACGCCGTACTTGGCGCGCTTCTCGGAGCCGATCACGCCGACGATCACCTCGCCGGTGTTGACGGCGGCGGTCATCTCCATCGCCGGCAGGCCGCGCGCGGCGAGGCGGCGGTTGACCTCGGCCATCGCGCCCTGCATCTCGACGGCGCACGCGACGGCGCGCGCGGCGTGGTCCGCCTGCGCGACCGGCGCGCCGAACAGCACGAGGATCGCGTCGCCGATGAACTCGTCGATCGCGCCGCCGTGGCGCTCCACGACGTCGGTCATGACGCCGAGGTAGACGTTGAGCAACTCGACGACGCGCGACGGCTCCAGCACCTCGGACGTCTGCGAGAAGCCCGAGAGGTCGCTCATCAGGATGCTGATCTCGCGCGCTTGCCCGGCCTGGTAGGCCTCGAAGTCCTGCAGCACGGCCGCCGCGATGGGTCCCGAGAGCAGGCTCGTGAAGATGGAGCGCACGCGCTCGGCCTCGCGCTCGCGCCCGACGGCCACGCGCGCCTGGTCGACGGTGATCTGGAGGTCGCTCATGTCGAGCGGCTTCGTCAGGAAGTCGAACGCGCCCCGGTTCATCGCCGTGCGGATGTTCTCCATGTCGGAGTAGGCCGTCACGACGACGGCCTTGGTGCGGCGGCGGAGCTGCGCGAGGCGGTTGAGCAGCGTCAGCCCGTCCATGCGCGGCATGTTGATGTCCGTCACGACGAGCTCGATGTCGGGGTCCTGCGCGAGCTTGTCGAGCGCCTCGACGCCGTCGGCGGCGAAGACGAGCGCCACCTCGCCGGCCCGCACCTGCTGGCGGAAGCGCTGCTGGATGAGCGGGACGAGGTCGGGCTCGTCGTCCACGAACAGGATCTTGATCGGATCGGGCATCCAGCGGGTGAGGCGTCGGGGGGCTCTTTGTGGCGCCCCGCGTACGACACGGAGGGCCGGAAGGGTTCTTGGCGTCCCCGGACGTTCGGCTCCCCGATGACGCTCCCCTCCCCAACGCGCCTCCGGCGCGGACTCGCGTGCGCGGCGCTCGCGCTCGCGGCGCTCTCGCCGGCGGCGTCGGCCGCGCCCGCCGACTCGCTCGACGCCTTCGCCGGCCTCCCGCTGCTGGACCTCCGCGCCAAGTACGTGGACGCCCACCCGGCCACCGCCGACGCCCACCTCGCGCGGAACGCGTACGAGCGGTCGGCGGCCGAGGTCGAGGCGGCGCGCCTCGCCGCCGAGGCGGTCCGCCGCGCGGCCATGGGTGCGCGCTACTTCCCCGAGGACGCCGCCGACGTGATGGCCGCCGAGGCGGCTGTCGCCCGCCGCCACTTCGGCGGAGCACGCCGCCGCGCGCGCAGCTACTTCCCGATGATCGAGCGCGCGCTCGCGCGCCACGGCCTGCCGGACGACCTCAAGTACGTCGCCGTCGTCGAGAGCGCGCTCGACCCGCTCGCCGTCAGCCACGCCGGCGCCGAGGGGATGTGGCAGTTCATGCCGGCGACGCAGGCGGACTACGGGCTCGACTCGCTCTCGGTGCGCGACCCCGCGCAGGCGACGACCGCCGCCGCGCGCTACCTCCGCAGCCTCGGGCGCATGTTCGACGGCGACTGGCAGCTCGCGCTCGCCGCCTACAACAGCGGCCCCGGCCGCGTGCAGCGCATCGCGCGCGCCTACGAGGCCGAGACCGGGCGCGAGGCGACGTTCTGGGACATCCGCGACCGCCTGCCGCGCGAGACGCAGGCCTACGTGCCACGCTGGATCGCCGTCGCCGACTGGATGGGTGGCTGAGCCGCCGCGTCACCGGCGGACACGTCACCGGCCGCCGCGTACGGTTCGGTGAGGTGCTGCCACCAGTAGGCGTCCACCAGCGCGTGGGCGGTCTCGAAGAACGCGACGGGGCCGACGGGCACGTCGTCGTCGGCCAGCCGCGCCGGCGGGTCGAAGACGAACGTGAAGCCGTCGGCGAACCGCGCGGGATCGAGGTCGTCCGGCAGGTCCGGCCCAATCACGTTCATGTAGACGTCGCCGTCGCCCATGAAGCGCTCGGAGCGGACGTGCAGCACGCGCCGCTCGGCGACGGCGCGCCGGAACGCGGCGAGGTCCATCTCGCGGACGTTGGCGGCGAGGGCGACCTCCCACGTCGGACGCACGCCGCCGCGCGGGCCGCGCGCGGTGCCGGCGCGGACCTCGACGATCTGCTGCGCCTCCAGCTCGGCCCGCACGTCGCGGTAGCGGCGCTTGGGGACGGAGACGTAGCGCCGGACGAGCAGGAACGGCGCGCTGCCGTACGGACGGTAGCCCGCGCGGCGCGGCGTGTTGGCGAGCAGCACGCTCGGCGCGCCGTGCGCGGCGATCAGCGCGTGGAAGGGGTCGGGCTCTCCGAACTCGTCGGCCATGAGATCGCGCCACGGAAGGCCTCGTCAACGGACGCCACGCCTCGGGGTTCGCCCGCTCAGCTCTCGTCCCACGCCTGCACGATCAGCCACTCGTCGGGCCGGCACGCGCCGATGACGTCGGACGCGAGGACCGTCCGGCCGTCGGGCGCGAGCGTGTCGCCGGCGCCAGCGATGGCGCCGATGCGTGCGAGCGGCGCGCCGGCGAGGAGCGTCGGGATCGCGTCGCCGGCGCGGACGGCGAACTCGGCCGGGTAGCCGTCGCCGCCGAGCGCGAGGGCGCGGCCGTCCTGCACCAGCGCCTTCAGCCAGTCGAGTCCGCCGAGTCCGGTGTGCCAGGCCGCGAGGCGTGGCCCGGGGGCGTCGCCGAACGCGGCGGGGCGCGCGCCGCCGGACGGCTGGCGGTAGACGCTGACGTGCCAGCCGAGAGGCATTGGCGGAAGGGGCACGAGAGGGCGGCGGAAGCACCCGGATCGTTTCAGACCGGAGACCCGATGCCTAGATTGCCGGATGAAGGTTCGCGAGATCGTTCATCTCATCGAAGCGGACGGGTGGCGCCTCGTTCGTACGAAAGGGAGCCATCGCCAGTTCAAGCATCCGGCCAAGCCGGGCACGGTCACCGTTGCAGGAAAGCCGAGCCTCGACTTGCCGCCTGGTACGCTCAACAGCATCCTGAAACAAGCCGGCCTCCGATAGCCATGCAGTACGCCGTCGTGATCGAACGAGGAGACGGGAGCTTCGGGGCGTATGTCCCGGATCTGCCCGGTTGTGTCGCCGTCGGCGAGACGGAAGCGGAAGTGCGAGCGCTGATCCGCGAGGCCATCGAGTTCCACCTCGACGGGATGCGCGAGGACGGCGAGCCGATCCCGGAGCCCAGCGCGCACGTCGAATACGTCGAAGTGCATAGCGTTTGACTGTACCATCACCTTGGACCAAGCCACATGGAGCGTGATGCGTGGCACGACGAGCTGCGGCGGAATCCGAACGTCGAGTCGGGTCCACTAACGGAGACGAGGTGGCAGGAGATCACGCATTCGCTCCTTGTCGGAAGCGAGGTAGCGGCCACCGTCGCTGGCTGCGCGCCATTCGGCCTCTGGCTCGATGTCGGTGTCGGCGTCCCAGCGCTGATGCGGATCGTGGACACCGATCGCCCTGTCGTTGACCGCGGTGCTGACTACGAGGCGTATCGGCGCGGCGAGTGGGGGGCACTCGGAACCGAACTGCGAGTGACCGTCGCAGAGGTCGGACCCCGTCCAGGCTACATCATTGTCTGGGGAAACGCGGAGTCCTGGAAGACGACGTAGCACGGCGCGAGAGCGCATGCTTGCGATCACGCGCACGTCTACACGCCGCTCCGCTTCTCGCGCACGCGTCGCCCGAACGAGACCGCGAAGCCGAGGCCGACGACGATCGTCCCGAGCCAGATCAGCGAGAGGAACGGCTTCTCGGCGGCCTGCACGACGATGAAGTCCTTCGGCGCCGGCGTCGCGCCCTCGAACAGCAGCCGGATCGCGCCCTCGCCGACCTCCATCCCGACGAACGCGACGCCGAGCCCCCAGTCCACGGCGCGGTTCTGGACGAACTGCTGGCGGCGCGCCTTCGTGATGGCGTAGACCGGGCGCATCGTGCGCGTCTCGCCGGACGCGAGGTGCGTCACCTCCAGGCGAGCGGCGACCGCGAGGTCGAGCGAGTCGGCGTCGAGGCCGGCGGCGGCGTGGTCCACGTCGAGGTCGTAGTCCACGAAGCGGACGCGGTAGGCCTCGGGCTGGCCGCCAGCGGCGAGCGTCACCGAGTCGCCGGCGGCGAGCGTCGCCTCGGGGACCGACTCGGCCTCGCCGGCGCCGGTCATCGCGCTCGGGAAGACGGCGATGTAGAGATCGCGCACGAGCCCCTCACGGACGTCCGGGTGCTGGATCCACTGGTCGCGGCCGTCCTTGTAGACCACGTTGCGCGTCTCGAAGGTCTGCCCGCGGCGGTCGGTGACCGTCATCGCATAGGTCGGGCGTCCGTCTTCGTTGGGCTCCTGGCCGGTGTACGTGAAGCGGTAGCCGTCGGCGGCGACGGTCTGGCCGCGCTCGACGACGACCGTCTCGCGGCCGGACTCGTCCGCCTGCCCGGTCCCGATGGGGTCGTTGAAGACGCTGGAGGCGAAGATGCCCAAGAGCAGGACCGCGAAGCCGACGTGCGTGAGGCTGCCGCCGACCATCTTGAGGTTGCCGCGCCCGACGCGCCACATCACGAGCGCGTTGCCGAAGAGCGCGAAGAAGGCCGTGAACAGCAGCAGCAAGAGCAGCAGGCTCGTGCCGTGCGTGCTCAGGAAGCCCGCGCCGGGAAGCGCGGCCTCCACTGCCGGCGCCGCGCCGCCGCCGGCCGTCGGCGCGGCGGGCGCCTGCACGGTGCGCGCCACGAACGGCGAGAGCAGCACGACGGCGGCCGTCGAGACGACCGTCAGCGCGAGCGGCGCCATCAGCACGCGGTTGACCTCCTCGACGGCCATCTTGCGCCACCAGAAGACCTGCCCGAGCCCCATCAGCAGCGCGATGCCGACGGCGAGCGGGAGCGTCCACGTGTTGTAGAAGGCCACCGGCACGGCGCTCGGGTTGTCGCGCACGAGGCGCCCGAGGATCGGCGCGGACGTACCGAGCGCGATCACCAGCCCGGTCAGCGCCAGCAGGAGCGCGCCGGTGAAGATCATGGACTCGCGCGAGAGGACCGCCGGCGGCGCGGCCGGCGTCGGCAGTTCGCGCCAGCGCCACGCCAGCAGCCCGAGCCCGAGGCCGACGATGGAGAGGATCCAGAGCAGGAGCTGGTTGTAGAGCCCGAGGTCCACGAAGCTGTGGACGCTCACGTCGCCCAGCACGCCGCTGCGCGTGAGGAACGTCGAGTAGATGGCGAGCGCGAACGCGAACACGCTCAGCCAGAGCGCGGCCTTGTGCCCGGCGGCGGTCTTCTTCTGGACGACCATCGCGTGCAGCGCCGCCACGCCGAAGAGCCACGGCACGAGGCTCGAGTTCTCGACGGGGTCCCACGCCCACCAGCCGCCGAAGCTGAGCGTCTCGTACGCCCACCAGCCGCCCATCATGATGCCGATGCCGAGCACGCCGCCGGCGGCGAGGCTCCACGGCAGCGCCGGGCGCACCCACTGCGTGTAGCGCCGCAGCACGAGCCCCGCGACCGCGAACGCGAACGGCAGCATCAGCAGCGTGAAGCCCGCGAAGAGCGTCGGCGGGTGGATGACCATCCACGGGTTCTGGAGCAGGTCGTTGAGGCCCTGCCCGTCGGCCGGCACGAAGCCCGGCACCTGGAGCATCGGCGCGTCGGGGAACTTGTCGGCCAGCGGCAGGAACGGACTCACGCCGACGGCGAGCGGCCCCAGCTTGAGCCCGACGACCATCGAGAGCATGAACGCCTGGCACAGCGCGACGACGGCCATCACCGGCGCGCCGAACGTCGCGCGGTCGACGGCGTCGGCGCCCGTCGCCGGGCGCGTCCACCACCGGACGAGCACGCTGCCGGCGACGACGTTCATCAGGATCCACAGCAGGAACGAGCCCTCCTGCCCGGCCCAGAACGACGAGAACGTGAAGTGGACCGGCATCGCGCGGCTCGTCTGCTGGTAGACGTACGCGAACTCGAAGTGGCGCCCGAACAGCGCCACCCAGAGCATCACCGAGGCCACGACGACGCCCGCGCCGGACGCGGCCCACGCCCACCGGCCCGCGCGCGCCCACGTCTCGGCCTCCGGCGTCTCGCGCCGCCGCGTGGCGAGCACGAACGCGACGAGCGCCGCCAGCGCGGCGACAAACGCGACCACGAGCGACAGCTTCCCGACCGTACCGATCACCGAACCGGGCATCTCCGAACACCGTGTAGTGGAACGGGCGAAACCTACGCGTCGCGCGCGCGCGAAGGCCCCGCCCAAGCACCGTCTCCGCGCGGATTTCGGGTGCGGGCGGTACGTTGCGGCGCCCCACCCGCCGCCTCCGCCCGTGTCCGTCGCCGCCGACCTCGTCGTGGCCCTCGTGGCGCTCGTCCACGTCTACATCGTGCTGCTGGAGATGGTGTGGTGGGACACGCCGCGCGGGCGCCGCGTCTTCCGGATGACGCCCGAGCAGTCGGGCGCGACGAAGGTGCTCGCGGCCAACCAGGGCCTCTACAACGGCTTCCTCGTCGCCGGCCTCGCGTGGGGCCTCGCGTCCGGCCGAGCGGACGTCAAGGTCTTCTTCCTCGCGTGCGTGCTCGTCGCCGGCCTCTACGGCGCGGCGACGGTCGGGCGGCGCATCCTCTACGTGCAGGCGCTCCCGGCGGCCGTCGGGCTGCTCCTGCTGCTCGCGGCGTAGCGGCTACAGCTTGAACCGCTCGGCGGCGGCGGTCATCAGCGCGTCGCGGTGGTCCGGGTGCGCGATCTCGATCAGCGCGAGCGCGCGCTGGCGGAGGTTCTTGCCGTAGAGATCGGCCACGCCGTGCTCGGTGACGACGTAGTGGACGTGCGCGCGGGTCGTCACGACGCCGGCGCCGGGGTTGAGGAACGGCACGATGCGCGAGACGCCCTTGCCGGTCACGCTCGGCAGCGCGAGGATCGGCTTGCCGCCCTCCGAGAGCGACGCGCCGCGGATGAAGTCCATCTGCCCGCCGACGCCCGAGAACTGGAACGTCCCGATGGAGTCGGCGCAGATCTGGCCGGTGAGGTCCACCTCGATGGCGCTGTTGATGGCCGTCACGCGCGGGTTGCGGCGGATGACGGCCGTGTCGTTGACGTACGCGATGTCCAGCATCGCGACCATCGGGTTGTCGTCGATGAAGTCGTAGAGGCGGCGGGTGCCCATCACGAAGCCCGAGACGATCTTGCCGGGGTGGATGCGCTTGTCTTCGTTGGTGACCACGCCGGCCTCGACGAGCGGGATCAGCCCGTCGGAGAACATCTCGGTGTGGATGCCGAGGCGCCGGTGGCCGGTCAGCGCCGCGAGCACGGCGTTGGGGATGGCGCCGATGCCCATCTGGAGCGTCGCGCCGTCCTCGATCAGGCCGGCGACGTGGCGCCCGATGGCGGTCTCCTCGGGGCTCGGGTCGGCGGCGTGGACCTCCGGCAGCGGCACGTCGGTCCAGACCATCGCGTCGAGGTGGTCCACGTGGATCAGCCCGTCGCCGTGCGTGCGCGGCATCTGTGGGTTGACCTGCGCGACGACGTGCGCGGCGGTCTGGACGGCCGCGCGCGCGACGTCCACGCTCACGCCGAGCGAGCAGAAGCCGTGGGCGTCCGGCGGCGAGACCTGCACGAGCGCGACGTCGAGCGGCAGGATGCCGCGCCGGAACAGCAGCGGCACCTCGCTCAGGAAGACCGGCAGGTAGTCGCCCCGCCCCTCGGCGATCGCGCGCCGCACGTTGGCGCCGACGAACAGCGCGTTGGTGCGGAAGTGGCCCGCCATCTCGGGCGCGGCGTACGGCGCCGGCCCCTCGGTGTGCAGGTGCGTCACCTCGACATCGCGCAGCTCGTCGGCGCGCGCGACGAGCGCGTCCAGCAGCGCGTGCGGCGTGGCGGCGACGCCGTGGACGAACACGCGGTCGCCGGAGCGGACGACGCGGACGGCCTCCTCGGCCGAGACGTACGTGGGGATGATGGGGGGCACGGGGGGACGGGCAGGTGACGCCCCAAGGTCGCGACGCCGCCGGCCGCGCACGGTCGGGCCGACGACCGCCGTCCTGCCGGGCGAGACCCTACGGCGCGCCACCCGGTAGCCACCCGGTAGGGGCGAGACATGTCTCGCCCCTACCCGCGCTGGTCGTATCGAACGTCGGCGTTGGACCGGCCGGCGTCGTAGAGCGCGCGGTGGTACGCCACGTGGACCCGCGCGACGGGGTGCGCGCGCACCGTGCGCAACCGGCCGTCGAGGCCGATCAGACGCAGGTCGTCGGCGAGGGCAAACGCCCAGCGGTCGAACGCGACGTGGTGGTTCGGGCACAGGCAGAGGACGTTCTCCAGCACGTCGGGTCCGTCGTGCGGACGCCCGAGCGGGCGGATGTGCGCGGCCTCGGCGTACGGTCCGGCGGGCGTCTCGACGGCCAGCCCGCACACCTGGCACCGGTAGCGGTGGAGCACCTTCACCTGCCGCGTGACGGCCGTGTCGCGGATCACGCGCGAGACGAGTGCCAGACGCCGCTCCGGTGTGGCGTCGCCGGCGACATCGAACAGCTCCGGCGTCTCGCCGACGCGCCCGGCCACGACCTCCGGCACGAGCCGCTCGAGGCGGAAGCGCCAGACGAGCGGTCCGTCGCGACCGGGCTCGGGCCAGTAGTCGGCCACGCGGTAGAGGCCGTCGTAGCGGTAGCCCGTCGACGGCGCGTGCGGACCGCCGTGGCGTCCGCCGCGGATGACCCGCACCGGGAGCCCGAGGCGCAGGCTGGTGACGAGCGCCGCATTGGTGCGCGAGAGGACCTGGTCGCGGACGTGCCGGCCGGCGGCGTCCTGTCCGCCGGCACCCGTGTAGAAGATCGTGTCGCCCTCGTCGTAATCGTCGGGGTAGCCGCCGCTGAGGACGACCGACTCGGCGCCGCCGTCCGCCGTGCCGCAGATGCCCGCTTGCAGCGGCCGGTGGACGCCCGCCGCCGCGAGCGCGCGCCGGTCCTCGAACGTGTCGCCGACGGCGACACCGGGCACCTCGCCGATCACGAGTCTGCCACTGGCCACTGGCCCCTTCCCACTGGCCCCCTCACGCCCGCTCCTTGCGCTCCAGGTAGAGCGAGCGGCAGAGCATCCGGGCGGCCTCGGCGGTCTGCTCGGTGAACCAGTAGTTGACGCCCGCGCCGACGGCCGCGCCGGCGATCGGGATGAGCTGCCCCAGCTTGGCCGCGCCGAGGTGCTTGGCGATCTCGCGCGGCACGTGGCCCATCTGCTCGCGCAGCGTGCCGTCGGCGGGGCGGCCGCGGTAGCTGCCGCCGTGGGCGAAGGCCGCCGCCGCCACGCTCAGCTCGCGCAGCGCGTCGGACTTCGCCTGCCGGCTGCCGCTCGCCGCCACGTTGAACACGCTCAGCACCAGCGGCGCGTACTCGGGGCCGCGCAGCGGGAAGCCGTAGCCGGCCGCCACCTGCTGGATGAGCCGGAAGTTGACCGCGAAGAGGACCGGGATGTCGGCCGCGAGCAGGAAGCCGCCGCCGAGGCCCGCGCCGCCGCCGGAGAGCGCCGCGAGCACGCTGTTCTGCGACGTGAGGCCGCCGACGAGCGCGTCGAGCGTCTCCAGCGGCTCGTCGCGCAGCGCGGCGAGCGTCTCGGCCGAGGCGCCGGCCTCGCGGGCGCGCGCGAGCAGCGCGGCCTCGTCCACGGTCCACGCGCCGGCGTCGTTGAGGCTGCCGAGCGCCGCCGCGAGCGCGTCGGTGAGAGCGTCGGTCACAGACTCGGGGACGAACTGGTCGAAGGCCCAGTCCACGGGCTTCATGGCCCACGCGAGGGCCTGCTGGACCATCGTCTCGCCGCGCTCCCAGCGCTCGATCTCGCGCTGGGCCTGTCGTTCGTACTCGGTCAGTCGCATCCGGGGGAGCAAGGGTGAGGCCGCTTGGACGGCGCAGGCGGCGCAACGTTGCAGGAGGTTCGGACGCCGTCCAGAGGACCGGCGTCGAGGCGGAGTATAGACGGGAGACATCCGGCGGAGGACGCCGGATGCGCGATGCGAGCGGTGGTCCGACCTGGATCCCGACACCGCCCCCCGACTCCCGTCATCCTGAGCGAGCGAAGCGAGTCGAAGGATCTCTGCCGGGCACGCCGTCTCTCGCGCGGCAGAGATCCTTCGACTGCGGCCCTGAGGGCCTCCGCTCAGGATGACAGATCGAGGGCTTTGTTGCAGGGCGTACCGTGATGCTCGCCCGACCGTATCCTCGGCGCGATGAGCGCCTCTACCTCTCCCGCTTCCTCTCCACTCTCCCGGCTGAAGGACGGGGGCCGACGTGTCGCGCGGCGGGTGTGGACACCGACGGTCCGGCGCGTTGTCATCGGCGGTGCCGTGGCCGCCGTGCTGATCGCGGCGATCTGGCTCCTGCCCGACGTGCTGCTTCGCTGGGATCTGGGAGATGCGGCCGGTGACCACCTCGCGCAGCAGCCGACGTTGCTGGACGCCTACCGGCAGACGGTCCTGAAGGTGCTCGGCGGCGTGATCGTCGGGGTCGGCCTCTACTTCACCTACCGCCGCCTCCAGCAGACGGACACGACGAACCGGATCAGCGAAGAAGGGCAGGTGACGGAGCGGTTCACGCGCGCCATCGAGCAACTGGGGAGCGAGCACACGGCGATCCAACTCGGCGGCATCTACGCACTCGAACGGATCATGCGGGACTCGCCGAAGGACCACACGACCGTGATGGAGGTGCTCTCCGCGTTCATCCGCGAGAATGCGACGGAGGAGGCAAACACGCTCTACGAAAAGGACGGGGCAGACAATCGGATCGCCGTTGGCCCTCGCGTTCAGACAGTTCTTCAAGCAGCCGTCACAGCGCTTGGCCGGCGGCAGGTCCGCCCAGGAGAGCCCCGGATTAACCTCCGAGGCGTCTGGCTCCGCGAGTACGATCTCCGAGACGCGCACCTTATGAAGGCCCGTCTGAATAGAGTACACCTCGAAGGGACTTCACTAGCTAGAGCACACCTACAGGGGGCCTATTTGGGCGGAGCATTTTTAGACGAGGCGCTCCTAGACGGAGCGCACCTTGAAGGTGCGAACCTGCGCCGAGCGATGCTAGAAGGTGCCTACTTGCGTAAGGCACGCCTCCAAGACGCCCAGTTGCATGGGGCACTCCTTGGAGGAGCCAGCTTGGGGGGGCGTACATCCAAGGAGCCCGTCTGCATGGAGCCCGCTTCGAAGGAGCATACCTTAACGAGGCGCACTTGGAGAGGGCTCGTATGTATGATACTCATCTTGAGAGAGTCAACTTGCGTGGAGCATTCCTTGAAGGGGCTGATTTGAGTGGCGCGCATCTCGCGGGAGCAAACTTGGGTGGGGCGCATCTTCGGGGGGGCATTGTTGTCGAGTAAATATTTATCAGATTCAATTTATACCGTTGAGGATCTGTACAAATCTATCATAGACGGTATTTGTTATGAGGAGGGGATGCCAGACCCGCGCGCCGAGGCGTGGGCTCCCTTTGTGGCCGAGCGAAAGGCTCAACATCCCGACGGCAAGGCAGCGTGACGACGACACCGCCCGCTCCAGACAAGCCGGAGCAGGCGGTGAACCGAGCGACAGGGCGCGCCGCTACTTGACGAACAGCATCTCGCGGTAGGTCGGCAGCGGCCAGAGGTCGGCGGCGACGTGGCGCTCCAGCGTGTCGCACGCCAGCCGGACCGTCGTCATCGCCGGGATGACCTTTGTCAGCATCGCCTTGGCCTCGTCCTTGGCCTTGTGCGCCGCGAGGCGGGCCTTCATCAGCGCGCCGACCGACGTCTGGAGCGCGTTGACCTGCGCCACGATCTCCGTCGCGACGGCCTTCGCGCCGGTGTCTTTGAGGCCGAACTCCTCGGCCGCCTCGGCGGCCTCGCCCAGCTCCGAGAGGAAGCGGATCGCGGCGGGCAGCACGACGGTCCGCGCGAGGCTCTCGGTCGTCGCGGCCTCGATGTTGATCGTCTTGACGTACTGCTCGACGAAGATCTCTTGCCGGCTGGCGAGCTCCTTCTCGGAGAGCACGCCGAAGGCCTCGAAGGCCGCGACCGTCGTCGGCGCGGTGATCTGGGCGAGCGCCTCGGGCGTGGTGCGCAGGTTGAGCAGGCCGCGGCGCTCGGCCTCGGCGTGCCACTCGTCCGAGTAGCCGTCGCCGTTGAAGACGATGGCGCGGCAGGCGCGGATGGCCTCGGCGAGGACACCCTGCGCGGCCTCCTGGATGGCTTTGGCGCTGCGGCGCTTCTTGCCGAGCGCGGCGTCGAGCCGGCCCGCGAGGTCGGCGATGGCCTCGGCGACGATCGTGTTGAAGACCGTCACCGGGAACGAGACGCTCTGCGACGAGCCCACGGCGCGGAACTCGAACTTGTTGCCGGTAAAGGCGAACGGGCTCGTGCGGTTACGGTCGCCGGCGTGGCGCGGGAGCGTCGGCAGCACCGGCGTGCCGAGGCCGAGGAAGCCGCTGGAGGTGGACGACGACGCGCGGCCCTCGTCGGCGATCTGGTCGAAGACGTCGGAGAGCTGGTCGCCGAGGAAGACGCTCAGGATGGCCGGCGGCGCCTCGTTGGCGCCGAGGCGGTGGTCGTTGCCGGCGTGCGCGATGCTCGCGCGCAGCAGCCCCTGGTGGCGGTAGACGGCCTGCAGGACGGCCGTGCAGAAGAAGAGGAAGACGAGGTTGTCGTGCGGCGTCTCGCCGGGCTCCAGCAGGTTGAGCCCGGTGTCGGTGCCCATCGAGACGTTGCAGTGCTTGCCGCTGCCGTTGACGCCGTCGAACGGCTTCTCGTGGAGCAGGCACGCGAAGCCGAAGCGCGGCGCCATGCGCTGGAGCGTCATCATGACGAGCTGCTGGTGGTCGGCCGCCACGTTGGCGTTCTCGAACACCGGCGCGATCTCGTACTGGCCGGGCGCGACCTCGTTGTGGCGCGTCGCCACCGGCACGCCGAGCGCGTAGAGCTCCTCCTCGACGGCGTTCATGAACGCCATCACGCGCTCGGGGATGGAGCCGAAGTAGTGGTCTTCGAGCTCCTGCCCGCGCGGCGGCTTGGCGCCGACGAGCGTGCGGCCGCACGTCGCGAGGTCGGGCCGCTGGAGGTAGAAGGACTCGTCGACGAGGAAGTACTCCTGCTCGGCGCCGAGCGTGGCCGTCACGCGCGTCGTGGTGGTGTTGCCCAGCAGGCGCAGCGCGCCGAGCGCGGCCGTGTTGAGAGCCTCCATGCTGCGCAGCAGCGGGATCTTGTGGTCGAGCGCCTCGCCGGTCCAGCTCGCGAACGCCGTCGGGATGCAGAGCGTGGCGGACCCGTTGTGCTCGATCAGGAAGGCCGGGCTCGTGGGGTCGTAGGCCGTGTAGCCGCGCGCCTCGAACGTCGCCCGCAGGCCGCCGCTCGGGAAGCTGCTCGCGTCGGGCTCGCCCTGGAAGAGCGTCTTGCCCGAGAACTCGGCGATCGCGCCGCCGCCGGCGTTGGGCGTGATGAAGCTGTCGTGCTTCTCGGCCGTCCGGCCGGTCAGCGGCTGGAACCAGTGCGTGAAGTGCGTCGCGCCGCGCTCGACGGCCCACTCCTTCATCGCCTGCGCGACGGCGTCGGCGACGGTCTCGTCGAACGGCTCGCCGCGCTCGACGGTGCCGACGAGGCGCTTGTAGACGGCCTTCGGCAGGCGCGCCTTCATCTGGGCGAGGCCGAACGTGTTGCGGCCGAAGAGGGCTTCGACGTCGACGAGCGGGCGGGCGGCGCGGGACGCGCCGTTGGTCGTGCGGGCGAGGGCGGGCGACATGGGCGGGGTGTGCGAGATGAGGACCCCCTCCGTCACCGGCTGCGCCGGCGACACCTCCCCGAGGGGAGGATGGGGCGGAGGAGTCATGGGCGGTCGGTAGCCGGCACCAGCCGGCGGGTCTCTTTCTTGGTCGAGAGGACGATGGAGGTCTGGGTGCCGCGCACGCCGGGCAGCGCCTGGAGCCGCGCGAGCAGGCCCTCCAGCGCCGCCGTGTCGCGGCAGCGCACCTTGACGATGTGCGAGCCCTCGCCGGTGATCGAGTGCAGCTCCAGCACCTCGTCCATCGCCACGACGGCGTCGACGAACGTCTCGTAGTGCTCGCTGCTGCGCGAGAGGACGCGCACGAATGCCGTCACGTCGAGCCCGACGCGGCGGGCGTCCACGACGGCGTGGTAGCCGGTGACGGTGCCGCGCTCCTCCAGCTTGCGCATCCGCTCGGAGGCCGACGGCAGCGAGAGGCCGACCGCCTCGGCGACGTCGGTGCGCTTGATGCGCCCGTCGGCCTGCAAGAGGTCGAGGATGCGGAGGTCGATGGCGTCGAGGCGATCCACGGCGAGAACGAAGGACAGGCCGGGAATCTAGACCTGCTCGGCGCGTCACCGGAAGGGCTTTGCCTCAATTTATAACGACGCTGGCTGACAATGCCTTGGTTACATCGGCGGTCGGGAGATCGGGACTGGCGGCGTATCCTGCCCGCCTGCCTTCCTGCCGACCGATGCCTGCGCTCCCGTCCCGGACGCGCCCCGCGCGCCTCGCCGTCCTCGCCGCCGCGCTTCTCGCCGCGCTCGCCGGCCCCGCCGCCGCGCAGTGGGTGCCGATGACGAGCCCGCCCTCGGGCGGGACCCTCAGCCGCCTCGACGCGCCCGACGGCGCGCTGCTCGCCACCAACGGCGTCGCCACCTTCCGCTTCGCCGACGGCGCGTGGACGCCCCTCGCGTCGCCGATCGGCGAGGTGGCCGTCGGCGCCGAGCGCGTCCTCGGGCGCACCACCGCCGGCCTCGTGCTCTCGACCGACGCCGGCGCCACCTTCGCGACGCTGCCCATCGCCGGCGCGAGCCTGCGTCCGCTGGCCATCGACGGCCTCGCGCTCGTCGCGCACGACAACGACTCGCTGCGCGTCTCGACCGACGAGGGGGCCAGGTGGCGCGCCGTCCAGGACTCGGCGTGGGTGACCGTCACGTTCGGCGGCGGCAGCGCGTCCACGTTTCCCGTCGCGCTCCACGGGGCCGTCGGCGCGGTCGTCGAGGGCGACGCGCTGCTCGTCGCCGGCACGACCTACGTCTTCGGGGGCGTCTACCGCCTCGCGCCCGGCGACACGGCGTGGGTGCCGCTCGTGCGCCCGGGCACGACCGACATCCAGTCCGGCGTGCAGCCGCTCTCGTTCGTCCGCCACGGCGGCAGCCTCTGGTTCAGCCACACCGAGGGCGCGCTCCGCTCGGACGACGGCGGGCTCACGTGGGCCGACGTCTCGGCGGGCCTGCCGGGCGCCTTCGGCGTCGAATTCCACGCCGGTGAGGCCGGGCTCGTCGCGGCCTCGCGCACCGGCGACGGGCTCGCGGTGTGGACCGGTAGCGGCTGGGCGCCGCTCGCGCTGCCCGCGTCCTCGGTCCGCGCCGTGGCCGTCAACCGCGCGATCCACGTGCTCACCCTCTCGGGTGCGTTCTCGTGGGACGGCGCGGCGTGGGTGCCGCTCCCGGCCGTCGAGAGCTCCAGCCCGCTCCCGGTCCTCGCGCCGGGCGCCGACCTGTTCGTGAGCGTGGACGCGCGCCTCTTCCGCTCGTCCGACGGCGGCGCGACGTGGACGCTCGTGCTGCCCGGCCACACGCTCCACCTCCTCGCGCACGGCGGCGCGCTCGTCGCGACCGACGGCGCCGGCGTTACGCGCTCCACCGACGGCGGCACGACGTGGACGGCGACCGCCCAGCCCGCGTTGCCGTCGTCGGCCACGAACCGCCGGCCGGCGGCGCTCGTCTCGCACGGCGGCGCGCTCTACGGCGGCTACGGCTTCGAGCGGCGCGGCAAGCACGGCGTCCTGCTGGAGCAGTACGGCAACGTCTTCCGCTCGACCGACGACGGCGCGACGTGGACGTCCCTCGCCAGCGGCCTCCCGATGGGCGAGATCGGGCGCTCGCCCGTCGGGCGCCTCATCTCGTTCGACACCGGCGCGCTGGTCGCAGTCACGGCGCACGGCTGCGCCGAGCTCGTCGGGTCGGCGTGGGCGTCGCGTGCGTGCCCGCCGGGCGCCTACACGCTGGAGGTCCGCGCCGCCGGCGCGCGGCGCGTCGTCCGCACCGACACCGGCCTCTACGCCTCGTCGGACGGCGCGGTGTGGACGCGCGTGGCCGACGGCCTGCCGGGTCCCGACGGCGCCGGCCTCTTCTGGTTCGGGCTGCGCCTCGCCGAGACGCCCGCCGGCCTGATCGCCATCGGTCCGGCCGACGGCGTGATGTCGGCGTGGCGTCTCGACGGCGACGCGTGGACGGCCCTGCCGTGGACGTTCCCCGCGGGCGTCTCGTGGAACGGCTTCCTCGCCGACGGCGACGACCTCGTCGGCGGCGCGCTCGGGCGCGGCCTCTGGCGCTTCGACGGCGTGACGGTCGGCACCGACGGCGGCGCCGACGGCGGCGCCGACGGCCCGGCGCTCGCGCTCGGCGCGCCCGCGCCCAACCCGACGGCCGGCACCGTGCAGGTGTGCGTCGCGCTGCCAGCGGCGTCCGACGCCGAGGTCGCGGTGCTCGACGCGCTCGGCCGCCGCGTGGCGACGCTCGTCGCCGGCCCGCTCGGGGCCGGGACGCACGTCGCGACGTGGGACGCCTCGGGCGCGGCGCCGGGCGTCTACGTCGTCCGCCTCGTCACGCCCGCCGGCGTGCGCGTGCAGCGCATCAGCGTGGTCCGGTAGCGGCGTCGCCGCGCGCGATCCACGTCACGTCGGCGCGCGCCGCGCCGAGGGCGTCGCGGACGTGCGCGAGCACGACGCCGGCGTCCATCGCGCCGCACGTGAACACGTCGAGCGTCGCCAGCCCGCGCTCGGGCCACGTGTGGACGCTCGCGTGGCTCTCGGCCAGCAGCACGACGCCCGTCACGCCCTCCGGCTCGAACTGGTGGACGTGCACCGCGAGGACCGTCGCGCCGGCGGCGCGGCAGGCGTCGGGCAGGAGGCGGCGCCAGAGGTCGGCGCGGCGGAGCGGCGCCGGGTCGTCGGTCCAGAGGTCCGCGAGGAGGTGGTGGCCGCCGGCGACGCGCGCGGGCGGACGCGGCGGGGTCACTGCCATCGCGCCCACCCCCGCTGGTAGTAGCGCAGCACGGCCGGGTCGTCGAGCGTCGAGACCTGGACCGGCAGCGGGCCGGTGTCGCCGTCGAAGAGGCGCGCCGCGGCGAAGAGCGGCGGCGTGAGCACGCGCGGTCGCACCGCGTCGGACAGCGCGAAGCGCTCGGGGCGCACGGCGTGCGTCGAGCCGACGGCGAAGCCCCAGTCGCCGAAGCTGGGCACGTAGGTGTGGTACGGCTCGGGGTGGAGGCCGGCGGCGCGCATCGTCGCCACGATGCACCAGAAGGCCTCGCGCGCGAACGTGGGCGACGTCGCCTGCACGGCCACCGTCCCGCCGACGGCCAGGCGCGCCCGCAGCGCGCCGTAGAACGGGCGGCTGTAGAGCTTGGCGAGGCTCTCGTGGTTGGGGTCCGGCAGGTCCACGACGATGACGCCGAAGCGGCCGGGCGTGCGCGCGACGAAGCGTGCGGCGTCGTCGTTCACGACGCGCACGCGGGCGTCGGTGAAGGCGCCGGCGTTGAGGCGGCGCAGCGCGGGATGCTCGCGCGCGAGGCGCGTCATCGCCGGGTCGAGGTCGACCACCGTGACGGTCTCCACGCCTGGCCATTTGAGGATCTCGCGGACCGCCAGCCCATCGCCGCCGCCGAGGACGAGCACGTCCGCCCGGCTCGCCGTGAGCGCCATCGCGGGGTGGACCAGCGACTCGTGGTAGCGGTGTTCGTCGGCCGACGCGAACTGGAGCTGGCCGTCGAGGAAGAGGCGGAGGTCGCCACCGGCGCGCGTCAGCACGATCCGCTGGTAGGTGCTCTGCTCGGCGTAGACGACGGGGTCGGCGTAGAGGCGCGTCTCGAAGCGGGCCGCGAGCCAGCCCGCGCCGGCGGCGCCCGCCGCGAGCGGGAGCGCGACGGCGGCGGTCCAGAGCGCGATCCGGCGGTGGGCGTGCGTGCCCAACTCCCGCCGGAACGCCCGCAGGCAGACGACCACGACGGCCACGTTGACCGCGCCGGTGACGAACGACGTGCGCACCACGCCGAGCGTGGGCAGCAGCAGCAGCGGGAAGGCCACGCTCGCGGCCAGCGCGCCGAGGTAGTCGAACGCGAGCACGTTGGCGACGGTGTCCTTGAGCACGGCGCCCGCCGGACGGTCGCCGGCACCCAGCAGGCGCGTCACGAGCGGGATCTCGAGCCCGACGAGCGTCCCGATCGTCAGCACGACGGCGCCCATCGCGACGTGGTAGGCGTCGGTGTAGGTGTAGGCGGCGTAGAGGACGGCCGCCGCCGCCCCGCCGGCCGCGCCGACAGCCAGCTCGACGCCGATGAACCACGAGAGCACGTCGCCGCGCACCCAGCGCGAGAGGTACGACCCGAGCCCCATCGCGCTCATGAAGCCGCCGATGGTGAGCGAGAAGTGGAGCGCCGAGTTGCCGAGGAGGTACGACGAGAGCGTCCCGACGATCAGCTCGTAGAGCAGGCCGCACGTCGCCACCACGAAGACGGACACGAGCAGCACGCGCGCCTGCGCGTCGCTCACGCCGGCCGGCGCGGCGGAATCGGCGGGCGTGGCCGGCGGGCCGGGCGCCGCGCCCGGCGCGCCGTCGCCGGCGACGACGGGGGAGGCGACGTCCACGCTCAGGACACCATCACGGCGGCGACGACGATGGCGATGCCGATGAACGCGCCGGCGAGCAGGATGCCGACGGCCACGTTCTGGTCCTCGACCAGCTCGTGCCGCAGGTTGAGGCCGGCCACCTTGTCGAAGACGAAGTAGCCGAGCACGCACAGCACGATGCCGAGCAGGCCGTAGACGACCGTCGAGAGGAGCGTGCCGGCGGCGAGGCCGTCGGACGCGCGCGTGGTCTGCGCGACCGCAGGCGCGGCGACGAGGAGGAGCGGGAGCAGGCGGAGCAAACGCATCGGCGTGGGGAGGTGAAGGGTCAGTGGGCGGCGCGGCGGGAGCCGAAGACCATCGCGGCGACGGCGAAGAGCAGCGAGGCGATCCACAGGTAGCGCGTCGCCCACACGCCGCCGAGGACGCGGACCGTCACCGGCAGGCGGGTGACGCTGGACAGGTTGGTCTCCTCCATCGCGACGGCGACGGTGTGCGGACCGGCGGCGGTCGGGCGGAAGACGCGCCCGGCGCCCTCGTCGCGCTCGCCGCCCTCGGTCCAGAGGTTGTCGGCCGCGAGCACGAGGTTCTCCTCGCCGTCGGGACCGGTGACGTAGACGTCGACGGCCGCCCAGTCGGCGCCGCCGGGGAAGTCCACGTGCAGGCGCACTTCGTGCGGACGCGACGCGTCGGCCACGACGAAGCTCCCGACGGGCGTCGGCTCGGCGTCGATCTCGCTCTGGGCGATCTCTACGCGCTGCTCCAGCAGCGTCTCGCCGGCGCACCCGGCGCCGACGGCGACGACCGCCAGCACGACGGCCGCCCAGAAGCTCACGCGCGCTTTCCAGCGCGCGTCGCCGGCGCGCGCGGTGGCGACGTCGGCGCTCCCGGCGAGGTCGTCGCGGCCGAAGGCGCGCCACACGTCGGCGGCGGCCATCCGGCTCCCGCCCGACAACTCCACCTCGCCCGCGTCGGCGCCGCCGGTCCACTCGGCGCTGTAGTGCGTACCGTCCGTCCCGACGGCCTCCATCACGCCGATGGGCGCGCCGAGGCGCGGGCGCCACGTCAGCTCGCCGCGCAACGCCGTGATGCGCGCCTCGCTCCGCTCGACGACGCGCGCCTTGCCGGCCGGCGTCACGATGACGGCGTCGGAGAACGCGAACGGTCGCACGGGGCGCACCGGCGACTGGAGCGTGAAGCCCTCCTCGGGGTCGTGCGACAGGTAGAGCACGCGCCCGGCGTCGTCCACGAGCTGCCACTCGTCCCACGTCCACGTGTCTTCGTCGTCGTGGCCTTCGTAGCGGGTCCAGCCCAGCACGAGGTGCGTCCGGCCCTTGAAGCGGCCCTCCATGCCGGGCTCGATGGGGACCGCCGGGCGGACCTGCGGGTCGGTCTGGCCGAGGATGTCGAGCTGTTCGCTCGTGAGGTCGAGCACGGAGCCGCAGTAGCGGCAGACGGCGGCCTGCGCACCGCGACCGGGGTGCAGCTCCACGCTGCCGGCGCAGCTCGGGCACTGGAGCGTCGTCGGCCCGCGATTCGTCGCGCCCATCGGCGAGGCGGCCGGTGACGCGTCGGCGTCGAGGGCGCGGGCGAGCGTCTCGCGCGCCCACAGGTTGCCGGGGTTGGCGCGGAGCGCGCGCTCGAGGAAGGCCACGCGCTCGTCGGGCGCGGCGGCGACGCGCGCGCGCCACACGAGCGCCTCCTCGTGGTCGGGGTCGGCGGCGAGGATCTCGTCGAGGAGCCGGCGCGCGGCGTCGGCGTGGCCCGCTCTCGCGGCGCGGAGGGCGCGGTCGAGGTCCATCACTTGCCGACGCCGGGTCCGCCGCCGACGACGCGCGGGCCGCCGACGCTCCCGGCGCGCATCTGGGCCGCGCCGAGGACGGCGGTGCCGACGCCGCGGTACGACATCCACGCGGCGCCGAGGCCGATGGCCAGCAGCACGGCGAGCAGGGTCAGGCGCGAGAGGGCGGTCATCGGCTAGAAGGTCTCGGCGTCGACGGCGACGGCGTCGTGCGGGAGCGTGCGGCCGACGAACAGCTCGGTCTCGGCGGCCGCGTACTCGAGCCCGACCTCGACGGCGGCGCCGTCGGTCCCGGGCGCGGTGCCGTCCACGTAGCCCACGACCTCGCCGGGGAGGATCGGCAGCCCGAGCTGCCCCTCGGCGGCGGTGATCTCGGCCGTCGCCTTCTCGGTCACGAACAGGTCGTAGCCGCTCACGCGGAGCGTCTGGCCCACGCGCACGGCGTCGAACGGCGGCGGCGCCTCGGCGGGCTGCTTGACGAGCAGCGTGAAGCGCCCCTCGTCCTCGACGAGCCAGCCCGCGCGGTCGCCGAAGTCGAGGAACCACTCGGCCCAGCGCCCGCCGTCGTAGGCGTAGAGCAGGCGGCCGGCGACGCGGAACGGCCGCCCGGCGAGGCGCCCGGTGGCGTCGAGCGAGAGCGGGCTCGGGAGGTCAGCGAGGCCGGCCGTGCGCCCCGTGGGGTCGAGGTGGACGCCGTCGTAGAGCGCGACGTGCCCGCAGAACTCGCACGCGACCACCTTCACGTAGCGGTTGCGGATGCGGAACGGCGCGCCGCAGGTCGGGCAGTGGTGGGCGGTCTCGGCCATGCGCGGAGTCTACGGCGCGGCGCCCGACCCGTCACCGCCGACGGCGAGCCACATGTGGACCTTGCCGGCGAAGCCATCGTCGGTGCGGATCGCCAGCGGCTCGGTGCCGAACGCGCGGAAGCCGCACGCCGCGTAGAGCCGCTCGGCGGGCGCGTTGCCCTCGGTGACGGTCAGCGTGACGACCTCGGTGCCGGGGCGCGCCCGCGCGTGCGCGACGACGGCCTCGACGAGCGCCCGCCCGATGCCGCGCCCGCGCGCCTCGGGACGCACCGCCATTCCGAACAGGACAGATTTGTGTGCCGTGCGCGGGCGCGTCTCGCGCCGCAACCCGGCGACGCCGACGAGCCGCTCGCCGGACGGGTCGTCGAAGGCGCCGACGACGAGGACGGCGGGGTCCGGGCCGCCGGCGAGGCGCTGCGCCCACCACGCCGCCGGGAGCGCCGCGCGCTCCTCGACGGTCGCCGTGAAGGCGTCGGGCGTCTCGGCGTAGGCGGCGAGCATCCTCGCGCGGTACGCCGGCGCGTCGGACGGCACGAGGCGGCGGACGGCGATCACGCCGCGCCTCGCGCGCCGAGAGCGCGCACGGCCAGCGCCGCGAGCGCGAACAGGACCACGATCCCGACGACCGTCGCGCCGACGGCCCCGGAGCCGCCGGCGCCGTCGGGGTCGAGGAACGGGTACGGGTACCAGCCGGTGGCGGCGCCGCGCACGAGCGTGACGACGAGGTAGACGAGCGGCGCCGCGAGCGTCCCGAGCATCCACGAGCGTCCCAGCCGCACGCCGGGCGGACGCAGCGCCCACTCGGCGACGACCGCCACCGGCATTACGTAGTGGTGCACCGCGTTGACCCACGGCAGCAGGCCCTCCAGCGGCAGGCCGCGCAGCAGCGCCACGTAGACCATGCCGACGACGGTCATGAAGACGACCGCCGCGCCGCGCACGGCCTCGAACCGCGCCGACGACGCGCGTCCCGCGAACGCATGCACGGCGCCGACGAGCAGCACGCCGCCCGCGAGCGTGTTGGAGAGGATCGTGAAGTAGCCGACGAAGGTCGTGACCGCGAAGCCAGCCGCGAGGTGGCGCGCGAGCTGGACGGCGACGGCCGCGAGCGTCAGCCCGGCGAGGGCGAGGCGCAGGGCGGCCCATCCGGGCGACGGGGTCATGCGAGGTGGGGCGTCGGGTCCGTCAAGCTCGCTCTCTCGCGCCGGCGCATCCACCGGCGACCGTTACCGGTTGGCCGTTTCGGGCTCCGGGCGGAGCGCGCCCGGTAGCGCGGTCGCCCGGCCCGCGTTGGGCAGCCAGAACCGTTGCCGGTCGTCGGCCAGCACCTCGCCGTCGAGCGAGAAGTCGGCCCGCAGGTAGCCCGTCGCGCCGACGGCCGGCTGCCACACGGCCTGCCGGTCGTTGGTCATCACCGCCCCGTCGGACGTCCCGTCGCCGGCCACGAGGCCGTAGAGGCGGGGCGTGCCGGTCCCGTTCTGCTCCAGCAGCGCGGCGGCGCTCGCGCCCCCGTAGAGGTGTCCGCTGCGGTAGAGTGGGACCGTCGTCATGGAGCCGAGCACGTGGGCGGTGGCCGACATCACCGGTAGGTGGTTGCGGTGGTACACGGCCACGTGGTAGGCGCCGGGCGTCGTCAGGAAGAGCACACCCGAGGTGCCGTCGGTGTCGCGCACGCGGCCGTCGGCGAGCAGGAGCGCGGCGCGGCGGTAGTCGTCGGCGCCGGACGGCGAGGTGCGGAGGCCGACGACCACCCAGTCCACGACGTCGACGGCGGCGAGAACAGCCGGCGACACGGTCTCGGCGCCGTCGTGGTCGGCGGCGGTGCCGTCGTAGGCGGACGCGGCGTAGGGCTGCGCGAGCGGGACGAACCCGGCGTCGCGCAGGTCGGTGCGCATCGCGTCGGGCTGGCCGTCGGCGGTGGGCGCGGCGGGGTAGGCGCCCTGGAGGAAGACGCGGACGTCGAGGGTGGACGCCTGCGGCGGGCCCGGCTCGGAGCGGAGGACGCCGTCGAGCGCGAGCCCATCGAAGACGGCATCGACGCCGGCCACGAGGAGGCCGCCGCCCGGACGCGCACGGATGGCGAAGACGCCGGCGGTGGTGTAGGTCGCGTAGCTGAGGCCCTCCACGGCCCGCCACTCGTCGTCGCCGGCGTCGAGCCGGGCGACACCGGCGAACAGAACCGTCCCGTCGATGCCTGCAAAGAGGCCCCCGAGGTAGAGCGTGCCGCCGGTGGCGAGGTGGAGGTCCAGCCCGGCCAGCCCGGGATCCTGGACGAGGTTCTCGTTGAGCCCGCTCCACGTCGCGCCGTCCCACGCCGCGACGACCGACGCCGGCTGGCCGCCGGCCTCCCCGAACTGCCCCGCCGCGACGAGCCGCCCGTCGGGGAGCTCGGCCAGATCGAACACGGCGACGCCGGCTGGTCCCGAGAGTCCGTCGTCGGCGCGGACCCAGTCGGTCCCGTCGAAGGCGAGGAGCCCGAACGGGAGGCCCGTCGGCGTGAGCGGGCCGCCGTCGTAGAAGGAGCCGGCGGCGTACAGCGTCCCGTCGGAGGCCGGGAAGAGCGAGAGGAGGGCACCCGCGCGGTCCATGTCGCCGACGACGCTCCACGCGGTGCCGTCCCACGCGAGGACGAGCGGGACGCCGACGGTCCCGCTCAGCGTGGCGGTCAGCCCGACGTAGAGGGTGCCATCGGGCGCGAACGTGAGGGCGGTCACGAGGGGCTGGAAGGGCGGCACGACGAACGGCGCGAGGCCGCCGCCGAGGTCGGTCCACACCGTCCCGTCCCAGACGGCGAACCCGCGGACGGCGAGCCCCCCCGCCCGCCCGAAGTTGCCGCCGACGTAGAGGCGCCCGTCGGGCCCGAGCGTGAGGGCCTGGACGCTGACCTGGGTTCCGGTGAGCGGCTCGGCGAGCCCGGCGCCGAGGGCCTGCCACGCCGTGCCGTCGAAGGCCGCGATCCCGACAGCCGAGCCGTCCGGCGTCGTCGTGAAGTCGCCGGCCGCGTAGACCGTCCCGCCGGGCGCTTCCAGCGTTTCGTAGATCGTCCCGTCGAAGCGCGTCGGGCCAGTGAACGTCCATCCCGACGAGGTCCAGAGCTGGACCTGGCGGCCGTCGCCGGCGACGACGAGTCCGCTGCCGGTGGCGGCGAGCGCGCGGACCGGGGCGCGCACGGAGCCGGGGGCCGTCCACGCGCCGGTCGTCGTCTGGTAGGCCGCGAGGTTGACGGTCCGGAGCGGGTCCGGCGAGAGGCTCACCTGGCTGATCAGGCCGCCGACGTAGAGTGTCCCGCCGTTCGTGAGCGCGAGCGTCTTGACGTCGCCGACGAGGTCGCCGGCGCCGGACCACGCGCCCGTGCCGGTGTCGTAGATGGCGAGCCGGTCGGAGACGGTGCCGGCGCCGTTGAAGGCCCCGCCGACGTAGAGGCGCCCGTCCGCGCCGAGGGCGAGGGCACGGACGCCGCCGCCGGTCGTGGCGCCGGAGGTCGGGATGCCGGTCACCGGTGTCCACGCGCCCGTCGCGAACGTGTACGATGCGAGGTGCCCCGTGTCGATGCCCGCGATGGTGGAGAAGTCGCCGCCGACCCAGACGCGCCCGTTCGCGGGATCGACCGCGAGGGCCTGCACGGACCTGCTAGCAGGAAGAGCGGCGCCGAGGTCGAGCCAGGCGCCCGTCGACGGGGTGTAGCGCATGAGGCCTCCCGCGTTCGACGCCGTCCCCTGCCCACCGATGAGGACGCTCCCGCCGGGGATGCCCGCGAGCGCTCGGACCGCAGCGGTCACGGACCACGGGCTCGTGCCGAGCGCGCTGAACGCGCCTGTGGCGGGGTCGTACGCCGCTACGTTCGGTACCGCGATGCCCCCGGCCGTGTCGAAGTCGCCGCCGAGGTAGAGGCGACCGCCTGCCACGACGAGGGCGTAGACGACCGGTGGAGCAAGCGATCCGCTCTCGACGCCGCCGCCGAGCGCGCTCCACGTCTCCGTTGCCGGGTCGTAGGCGGCGAGGCCGGTGGCGGCGACGCCGTAGACGGTCGTGAAGCTCCCGCCGACGACGATCCTCCCGTCGGGGAGCCCGGCGGCGGCGTAGATGGTCCCGTCGAACGCCTCGGGGTTGACGTCGCCGACGGGGCTCCAGTCGCCGGTCGAGCCAGCGGCCGACACCCCCGGGAGTGCGACGCCGAGCGCGGCGAGCCGCACCCGCAGATCGCCCGGCTGCTCGAGCAGCCGCGCTCCGGTGCCACCGGCAGGTGGGGCCTGGGCCTCCGCTACGAGCGGCGCGACCAAGAGCAGGACGAGGAGCAGGCGCACGGGCCGGAGCGGGAGGTCTCCGGCATCATACGCTGTCTGCCAGGCGTCCGGCTCACGGGCGCGGGCCGTGCCTCCGGCCTCAGCGCAGCCGGTCGCGGACCGCCTCGACCAGCCGCATCGTCGCCACGGCGCGGTCCAGCGAGAACCACAGGTCGGCTGTCGACGGGGCGCGCCGCCCGGCGCCGACGGCGCGCACGAACGCGACGGCCTCGTGCTCGGGCGCGGCCGGCGGCGTCGCGCGGCCGTCCACGCAGAGCGGGCCGGCGAGCGAGCGGGCGTCCACGGTCGCGCCCGGGCCGGCGGCGGCGAGCGCGACGCGGTCCTCGGGCGCGTCCGCGCGGAGCGCGACGTGCGCCACGGCGCCGGTGCGGAAGCGGACCGCGACGGCCGTCAGCGGACCCTCGGCGGCGGCGTCCATGCGCGCGGCGTCGTGCGTGCCGGCGAGCGCGGCGCAGAGGTCCAGCGCGCCGGCCAGCACGTGCGCCGGCGGCAACGCGCCGAGCGGACCTTCCGGCGACATCTCGACGGCGAGCGTCGTCAGGCGGCTCGTCCACCCGCCCGGCACGCCCGCGAGCAGCGCGCCGACGGGTAGCGGGCGCGCGGCGCCGACTTCGACGCCGGCCTCGTCGGCCCGCGCGGCGAGGGCGGCGGCCTCGGTGGGCGAGACGCCCGGCGGCCACGCGAGGAAGGCGTGCGCGCCGGCGTCGACGGCCTCGCGCGTGCGGGCGGCCCGCTCGCCGGCGGGTCCGCCGATCACGACGATGGCGCCCGGCGCGGGCGGCGCGTCGTCGGTGACGATGAGTCCGGCGGCGCGGAGGGCGTCGGCCACGTCGGGCGCGGCGCCGAGGAGGAGGACGGGGCGTTCGGCAGTCAACGGGGCGGGGGGACCGACGCGCCGGTGAACCGCCGCCGGCGAGCGGCGATCCCGCTCCACCGAAAAGCTGCGGGGCCGCCCGACGCATCGGACGGCCCCGCACGAGGCAGTGATCGGAGCCGAAACGCCAGAGGAGAGATCCCCGCTGGCCGCTCCCCGCTCGCCCCTCAGCCGCCGAGGCCGAAGCGGACGAAGCGCGTGAGCGTGGCGCCCTTCGCGTCGAGCATCTTCTGGACCGTCACCGACGAGTCCTTGACGAACGGCTGCTCCACGAGGACGTTGTCCTTGAAGTAGCGGTTCAGCTTGCCCTGCGCGATCTGGTCGAGCATCTGCTCGGGCTTGCCCTCGGCGCGGGCCTGCTCGCGGCCGATCTCGAGCTCCTTGTCCTGGACGTCCTGCGGCACGTCGGCGCGGGTGGCGGCGACGGGGTTCATCGCGGCGGCCTGCATGGCCACGTCGCGGCCGGCCTCGGCCACGTCGGCGCCCGCCATCTCGACGAGCACGCCGAGCTTGGCGCCGGGGTGGATGTAGGAGACGACCTGCGCGCCGTCGGCGGCCTCGACGATCGCGAAGCGGCGGACGTCGATCTTCTCGCCGATCTTGCCGGTCATGCCCGTGAGGGCGTCGCCGACGGTCTGGCCGTCGAGGTCGAGCGCGCGCAGCGCGGCGTCGTCGGCCGGGCGCTCGGCCAGCACGAGGTCGGCGATCTTCTGGGCGAAGGTCACGAACTCTTCGTTGCGGGCCACGAAGTCGGTCTCGGAGTTGACCTCGACGAGCACGCCGGCGGCGCCGTCGGCCGTCGCGGCCGTCGCGATGACGCCCTCGGTCGCGTCGCGGTCGGCGCGGTTGGCGGCCACCTTCTGGCCCTTCTTGCGGAGCAGGTCGATGGCGGCGTCGAAGTCGCCGTTGGCCTCGGTGAGGGCCTTCTTGCAGTCCATCATGCCGACGCCGGTGGCCTCGCGGAGGCGCTTGACGTCCTGGGCGGAGATCGCCATGTCTGGTTCGGGAAGTGGTGAGTGCGCCGGGGCGGCGCAGGAAACGGAACGCTGGAAAACGGAAGCGGGGAGACGAGCCGGGCCGCCTCCCCGCCGGTGACGGGACGAGCCGGAGCGGCTACGCGTCGCCGCGCTCGGCGTCGGCGAGGGTGACGACCTCGGCCTCGGCGCGGGCCTCCTCGGCCTCCTCGTCGGAGACGCGGCCGGCGACCTCGTCGGCGAGGCGGCTCTCGTGCTCGGCGGCGCGCACGTCGGCCTCGATCTGGCCGGCCTTCGAGCCCTCGGCACAGGCGTCGGCGACGACGCGCGTGAAGAGCGCGATGGACTTCATCGCGTCGTCGTTGGCCGGGATCGGGAAGTCGACGAGGTCGGGGTCCACGTTCGAGTCCACGAGCGCGATGACCGGGATGCCGAGCTTGCGGGCCTCGTCGACGGCGATGTGCTCGCGGCGGATGTCGACCACGAAGAGGGCACCGGGGAGGCGGCCCATGTCCTGGATGCCGCCGAGGACGCGGTCGAGCTTCTCGAACTCGCGCGTCCGCATCAGGCGCTCCTTCTTCTTGAGCTGCGCCGTGGTGCCGTCGGCGTCCTCGCGGCGGAGCGTCTCCATGCGGCGGAGGCTGCCGCGGATGGTCTGGAAGTTGGTGAGCATGCCGCCGAGCCAGCGGTCGGTCACGTAGGGCATCCCGACGCGGGCCGCCTCCTGGGCGACGACCGACTGGGCCTGCTTCTTGGTCCCGACGAAGAGGACCTTCTTGCCGCGGCTGGCGAAGCGGGCGGCGGCGTCGGCGGCCTGGTCGAGCAGCGCCTGCGTCTGCTTCAGGTCCAGGATGTGGATGCCGTTGCGCTGCATGAAGATGTACGACGCCATCTTCGGGTTCCAGCGCGAGGTGAGGTGCCCGAAGTGGGCGCCGGAGCGGAGCAGCTCCTCGATCGAGACGCGGGGCATTGCGGGGGCGCGGCGGGCGCGCCGGTGGTTGGGTTGAGCCTCCCCCGTCGCGGGAGCGTCGTCGGCCTCCCCGGCGAACCGGGGCACCCGGCCGGCGACCGGGACGGGGTGCGGGATGGAGGGATGGACGGTGGACGATGGGCGCCGGACGATGGGTCGGATTCCACATCGTCCACCGTCCATCCGCCGTCGTCCATCCAGGACTAGCGCTTCGAGAACTGGAACTTCTTGCGGGCCTTGGGCTGGCCGTACTTCTTGCGCTCCACCATGCGGGGGTCGCGCGTGAGGTAGCCGGCGTCGCGGAGCGGCTTGCGCAGCTCCTCGTTCGAGGCCACGAGCGCGCGGGCGATGCCGAGCTGGATGGCCCCGGCCTGGCCGGTGAGGCCGCCGCCCTTGGCGTTGACGACGACGTCGTACTGGCCGCGGAGCTCCGTCAGGTCCAGCGGCGCCGTGGCGGCGCGCTGGCGGATCTCGGTGGGCAGGTACTCGGCGAGCGGGCGCTTGTTGACGACCACGTTGCCCGAGCCGGGGCGGAGGTAGACGCGCGCGACCGCCGTCTTGCGGCGGCCGACGGCCTGGAACTGGTTCGCGGGAGTTGCCATGCGGAGAGGGGGCCGGAGCCCGGAGTGGGGCCTCAGCCCTCGATCGTGAGCGGCTGGGGCTGCTGCGCCGCGTGCGGGTGCTCGGCGCCGGCGTAGACCTTCATCTTCTTGATCATCGCGCGGCCGAGCTTGGTGCGCGGGAGCATGCCCTTCACGGCGTGCTCGATCATGAACTCGGGGTTGCGCTGGCGCACCTCCTTGGGCGTGCGCAGCGTCACGCCGCCGGGGTAGCCCGAGTGCTTGAAGTAGACCTTGTCGGTCTCCTTCTTGCCGGTGAAGCGCGCCTTGTCGGCGTTGATCACGACGACGAAGTCGCCGCAGTCCACGTGCGGCGTGTACTCGGGCTTGTGCTTGCCGCGGAGGATGGCGGCGACGCGCGCGGCGAGCCGGCCGACGACCACGTTCTCGGCGTCGACCACGTGCCACGACTGCTCGATGCCGCCGGGCACGCCGGCCGGCTTCGCGGAGAAGGTCTTGAACGAGGTGGTGTTCATTGTCGGAGGGGCGAGGCGGCGCCTCGGCAGATGAGCGGCCGGCGCGTCTCAGCGAGCCCGGCACACGACAACGGGCCGCACCGGCGGCCCGCCCTGCCCGGCGCACCGGGCGGCCCGACGACACACACACGTGCACCGAGGGGAGCCGACGAAGCTAGACCACCGCCCCCCGCCGGGTCAACGCGGAGACCCCCGCCGAACGCCCCGCCGTGGCGGGTTCAAGCATTCTTCCCGCCACGCGTTGCGTTCCTGTGCTTCGCGCTATCTTCGTTTTCCCGCACCCATTTGCCTCCGTGCTCGACGACCTCGCCCGCCGACTGCCGTTCCCGGTGGACGATTACGTGGCGGCCGGGCGCGCCTACACGGCGTGGCGCGAAGCGGGCGCGGTGCGGGACGGAGCGGACTACGAGGCCGTCTCGCTGTGGACCTACGTCTACATCCAGCGCCACCTCGCCGGACGCTTCGCCCGCGAGCGCACGTCCGGCCCGGCCGACCTCGACGACGCCATCACCCGCGCGTTCGGCAGCGTAATGGAGCGCCTCGCGAGCATCGACGACCCGCCGCGCTTCGCGCACTACGTCAGCGTCGTCTGCAAGAACACGGTCATCGGCCACCGCGGGCGGCGCCGCGAGACCGTCGAGGCCGACGACCGCGTGCTGCCGCCCGACGAGGAGGTGACGCCGTCACCGTACGCCGCCGAGGCCGTCCGCGCCGACATCGAGGCGGCGCTGAGCGACCTGCCGGCGTCCGTCCGCGAGGTCGCTCGCCTGCGCTACCTCGACGGGCTGGACTACGAGACCATCGCAGAGCGCACCGGGCGCCCCATCGCGAGCGTCCGCACCTACGCGGCGCGTGCGTGCGCCCGCCTCCGCGCCGATCCGCACCTCCGCGCTCACCACTTCGACGACGTCCTGCCGCCGATGCCCACCGGCCCGCCCCCCGATGAGTGATTTTCTGGATTGAGTTTCTGCGAACGTGTTACACCATTCCGTCCTCCCGCACTAGACAGGCGCCCCCACTCTCGACTCCCGTGACCCTCGACGACCGCCTCGACGCCTACCCGCTGCTGCCGCCCGACGAGCGCGCAGCCGTCGAGCGCGACGTAGAGGCCGCGCCTCACCTCGCCTCGCGCCTCGCCGAGGCCCGCGTGCTCGCCGCGACCCTCGACGCCGCCGCCCCCGGCGCGCCCGTCACGGCCGACGACGTGGCCCGCCGCGAGACCGACCGCCTCCTCGGCCACGCGACCCCCGACGCCGACCGGATCGCCGCCGCCGTCGCCGCCGACGACGCCCTCGCGGCCGAGGCCGAGCGGGCACGCGCCCGCCTCGCCGGGTGGGCGGCCGCCGCCGAGCCGCCGGCCGCCCACTTTGCACGCCTGATGGCCGCGCACGGAGCCTCGTTGCCGGCAGCGACCGAAGCAGACGGACGAACGACCGCGCGCGCCGATCGTCCGGCCGCCGATCGCGCCACGGACCGGACCGCTGCTGCGCCGCCGCGCGCCCGCCGCGCGCCCGCCTTCCGCCGCCTCGTCCTGGCGATGGGCGTCGTGGCCGTCGCCTACGGCGCGGCATTCACCGGCTCGTCGCTGATGGTGCCCGAGCGCGACCGCGTCGCGGCTCTCGCCGAGGTCGGTTACGTCGCGCCGGTGGTGCGGGGCGGCGACGCGCCCGGCGACCAGGCCGCCCGCCTCACGGCGGCCCTCGACGCCGTCGCCGGCGCACGACGCACGACCCTCGGTCTCTTCCCACGCTACGACGTCGCCGCGCTCGACGCCGCCGCGGCCGACCTCGACGTGCTCATCGCGAGCGCCGACCCGGCCTCGGTCGTCTCGCAGGAGGCCCGCCTCGCGCTCGGACGAGTCCGCCTCCAGCAGGGGCGCGACGCCGACGCCGCGCGTGTTCTCGGGACGCTCGTCGCCGGCGAGAGCTACCGCGCACCCGAGGCGCGCCGCCTGCTCGACTGGATCCGCACCCGCTGATCCCCGCGTCGTGCGGCTCAGCACTGGCCGAGCAGCACGAACAGGATGATGAAGATGAGGACCGTCGAGAAGCAGCCGCCGCCGAGCTTCTTGGCGCCGTAGCCGGCGATCAGGGTGCGGAACAGGTTGTTCATCGGGCTACGGGAGAGAGGGCGTCGGCGTACGCTCGTGCCGGCCGGAGGCTCCCGCCCCGATGGGCGGCCACCGGGGCGAACACCCCGCAGCCGGTGTCGGGCGATCGCTACAGCGCGCGCTCGAACGTGAGAAAGCCATCGTCCACGGTCCACCCGAGGCGACGGTAGAGCGCCTGTGCCGGCGCGTTGTCGTGCGCCGTCTGGAGCACGAGGCGGACCGCCCCGGTCGTGCGCCCATGCGCCTCGGCGGCCCGGAGCAACGCCTCGGCCACGCCGCGGCGCCGTGCCCCGGGTGGGACGAACAGGTCGTTGAGGATCCACAGCCGCGCGGTCCCGACCGACGTGAACGACGGGAACAGGTGCGTGAAGCCGACGAGCGCGCCGCCGTCGTCGGCGACGAGGAACACGGTGTCCGCTGCCGCGAGGCGCTCACCGACGAAGGCGCGCGCACGGGCGAGGTCGGCCGGCTGCTCGTAGAACCGGCGGTAGCCGTCGAACAGCGCGGCGAGGGCGTCGAGGTCGGAGGCGGTGGCGGGGCGGACGGTCATCGGGGGCGCGAGGCGGGGAGGCCGAGACTACCCGCGCCGCGCGGAACGGCGCACACGCCGGCGCGTGCAGCGCGTCCCTACGATCTCTCCCGATGACCGACACGCCGACGACGTCCCCGCCCCCGGTCGCCACGCGCGGCGCGCTCCGCGAGGCCGGCTACCGCCCCCGCTCGGTCAAGGACGAGGTGCGCGCCAACCTGATCGCCGCGCTGCGCGCCGGCGAGACGGTTTTCCCCGGCCTGCTGGGCTACGAGCGGAGCGTGATCCCGCAGGTGCAGCACGCGCTGCTCGCGCGGCACGACTTCATCCTGCTCGGCCTGCGCGGGCAGGCCAAGACGCGCCTCGTGCGCAGCCTGCCGGCGCTGCTCGACGAGTGGATGCCCGCCGTCGCCGGTGCCGAGATCCACGACGACCCGTTCGCGCCCATCTCGAAGGCCGCGCGCGACCTCGTGGCCGAGGCCGGCGACGAGACGCCGGTGACGTGGATCCACCGCAGCCGCCGCTACGGCGAAAAGCTCGCCACGCCCGACACCTCCATCGCCGACCTCATCGGCGACGTGGACCCCATCAAGGCCGCCACGCGCAAGCTGACCTATGCCGACGAGGAGACGATCCACTTCGGGCTCATCCCGCGCCTGCACCGCGGCATCTTCGCCATCAACGAGCTGCCGGACCTCCAGCCGCGCATCCAGGTCGGGCTGCTCGGCGTGATGGAGGAGCAGGACGTCCAGATCCGCGGCTTCGCGGTCCGCCTGCCGGTGGACGTGCTGATGGTCTTCACGGCCAACCCCGAGGACTACACCAACCGCGGCGCGATCATCACGCCGCTCAAGGACCGCATCGCGAGCCAGATCCTGACCCACTACCCGCGCGACCTCGAGACCGGCGTCGAGATCACGCGCCAGGAGGCGTGGACCGAGCGCGCGGACGCCGACGGCGGCGTGAGCGTTCACATCCCGCACGTCTTCCGCGAGATCGTCGAACAGGTGGCCTTCGAGGCGCGCGCGAGCGAGTACGTGGACCAGAAGTCCGGCGTCTCGGCGCGCCTGACGCGCGCGGCGCTCGAGGCGCTCGTCTCGGCCGCCGAGCGGCGCGCCATCCTCCACGGCGAGACGGCGGCGACGCTCCGCGCGAGCGACCTCGCGGCCGTCGAGCCGGCCGTCACCGGCAAGGTCGAGCTCGTCTACGAGGGCGAGCAGGAGGGCGCCGTCGCCGTCGCCCGCGCGCTCGTCGGGCGCGCCGTCGCGGCCACGATGCGTCGCTACCTGCCCGACCTCGCCGACAAGAGCCGCCCGGCCGAGGGCGAGCGCCCCACGGGCCGCGCGGCGTGGAACGAGGTGCTGACGTGGTTCGCGCGCGGGCGCACCGTCGAGCTGGACTCGGACATGCGCGCCGACGCCTACCGCTCGGCGCTCGACGGCGTCGCCGGCCTCGGCGCGCTCGTGGACCGCCACGCGCCCGGCGGGACGCCCGACGAGCGCGCGGCGATGATGGAGCTCGCGCTCGAGACGCTCCACCAGCACTCGCTGCTCGGCAAGGAGGTCGCCGCCGACGGCGGCTCGGCCTACACCGACCTCGTCGGGAGCGTCCTCTCGGGGCTGGGCTCCTTCGGCCCGGACGACGAGGACGACGACTTCGACGACCGGAGCGAGAGGCGCCGTCGGTAGGTTCGGCGCGTGCCGCACCGCGCCCGCGTCCTCGCTGCCGTCCTCTGGGATGCCCTCGTCGCCGTCGCCGCGACGGCGGCGGTCGCGGTGGTGCCCGTCACCATCCTGCCGGGGTTCGGCTTCCGGCTCAGCGCCGGATCGGGCGTCGAGTGGGTGCTGACGGCGGTCTTCGCCGTGGACGCCGTCGTGCAGGCGCGCCGCCTGCGGCTGGTGCCGTTCAGCCGCCGCCGCGCCGCGCGCGCGGGCGTCGTGCTGAGCGCGCTCGCGGCCGTCCCGACCGTCGCGCTGGGGCTGCCGCACGGCTGGGTGGCGCTGCGCCTGCTGGCGCTCCACCGCGTCGCCGGCCTGATGCGCGCCTACACGCGCCGCCACGCGTCCCGCACGAGCGTGCTGCGCCTCGTGTTCTTCGCCTACTGGGTGGCCGTCGTCGTCCACGTCATCGCGTGCGGCTTCGTGCAGATCGGCGGCACGCCCGGCTTCGCGACCGACACCGACCGCTACGTCAACGCCCTCTACTGGGCCATGGCGACGCTCACCACGGTCGGCTACGGCGACGTGGACACCAGCGGCACCGTCCTCCGCCTCTACGCCATCGGCGTGATGATCCTCGGCGTGGGCGCCTACGCGTTCCTCATCGGCAACATCGCGTCGCTGCTCTCGTCCATGGACCCTCTGCGCGCCGCGCACGACGAGCGGCGCACCCGCATCGGCGCCTTCATGCGCTACCGCCGCCTGCCGCCGAGCCTCCAGGCGCGCGTCTACCGCTACCTCGACCACGCGTGGGACGAGGGCTTCGCCGTGGACGAGGACGCGGCGCTCGCCGGCCTGCCGGTGGGCCTGCGCGAGACGGTCGTGCTCCACCTCCGGCGCGAGCTGCTCCGCGCGATCCCGCTCTTCGCCGACGCGTCGGACGTCTTCCTGCGCGAGGTCGCGCTCCAGATGCGCTCGATGGTCTACCTGCCCGACGACGTGGTCGTGCACGCCGGCGAGCACGGCAGCGAGCTGTTCGTCGTCGCGCGCGGGCGCGTCGAGGTCGTCGGGCCGACCGGCCACCGCTACCGGACGCTCACCGACGGCGACTTCTTCGGCGAGATCGCGCTCTTCCGCAACACGGTCCGCACCGCGACCGTGCGCGCGCTCGCACCGAGTGACCTCTACGTGCTGGATCGCGCGCTCTTCGAGCGCGTCGTGGCGACCTACCCCGAGGTGGCGGCGGCGCTGGCCGAGGCCGCGGCCCTCCGCGAGGCCGCCGACGCGCCGGACGCGGCGTCGCGGTAGACGAGCGCGCTACACGATGCGGTCGGGCGACGGCGGCGGCGGGAGCGTC
>Ga0209053_1000228_pt1 | contig 53539 bp, 43 predicted proteins | sample EBPBio152010_DNA_FD_185864 | JGI IMG/M metagenome (GOLD analysis project Ga0209053, IMG submission 185864) | Wastewater treatment Type I Accumulibacter community from EBPR Bioreactor in Madison, WI, USA - Reactor 1_7/15/2010_ DNA (SPAdes)... | ecosystem: Engineered > Bioreactor > EBPR >... | reverse complement strand
AGCGCGCGCTCGTGAGGGCGCCGTGAAGTGTGCGCGGCGATGACCCGGATTCGGCCCGGACTGCGTGAAGGAAGTGATGCCCCCGATGCCGGATCTCCCCGGTGCAGGGGAGGGCAGCAGCGGGCGCGCATCTCACCTTCCCCTCTGTCCCCCACGTCCATGCGTATCCCCTTCTTGCTCTGCCTTGCCCTCGCCCTCGGCGTCGCCGGCTGCGACACCACGGGCGGCGGCTCGGCTACGACCGGAACCGTCACCAACACCTTCTCGCGCGCGGTGCAGGGCGCGACCGTCGTGATGTCCGACGGCGCGACCGCCGCGTGCACCACGACCACCGACGCCGACGGCGCGTTCGAGTGCGACGTCCCCGGCGGCGCCTACACGGTCGCCGTCACGGCGTCCGGCTACGCGCCGGCGACGACCAGCGCCACCGTCGGCGAGGGCGGCGGGATCGTCACGATTCCCGCGCTCGTCGGCCTCGGCAGCATCAACGCGACGCTCGTCAACGGCCTCACCGGCGACGACATCCCGAACGCACCCGTCGAGTGCCGCCGGCGGATCGACAACGCGACCTTCGGCGGCGTCGAGTTCACGGGCACGTCGGACGCCGACGGCCTGCTCGCGCTCACCAACGTGTTCACCGGCGACGCGCGCTGCGCGGTCACGGCCGACGGCACGACGATCCCGATGAACATCACCATCGGGACGACCACCACGGGCACGGTCGTCGCCACGCCGCCGCCGGCGGCAGGCAGCTTCCGCGTGGTCCTCACGTGGGGCGCGTCGCCCAACGACCTCGACAGCCACCTCACCGGCCCGATCGCTGGCGGCAGCGACCGCTTCCACGTCTACTACGGCAACGACGCTTACGAGGGGCACAACCTCGACGTGGACGACGTCTCCAGCTTCGGCCCCGAGACCATCACCATCGTGCCGGCAGGCGTGAACGGGATGTACCGCTACTCGGTGCACAACTACTCGGTGCAGGGCACGGGCGGCGTCAGCGACCCCGAGACGGGCATCGCCGCGTCGGGCGCCGAGGTCCGCCTCTACGACGCCAACGGTCTGATCCGCACCTACACGCCGCCCGCTGCGACGGCGGGCAACGGCGGGCTCGACGCCGACACGTGGCGCGTCTTCGAGCTCACCGTCAGCGGCTCCAACGTCGCCATCAGCGGCGCCGAGCCGGCCGGGCTGGGGTACCACCAGGCCGACGGCTCCGGCGACATCACGGTGTTCCTCACCGGCGGCCCCGCGCCGACGACCGAGAAGCGCATCGCGCTGTAGCTCCCTCGCCTACGGGACCGGCTGTGGTGGACGGTCCCGGGCCTCGGCGGGCCGCGCTCCGAGTGGGGCGCGGCCCGTCGTCGGTTCGGCGCCCCGGTCAGGCGACGTGCCGGGCGGGGTCGGCGGCGGTGGCGCCCGAGAGATTTCCTTCAGTACATGGATCTTGCATCGTTAGTTATCCACATCCTTGGCTTAAAGCGCGAGGGGAGACGAGATTGACGCGTCCTCCTGACCTCACCGCTATGTTCAAGATCTCTCACCTGCTCCCGCTCATCCTGATGCTTGGGCTGATGACCGGATGCGATGCTGTTTCAGACCATAACCCCGAAGGCGAACCCGTCGTGGAGTCGGAGCCGGTGCTCCTCACCACCCCCGTTCCCGTTGATCCTTCTCGGGTCGACACCTCGGTCTTCCCCAACTCGGTCTTCCCCGGACTGGAAGGAGACGCGCTCATGCCAAGCTGCAGTACTCACTGCGCTGTGTGGTCAACCAATCAAGGTGTCTACTACGGTTATGTAACAAACTGTGGTGCGGGTAACATCTATACGGCGTTCTCGGGTGGCTACGATCACTACGTTCAGCTTTGCACCTGACCTCGATGCGGCTCCTTCCCTGCACAATGCTCGTGCTCGCGACCCTTGCTGCTTGTCAGGGCGATCAGTCCCGGGCCGAGTTTGTGCCTGGCGATAGTTCGGAGGTCGAGCGGCAAGCAATAGCCCGCCTCCAGCAGCGCGCTGTAACAGGCGATCCGGATGCAGAAGTAGAAGCCATTGTGCTTGAATATCTTCTGCCCGGCCAGTCGGAGGAGGCAGTCGTCAGGCTAGAGGCCCTCGCTGAACAAGGGAATGGCCGCGCTGCCGGGACACTTGCGAACCTGTATCTGCATGGCCGTGCGGTTGCTCAAAACGATTCACTCGCGACTCTCTGGCTTGATCGTGCAGTAGAACTGGGGGATTCCGCATCCATCGCTTATCGAGGTCAGCGCTAGTTCCAGCCGGGGACGCGCGGCTGGCCTGAGGCGAAGCTTGCTCCCAATCGTGAGCGTGCCGGGCTCCCTCGTGGGGCGCGGCCCGTCGTCGGTTCGGCGCCCCGGTCAGGCGACGTGCCGGGCGGCGTCGGCGGCGGTGGCGCCCGAGAGCAGGTGCAGGCTCGCCGGCTCGGCGCGGCGGCGCAGGCCGTCGAGCGAGAGCCAGACGAGGTCGCCCATCGTGTGCGCCTCGCTGAACGCGGGGTCGTCGTAGTGGGCCGCGAGCGCGGCGCCAAGGCGGGCGACGCTCGCCGCCGGCGCGATCCAGTCCTCGCGCATCACGTCCATCAGCTCGTCGTAGCGGGCGCGCACCACGCGCAGGCGGCCGGCCATCAGCGCGCGCTCCTCGCGCTGGTACTGGTCCACGGTCGGCTCGGTGAGCAGCTCCAGCCCGAAGCGGATGACGGGGTTGTTCTGGGCGAAGAACTGCGGGAGGTAGACCTTTCGCGCCGGGTGGTGGCTCTGCTGGTCGAAGTCGATCGCGCGGATGCGGTAGTGCAGCTTCTCGAAGTCCGGCGTGATGTCCACGACCCAGTTGCCGGCGTGCATGTCGCCGAGCAGCCGCACGAAGCACCGTTCGTTGAACTTGACGAACTCCTTGGCGAGGCGGACCTGGTCGAAGCGGTTGTCGGGCAGCGCGTCGCGGATGAACGCGTCGCCCGGCAGGCCGACGACGTGCTCCTCGATCAGCGTCTGGTCGCGCAGGTGCGGGCCGTCGACGCGGGCGAGGAAGTGGACGTCGTTGGGCGAGAGGACGTGCTCCAGCTCGAGGCCGTAGACGCGGCTCGCGTCGGCGCGCTTGACGTAGAAGTAGTCAAAGTTCTCGTTCAGCCGGTTGACGATGCGGATGCGGAACGGGAGCGTGTTGCCGTAGAGGCACACGTCCACGCGGTCCACGTACAGGTGCTCGACCGTCGAGAGGTCGCCGCCGGCGCGGAGCTGCGCGTAGGTCCGCAGCAGCGCCTCGTGCACCTCGCGTTGCTCGGACGTGCCGTAGTAGACGCTCGCCCAGAGCGTGTCGCGCCCGGCCTCGTCGTAGAGGGGCGTCTGGCCGGCGAAGCGGCTCAGGTCGGCGTAGCTCACACCGCCGCGCACGCGCCGCCCGTAGCGGTCGAGGTAGTCCGCCAGCGCCTCGTCGATGGGGTAGGCGGGCTTCTTGCGCGAGATCAGGTTGCGGCGGGGCACGAGGCGTGTAGGCGGCGAGGCGTGTAGGCGGGCGGTAGCACCGGGAGCGCCGGCAAGCTAGCGGGCGGGCACGCCGTTCCGGGCGTCGTCGGCGCTAGACTAGCTTGACGCCCTGGCCGAAGCACCCGCCTACGCGCTTCCACGCCTACACGCCTACGCCCGTGACGACCGCCGATCCCGCTGAGCTGGCCGCCATCTTCGAGGCCACCGTCGACGCCGTCATCACGATCGACGTGCGGGGCGTCATCGAGCGCTTCAACCCGGCCGCCGAGCGCGTCTTCGGCTACGGGCGCGACGAGGTCGTCGGCAAGAACATCGCGGTGCTGATGCCCGAGCCGTACCACAGCGAGCACGACCGCTACCTCGCGTCGTACCACACCACCGGCCGCCGGCGCATCATCGGCATCGGGCGCGAGGTGGAGGGGCGCCGCAAGGACGGCTCTGTCTTCCCGATGGACCTCGCCGTGAGCGAGGTCGCGCTCGCCGACGGCCGGCGCGTCTACGTCGGGCTCGTGCGCGACATCTCGGAGCGCCGCGCGCTCGAGCACGAGGTGCTGCGTGTGGCCGAGGACGAACGCCGCCGCATCGGGCAGGACCTCCACGACGGGCTCGGGCAGATGCTCACCGGCACCGGACTCATTGCGCGCGGCCTCGCGCGCCGCCTCGCGACCGACGACAGCCCCCGCGCGTCCGACGCCGACGAGCTCGTGCAGTTGCTCGCCGAGGCCGACGCCTACGCGCGCGGTCTCGCGCGCGGCCTCGTGCCCGTCGAACTGGAGGCGCGCGGGCTGGCCGACGCGCTCGACCGCCTCGCCGACCAGGCGCGCCGACTCTTCGGCGTCGACTGCACGGCCGAGGCCGAGCCCGACGCGCCCGACCCCGACGCGACCGCCGCCACGCACGTCTTCCGCATCGCGCAGGAGGCCGTCTCCAACGCGGTCCGCCACGGACGCGCGTCGCGCATCACGATCCGCCTCGACGGCCACGACGGCGCGCTCCGCCTGCGCGTCGCCGACGATGGCATCGGTTTCCCGGCATCGCACTCGGTGGCGCTCACCGTGCCGGCTCCCGTCCGCCCCGGCGCCGACCGCCCGCCCGACGACCGCGGCATGGGCGTCCGCATCATGCACTACCGCGCGCGCGTCGTCGGCGGCGCGCTCGCCATCGGTCCCGACCCCGCCGGCGGGACCATCGTCACCTGCCTCCTGCCCGTCCGACACGGCTCCGCCCCATGATCACGCGCCTGCTCCTCGTCGACGACCACCCGCTCTTGCGCAAGGGCCTCGCGCTGACGCTCGACGCCGAGCCCGACTTCGAGGTCGTCGGCCAGGCCGCCGACGCCGAGGAGGCACTCGACGCCGCGCCGCGCCTCCACCCGGACGTCGTGCTCGTGGACCTGTCGCTGCCCGGCATGGGCGGGCTGGAGCTCATCAAGCACCTCGCGGCCGTGCTGCCCGAGGCCAAGACGCTGGTCGTGAGCCGCCACGACGAGAGCCTCTACGCCGACCGCGCGATCCGCGCCGGCGCGCGCGGCTACGTCTCGAAGCTGGAGGCCGGCGAGAAGATCGTCGAGGCCGTGCGCGCGGTCCTCCGCGGCGGCCTCTACCTGTCAGACGAGGTCAAGGACCGGATGCTGCTCGGCGCCGCCGCCGGGCGCGACCCGATGGCGAGCCCGCTCGACCAGCTGTCGGACCGCGAGCTCGAGGTCTTCGAGATGACCGGCAAGGGCGTCGAGACGCGCGACATCGCCGAGCGGCTGCACCTCTCGGTCAAGACCGTCGAGAGCTACCGCGCGCGCATCAAGGCCAAGCTCGGCCTGTCGTCGGCGACGGAGCTGCTCCAGCACGCCGTCCGCTGGGTCGAGGACGGCAAGACGGAGTAGGGGGAGAGGGTATGGGGAATGAGGGATGGGGAGTGGAGAGAGGGCCTTTCTCCCATTCCCCATTCCTGAGCGGCGCAGCCGCGCATCCCCCATGCCCCGGCGGGCAGCGCGCCGCCGTAGGGCGCGCCCCTACGCGCGGCGGCGTCTCTGCCGCGCGGACGCCCGGCGAGCGGCGACGTAGGCTGCGGGCGTTCGCCTGCAGATCGCGATGTCTCCGCCCGTCCCGCCTTCCGATCCGGTGGTCCGCTCGGCCGGGCCGTCGGTCTCCGTCCTCTTCCTCTCACCCGTCGGACCGCTCGGGGCGGCCGTCTGCGCCGCCCTCGCCGCGTACCCGCGTCTCGCGCTCGGCGGGACCGACGCGCGCGCCGTGCGCGCCGCCGCCGACGAGGTCCAGCGCGTGCGCGCGCTCCAGGGCGAGCCCGCCGCGCCGCTCGTGCTGCCCGTCGGCGTGCCGGCGGCGCACGTGGCCGCCGCGACGGCCGTCCACGGCGCCCTCGACGTGCTGATCGTGCAGCTCGACGCGCCGCCGACGGCCCTGCTGGCCGAGGCGCTCGACGCGCTGCCCGAGGTGACGCACGCCGTGCTCGTCGCGCCGGGGACGCCGCCCGGCCTCGGCGAGGCCGTCGGCGCGTTCGTGGCGGCCCGTCCGGGGCGGCGCCTCGACAGCGTCGTCGCGACGCTCTCACCGCGCCTCGGCTGGAACGCGCCGGCGTCGCCGGACGCCTTCGCCGCCGCCGCCCGCGCGGTCGTCCGCCTCATCGAAGGGGCCGCGGCGCCGGGGCAGACGCTCCGCGTGCCGGCCCGCTCCCTCGCGCGTCATGCCTGACAGTACAGGTGGTGACAACCTGCTCCGTTCGTGGGTAGGCTTGCGCTGTGAGGGATTCCCCCACGCCATGCGCGGGGCCGCCCTCGCCCGGTGCCGCGTCCCCCGCCGACGGTGCAATCGCGCGCCGCGCCGACTTTAGCCCTCGTCCGTTCCACCCCTCCCGATGGCTCTCCCCGACACCCCCGCGCCGGTCGTCGCGCCCGCCGACGAAGGCCGCTCGCGCTTCGAGGTCTTCTCGTACGACGACCAGATCGTCCGCTTCTTCCTGCTGGCCACCGTCATCTGGGGCGCCGTCGGGATGCTCGTCGGCGTGCTGCTGGCGATCCAGCTGCCGTGGCCCGAGGCCAACCTCGGCCCGTACCTCACGTTCGGTCGGCTGCGCCCGCTGCACACCAACGCCGTGATCTTCGCCTTCGCGGGCAACTCGATCTTCGCGGCGATGTACTACTCCACGCAGCGGCTCTGCAAGGCGCGGATGTTCTCGGACGTGATGAGCCGCGTCCACTTCTGGGGCTGGCAGGCCATCATCGTCTCGGCGGCCATCACGCTCCCGCTGGGCATCACGACGAGCAAGGAGTACGCCGAGCTGGAGTGGCCCATCGACATCGCCATCGCGGTCGTGTGGGTGGTCTTCGCGGTCAACTTCTTCGGGACGCTCTGGCGCCGCCGCGAGCCGCACATGTACGTCGCGCTCTGGTTCTACATCGCGACCATCATCACGGTGGCCGTGCTGCACATCGGCAACAGCCTCGCGCTGCCGGTGGCCCTCGGCAAGAGCTACCCGATCTACCGCGGCGTGCAGGACGCACTCGTGCAGTGGTGGTACGGCCACAACGCCGTCGCCTTCTTCCTGACGACGCCGTTCCTCGGCCTGATGTACTACTTCCTGCCGAAGGCGGCCGAGCGCCCGGTGTTCAGCTACCGCCTGAGCATCATCCACTTCTGGAGCCTGGTCTTCGTCTACATCTGGGCCGGTCCGCACCACCTGCTCTACACGGCCGTCCCCGAGTGGGCCGCCACCCTCGGCATGGTGTTCTCCGTGATGCTCTGGATGCCATCGTGGGGCGGCATGATCAACGGCCTGTTCACGCTGCGCGGTGCGTGGGACAAGCTGCGCGACAGCGTGGTGCTCAAGATGTTCGTCATCGGCATCACGTTCTACGGCATGTCCACCTTCGAGGGCCCGATGCTCTCGGTCAAGTCGGTCAACGCGCTGAGCCACTACACGGACTGGAACATCGCGCACGTCCACTCGGGCGCGCTCGGCTGGAACGGCTTTCTCACGTTCGGGATGATCTACTGGCTCGTGCCGCGCCTCTGGCGCACCGAGTGGTGGAGCGAGAAGATGGCCACGGCCCACTTCTGGACCGGCACCATCGGCATCCTGCTCTACGTGCTGGCCATGTACACCTCCGGCATCACGCAGGGCCTGATGTGGCGCGCCTACGACGACGCCGGCCGCCTCGTCTACCCGGACTTCATCGAGACCGTCGTCCAGATCATCCCGATGTACTGGGTGCGCCTCCTCGGCGGGACGCTCTACCTCCTCGGCGTCGTCGGCCTGATCGTCAACCTCTGGATGACCATCCGCAAGGCGCCGAAGCACCTGCCCGACCCTGCCGTCGCGCTCCCCGCCGAGGCCGCCGCGCCGGCCCGCTACTCCGCCCGCACCGCTGCCTGAGCCCCGATGTCCAGCTCCGTCCCCACCCCCAAGAAGACGACGTCCTCGCACGGGCGCCACCGCCGCATCGAGGGCTGGCCGCTGGTCTTCACGGTCCTCGTGACCGTCTCGATCCTCGTCGGCACCGTCGTTGAGTTCGCGCCCATCTTCCTTGCGCGTGGCGCCACCACGCCGATGGCCACGCTCACGCCGTTCACGCCGCTGGAGCTCGCCGGGCGCGACCTCTACATCCGCGAGGGCTGCAACAACTGCCACAGCCAGATGGTGCGCCCGTTCCAGGACGAGGTGCAGCGCTACGGCCCGCCGGGCACCGCCGCCGAGACGGCCTACGAGACGCCCTTCCTGTGGGGCTCCAAGCGCACCGGCCCCGACCTCTCGCGCGTCGGCGGCAAGTACCCGCACCTGTGGCACGTCCGCCACATGGAGGAGCCCGTCTCGACGAGCCCGCGCTCGATCATGCCGCCCTACCCGTGGCTGCTCACGCGGCGCCTCGACCTCGACGACCTCCCGCGCCGTGTCCGCGCCCACCAGACGCTCGGCATCCCGTACTCGGACGCCGACGTCGCCGGCGCCGTCGACGCCGCCCGCACGCAGGCGCAGGCCATCGCGCAGGAGGTCGCCTCGCAGGGCGGCCCCGCCGACCTCGCCGACCGCGAGATCGTCGCGATGGTCGCCTTCCTCCAGCGCCTCGGCGTCGACGCCCGCGCCAACGCCGCCAACGCGCCGACGACGGCGCTCGTCCGGTAGCCCGCCATGTGGAAAGACGCCCTCCGCGCGCTCGAGACCGGCGCCCTCGGCGAGATCGGCCTCGTGGCCTTCGTCGTGGCCTTCGTGCTCGTGGTGATCTACGCCGTCACCCTCTCGAAGCCCAGCCGCGACCACCTCAAGAACCTCCCGCTGGACGACGCGCCCGAGCGCTTCGGCCTCTCCGACGACCTATGAGCACCCCCGACCGCGACCCGCTCCGCCCGCCCGGCGGCACGCCGCCCGCCCAGGTCCCGCCGCCCGGCGACGCCGACCGCGCCCACCTCTCGGTCCCCGACCCCGCATCGCCCCTCGCCACCCCCGAGGGCGACCCGGTGCCCGAGGCGCTCGTCGGCGCCGACGCCACCGACCGCGCGATGAAGGGCCACGTCTACGACGGCATCCGCGAGTACGACAACCCGATGCCGGGCTGGTGGGTGGCCCTCTTCTGGGCGACGATCATTTTCACGCCCATCTACATCCTCGGCGTCCACGTCTTCGGCTTCATCGACAGCTACGAGGACGACTTCGCCGAGCGCGGCGCGCAGCTCGTCGCCGCGCGCGAGGCCTATGCCGCCAGCGGCGCGTTCTCCACCGAGCCTGCCGCGCTCACCGAGTACATGAACGACGAGGCGCGCGTGGCCGCCGGCGCGGCCGCCTTCCAGACCGTCTGCGCCGCCTGCCACGGCGCCGAGGGCCAGGGGCTCATCGGACCCAACCTGACCGACGACTTCTGGATCCACGGCGCCTCGGCCGAGGTGATCTGGACCGGCATCAACGAGGGCTACCCCACCGCCGGCATGCCGCCGTGGCAGGACCAGCTCTCCGACGACGAGCGCGCCGGCCTCCTCGCTTTCATCAAGTCCATCCAGGACACCGAGCCGGCCAACCCGAAGGATCCCCAGGGCGACCCGGCCACGCTGTAACCTGAGCGGCGACGCCCGCACGGTGGACGATGGGGCGCGCTCCCGTCGTCCATCGTCGCGTCTGAGCCCCTCGCACGCACTCCCCCCATGTCGTTCGTCCCGGCCGACCACGTCGGCATCCTCGAGTCGCCCGAGGAGGTCCTCACCACGCTCCGCTCCGACGGCAGCCGCCGGTGGCTCTACCCGGTCGAGAGCCGCGGGCGCTACTGGCAGCGCCGCCGCCTCGTCGGCTGGGCGCTGATCGCGTTCTTCGTCGCGCTGCCCATCGTGCGCATCAACGGCAAGCCGGCGATGCTGCTCGACGTGGCCGCGCGCGAGTTCACGTTCTTCGGCTTCACGTTCTACCCGACGGACACCTTTCTGCTGCTGCTCATCGGCATCGCGAGCCTGCTGAGCATCGCGCTGCTGACGGCGCTGCTCGGGCGCGTGTGGTGCGGCTGGGGCTGCCCGCAGACGGTCTACCTCGAGTTCGTCTTCCGCCCCATCGAGCGGATGATCGAGGGGCCCGAGCACGTCCGCGCCCGCCGCGACGCCGGGCCGTGGACGCCCGACAAGGCGTGGCGCAAGGGCGTCAAGTGGCTCCTCTTCCTCGGCATCGCGGCGCTGCTCGCGCACACGTTCACGGCCTACTTCGTCGGCTGGGAGCGCCTCATCACGTGGATGACCGGCCCGCCGACCGAGCACTGGGGCTACTTCGTGCTCGCGGCGGCCACCACCGGACTCGTCGCGTTCGACTTCGGCATCTTCCGTGAGCAGATGTGCACGATCACGTGCCCCTACGCCCGCTTCCAGAGCGTGCTGCTGGACCCGCACTCGATGATCGTGTCGTACGACCCGAGCCGTGGCGAGCCGCGCGCCAAGCGCGGCAAGAAGGCCATCGCGGCCGAGCTCGCCGGCGACGCCGACCGCCAGGGCGACTGCATCGCGTGCGGCGCCTGCGTGCGCACCTGCCCGACGGGCATCGACATCCGCGACGGGCTCCAGATGGAATGCGTCGCCTGCACGCAGTGCATCGACGCGTGCGACAGCATCATGGACGCCGTCGGGCTGGAGCGCGGGCTCATCCGCTACACGTCCGAGAACGCCATCGCCGGCGAGCCGACCAAGATCCTGCGCCCGCGCACGGCCATCTACGGCGCGCTCCTCGTGGCGGTCGTCACCGTCTTCTCGGTCGCGCTCGCCACGCGCCACGCCTACGACATCAACGCCGGGCGCTCCGTCGGCGCGCCGTTCATCGAGATGCCCGACGGGCGGGTCTCGAACCGCGTCCGCTTCCGCGTCCGCAACCAGACGCCGCGCGACGCCACGTTCGAGATCGCCGTCGAGGCGCCGGTGGGCGCCGAGCTCGCCCTCGCCGGCGTGTCGCCCGTCCGCGTGCCGTCGCGCGAGATGGTGCGCATCGAGGCGTTCGTGATGGTCCCGCGCGAGGCGTTCGCCGGCTCGCAGGCACCGGCCCGCTTCCGCCTCACGTTCTCGGACGGGACCGTCGAGACGGTACCGTTCACGATGCTCGGCCCGAGCGAGTAGCGCGACGATGCTGCTGGTGCGAGAGGACAGGCATGTCCCTCATGCCTCCGTCATCCTGCCGTATCCTCTCGTCATGGCTCCCCAGCCAGCATGGGCACATGGGGGAACTGGTAGACCCGCGAGCCTTAGGAGCTCGTTATCGAAAGATAGTGTGGGTTCGAGTCCCACTGTGCCCACGTAAGCCTTGGCCACTTCGGTTCGAGTCCCGGGGGGGCACCGACAGCACGGTCGTCTCCGCTGCGAATGCCCGACGCGCCTCTTGTTCTCCGCCGAGCCACGCCGGACGATGCGGCCCTGCTGGCCGCGCTCGCCGAGGCGACGTTCCGCGACACATTCGCCGACGACAATGCGCCCGATGACATGGAGGCGTACGTCCGCGAGGCGTTCGCGCTCGACCGCGTTCGGGCCGACCTGAGCGACGACGCGCACACGACCCTGCTTGCATTCGTGGATGGCACCGCGTCGCCGGTCGGCTATGCGACGATGCGCGACGTGCCGCCGCACCCGCGCGTCGCCGGTCCCGCCCCGGTCGAACTGCAGCGGCTCTACGTCACCCGGCCAGCCATCGGCCACGGCGTTGGCGCGGCGCTGATGCAGGCGTCGCTCGACGCGGCGCAGGAGGCCGGCTTCGCGACGCTGTGGCTGGGCGTCTGGGAGCGCAACGCCCGCGCGATCGCGTTCTACGAGCGCTGGGGGTTCGAGGCCGTCGGCGAGCACGTCTTCCGGCTGGGGACCGACGAGCAGCGGGACTGGGTCATGGTCCGGCCCGTGGAGGCCGCACCCTGACGGCGCGCGACGACGAGCCCGAGACGCGGCCGGACGGGCGATGCAGAGCGCCCGGTGAACCGACGGCGCCGGCGCGAGTTTTCCCGCGTCGCCCGCCTCGTCCCGATGCCTCTCCGCCGCTCGTTCGCCGTCGCCCTGTCGCTCGCCGCCGCCGTCCTCCTCGCGGGATGCGCGGCGCTTCCGTTCGGGTCGCGCGCCACCGCCTCCCCGCCCGCCGGCGCGCGCCCGGCCGACAGCCTCCTCGCGCGGACCGACCTCCAGCGGATCGTCGACCTCCAGGTGCGTCGCGAGGGGCGGACCCTCTCCGGCCTGCTCGGCAGCACCGACGCGCGCGTCCGCGCCCGCGCCGCCTTCGCGCTCGGCTCGGTGCAGGACTCCGCGACCGTCCCCGCGCTCGTCCGCGCGCTGGCCGACCCGGCGCCGCTCGTCCGCGGCGACGCCGCCTTCGCCCTCGGCCAGACGGCCGACTCGTCGTCGGCGCCGGCGCTGCTCGTCGCGCTCCGCGGCGAGGCCACCGAGGCCGTTCGCGGCGAGCTGCTCGACGCCATCGGCAAGACCGGCGGGCGGGCCGACCTCGACGCGCTCCTCCGCCTGCCGCTGCCGCCGACGTCCGACCCGGCGCGCGCGCTGGCCGTCGCGCGCATGGTGACGCGCGGCGTGAGCACGCCCGAGGCGTGGACGTGGCTCGCCGACCGCCTCTCGGCGACGGGCCTCGCCGAGCCCGTCGCCTACGCGTTCGCACGCACGCCCGGCGCGCGCTGGACCCCGCACGCGCCGGCGGTCCGCGCCGCCTTCGACCGCGCGACCGTGGGCGCGATGGCCGGCGACACCGCGCTCGCGCGGATGCACCTCGCGCGCGCGCTGGGCCGCGTGGCGGACCCGCAGGACGTGCCGCGTCTCGCCGCCGCGATCGCCGGCGACCCCGACTGGCGGGTCCGACAGGCCGCCGCCGGCGCCCTCGGCGCGCCCGCGCTCGTGACCGTTCCGGCGGCGCGCGAGGCCCTCTGGGCCGCCGTCGGCGACGGCCAGACGCTCGTGGCGATGACGGCTGCCGAGGTGCTCGCGCGCCCGGCCGCGCCGGCGTCGGACGCCGCGAGCGCCGGGGCCGTCGTCGCCGGACGGGCGCCGTGGCCCGTGCAGGCGGCGCTGCTGCCGCTCGTCGCGCGCCACGGAGGGACGGCCGCCGTCGAGGCGTGGAGCGCGCGCCAGACCGACCCGCTCGCCCGCGCCGGCGCGCTCGCGGCCCTCGGCGCAGCGTCCGACGCCGCCTCGCGCGACCGCCTGCTCGCGGCGAGCGCCGACGCCGACCCGCGCCTCGCCGCCGCCGCCGTCGAGGCGCTGCGCGCGCGCTGGGAGGCCGAGCCCGACCGGGCCGGGACGGCCGCGCGCTACTTCGACGCCTTCGCCGGCGCGCTCCGCCGCGCCGACCTGGCCACGACGAGCGTCGCCGCGCCGGTCCTCGCGGACTCGGCGTTCGCGCCGCTCGGCGGGCCGTCGGTCCTCCGCGAGGTCTACGCCCGCCTGAGCGCGCCGGTGGACGTCGAGCCGATGGTCGAGATCGTCCGCGCCGTCGGCAAGACGCGCGACGGGCAGGAGGTGGACTTCCTCGTCGGCGTCGCGCTCGACGGCCACCCGGCGGTCCGGGCGGCCGCGCGCGACGCCCTCAACGAGCGCCTCGTGGAGGGCATCGACGTGATCCTGCCGACCGGCCGCGAGGCGCTCCCGCCGACGACGACCGTGGACTGGGCACACCTCCGGCGCGTCGGGCCGCGCCCGCGCCTCGTGCTGGAGACCGACCGCGGACGCGTCGTCATCGAGATGGACACCGAGGCCGCGCCGCAGACGGTCCAGATGCTCACCTCGACGGCCTCGGCCGGCGACTACGACGGCGTGCCCTTCCACCGCGTGGTGCCCAATTTCGTGGCGCAGGGGGGTGATTTCTTCCGCGCCGACGGCTACGGCGGCCCCGAGGTCTCGCTCCGCAGCGAGTTCGGGCGCGCGCGCTACCGCACCGGCACGGTCGGGATGGCGAGCGCCGGCAAGGACACCGAGGGCGTCCAGTTCTTCGTCACGCACAGCCCGCAACCGCACCTCGACGGCCGTTACACGGTCGTCGGGCGCGTCGTGAGCGGGCAGGACGTGGTGGACCGCCTCCTGCCCGGCGACCGCGTCCGCCGCGCACGCGTGCAGCCGTCGCGCTGATGGACGTCCGGCGGCACGGTGTTTGTCGGGCGGACGCTGTTCCCGCCTCCGCGCGATGACCGCCACCGTCTCCGATCACGAACTCCTCGGGGTCCGCCCCGGCGCGGGTGCCGAGGAGTTGCGCCGCGCGTTCCGGCGCCGCGCGTTCGAGCTGCACCCGGACCGCAACCCGTCGCCCCGCGCTGCCGAGGCGTTCCTGGCGATGCGCGAGGCGTACGAGCGCCTCGCCGCGCGCACCGGCGGCGTCCCGGCCGACGACGGCGCGCCCGACGCCATCGACCGCGTCGCGGCCGACCTGATCGCGGCGGCCGAGGAGGCGCAGCGCCGCCGCGCGGGCGTCGGGCTGGACAAGGCGCCGTGGCAGCGGCTCCGCGTGCCGCTCGCGGCCACGCTCCGCGACCGCATCCGCCGCAACTACAGCGCCGCGACGTGGGCCGCCGAGGCCCACGCCGGCGGCCTCGACGACCTCCGGTGGGACGTCCGCATCGGCTGGGCCGAGATCGCCGGCGTCGCGGTGCGCCCCAACGAGGTCGCGCTGACGCTCACGCCGGACGCCCTGCGCCGCGCCGGTGGTGAGGCGCCGCTGGCCGTCGGCAACGCGGCCTACGTGCTGCCGACGCGCGACCCGGACCGCCTCGCCGCCATCATCCGCCGCCGCGCGGGCTGCGAGTAGGGACACACCGCCGGTGTGTCCCTACGGACGCGCTGCCGGCGGATTCGCGTGGCCTGCACGCCGCGCCCGGTACCTTGCCGTCCCGCCCGCCCGCACCCGGTTGGACTACGATCCCGTCAAGGACCGCCTCGGCGCCTTCTTCTGGCGCACGCCGGCGCGCACGCGCGTCTTCTACCGCGTGCTGGACACCGTCTTCCTGCGCTCGTGGTACGTCCGCCGCGAGCTTCGGCGCCTCATCGGCGCGGCCGGCGGCGCGCCGGTGCACGTCCTCGACGCCGGGACCGGCTTCGGGCAGTACGTCTACTGGCTCGTGAGCACGTTCCCGAACGTCCGCGTGACGGCCGTCGACGTCAAGGACGAGTACCTGGCCCGCGCGCGCGCCTTCCTCGCGACGACGCCGCACGCCGACCGCGTGACGTGGCGCGTGCTCGACCTCACGCAGCCGATGCCGGAGGAGTCCGCCTACGACCTCGCGCTGAGCGTGGACGTGATGGAGCACATCGAGGACGACCGCGCGGTCTTCCGCAACTTCGCGCGCGTGGTGCGCCCCGGCGGGCATGTGATCGTCAACACGCCGAGCGACCTCGGCGGCAGCGGCATCACGGCCGAGGGCGAGGAGAGCTTCATCGGCGAGCACGTACGCGACGGCTACCCGATGGCCGAGCTGGCCGAGAAGCTGGAGACGGCCGGCCTGCGGGTGACGCAGCAGCTCTACACGTACGGTCCGTACGGCTCGGCGGCGTGGCGCCTGCTCGTCAAGTGGCCCATCGCGGCGCTGAACGCGAGCAAGGCGGCCGTCGTCGGGCTGCCGCTGTGGTACGCCGTCGCCGGCCTGCCGGGGCTGGCGCTCAACGCGCTCGACCTCCGGCACGACAACGCGCGCGGCACCGGCCTGCTCGTCACGTCGCAGCGGCCGGCGTGAGGCGACGCTGCGCGTCGTCGGAATGTGGACTGCGCCGCTGACGCGGCGCCGGAATGGGGAATGGGCATGCTGGGCTCGTCCGGCCCCATTCCTCATCCCCCATTCCCCATCCCGCTCAGCGCGTGAGGCGGAACGTCCGCCGGTGGTGCGGGCTCGGCCCGTGCGTCGCGAGCGCAGCGTAGTGCGCGGCCGTCGGGTAGCCCTTGTGGCGCGCCCAGCCGTAGGCCGGGAACGCGGCGTCGAGCGCCTCCATGTCGGCGTCGCGCGTCGTCTTGGCGACGACGCTCGCGGCGGCGATGCTCGCCGAGCGGCCGTCGCCGCCGACGAGCGCCTGCTGCGGCCACGGCGCGCCGGGGATCGTCCGGTTGCCGTCCACCAGCACGGCGTCGGGCGCCGCGCCGAGGTCGCCGGCGAGCGCCTCGACGGCCCGCCGCATCGCCTCCATCGACGCCCACAGGATGTTGAGGCGGTCGATCTCCGCCGGGCTGCACCGGCCGACGCCGACGGCGAGCGCGCGGGCGCGGATCTCGGGCACGAGCGCCGCGCGCGCCTCGGGCGTCAGCCGCTTCGAGTCGTCGAGCCCCGGCGGCGGCGCGGCGCCCGGCGCGAAGACGACGGCGGCGGCCACCACGGGTCCGGCGAGGCAGCCGCGCCCGGCCTCGTCGCACCCGACGACGAGGCGCGCGCCGTCGGCCCAGAGCGCCGCCTCGTCGGCGAAGGTGGGTCCGACGCGCGTCACGGCAGCGGACGCACCACGCGGCACGGGGTGCCGACGGCGAGCACGCCCGGCGGGATGTCGCGCGTGACGACGCTCCCCGCGCCGATGACGCTGTCGTCGCCGACGGTCACGCCGGCGAGCAGGATCGCGCCGCCGCCGATCCACACGTTCTCGCCGACGGTGATCGGCGCGCCGAGCTCCAGCCCCTGGCGGCGGATCGCCGGGTCGGTGGGGTGCGTCGCCGCGTAAAACTGCACGGACGGCCCGACGAGCGTGCCCGCGCCGAGGCGGATCTCGCACACGTCCAGCATCACCGCGCCGGCGTTGACGAACACGCGCGCCCCGAGGTGGATCTGCGCGCCGTAGTCGCAGACGAACGGCGAGACGACCTCGACGCCCTCGCCGACGCTCCCGAGCAGGTCGGCAAGGAGGGCGCGCCGCGCCGCCGGCGCGTCGTCGGGCGTCGCGTTGAGGCGGGCGACGAGCGCGCGGGCGCGGGCGCGCGCCGCCGCGAGGTCGGGGTCGAGCGCGTCGTAGAGCGCGCCCGAGAGCATGGCGTCGCGCGCGGTCATTCGTCGGCGGGAGGGCAGGTGGTGGCGCAGGGGTTGCCGCCGGCGGGGAAACCGTGTAGCTTGCCGGCACGTTACGGATGCATCGCGCGGTTGCGCGAGCCTCCACGCAGCGGGAACAGCCCGCCGCACGGCGCGCCAGTGCGAGGCGCAACGGAGACACCGGCCCCGGCACGAGGGTTGCACGCCGACAGGTGCAGCGAGCCGCCGCCCGTGTAGCCGTCCTCCAGTCCTGAGGTGTCTGACGGTCCTGGCTCCCCGGGACCGCTCCGGTTTCCCGGCGGAAACGACCGACCGCCGCCCCGGACCCGCCCGCCCGCCGCACCCGACGGGCTTTCTCCTTCCGCCGGCCGGCTTCCGCCGCCGGACCTGTTCCGACTTCCCTTCGCCTACATGGCCAAGAAGACGCTTCGCTCGGCTGCGGCCGACGAAACGCAGGACCACGCCGCCGAGGCGGCGCCCGCAGCGGGCGCCAACGGCGTGGACGCCGACGCTCCCGCGCGCACGCCGCGCTCCCGCAAGGCGGCCCCCGCCGCCGACACCCCCACCGAGGACGCGCCGAAGCCGCGCTCGCGCCGCAAGGCCGCCGACCCGGAGTTGGCCGCCGAAGCTGACGCGCCCAAGCCGCGCACTCGCCGCAAGGCCGCCGAGGCGACGCCCGACGCGTCCGCCGAGCCGGCCGAGGCCGCGCCGAAGCGCTCGCGCCGCAAGGCCGCCGAACCCGCTGCCGAAGCGCCCGCATCGCCGGCAGACGCCACAGCAGCGTCCGACGACACGCCGCGTCCGCGCCGCCGCACGCGCGTGCAGCGCGAGGACCAGCCCGTGGCGTCCAGCGACAACCTGCCCGCCGAGACCGCCGGCGAGGCGCCGGCCCGCGACGACGCCGCGCCGCCGCGTCGCCGCACCCGCCAGATCGACCTCTCGACGCCCCGCGAGGCCGCACCGCCGGCCGCCGGCGAGCGCCGCGACGACCGCTACGAGCGCCCGCGCTACGACGACGAGGAGGGCGGCGGCCGACGCAAGCGCAAGCGCAACCGAAACAAGAACAAGAACCGCGACGGGCAGCCCGGCGGCCACCCGCAGGGGCGTCCGCAGGGTCAGCCCCAGGGTGGGCAGCCGTACGCCGACTACGGCCCGCCGCAGGGTGGCCACCCCGGGGAGCCCTTCGAAGGCATCCTCGAGCTGATCGGCGACAAGAAGTTCGGCTTCGTGCGCGGCTTCTCGACGTCGCTCGTCAAGGGCGACAACGACCCGTTCATGCCGCCGCCGCTCATCCAGAAGTACAACCTGCGCGACGGCGTGCGCGTGGCCGGGACCATCAAGCCCGGTCGCAAGGGGGCGATGCAGGTGACCGACGTCACCGAGGTGATGGGCGTCGAGCCCGACGCGTGGGCCGACGTGCCCGACTTCGACGCCGGGCTCGTGATCTACCCCGAGGAGAAGCTCAACCTCGTCACCGGCCCCGAGGACGTGTCCATGCGCGTCGTGGACCTCGTCTCGCCGCTCGGCAAGGGCCAGCGCGCGCTCATCGTGGCGCCGCCGCGTGCCGGCAAGACGATCCTGCTCAAGCAGATCGCCGCCGGCCTCTCGGCCAACCACCCCGAGGTCACGCTCGTCGCGCTGCTGATCGACGAGCGCCCGGAGGAGGTCACGGACTTCCGCCGCAACACCGACGCCATCGTCTTCGCGTCGAGCAACGACGCCGGCGAGGACAACCACGTCCGCGTGGCGACGCTCGCCTTCGAGTACTCCCGCCGCCTCGTCGAGCAGGGCAAGGACGTCGTCGTGCTGCTCGACTCGCTGACGCGCCTCGGCCGCACGTTCAACCTCTTCGGCGGCAACATGTCGGGCCGCACGATGTCGGGCGGCCTCGACGCGCGCGCCCTCGTGATGCCGCGCAAGATCTTCGGCTCGGCGCGCAACATCGAGGACGGCGGCAGCCTCACGATCATCGCCACGGCGCTCGTCGAGACGGGCAGCCGCATGGACGAGGTCATCTTCGAGGAGTTCAAGGGCACCGGCAACTCGGAGATCGTGCTCGACCGCGAACTGTCAGAGAAGCGCATCTACCCGGCGATCAACATCCGCAAGAGCGGGACGCGCAACGAGGAGCGCCTCGTGCCCGAGGAGCTGGTCCGCCAGCGGCACATGCTGCTGCGGGCGCTCAACAGCCGCTTCCCGGTCGAGGCCATGCAGGCGCTCGTCAAGCAGATCCAGCTCAGCCCGACGAACGTCCACCTGCTCAACGAGCTGGTGCCGGAGACGGCCTACTGAGCGCTTCGCGCGCCAGTGGCCAGCACGCCGCCGGTCGGCGGCGGGAAGGGGCCAGTGGCAGAGACTAGCGGGCGTCGCTTCTTCGGAGCGGCGCCCGTTTTTCGTCGCCGGCGGTTACGCGCGCGTCCTTGGCGGCACTAGGTCGGCGAACCCGCCGCCCTCCGATGCCCCACCCGACGCTGCGCCGCCTGCCGCGCCCGCCCGCGCCGTTCGTCCGCGGACTCGTCCTCGGCGAGCCCGACGCCGACGAGCCCGAGGTCACGTACGACTACATCGCGCTCAAGCACCGCCCGGCCGACGAGCAGCCGCGCGAGCGCCTCGCCGCGCACGGCGCCTCGGCGCTCTCCGACGCCGAGCTGATCGGGCTCGTGTTCGGGACCGGCACCCGCGTCGGTGGGCGCAGCCTGTCGGCCGTCGAGCTGGGCGCGTCGCTCCTCAAGGCCTACGGCTCGCTCGCGAAGCTGGCGCGCCGCAACGCGGCCGAGCTGTCCTCCGGCCGGCGCAAGGAAGTGAAGGGCGTCGGGCCGGCGAAGGCCGCGCAGCTCGCGGCGGTGTTCGAGATCGGGCGCCGCGTGGAGGCCGCGCCGCCCGAAGGGCGCGTCCAGATCACGAGCCCGGCCGACGTGGCGGCGGCTTACGGTCCGCGCCTGCGCGACCTCCCGCGCGAGGTCTTCGTGGTGCTCCACCTCAACACGGCCAACGTGATCGTGGCCGAGCACACGCTCACGACGGGCGGCCTCGCGGCGTCCATCGTCGAGCCGCGGCAGGTGTTCGAGCGGGCCATCCTGGAGCACGCGGCGAGCGTCGTCTGCCTCCACAACCACCCCTCCGGCAACCCCGAGCCGAGCCGCGAGGACGTCGCGATCACGAAGCAACTGGTCGAGGCCGGGCGCGTGCTCGGCATCCCGGTGCACGACCACCTGATCATCGCCGGCCGCACGTACACGAGCCTCGCCGAGCGCGGATTGATGTAGGCCAGCGGGGAGCAGGGAGCGGCCAGCGGGGTTGACCGGGACACCGCCGCCGTGCTCATGCCCGCGCCTCCTCACTCCTGGGACGTCTCGCCCTCCGAGGCCGTCGAGATCCAGCGCGCGCTGGCGGCGCGCGTCGTCGTCGCGCCGATGGCCGGCGACGTGCGGACGGTCGCGGGGCTGGACGTGAGCGTGCGCGGCGACCGGGTGCGCGCGGCGGCGGTGGTCGTGGACTGCGCCACGCTCGCGCCCGTGGACGAGGCCGTGTGGGAGGGGCCGGTGACGTTCCCGTACGTCCCCGGCCTGTTGTCTTTCCGCGAGATGCCGGCGCTGCTGCCGCTCACCGAGCGCCTGCGGACGACGCCCGACGTGTGGATGCTCGACGGCTACGGCCTCGCGCACCCGCGCCGCTTCGGGCTCGCGTGTCACCTCGGCGTGTGGCTCGACGCGCCCGCGCTCGGCGTCGGCAAGACGCCGTTCGTGGGCACCCACGGTCCGCTGGCCGACGAGAAGGGCGCGACGGCGCCGCTCGTGCACCGCGGCGAGGTCGTCGGCGCCGTGGTGCGGACGCGCGCCGGCGTCAAGCCGGTCTACGTCTCGGTCGGCCACCGGATGACGCTGGACGACGCCGTCGGCCTGACGCTGGCCGTCACCGGCCGCTTCAAGATCCCGGAGCCGACGCGGCTGGCGCACCGGCTGAGCTACGCGTCGGGAACGTAGACCCGGCGGGGCGCGGGCTACCGGCCGAGCGTGCGCGCGAGCGCGGGGCCGTCGAGCACCAGCGCGCGGGCGCGCGCGAGGACCGGGTCGTCGGCCAGCAGCGCCGCCGTGAGGTCGCGAGGGCCGACGTAGCGCGACAGGATCTCGCGCACGAGGCGCGCGCCCAGCCGCGTCGCGTGCCGCTCGAAGTCGCGCGCCTTCTCGCGCTCGACGGCGCGGCGCAGCGCCGTCAGCTCGGACGCCGCATTGTAACCGGCCGTTGAAAGGTCGGCGGCGAGGGCATCGGCGGCGCGCTCGGCGCTCGTCTGGTAGGTCACGCCGTCGGCCTCGACGAAGCGGCGGAAGTCGGCCAGCAGCGCCGCGTCGGCGCGGAAGGCGGCGGGGAGCGCGTCGTGCTGCGCGCGGTAGCGGTTGGCGAAGCGCTCGAACGCCGCCGCGCGCACGAGCGCGGCCTCCAGTTCGCTCTCCGCGCCGAGGTCGACGGCCACGTCCGGCTCGATGCCCCCGCCGGAGCGGACGGTGCGCCCGCGCCCGGTGCGGAACGTCCGCCGCAGCGAGTCGGGCACGGCCGCCGCGCGCTCGCCCTGGTGGTAGTCGAGCCGCTGGATCTCGCGCCCCGACGGCGTGGTGTAGCGGCTGACCGTGATCTTGAGCGCCGTCCCGTACGCGAGCGGGCGGACGACCTGCACGAGGCCCTTGCCGAAGCTCGTCTCGCCGACGACGACGGCGCGGTCGTGGTCCTGGAGCGCGCCGGCGACGATCTCGCTCGCGCTCGCGCTCTGGCCGTCGGTGAGGACGGCCACCGGCAGGTCGGGGAAGAGGGGCGCCTCGCGCGTGTGGTAGGCCTGGCTCGTGCCGTCGGCGCGGCCGCGTGTGGCGGTGACGAGCGTGTTCGCGGGGAGGAAGAGGCCGGCGAGCGAGACGGCCTCTTCGAGCAGGCCGCCGCCGTTGCCGCGCAGGTCGAGCACGACGGCGCGGACGGTCCCCTCGCTCTGGAGGCGCGCGAGCGCGGCGCTCACGTCGGCCGTGGCGGTGCCGAGGAAGGAGGCGAGGCGGACGACCGCGACGCCGTCCGACGGCGCGCCGGCCCAGCCGGCGTAGGGGACGAGCGTCCGGTCGGCCTCCTGGCGGATGAGCACGAAGCGCAGCGGCGCGGCCTCGCCCTCGCGCGTGACGACGACCTCGACCGTCGAGCCGGGCTGGCCGCGCAGCAGCGCCGTCGCCGTCTCGGCGGTGAGTCCCTCGCGTCCGGCGATGGACGTCACGCGGTCGCCGGGGCGGAGGCCCTGCGTCTCGGCCGACGAGCCGTCGAGCACGGCGGCGACGCCGAGGCCGCCCTCGCGCGCCTGCACCACCAGCCCCACGCCGCCGACGTCCTGCCCCTGCTCCAGGCGCCCCTGCGCGGCCGTCGCCTCGTCGAAGAAGACGGTGTAGGGGTCGAGCGCGCCGGTCATCGCGCCGAGGCCGGTGCGCATCAGCGCCTCGGCGTCGACGGCGTCCACGTACTCGGAGGCGAGCAGCTCGTAGATCCGCCCGAACAGCTCGAAGTTCTTCCGCACCGTGAAGAGGTCGGTGGTCTGCGCGGCGGGGGCGGCGACGGGCGCAGCGATCAGGGCAGCCAGCGCGAGTGCGCGGCACGCCGTCGGCGGGAGGAATCGCATCGGGAGGATCAGGCGGACGCGGGCGGAACGCCGTCCGCCGGCGGGTTCGCGCCCGGCGCGTCGACGGCGTCACCGGCCAGGGCGGCGCCGGCCACATCCGCGTCGACGGGCGTACCGGCGACGGCGGCAGCGGCCACCGCCGCCGCTTCGGCGGCGGCCTCGGCGGCGAGGCGCTTCGCGCGGCGGCGCTCGATGAGGCGCGTCAGCCAGACCGACAGCTCGAACAGCCCCAGCATCGGGACGCCGAGGATGATCTGGCTCAGCGGGTCCGGCGGCGTGAGCAGGCCGGCGACGACGAGGATGATCACGATGGCGTAGCGCCGCCCCGTGCGCAGCATCTGCTCGGTCAGGATCCCGAGGTGCGCGAGGATCGACACGACGACCGGCAGCTCGAACAGCAGCCCGGTCCCGAACGACCACGTGAGCAGCATCGAGAAGTACTTCGAGATGTCGAACTCGTTGAGGATCGACTCCGAGACCGAGAACTGGGCGAAGAACTGGAGCGCGATCGGCGCGAGCACGAGGTAGCCGAACGCGATGCCCGTCACGAAGAAGGCCGTCGCGAAGAGCGACGCGAAGCGCAGGCTCTGGCGCTCGGCCTTGTAGAGGCCCGGCTCGATGAACTTCCACGCCTGGTAGACCACGATCGGCGAGCCGAGGACGAGCCCGGTGGCGAGCACGGTGCCGAAGTAGGCGAAGAACTGGCCGGTGATGGTCCGGTTCTGGAGCGTGACGGCGACGGCGTCGATCGAGAGCACGTCGTACATGAAGAACGACGTGCGCGTGGGGGCCATCAGCAGGCCGTCCACGATGCGGTTGGCGAAGAAGAGGCAGGCCGCGGCGCAGGCGGCGACGCCGCCGAGGGCCTTGAGGATGCGCCAGCGCAGCTCCTCGAGGTGGTCGAGGAACGGCATTTCGCCGGGCTGGGCGGCCGTCGGGTCGGGCAGGCCGTCGCCGCGCGGCGCGGGCATCGGCAGCTGGTCGAGCCGGGTGCCCGGCTCGGGCGGCGGGGCGGGCCGGGAGCCGGAGGAGCGCCAGAAGGCCACGGCTACCGCGCGGGGGCGGCCGTGTCGCCGCTGCTGTGGGCGGCGTGGGCGCTCTCGCGGAGGTTGAGCTCCAGCAGCGACTCGACCCAGAGGCCCTCGGCTTCGAGGCGCGCCTTGCCGCCGCTCCACGTGAAGTTGAAGAGCGTCACGACGCCGGCGACGGCGAAGCCGTCGGCGCGGAGCATGCCGGCGGCGCGGGCGGCCGAGCGCCCGGAGTTGAGGATGTCGTCCACGAGCGCGACGGGCTGCGTGCGGTCGAGCGGACCCTCGACCAGACGCCGCCGGCCGTACGGCTTGCGCCGCTCGCGGATGAAGCCGCCCCGGAAGCCGTCGCCCTGGGCGACGACCGAGCAGACGATGGGGAAGGCGCCGTAGCCGAAGCCGGCCACCTGCATCACGCCGCGCCCGCGCAGGCGGTCGGCGAGCACGCCGCCGGCCTCGTCGAACACCGCGCCGTCGAGCATGGGCGTCCGCGTGTCGAGCAGCCACCCGATGGGCTGGCCGCGCGGGTCGGTGATGGGCTCGTCCTCGCGCCGCACCAGCGCGCGGCGGTACAGCGTGTGCCCCAGCCGCGCGAGCGCCGATTCGGGGATCTGGCTGGAGTCGTTGGGCATCGGGGGGCGGACGGCGGGGACGGGCGCGGGGCGGCAACCGGCGTGCCGGGCGGGGGCTGGTGGCTGTGGCGCGACGGTCGGGCAACATACGGCGACGTTCCGCCCACGCGCCCGGCCGAACGCCGCGTCGGCGGGGAGGGTTGCGCCGGTCCGAACGAACCGCATCCGGCGTTTTCGTGCATTGGGCACAGACGCGTGCAACCGTGAAATCGTCCGCTCGCGCGGACCCTCGCCGGCGCACCTCCGGTCTCAGGCGCTCCCGTCGCCCCGCGCGACACGGTCCCTTCCCCAACCCCCTCCTCCGATGGACGATCCGAACATGCAGAACGTCAAGGGCAAGGTCAACGAGCTCAAGGGCGAGATCAAGCAGGCGATGGGCGACGCCAAGGACGACCCCGACATGCAGGCCGACGGCCTCGGCGACGAGGTCAAGGGCAAGGTCCAGCAGGCCGCCTCGCACGTCCGCAAGGCGATCGACGACCTGACCAAGTAGGCGCCCGGCTCGGAACGTGAGCGCGCCCCGGCGGGAGGCCCTGCCGGGGCGCGCTCACGTTCCGAGCCGGCGAGACGGTCAGCGCGCGAAGCGGCTGCCGGCCTCCACGAGGGCGTGGTTGAGGAACGCCGCCGCCATGAAGCCCGACGACGCGGCCATCTGGACCGCCTGCATCGGCGTCACGATGTCGCCGCAGGCCGAGACGTTGGGTGCGCTCGTCTGCTGGAACTCGTCCACGCGCACGTGCCCGTGGTCGGTGGTCTCCAGGCCGAGCGCGTCGGGGAGTGGTCCGCGCAGGCGCTGGCCCGGCTGCACGTAGACGGCCGTCACGTCGAGCCGGTCGCCGTCCTCGAAGACGACCGCGCGCACGTCGCGCCCGTCCACGTCGAGCGCGGCCACCGGCCGGTCATCCACGGCCACGCCGAGCGAGCCGAGCCGCTCGCGCGCCTCGTCGTCGATGGCCTCGCCGGAGGTGCAGAGCGTCACGCGGTCGGTCCAGCCCAGCAGCAGGCCGGCGAGGTGGACGCCCTTGTCGCCGGCGCCGAGGACGGCCGTCGGGCGCCCGCGCAGCTCGCGGCCGTGGCAGTAGGGGCAGTGGGCGACGGTCGCGCCCCAGGCCTCGGCGACGCCGGGGATCTCAGGCAGCAGGTCCTCGACGCCGGTGGCGAGCAGCAGGCGGCGCGCCGCGAGCATGCGCCCGTCGGCGAGGTGGACGCGGACGCCGTCGTCGCTGGCCTCTGCGCTGGTAGCCTCGGTGTCCTCGAAGCGGGCGCCCAACGCCTCGGCCTGCGCGCGCCCGATGCGGCGCAGCTCGTCGGGCGGGGCGCCGTCGCGCGTGAACACGTTGGAGCTGTGGGCGGCGGGCGCGTTGCGCCCGGGTCCGCCGTCGAGGACGACGACGGAGCGCCCGGCGCGGGCGAGGACGAGGGCGGCTTCGAGCCCGGCCGGGCCGGCGCCGGCGATGATCACGTCCGCGTCGAACGGGAGCGAGTGCATGGAGTCGGGGAGAGGAGAGGTCCGCGAGAACGTCGGTTGCACGGTAGGGGATGCCGCGAGGGCGGGGCGCAGCGATGTCGGAGGGCGAGAGAGGACCGATGAACCGCCGGGCGCAGCGCTACCGGACGCTGGCCCGGCGGTCGTCTCCGGTCACGTGGCATCGCCGCGCGACCGGAAGACGGGGAGAACAGAGGGGCCACCGGCCGAGGCTCCCGGACCTCGCGCCGGTGGCCGTCTCCGGCCGCTCCCCATCACAAGAGCGGCCGGAAGACGGAGATCAGGGGGGAGGGAGGCGGCCGGCGGCCATCCGCGCGCCGGCGATGTTGCGGGCGACGGGGCCGAGCTCGAGCTCGGCCAGCGCGCCGGACGCGTAGAGGCCGGGCGCCCACGCGAGCGACGGCGCCACGCGCGGGTAGCCGCACGGCGCCAGCGGCAGGCCCTCGGCATCAACGGCGGCGTCCAACCACGCGTCGCCGGGGCGACGCACCTCGAAGCCCGTCGCCAGCACAACGCGGTCTGCGACCCGCTCGACGGTCTCGCCGGTGGAGAGCCGCACGGCGAGGCGGAGTCGTCCGCCGGACGCGACCGTCGCGCCGACGACGTCGCCGGTGGCGCGCGCCAGCGTGCCGGCGCGCACGGCGCGCTGGACCGCCCGCAGTGCGTCGGGCGGCACCGAGCCGCGCTGCCGAGCCGCTGAGATCGCCGCGCGGCGTCGGACGAGGCAGGTCTCGGACCAATAGCCGCGCAGGTGGCGCGGACCGAGCCAGCCGGGATCGGCGTCGAGCTGCGACACGCGCGTCGTGTGACGTGACAGCAGGAGCACAGGCCCGCGCGTCGCCAGTGCGACGGACGCCTGCGCCGCCGAGATGCCCCCGCCGACGACGGCTACGACGGCGCCCTCCGCCACGTCGTCGCGGCGGAAGTCGGGGTCGAAGAGGTGGTGGACGGTACCGCCGGCGGCGCGCAGCGCACGCGCCCACGCGGGCCACGCGGGCTGCTCGCCGAGGCCGGGCGCGAGGAGCACGCGCCGCGCGTCCACGGCGCCGCGATCGGTCTCGACGCGCCAGCCGCCGCGCCTCCGCTCGAGTCTCGCGGCACGCCCGCGCAGGCGGAGGTCGTCGAGTCGGTGGGCCGTCACGGTGGCCGCGGCGTGCCGCTGGAAGAGGGCGTAGCCGGGGCGCCCGTACGGCGCCGCGAAGCGGGCGACGGACGCCCCGTCGGGCGTCTTCGCGAAGCGGAGCAGGTCGAGCGGGTCGAGTGCGAGATGGTGCACGCGCGACGAGCGCATGAAGGCCATCCCGGTGCTGGCGGTCTGGTACGACCAGACGGCCAGCGGGTCGGTGTGCGGGTCGAGCACCCGGACGCGTGCGCGGCGCCAGCCGAGGCCGGCCGTCAGCGCGAGCGACAGGTGGGTGCCGTGGACGCCGCCCCCGATGAGGAGCCAGTCGAGCACGGAGAGGGGATGCACGCGCAGTCGTCCCCCACGGGACGCTGCGTCAGGGCCGAGCGGACTCCGGCGAGATTGGCGCCGTCCCCGTCGGGGAGCAGGCGCGGGCCGGCCGGAGGCGTCGCCGGACCCCGCGGGGCCCGGCCGTCACCGCACGACGTCCGATGAGGCGCCGGCGGCGGTCAGGCCACGGGCGGGCCACGCCCCTCCGGCGTGGCGACGTTGCTAGTGGTGGCCGGGGCGTCGGCGGGCGGGAGCGACCGCGCGAGCCCGACGACCGGCGCGTAGAACGGCTCCGCGTTCGGCGCGACGGTGTGCGTCGTCGTCAGGTGGGCGCAGTCGGGGCACTCGCCACCGTGCGCGTCGTCCCCGGCGGGTGCCGCCGACGGCTCGTCGGTGGTCCTCTCGGTCGGTCCGTGCGTTCCGTGCGTCGCCCAGTGCACGGCCGGCGCGACGACGGTGCCGGCGACGGCAACGGCGACGAGCAGCGCGGCGAACCAGGGGCGGAGCACGGTCATACGCGGAAGATAGGTCAGCGCGCCGCGCGCCGCGCGTCGTCGATGGCCTGCTGGAAGACCTCCAGCGGCTGCGCGCCGTTGACGAACGCGCCGTTGATGAAGAAGCCCGGCGTGCCGGTGACGCCGGCGTCGCCGGCGAGCGCCTCCTGGGCGGCGACCGACGCGAGGGCCTCGCGGTGCGCCGCCGAGCCGGTGTCGCGCACGCAGGCGTCCCACGCCGCGAGGTCGAGGTTGGCTGCGCCGGCCATTCGGCTCTGGCCGCCGAGCGTCCCGCGCGAGCGCTCGATCACGTTGGCCGGCGTGAGCGCGCGCTGCTCGCGGAAGTAGAGGTCGTGCAGCGCCCAGAAGGCGTTGTCGTTCTGCCGGGCGGCGCACGTCGCGGCGAGGGCCGCCGGGCGCGCCCACGCGTGGCCATCGAGCGGCAGGTGGGCGTAGACGAGCCGCACGTCGGGGTTGGCGGCGAGCACCTGGGCGACCGTCCCGGCCGCGCGGGCGCAGTACGGACACTGGAAGTCCGAGAACTCGACGATCGTGATGGGCGCGTCGGCGGGGCCGCGCGCGGGCAGGTCGCGCGTCTCGCGCGCGATGCGGTCGGCGAGGCCGCGCGCCTCGGCGGCCTCCAGCGAGTCGCGGCTCGCGATGGCCGCCGCGACGGCCGCCGAGTCGCGGCTGACGTCCACCGGCGGCGCGGCGAGCAGATAGAGCCGCTCGGTGGGGGCGACGTAGAGGAACGGCTGCGGCGCCTGGCCGGGGATCGAGAGCTGCCCCTCCAGCAGGCCGTCGGCGCCGGCGGCGCGGAGGCTGTCCACGGTCACCTCCACGTCGGCGATGGACGGGTACTCGACGCGCAGGTTGCTGAGGATGCGGGCGGCGAGGTCGTCGGACGGCACGGCGGCCGAGCGGCACCCGCCGACGGCGAGCAGGAGGACGACGGCGAGGAGACGGAGCGGCATCGGAGCGACGAAGGCGGAGGCGCAATCTCGGTCCGATGCCGCGTCGGCGGCGGGCCTTACGCGGCGCGGCGCGCCGGCGGCGCCTCGACGAGGCGCAGCACCGGCGGCGCGAACGCCTGCCACGCCTCGGGGAAGCGCCGGTCCAGGCGGCGGACGTGCAGGTAGGGCGGCGTCCCGTTGGCGGCGTGCCACAGCTCGGACGCGTCGTCGGCCGGCGCGTAGGGCACCACGACGCTCGGCTGCTCGGGACGCAGCACCACACCGCCGGCCTCGCGCCCGGCGAGCGTGTGCAGGTTGACGCGCCCGCGCGCCGAGAACGCGTCGGGGTCCCAACGGCTCATCAGGTAGAGCACGTCGTGGATGCGCGCGTCCACGTCGCCGGGGCGGAGGCGGTAGACGGTGTCCACGGCGCCGAGGCGGAGGAGCGCCGCGTCGCGCCGGAGGCGGCGCTCGTGGTCCGCCTCGGTCCGGTCGTCGGCCACCTCGACGGCGATGCGGCGGACGGCCCCGCCGGCGGGCACGTCCACGACGAAGTCCAGCAGGAAGTAGGCGGCGTTCGGGGCCTCGACCTCGACGTCGGCGCGCAGCACGGCGTCGTCGTGGAGGTACTTGACGAGGTGCCACGCGAGCTCGTCCTCGGCGGCGCCCGGGTAGGGCGGGACGTAGCGCGGCCCGGCGAGGTGCACCGGGGTCCAATCGGAGGCGGGGAGCTGTGTCATGGCGGGTTGGAGCGGTCGTGGCGTGGTGCTCGGTAGACCCCCTCCGTCCCGGCAAGCCGGGACACCTCCCCGAGGGGAGGGTGGGGGTGCGCTCGCGCGTACGCGAATCTCCGACGCGCGGGTGACACCCGAGTGGCATACGCCGGCGAGGGACGCGATGCGCGCCGGTGACGAAGCGCCGGGGCGGGGCGGCCTACCTTCTGCGCTCGTCCCCCCGCTGCCGATGCCCCGGATCGCCGTCGCGCTCGCCGCGCTGCTCGTCGTCTCGTCCGCCCATGCCCAGGTGGGCTTCAGCGCGGTCAACGGGCGCAACCACCCCGAGATCGAGTGGCTCACGGCGACGACCGAGCACTTCGAGATCGTCTACCCGGCGCACCTCGCCGGCATCGAGGAGGCCGCCGCGCCCATCGCCGAGGCATCGTACGCCGCGCTGACGGCCAACCTCGCGCCGTCGGACACCGCCGCGATCGCGTTCCCGCGCCGCATCCGGATCTACCTCTCCGACGAGGACGAGATCACCAACGGCTCGGCGTACCCCATCGGGCCGGCGGGCTTCACGACGATCTGGGTCCACGTCAACGACGCCGCCGAGACGTTCTCGGGCAACCGCGCGTGGCTGCGCACGGTGATCGCGCACGAGCTGGCGCACATCGTCCACTTCCGCGCCGTCCGCTCCAACCTCGGGCTGCTCGACGTCTTCTTCGGCGACCCGCTGCCGCGCGACTGGACCGAGGGCCTCGCGCAGTACCAGACCGAGCGGTGGGACGCCCAGCGCGGCGACCGCTGGCTCCGGACGGCCGTCTTCGACAGCCGCCTCAGCCCGTACGACGGCACGAGCGTCTGGAACGGGCGCCTGCTCTACGCCGTCGGCAACAGCCGCGTACGCCGCTTCGCCGAGCAGTACGGCGACTCGACGCTCGCGCGGCTGTTCGCGCACCGCACGCCGGTCCTCTTCGGCCTCGGGCGCGTGCACGACTTCGAGGCGGCGTTCCGCGAGACGACGGGCCAGTCGTACGCCGAGTGGTCCGAGGAGTGGCGCCGCCACGTGTCGGTCTACTACCACACGATGGCCGGCCAGATGGAGCGGCTGGACTCGCTCGCCGCGCCGCGCCTGCCGGTCCCCGGCCAGGTCCTCTACACGGTTGCCTACAGCCCCGACACGAGCCGCATCGCGGCGGTCGTCCTGCCGAGCCTCGCGCGGCCCGTCCGCCGCCTCATCGTGGTCGACAACCCCGGGGCCGACTCGACGCGCGCGCCGCGCCTGGAAATCGTCGCCGAGGGCGGGATCGTCGGCCCCGTCGCGTGGAGCCCCGACGGGACGCGCCTCGCCTACGCGCGCGAGCGGCGCGGGCGCTGGGGCAGCCTCGTGCGCGACCTCTACGTCGTCGGCGCGGACGGGCGCGGGCGGCGGCGCGTCACCACCGATCGCCGCGCGATCAGCCCGAGCTTCACGCCCGACGGGCGCGCGCTCGTCTTCGTCGGCGCCGCCGGCGACCCCGGCAGGCCGGGGCAGGCTGCCGGGGTCGCCGGACGCAGCCGCGCCGCCGCGAATCTGTTCCTGCTCGACCTCGACACGGGCGCCGAGCGCCCGCTGACGGCCTACGCCGGCGACGTCCAGATCACGAGCGCGCGCCTGAGCCCCGACGGGACGCGCGTCGCCTACGCGGTCGTGGAGCGCGGCGAGCGCCGCCTCGCCACGGTCGAGGTGTCCACCGGGCGCATCGAGACGCTCCCCGTGGCCGACGGCGTGCCGGACGCCGTGCGCGACGAGCGCGCGCCCGTCTGGAGCCCCGACGGCCGCCGGCTGGCGTGGACGAGCCTCCGCGACGGCGTCCCCAACGTGTTCGTCGCCGACTGGGCGCGCGGCGCCGAGACGCGCGTGACCGGCCTCTTCACCGGCGCGTCGGTCACCGGCTGGCTGCCGCCCGACTCGGCGCACGCCGAGGGGCGCTTCGTGGTGATCGCCACCGAGAGCAAGCGCCGCGACCGCGCCTTCGCCATCGACGCCGCGCGGCGCCCGACGCTCGCGATCGCGCCGCCGGACCCCGCCGCCGCGCGTCCCGACCTCGCGATCCCGCCCGCCTACGCGTCGTGGACGACCCACCGCCCGCCGCGCGAGATCGCCGACGACGTCCGACCCGACGCCTCGCTCATCACGGCGCGCGGGCGCTACCGCTCGTGGCGCCACCTCACGCACGCCATCACGCTCCCGCTGCCGTACGGTGACCCCGGCGAGGACGGCCGCCTGTTCACGTCCGACGACGACTGGGGCGCGTTCGCCAACTCGATCTTCGTCGAGCCGCTCGGCAAGCACGTGATCGCGGTCCTCGCCGGCGTGAGCGTCACGCGGCCCGTGGACCGCTCGTTCCTGCTCCTGTCGTACACCAACCGCATGCTCCGGCCGGACCTCACGCTGGACCTCTACCGCTTCCCGAGCCCGTCGAGCTTCTACGGCAACGGCGTCCTCGTGGAGGACCTCACCGGCGGCGACCTCTCGGCGACGTGGGCGCTCGACGTGCTGGACCGCCCGTACACGAGCACGCTCGCCGGCGCGCGCCTCCGCTACGCCTACGCCTCGCCCGTCGCCGCCGACCGCCTGACCGACTTCGACGCCGCTGGCGACACGCTCCGCCCGCCCGTCGCCGGCACGCGCTTCGACGTGCAGGTCGGGCTCGCCTACAAGTTCCAGCGGCCGTACCGCTACAACGTGATCGCGCCGCTCGACGGGACCGGCGCGCGCCTGCGCACGACCGTCGGCGTGCCGGGGCTGGGCGCCGGCAGCGCGTTCGTCCGCCCCGACCTCGTGGCCTACTGGACGTCGCCGGGCCTCGGCGGGCCGCGCCTCTTCGTGCGCGGGCGCGCGACGGCGCAGTTCGGGACGCCGCAGCTGCCGCAGGACTACGTTGGCCTCTCGCGCTACGACGACGTGGACGTCCAGCTTCCGTTCGTCGGCGCGCTGACGCTGGACGACGCCGAGCGCGTGCGCGGCTACCGCCGCTACGCCGTCGGCACGCGCGCGCTCTTCGGCTCGGCCGAGCTGCGCTCGCCGGTGGTGTTCGACCTCAACACGACGGTGCTCGGGCTGGTCCGGCTGGGCGCCGTCGCACCGGCCGTCTTCGCCGACGGCGGGCTCGTCTGGACCGGCAGCGATTTCGACGGGGCCGTCCGCCGCCTCGGCGTGGGCGTGGAGGTCAAGAACGCGGCGTCGGTGGCCGGTCTGGAGCTGATGCACGCCGTCGGTGTGGGCGTGCCGGCCGACCGGCTCGGCGAGGTCTTCGACGGGACGATCCCGCGCGGCGACCTCGACGTGTACTACCGCATCCAGGCCGCTGTGCCGTTCTGATGACGGGCGGCTGCCGGATGCGGCGCGCGTCTACGCGACGACGAGGCTCAGCACGGCGAGGGCGACGGCGCTCAGGCGGAGGAGGAGGGCCGACGGCGTGGCGAAGCGGGCAGGGAGGTCGATCATCGTCGGGAGGGAGAGCGAGGACGTTCACCCGACGTACACACGCCGTGCCGGTTACAGCGATCCGCCAGAAACGGCGTCACTCTCCGCGTTTTGCTGAGGCCGCCCTGCCGGATCGGCGGCGCGGGCGTCCTCAGCCGCTGACAGCGTGTCCAGTCCCATCCCGCGCACGACATACTTGCCGACGAGGTCGAACTCGAGATTCACCGGCCGCCCCTCGCGCCACTCGGACGCCGTCGTGTGGGTCCACGTGTGCGGGATGACGGCGACCGTGAACGTGCCCGGCACGTCGTCCAGGCGAGCGACCGTGAGCGAGATGCCGTCCACGGCGATGCTGCCGCGCGGGATGAGAAGCCGCGCGAACGCGTCGGGGTAGGCGATCCGCACGAGGTGCGAGTCGGCCAGCGCCTCGACGGCCGCGATCTCGCCGGGCGCGTCCACGTGGCCCTGCACGAGGTGGCCGTCCAGCCGTCCGCCGACGGCGAGAGCGCGCTCGAGGTTGACCGCGTCGCCGGCGGAGCGTCGGCCGAGGGTCGTCTTGGCGAGCGTCTCCTCGACGGCGACGGCCTCGAACGCCGCGTCGTCGTGTGCGACCACGGTCAGGCAGACGCCGTCGACGGCCACGCTCTCGTCCACGCGCAAGGCGTGCGCGAACGGCGCGGCGATGCGCACGCGGTGCGCGCCGGTGAGGGGTGTCACGCGCTCGACGCGCCCGACGGCTTCGACGATTCCGGTGAACATCAGAAGCCGTCGGTGAGCGTGTCGAGAGTCGAGAGGAACGTGCCGAGCCGGTCTTCGACCGGGACCTCGTCCTCGTCGTCGTGGATGCCTTCGAAGAGGAGCGTGCCGTCCGGACCGATCACGTAGTAGGTCGGGAAGACGCTGACGCGGAAGCGCTCCAGCACGTCGTCGGTTGCGAGCAGGATCGGGTAGCTCGCGCCGCGGGCGCGCGCGAAGGCGACCGGGTCGTCGCCGGGATTCTCGTAGGAGGCAAGGCCGAGCACACGCAGCCGTGGATGGGCGTCGGACATAGCCTCGACAGCGGGCAGTGCAGCGACGCACGGCGAGCACCACGACCCCCAGAAGTCCAGCAGCACGGTCTGTCCGCGCAGGTCGCTCAGGCGAACAGGGGAACCGTCGGGCGCCGCGAGCTCGAATTCGGGGACCGGCTCGCCGACGGCGAGGCGAGGCTCGGACGCGCCGTCGTAGGGTGCGTAGGCGTAGCCCGGCGGCAACGGCGCGAGCGCGAACGTCTCGGGCGGTGGGACCGCGATGGCCTCGGCCGGACTGTACCGCGTGGTGAGCGACATCCCCGGCGGACCGAACAGGAAGGTGACGCGCGACGGCATCCGAGAGCCACGGTCGAAGCAGACGCGCACCGAGGGCGAGCCCGGCGGGGGGCGCAGCACGAACGTCACCTCCTCACACGGGCGCCCGTCGCTCTCGCCCGACGTGGGGCCGGTAACGGCGTGCGCTCGCGACAGCACGTTGCTGAGCATCAGCGTCAGCGTGGGATGCATCCGTGTCAGCAGGTCGACCTGGTCCTCGTCCACCGCGACGAACGTAGAGTCGACGTAGACGCGCCGGGTCCGCGGCATGCGGACGTAGTACGCGTCGGGGCCGAGAGCCTCGGCGTCGACCTCCCGGTCGTCGTACTCGATCCGGTAGCGGAAGGCGCCGTCGGGCGGCTCGGCGTAGGTGGTGACGTGGCCTCCCCACGCGATCGTCGTGTCGGGATCGACGAGCGTGGCGTCGAAGCGGTAGCGGAAGGCGAGGCCCTCCATCACGGCATCGTATGCGTTCGTCACGAGCGAGTCCGCCGCGTCCCAGCCGTCGTCTTGCGCACGGGCAGGGAGCGCGAGGGCGCACAGCAACAGCAGGACAGGCCAGACAGAACGCATCGACGCACAGGAATACGGGCGCGCCAGGATACTCACTCGGCGGCTGCGGCCGACTCGACATCCCGCCGCCAGCCCCACAGGACGGCGTCGGCGCCGACGGTCTCCCAGCGCGACTCGACGAACGCGAGCGCGTCGGCCATGCGGGCGACGCCGAGGTCGCCGGTGGCGGGGAGGCCGGCGCCCGCGAGCGTTGGAGCGACGACCCACACGACGCGGTCGACGAGGTCCTGCGCGAGCAGCGCCGTCGCCAGTCCCGGCCCGGCCTCGACGAGCAGGCTCTGGACCGCCCGCCGCCCGCCGGGCAGGCCGTCGCCGGCGCCCAGCCGGTCGAGCAGGGCCCCGAGGTCGAGGCGGTCGCCGGCAAGCGGGAGCGTCCACACCGCGCCACCGGCATCGGCGAGCGCATCCGCATAGGCCGGCGACGCGTCGGGTCCGGTGACGGCCAGCGTCGGCGCCGCGAGAGCCTGCCCCGGACCCGGTCCGGGGTCGGTGAACAGCGCGAGGGTAGGATGGAGGCGACCGTCGCGGTCGAGCACCACGCGCAGCGGATTCGTCTGGCCGTCGGCCAGCGGCACGCTGCGAACCGTCAGCGCCGGGTCGTCGGCGCGCGCGGTCCCGGCGCCGACGAGCACGGCGTCCGCCTCGGCGCGCAGGCGGTGGACGAGCGCGCGCGCCTCGGGGCCGCTCACCCAGCGGCTGTCGCCGGTGCGGGTCGCGACCTGCCCGTCGAGCGTCGCGGCCGTCTTGAGCGTCACCAGCGGACGGCCGGTGGCGACGTGCGTCGTGAAGGCCTCGACGAGCCGCGCCGCCTCGTGCGCGCGCGTCCCGACGACGACCTCGATGCCGGCGTCGCGCAGCCGCGCGAGCCCGCGCCCAGCGACGCGCGGGTTCGGGTCCACCATCGCGACCTCGACGCGCTCGACGCCGAGGTCGGCGAGCAGATCGGCGCACGGGGGCGTCTTGCCGTGGTGGCTGCACGGCTCCAGCGTGACGGTGACGGTCGCGTCCTCCAGCACGGCGCCGTAGCCGCGCCGCTCGGCGTCGCGCACGGCCCAGACCTCCGCGTGCGGACCGCCCCAGCGGCCGTGCCAGCCCTCGCCCCAGACCGACCCGTCCGGGCCGGTGATCACGCAGCCGACCATCGGGTTGGGGCTCACGGCGCCGGCGCCGCGCGCGGCGAGCGCGAGCGCGCGGCCCATGCGGGCGTCGTCGGTGGCGAGGCGGTCGGTCATCGGGCGAAGGTCGCTACACGCGCTCGGCCCACGGCGGCGGGGCGTCCAGCGCCCACTGCTCGAAGTAGAACTTCGACTCGCCGCGCGCGGCAGCCAGCGGCGCGACGAACCGCACGACGCCCGCCGGCGCCTCCGCCGCGCGTACCGCCTCGGCCAGACCGAGCGGGGCCGGACCGAACACGCTCCAGTCGTGCCCGTCGTGCGCCGGCTCGGGCACCAGCACGCACGCGCCGCCGTCGAGCAGCACGCGCAGCGCGTCGGCCCGGTCGCCGGCGGCGACGGCCGCGAGGGCGCCGGCGACCGGCGCGCCGCCGACGGCCAGCACTGCCGGCGTGAGGAGCGCCGCTGCCGGGTCGCGCACGGGCTCGACGGCGCCGGTGGCGCCGAGTCGGGTCCACGGCCGGCCGGCCGCCCACGCGAGGAGCGGCGCGACGAACGCCGACGCGTCGGCGAGCGCCGTCAGGCCGACGCGGCGCGGCGGGCCGAGGTGCGTCCCGGCGAGGTAGGCGCGTCCGTAGCTCCCCGCCGGTGGCGCAAGGAGCGCCTCCAGCGACGCCACCGGCGCGCCGCGCGCCGCGCCGCGCAGGGCGGCCGGCTCCTCGGTGAAGACCTTCAGCACATCGGTCACGGGCGTCGTCGGTGGCGGGGTCGACGAAACGGGGCGCCGGCGGGCGCGTTCCTCGCCGTCCCGCCCTGCCCCGTCGGCTTCGGATGAACACTCTCTCGTCGGCCTTCACGTGGGTCGCCATCGCGCTGATCGTGATCGTCGCGCTGCCGGTGGTCGCGCTCGTGCGGCTGTTCGACCGCGACCCCGCGCGCTACGCCACCGGGCGCACCTTCCGCGTGCTCGGCAGCTGGGCCGCGCGCATCAACCCCGCGTGGAAGATCACGACCACGGGCCCGCTCCCGGCCGACCCGCGCCGGCCGTACGTCGTCGTCTCCAACCACCAGTCGGCCGCCGACATCCCGCTCATCTCGCGCCTGCCGTGGGAGATGAAGTGGGTCGCCAAGCGCGAGCTGCTGCGCGTGCCGCTGCTCGGCTGGACGATGCAGCTCGCCGGCGACATCCCGGTGGACCGGCGCGATCCCGACAGCCGCGCGACCGTCCTGCGCCGCGCCCGGCGCGTGCTCGACCACCACTGCTCGGTCATGTTCTTCGCCGAGGGCACGCGCAGCCGCGACGGGCGCGTGCGGCGCTTCCAGGACGGCGCCTTCCGCCTCGCCATCGAAGCCGGGGTGCCGATCCTGCCGCTCGCCATCGACGGGACGATGGACGCGCTGCCGACCGACGGCTGGACCTTCAACGGCGCCGACGTGCGGCTCCACGTCTTCGAGCCGATCTCCACCGACGGCCTCACCGAGGCCGACGTGCCGGCACTCCGCGAGCAGGTGCGCGCGAGGATCGTCGCGCAGATCGCCGCGTGGCGCGGCCTCACGCCGGCCGAGGTCGACAGCGAGGTCGCCGTCGCGGCCTGAGCCAGAGCGGAGCGAAGACGAATCGAAGAGCGCCGGCGGCGCGGCCCCCGGCGCGCGGCGCCGGTGTAGATTCCGCTTTCCGCGCCGGCGACCCCGGCGCACGGCCGCCCACGCGGCCCATTGCCCGATAGCTCAATTGGCAGAGCACCACACTCTGGATGTGGGGGTTGAAGGTTCGAGTCCTTCTCGGGCAACCACAGGTCGGCGTAGCCGACACGCGCCTCTCGCCGGTTCCCGGCGGGGGGCGCCGTCGTTTGGGGGGCGCGACACGACGGTCGTCACCGGCTCGCGCTAGACTCGTCCGGTTGACCCGTTCCGTTCCCGTCCCGCCGCCCCGTCGTTGTCCGCCCCCGAGCGCCTGCCGATCGACGCCGCCACGTTTGTCGTGGTGGACACCGAGACCACTGGCTCGAAGCCCGGCGAGGACCGCCTGATCGAGGTCGCGGCGGTGCGCGTCGTCGGCGGGCAGGTGGTGGACACCTTCCAGCAACTCATCGACCCCGGCTGCGCGGTCCCCAAGCGCATCACGTGGCTCACCGGCATCTCGACGGCGATGGTCTTCGGCCAGCCGTCGGCGGCCGACGTGATGCCGCGCTTCGTCGAGTTCCTCGGCGACGCCGTGCTCGTGGCGCACAACCTGCCGTTCGACGCGCGCTTCCTCGACCTCGCGCTCGACGATGCCGGTCTGCCCGGCCTCCGCAACCCGGCGCTCGACACGCTGCGCCTCGCGCGTCGCCTCCTTCCCGCGCTCCCGAGCAAGGGCCTGTCGGGCCTCACGGCTCACTTCGGCATCCAGGTCCACGGCCGCCACCGCGCCCTCGGCGACGCCACCGCGACGGCCGAGCTGCTCACGATTCTGCTCGGGCGGATGCGCGTCGAGTTCGGCGTCGCGACCGTCGCCGACGCGCTCGCCTTCCAGCGCGCGCGCTACCGCGAGACGCGCCGCGAGCCCGGCCACCTGACGCGCATCCGCGAGGCGGTCCTGCCTGGCCTGCCCGACCGCCCCGGCGTCTACTTCATGCGCGACGCGCGCGGCTCGATCCTCTACATCGGCAAGGCCAAGAGCCTCCGGAATCGGGTCCGGAGCTACTTCACCGGCGTCGAGACCCACCCGCCGCGCACGCGCAAGCTGATCCGCGCCGTGCGCGACGTGACGTGGCGCGAGACCGGCACCGAGCTCGCCGCGCTGCTGGAGGAGAGCCGGCTGATCAAGACGCACCTGCCGGTCCACAACCGCGCGCTGCGGCGCTACCGCGACTACCCGTTCCTGCGGCTCGACACCACACACCGCTTCCCGACGGTCTCGTGGACGCCGCGCATCGCGCACGACGGCGCCGAGTACTACGGCCCGCTCGGGCGGCGCGGGCAGGCCGAGGAGCTGGTCGAGCTCATCGGCCGGCTGTTCCGCCTGCGCGAGTGCGCGGACACCGTCTTCCACCTCGGCCGGCCGTGCCTCTACCACGACATGGGCCGGTGCGGCGCCCCGTGCGCCGGCTTCACGAGTGCCGAGGCGTACGACGACGAGGTGGACCGCGTGCGCGCGTTCCTCTCGGGACGCGACGCCGAGGCGCTCGCCACCGTCGAGCAGGCCATGCGCGACGCCGCCGCGAGCCTCGACTTCGAGAGCGCGGGCTGGTACCGCGACCAGCTCCGCCGGCTGGAGCGCACGATGGGGCGCCAGCGGCAGGTCGCGTCGGCCGTCCACGAGCACGACGCGGTGCTCGTCGAGCCGCTCGCGCCGGGCTACGACCCCGGCGAGCCGGGGCAGGCGTACGCCGCCGGCGGCGCGCAGCTCTTCCTGATCCGCTTCGGCCGCCTCGCCGGCCGCCTCGACCTCCCCGCCGACGGCCCCGGCAGGCCGGGGGAGGCTGCCGATGATGGCGCACTGGAGGCGGCTCTCGCCGCGACGTTCGACCCGTCCGCGCCGCCGCCCGAGAGCCACCTGCGGCCGGACGTGGACGAGATGCGCATCCTCGCCGCGTGGATGCGCCTGCATCCCGATGATGCGCGCCAGGTGCGCTGGACGGCCGGCGACGATCCCGCCGCGTTCGCCGCCGCCGTCCGCGCCGCCGCCGCCGGCGCCGTGCCCGACGACGCGCCGCCGGTGGAAGAGGAGGACGAGTGAGACGACGAGCCGGCGACATCGAGAGGGTCGTCGCCGGCCGATGGTCCTGGGCCGACAGTCACCGGCCGACGAAGGCCCCGCAGAGGTCCGCGGCGGTCGAGGCGCCTAGCTTGGGCGCTCCGGGAGACGATGGCCCCATCGTCCAGCATCCATCGTCCACCGTCCAGTCCCATGGCTCTCGTTGCCATCGTCGGCCGCCCCAACGTGGGCAAGTCCACGCTCTTCAACCGGCTCACCGAGGAGCGGACCGCCATCGTGCACGACGAGCCCGGCGTCACGCGCGACCGCCTCTTCGGGACCGTCGAGTGGAACGGCCGCACGTTCGACCTCGTGGACACCGGCGGGCTCGTCCCGCGCGGCGCCGAGGTCTTCGAGGCCGCCATCCGCGAGCAGGTCGAGATCACCCTCGGCGAGGCCGACGTCATCCTCTTCGTGGTCGACGCCACGACGGGCGTCACCGACCTCGACGAGGAGGTCGCGCGCCGCCTCCGGCGCGCGGAGCAGCCGGTGTTCGTCGTCGTCAACAAAGCCGACAACCCGACGCGCGCGCTCGACGCCGCCGAGTTCTGGAGCCTCGGCTTCGAGCGCCTCTTCGCGCTGAGCGCCATCAACGGCACCGGCACCGGCGACTTCCTCGACGACGTCGTGGCCGCGCTGCCCGACGACGAGCTGCTGCCCGACGACGAGGGCGTGCCGCGCATCGCCTTTCTCGGGCGGCCCAACGCCGGCAAGAGCAGCCTCACCAACAAGCTCCTCGGGATGGCCGGCGTCGCGCCGCGCTCCATCGTCACGCCCATCGCCGGCACCACGCGCGACGCCGTGGACGCGCGCCTCGACTGGAAGGGGCGCGACGTGGTGCTCGTGGACACCGCCGGCCTCCGCAAGAAGGCCCGCGTCACCGAGAACGTCGAGTTCTACTCGACGCTCCGCACCGAGCGCGCGCTCCAGAGCTGCGACGTGGCGGTCCTGCTCGTGGACGCCGAGCGCGGGCTGGAGTCGCAGGACGCCAAGACGCTCCGTGACGCCGAGCAGATGAAGAAGGGCATCGTGATCGCGATCAACAAGTGGGACCTCGTGCCCGACAAGACGACCAACACGCCGCGCGACATCGAGCGCGCGATCAAGGAGCGCCTCGGGCTGCTCGACTTCGTGCCGGTCGTCTTCGCGAGCGCGCTCACCGGCCAGCGCGCCTACAAGGTGCTCGAGACCGCCCTCGCGGTCTACGACGAGCGCGAGAAGCGCGTCCCGACGTCCGAGCTGAACGAGGTCATCCAGGCCGCCGTCGGTGCCCAGCACCCGCCGACGTACCGCGGCCACTACGTGCTGATCAAGTACGCGAGCCAGGTGCGGACCGCGCCGCCGGTCTTCGCGATGTTCTGCAACCACCCCGAGGGCATCCGCGAGAGCTACACGCGCTACCTCGAGAACCGTCTGCGCGACGCGTTCGGCTTCGCCGGCGTCCCGCTCACGCTCAGCTTCCGAAAGAAGTAGCGGGGCCGGCGTCGCCGGCGGGAATGGGGAAGGAGGAATGGGAAATGCCGCGCGGACGACCGGAAGTCAACCCATTCCCGATTCCCGATTCCCGATTCCGTCGAGGCCAAAGGCGTCCAGCACCCGCCGCGCGTGGTCGGAGAACACGCCGTCGCCGAGCGGGCGGCCGGGAGAGCCATCGTAGACGAGCAGCGGGACGCGCTCGCGCGTGTGGTCCGAGCCGGGCGTCGTCGGGTCGTTGCCGTGGTCGGCGGTGAGCATCAGCAGGCCGCCGGGCGGGAGCGCGGCCTCCAGGCGCGGCAGCGCGGCGTCGAGCGCCTCCAGCGCGGCGGCGTAGCCCGGCGCGTCGTTTCGGTGGCCGAACAGCTCGTCGAAGTCCACGAGGTTGGTCCAGACGAACGTGTCGCGTCCGTGCGCGGCGGCCTCGGCCATCGCGCTCAGCGTCTGCTCGACGCCGTCGGCGTTGCCGGCGGTCTTAACCTCGCGCGCGACGCCCTGCCCGTTGAAGAGGCTCGAGATCTTGCCGACGGCGACGGTCTCGACGCCGGCGTCCTGGAGACGGTCGAGCAGCGTCGCGCCGGGCGGTGGCAGGGAGAAGTCCTTGCGGGCCGCCGAGAGGCGCGCGTAGGCGCCGGGCGTGCCCTCGAACGGCCGCGCGATGACGCGCCCGACGCCGTGGCGCCCCACGCAGACGTGCTCGCGCGCGGCGTGGCACATCGCGTAGAGGCGCTCCAGCGGGATCGTGTCCACGTGCGCGGCGATCTGGAAGACGCTGTCGGCGGACGTGTAGACGATCGGCCGGCCGGTCGCCTGGTGCTCCTCGCCGAAGGCCGCGATGACGGCCGTCCCGCTGCCAGGCACGTTGGCGAGGACGCCGCTGACGCCCGTCTCGCGGCAGAACGCGCCGATGACCTCGGGCGGGAAGCCGTCGGGGTAAGTCGGGAAGGGCGTCGTGAGCGGCAGGCCGGCGAGCTCCCAGTGGCCGGTGGTCGAGTCCTTGCCGGCGGCGGTCTCGGTGAGGCGTCCCCACGCCGCCGCCGGCGCGTCGGCGGCCGGCAGCGCCTCGACGAGGTGGCCGAGGCCCCAGCGCGTGAGGTTCGGCAGGGCGGGGTGCTGCTGGCCGACGACGTGGCCGAGCGTGTCGGACCCGGCGTCGCCATAGGCGTCGGCGTCGGGCGCGTCGCCCACGCCGGCGCCGTCGAGCACGATGGAGACGACGAGCATCGGTCAATCGGCGAGGAGGCAGACGGCGCCCTGCGCGTAGGCGCGCTCCAGCGCGCGCGCGGCGGCGCGGCGGACCGCCTCGGGGTCGCCGGCGGCCGGCGCCACGGCGCCGACGTGCAGCGGCGGCCCGCCGAGCGAGCGCGCCCAGACCGGCACCTGGTCGGGCTCGGCGTCGAGGAAGGCGGCCAGCAGCAACGGCCCGAACGACTCGACGCGGCGGACGCGCGGCGCGGCGCGCAGCAGGGCCGCGAGCTCGGCCTCGGCGCGGGCGGCGCCGTCGCCGGTGTCGTCCAGCAACGCCTCGGCGTCGGCGCGGGTCACGAGCGCGAAGGCGAGCGGGCGCCGTGCCGCGCGCGCGGCTGCGATCTCGCCGGCGAGGATGACGCTGCGCGGGAGCGCGTCGGGCGCCCGGCGCGGCGCAGCCTCGCGCGGCGAGGCGACCTCGACGACGGGGTGGCCGTCGGCCGGGTCGGATGCGTCGCCGGTGGTCTCGCCGCCGGGCGCCTCGGGTGCTGCATCGTCGGTCGGCTCGGACGCATCGCCGTCGTCCACGACATCGTCGGCGACCTCAGGGGCGTCGCCGGCGTCCGGCGCGGCGTCGTTGTCTTCGAGCGCGGCGTCGGTCAACGGCTCGGCGTCCAGATCTTCGTCCTCGTCCGGGGCGGCGGGTGCGTCGTCGGCGCGGAGCGCAGCGAGCAGGTTCACGTAGTCGCCGATGAGGCGCGCCGTGTCGGCGTCCACGTGGTCGGCCTCGACGCCGAGCGTGACGGCGACGAGCACACGCGGCTCGGACGTCTCGTCGAGCGCGCGGACGAGCGCCGTGCGCGCCGAGCCGTCGGGCAGGTAGGTCAGCGCCGCGAGGTCGTCGCCGTCGAGGATCGAGAGGACGCGGTCCAGCGGTGCGCGGTCGAGCGGGTGCGCGCCGTCGGCGGCGAGCGGGGCCGGCGCGGCGCCCGTCGGCAGGCCCGCGAGGGCGTCCACGTGGTAGCCGTCGGCGGCGCGGCGCAGCACGGCGACCGTCCCGCCGATGCAGGCCGCGAGCGACGCGAGCAGGTGCTCGGGCGGGCCCGGCGTCACCCACAGCGGCGAGTCGGGCGCGACGAACGACGGCGCGGCGGGCGCCGTCAGCGGCGACGCGAGCGTCGGGCGCGCGGTCGCCACGCCGTCGCCCAACGGCGTGTCGTTCGTCGGCGCCTCGTCGGCGATCTCGTCGCCGGCGACCTCCGCGGGTGTGTCGAGCGGCGCCTCGTCCGTCGCCGGCGTGCCGGCCGGCGTGGCGGCGTGTCCCGTGTCGTACGTCCAGCCCGGCTCGTCCTCTTCGGGTCCGGCGTCGTCGGCCGGCGGGGCGGGCACCGCCGGCGAGGCGGCGGCGCTCGTCGGCATGGCCGGAGCGCCGACGGGGCGCGCGGGCGACAGGCCGAGCGTCCCGAGGTCGTCGGCGCGCGGCAGCGGGGCGGGGGGACGCGGCGGCGGGGCCGGCGGCGTCCGCCGGCGCCAGACCGACGCGGCGGCCAGCGCCAGCACCACGAGCACGAGGAACGTCCAGGCGACGGTGGCCGACACGACGAAACCGGGGGGCGAATCGCGCAAGGTAGCGACGCGCCGCCATCTGGCGGACCCCGTCGCCGCACACCGGAACACCGCTGCGCCCCCGGCGGGCGACGGGCACGACGCTAGCTTGGCCGCCCGCCTCCCGGCCCATGCCCCCGCGCCGCGCCCAGACGATCCAGATCTTCCTGCCGGACGGCGACCCGCGCGGCGTCCGCATCGCGGAGATCACGAGCCGGACCGTGCAGGCGGTCCAGGTCCCGCGCGGCGTCCTCGGCCGCGCCGCCGCGCGCCCGGAGCTTCGGCAGGTGGGCGTCTACTTCCTCTTCGGCGACGACGCCGACGGCGGGCTGCCGGCGGTCTACGTCGGCGAGGCCGGCGACTGCTGGCAGCGCCTGCTCCAGCACCACCGCGAGAAGGACTTCTGGACGCAGGCCGTCGCCGTGACGTCCAAGACGCACCGCTTCGACAAGGGGCAGGGCGTGTGGCTCGAGTGGGCATGCACGCGCGAGGCCGAGCGGATCGGGCGCTACCGCGTGCTCAACCAGGCGAGCGCCCGCGAGCCGCACCTCACCGAGGCGGTGCGGGCCGACCTCGAGGACCACGTCGCGACGCTGCGCGCGCTCGTCGCGACGCTCGGCTTCCCGCTCTTCGAGCCGGTGGTGACGCGCTACGCGCGTCCGCCGGCGACCGGCGGCGTCGCCGAGCCGCGAGCCAGCCACCACGTCGAGGACGTTGCCGCCGACGCGACCAGGAACGACACGGCCGACAGCGATGCGGCCGATGACGCCACCGGCGAGGGGTTGCCGGACGGGACCGTGCTCTTCCGCCTCCGCTCGGCGCGCGGCGCCGACGCGCGCGGGCAGCTCGTCGCCGACGGCTTCGCGGTCCTCGCCGGCTCGGTCGTCGCCCGCTCGACGACGCCCTCGTTCGACGCGACGCCGCTGGCGCGCGTCCGCGAGCGCCTCGCGGCCGACGGCGTGCTCGCGTGGCGCGGCGGGCGCCTGTGGGTCGCGCGCGACCACGTGTTCGCGACGCCGAGCGCGGCGGCGTCGGTCGTGCTGGGGCGGACGGCCAACGGCTGGCGCACGTGGCGCACCGCCGAGGGCTTCACGCTCGACGCGCTCCGGAAACAGCCGCCCGGATGAGCGACGCGCCGATGGCGTCGCCGTGGACGAACGTCGGCGCGCCGGTGGGGACCGTTCGCGCGCCGGCGGGCATCGCGATCTCGGGCAGCGCCTCGCCGGTCCAGCCGGGCGGCAGCGGGTTGGGCTCGGCCCAGAGCGTGCCGCGCGTCGTCTGAATCACCACGTGGTCGCCGGCGCGGCCGAGGACGTAGTCGCGCGTGAGCGGCACCTTGCCGTCGGGCGTGTCCAGCACGTAGGCCGGCACCGCGAAGCCGCTCGTGTGGCCGCGCAGCCGCCGCATGATCGCGAGCCCGTCCTCGATGGGCGTCCGGAAGTGGGGCGTCCCGCCGATGAGCTGCGCGTGGTAGAGGTAGTAGGGCCGGACGCGCGCCGCGACGAGGCCTTCATTGAGCCGCTTCAGGGTGTCCGCGTCGTCGTTGATCCCGGCAAGGAGGACGCTCTGGTTGCCGACCGGCACGCCGGCATCGGCCAGCCGCTCGCACGCGCTGGCGGCCTCGCGCGTGAGCTCCTTGGGGTGGTTGAAGTGCGTGTTGAGCCAGACGGGTTTGTGCCGCGCGAGGACCGCGAGCAGGCCGTCGGTGATGCGCATCGGGCAGACGACCGGCAGGCGGCTCCCGATGCGGACGACCTCCACGTGCGGGATCGCGCGCAGCGCGCCGAGGAGCCAGTCCAGGTTGTCGTCCGAGAACACGAGCGGGTCGCCGCCGGTGAGCAGCACGTCGCGGATGGCCGGCGTCGCGGCGATGTAGGCGATCGCCTCGCGCAGCTCGTCCTTGCGCATCATGAAGTCCGCGTCGCCCACCATGCGCTTGCGGAGGCAGTAGCGGCAGTAGACGGCGCACTCGGACGTGACGCAGAAGGCCACCTTGTCCGGGTAGTTGTGGACGAGGTTCTTGACCGGGCTGTGGCCGACCTCGTCGAGCGGGTCCACGACGCCGACGATGTCGGGCTCGACCTCGGCGCGCTGCGGCACGACGTGCCGGCGGACCGGGCAGGCGGGGTCCACGGGGTCCATCAGGCTCGCGTAGTACGGCGTGATGGTCCACCGGAAGAGGCCGGCGGTGCGCGCGATGGCCTCGCGCTCGCCGTCGGTCAGGCGCACGTAGCGCGCGAGCGTGGCCTCGTCGTGGACGCGGTGGCGCATCTGCCAGCGCCAGTCCGACCACTCGTCGGCCGAGGCGTTGTGGAGCGGGTAGGCGGTCACGCGGGCGTCGGCGCGGCTGCACCGAGAATTCGAGAGGCGGAGGCGCCGGGGCGGCGGCCCCACAGAACGGCGTTCCGCGCGGCCGGACGTGGCGCTTGTGTGAACGCTCGGTTGCGATTCGGCGAAGCCGGCGCTAACGTGCCAGCCTCTCTCTCGTTCCGCTCCCCGCGATGCCTCTTCGTCTCGCCGCCGCGCTGTTCGCGCTCGTCGGGCTCGTTCCCCTGCCTGCGTTCGCGCAGAACCTCTCGGCCGCCGGCGCCACGGCGACGACCTACCTCCAGCGAAACGCCGCGCGCCACGGCGTCAGCGCCGCCGACGTGGCGGAGCTCGTCGTGACCGACGCCGTGCCGCTGCGCGCGCCCGGCGCGTCGGCCGTCTACCTCCGCCAGGCCGTGGGCGGCATCCCCGTCGTGGCGGGGCAGATGACCGTCAGCGTGCTCGCCGACGGCCGCGTGCTCCACGCCGCCGGCCGGCTCGTGCCGGGCCTGAGCGCGCGCGTCCGCGCCGGCGCCAGCGCGAGCGTGGACGCTGCGCGCGCCGCCGACGCCGTCGCCCGCGCCGTCGAGCCGCAGACCGGCCTCCGCAGCGCCGGCTTCTCGGTCGTCGAGAACGCCCGCGCGGGCGCCCGCGTGACGCTCACCGACGGCGGCATCGCGCGCCTGCCCGCGCAGGCGCAGCTCGTCTGGGCCGACGCCACGCCCGAGACCGCCGGCGACGCGCTGGTGCTCGCGTGGGAGACCACGCTCTACCTCCCCGGCGAGGCCGGCGACTGGTACGGCCTCGTGGATGCCGCCACCGGCGCCGTGCTCCGCACCGAGGACCGCCTCGTGCGCGAGGCCGCCGGCTTCGAGCACTTCCACGGCCGCTCGGAGCTTCCGGCGGCCGTCGAGGTCGCCGTCGCGCCGGTCGTGGCCGCGCGCGCCACGGCGCGCCACGAGGGCCACGTCGCCGCCACCCACTCGGGCTCGCCGTTCATCGACATCGTGGACGCGCTGACGAGCCCCGCCGGCGGCGCGACGTACCGCGTCTACGCCTACCCGGTCGAGAGCCCCAACCACACGACGCCCGCGCCGCCCGCCGACGCGCGCACGGTGGAAGTCGACCCGCACGACGCGGCGGCGTCGCCTCTCGGCTGGCACGACGACAACAACGCCGCCGGCGCCGAGTACACCGACACGCGCGGCAACAACACGTGGTCGTACCTCGACGCGAACGACGACGACACGTGGGCCTCGGGCGACAGCCCGGACTGCGGCGCGTCGCTCGCGTGCGACTTCCCGATCAACCTCGCCGCCGCGCCCAACACCTACGTCCCGGCCGCCGTCGCCAACCTGTTCTACTGGAACAACATCATCCACGACATCTTCTGGCACTACGGCTTCGACGAGGCCAGCGGCAACTTCCGCCAGAACAACTACGGCCGCGGCGGCGCCGGCAACGACCCCGTCAACGCCGAGGCGCAGGACGGCTCGGGCACCAACAACGCCAACTTCTCGACGCCGCCCGATGGCAGCCGCCCGCGCATGCAGATGTACCGCGGCACCAACGTGACGCCCAACCGCGACGGCGACCTCGACAACCCGGTCATCGCGCACGAGTACGGCCACGGCATCTCGATCCGCCTCACCGGCGGCCCGAGCCAGGTGGACTGCCTCCGCAACGCCGAGCAGATGGGTGAGGGCTGGAGCGACTACTTCGGCCTCATCCTCTCGATGCGCCCCACCGACACCGCGGACCAGGCGCGCGGCATCGGCACGTACCTGTTCGGCCAGCCCGCCACCGGCGCCGGCATCCGCCCGTCGCCGTACTCGCGCAGCTTCACCGTCAACAGCTACACCTACCAGGACACCCGCTCGCTCGTTGCGCCGCACGGCGTCGGCTTCGCGTGGGCCACGGTCCTGTGGGACATCACGTGGGACCTCGTCGACGCCCACGGCTTCGACGCCGACATCTGGAACGCCAGCGGCACGGCTGGCAACCAGATCGCGCTCCAGCTCGTCGTCGAGGGCCTCAAGCTGCAGCCGTGCAGCCCGGGCTTCGTGGACGGCCGCAACGCCATCCTCGCCGCCGACCAGGCGCTCTACGGCGGCGCTCACACGGACTTGCTCTGGGCCGCCTTCGCCCGCCGCGGGCTCGGCATCGGCGCCAGCCAGGGCTCGTCGGGCTCCAACAGCGACAACACCGAGGACTTCGCCGAGCCGGAGACCATCGCGCCGAGCGCCGTCACCGACCTCGCCGCCACCCCCAACGGCGACTTCGTGATGCTCGCGTTCACCGCCACCGGCGACGACGGCACCGTCGGCACCGCGTCCGGTTACGACGTCCGCTACAGCACGACGCCGATCACCGACGACGCCACGTTCAACGCGGCGACGCAGATGACCGGCGAGCCGCTCCCGCAGGCCGCCGGCACGGCCGAGAGCTTCATGCTCCCGGGCCTCACCTTCAACCAGGCGTACTACGTCGCGATGAAGGTGTCGGACAACAGCTTCAACACGTCCGACCTCTCGAACGTGGTGCAGGTCACGACGCTCAGTGCACCGGTGGCCAGCTACCCTGCGACCGAGGTCGAGGCGGCTGTCCTGGAGGTCGGGCAGACGACCACGGAGGACTTCGTGATCAACAACACGGGCCCGTCGGACCTCCGCTACTCGGTCACGCTCGCCGAGGCCACGCGCCGCGGGACGCCGATCCAGCCCGAGGTCGGCCCCGCCGGTCCCGAGGAGGTCAAGGACGCGCCCCAGACGCCCGGCACGTCCGCCGAGCGCGGCCGCGGCGGCCCCGACGACTTCGGCTACTCGTGGATCGACTCCAACGAGCCCGGCGGACCCGCCTTCTCGTGGGTCGACATCGCGGCCACCGGCACCGCCGTCAGCCTCGGCGACGACGCCTCGGTGAGCGTCCCGCTGCCGTTCGCCTTCCCGTACTACGGCACCGACCGCACGAGCGTGCGCATCGTCTCCAACGGCTGGCTCGGCTTCGCCGGCAGCGGGACGTCGAATGCGTACACGAACGCGCCGATCCCGACGTCGGACGCGCCGAACGACTTCATCGCCGGCTTCTGGGACGACCTCAACCCGAGCGACGGGGGGAGCATCCGCTACCAGAACATGGGCGACGGGCGGTTCGTGGTGAGCTGGCTGGCGGTGCCGCACTACTCGAACGGCGGCGTCTTCACGTTCCAGATCGTGCTCTACCAGGACGGTCGGATCCGCACCCAGTACCAGACCATGTCCGGGGACGTCACGAGTGCGACGGTCGGCATCGAGGACCCGGTGGGCACGGACGGCCTGCAGGTCGTCTTCAACTCGGCCTACGTCCAGAACAACCTTGCGGTCGAGTTCTCGACCGCCCCGGCCTGGCTGACGGTCGCGCCGGCCAGCGGGACGGTCGCCGTCGGCGCGAGCGAGACCCTCACGTTCACGATGGACGCCGCGGAACTGGAGGCAGGCGTCTACCAAGAGGTGGTCGGCCTCGCGCACAACGACCCGACGAAGCCGATGCCGCTGCGGATGCACGTCGTGTTCGCCGTCGGCGGCGCGTTCGCGCCGCCGGCACTGGCGACGCCGCTCTACGGCTCGACGGTCGCGTCTCCGGCCGTGCTGTCGTGGCTCTCGGCGCCCGGTGCCGCCGGCACCGAGTGGCAGGTCTCGACGAGCCCGACGTTCGCTACGATCGCTGCGTCCGGCTCCGGCGCTGGCACGTCGACGACGGTTGCGCTGGACCCGTCCACGGGGTACTACTGGCGGGCGCGCTCGACCGGCTCCGGCGCTCCGAGTGAGTGGTCGCTCCCGTTCGCGTTCGGGACGTCGGCCATCGTCGCCGACGCGCCTTCGCCCACGGCGCCCACGCTCGCGCTCGGTGCGGTCTACCCGAACCCCACCACCGGCGCGCTGACCATCCCGTTTGCACTCTCCGCCGCCGACGCCGTGCGGGTGCGGGTGCTGGACGTCACCGGCCGCGCTGTCGCCGTCCTCGCGGACGACATGGCGTTCGCCGCCGGCGAGCACCGGCTCATGTGGGATGCCGCCGGCCTGCCGTCTGGGGTCTACCTCGTCGAGTTGCGCGCCGCCGGTACCGTCCGCACCACGCGGGTGACGGTGCTCCACTGACCGCAGAGGCGAAGACGACCGCGCCCCCGGTCCGCGAAGACCGGGGGCGCGTGCTGCACGACGTCCCGCCGCCCGAGGGCGGCGCCGGGGGGTCAGAGCTGGAAGACGATCAGCACGCCGACGCCCACGAGGGCGGCAGCGGCGAGCATCGAGGTGAGCAGACGGTGCATCGGGCCGGTGGTGGAGACAATGCCGGTGAAGTCGCCGTGAATCGGGAACCGGCGTCGCCAAGCTACGGGGCCAAATCAGGGAACGCAAACGGGTTGCCCGTGTCCGTTGTCACGTTCTCGTCACCTTCTCGCAACCTGTTGTATCGAACGTCTCGAATGCATCGCATCGCTCTGGCTTTGGTCCTCGTCCTCGCGCTTGTCGCCGCCGGGGGAGCGCTTCCGCCGGTGGCCCTCGGGCTGGCCCCGCTCGGTCCACCACCCGTGGCGGCCGACAGCACGCGTCCGGCCCTCGCCCGTGAGGCGATGGTCGCCACCGGCCACCCCGAGGCCAGCCGCATCGGCCTCGCCGTGCTCCGCGACGGCGGGACGGCCGTGGACGCCGCGGTCGCCATCGGTTTCGCGCTGGCGGTCGTGCTGCCGGACGCCGGCAACCTCGGCGGGGGCGGCTTCCTGCTGCTCCGCGAGCCGGACGGCGAGGCCGCGAGCTGGGACTTCCGCGAGGTCGCGCCCGCGTCGGCGACGCGCGACATGTACGTCGACCGCGGCGGACGCCTGATTCCGTACCGCTCGACGCGCGGACACCTCGCGTCCGGCGTGCCGGGCTCCGTCGCCGGCCTCGCGGCGGCGCACGCCGCGGGCGGACGCCTGCCCTGGGCGCGCCTCGTCGAGCCGGCCATCGAGCTCGCGCGCGGGCACCGCCTCACGCCGCGTACCGCGATGCTCTTCAACCGCTACCGGCGCGACTTCGAGGCCTTCCCGTCAAGCGCGCGCCTGTTCGTGCGCGCCGACGGGCGCCCGTGGCGCGGCGGCGACCTCTGGGAAAACCCCGACCTCGCCGCGACGCTCTCTCGCATCCGCGACGACGGGCCGGCGGGCTTCTACACCGGCGAGACGGCCCGCCTCGTCGCCGCCGAGATGGAGCGGGGCGGCGGGCGCATCACCGAGGCCGACCTCGCGGCCTACCGCGTCGTGCCGCGGCCCGTCCTGAGCAGCACCTACCGTGGGCACCGCGTCCTCACGATGGGCCCGCCCTCGTCGGGAGGGATCGCGCTGCTCGCGTCGCTGGAGGCCGTCGAGCCGCTCGACCTCGCGCGGATGTCGCGCCCCGACGCGCTCCACGCGATGATGGAGTCGCTCCGCCGTGCGTTCGCCGACCGTGCGCACTGGCTCGGGGATCCCGCCTACACGTCGGTCCCGACAGAGGGCCTCTTCGACAGCCTCTACGTGCGCCGGCGGATGGCGACGTTCGACCCGGCACGCGCCACGCCGAGTGCCGCCGTCGCGCAAGGCGTCCCGCTCGCGCACGAGAGCACGGAGACGACCCACTACTCGGTAGTCGACACCGAAGGACGCGCGGTGGCCGTTACGACGACGCTCAACGACTACTACGGCTCGCGCGTGGTCGTCGACGGCGCCGGCTTCCTGCTGAACGACGAGATGGACGACTTCTCGACGGCGCCGGGGCAGCCCAACCTCTGGGGGCTCGTCCAGGGCGAGGCCAATGCCATCGCGCCGGGCAAGCGCCCCTCGTCGTCCATGACGCCGGTCATCGTCGAGGACCCGCGCGGACGGCTGCTGTTCGTCGGTGGCTCGCCCGGCGGGCCGCGCATCATCTCGACGGTCCTGCTGGTGCTGACGAACGTGCTGGACTACGGGCTCGACGCGCAGGCGGCCGTCAACGCACCACGCGTGCATCACCAGTGGCTCCCGGATCGGGTGGAGGCCGAGCGCGGCGTGCCCGACGCGACGGTCGGCGCGCTCCGCGCGCGCGGCCACGCCGTCGAGCGGGGCGACCGCTGGGGTGCGCCCAACGTGATCGTCGTCCGCCACGACCGCCCCGGCGGGTCGATCCTCGAAGGCGGCGCCGATCCCCGCCGGGCCGACAACGACGCGCGTGGGTTCTGACCGACGGATCGCGGATCTGCGAATCGAACGTCAGGCCGCTTGACGGCGTGGCAAGAGGTCGGGCACCTTCCCACACCCACACACGCTCTTCCATGACCTCGCTTGTCTTCGTCGTCCACCTCGTCGCCACGCTCGCGATGGTCGGCGTGATCTGGGTGGTGCAGCTCGTCCATTACCCGCTGTTCTCCGGCGTGGGCGCCGACGGCTGGGCGGCGTACGAGGTCGGGCACCAGCAGCGCATCACGTGGGTCGTCGGCCCGCTGATGCTGCTCGAACTGGCGACGTCGGTGCTCTTGGTGCTGGACCGCCCGGCGGCGATGCCGCTCGCGGCGGCCGTCCCCGGCGCAGCGCTCGTCGGCGCAATCTGGGCGTCGACGGCCTTCGTCCAGGTCCCCCTCCACACCGCGCTCGGCGGCGCGTTCGACGCCGAGGCGCACGCCCGGCTCGTCGCGACCAACTGGGTCCGCACGGTGCTCTGGACCGCGCGCGGGGTGATCCTCGCGTGGGTCGTCGCGCGCATGCTCTGAACGGCGCGCGCCCCGCCAGCCGGAGCCAGCGGGGCGCGCACGCGAACCGGACCGGGCATCAGGCCGGGATGCGGATCTGCTGGCCGGGGTAGATCTTGTCCGGGTGGCCGATGACCTCGCGGTTGGCCTCGAAGATCTTGTCGTAGGCGTTGGCGTCGCCGTAGTACTCCTTCGCGATCTTCGACAGCGTGTCGCCGCTCTGGATCGTGTAGAAGCGGCTCGCGACCGGTGCGGCGGCCGGGGCCCCCGGCGCGGCGATGACCGTGAGCGCGTCGTCGTTGACGTGCTCCACGCCGCGGACGTTGCCCGCGATCAGCGTCGCCTGCTCCTTGGCGGCGAGGCTCTTGGCCTGGCCCTGGAGCGTCACGCGGCCGTTGTCGAAGCGGGTGGCGTTGACCACCAGACTGATCGGCAGCCGGCTCAGCATGGCCGAAGGCGCGCTCACCTCCATGGCGCTGGCGGCCGCTGCCGGCGCCTGCGCGTTCGGCGCGGCCATCGTCTGCAGGTTGAAACGCCCATCCTCGGTGATTTCCAGGCGCGAGTAGTAGTCGCTGAGGCGCAGCTCGTCGATCTCCAGCAGCGGCTTCTGGTCGGGCTGCAGGCTCAGGCCGACGCCGGTGGCCGCCACCGCGTTCCAGCTCAGCAG
>Ga0209053_1000226_pt1 | contig 53802 bp, 47 predicted proteins | sample EBPBio152010_DNA_FD_185864 | JGI IMG/M metagenome (GOLD analysis project Ga0209053, IMG submission 185864) | Wastewater treatment Type I Accumulibacter community from EBPR Bioreactor in Madison, WI, USA - Reactor 1_7/15/2010_ DNA (SPAdes)... | ecosystem: Engineered > Bioreactor > EBPR >... | reverse complement strand
CGGTTGTTCGCAACCGACCGGCGAGGGAGCGTGCAGACGCAAGGCCGGCATGCGACGACCCCGCCGATCCTCGTGCCCGCCTCGCGGCGCAACGGACCCGGCGCCGGTCACCGGTCGCATCGCGCGCACGGCCCCGCCTCCGGGCAGGGCCAGGCACCGTGCCGTTGCGCCGACGACGACGGCGTCGCTCCGCCTCCGGGCGTGAGCCGCCACCGTCCGACGCGTCTCGACTCCCCGGACCCGATGCAGCCTGCGCCGAGCACGCCGAGCCCGCACGCGCCCTCATGGCGCGACGATCCTCCGGGATCGCCTCGTCTTCGGACGATGGGGACGGCGACCCTGCTCGACAGCGCACGGACGACCCCGTGTCGCCGCCGCGATCCGCCGCTGTCTCAGCGGCCGGGTACGGCTCGCGACGGTCGCCCGACTGGAACGCACGCGCCGGCGTGCGGGACGGAGCTTCGGCTCGCGGCCCGCCGACGGCACACGCAACGAACTCGGCAGGGAGCCGTGCTCAGGCACGGCTCCCTGCTTTGTTTGTGTCAGGCTGGTGACCCACCGGTGGCGGAACGTTCGGCGGCGCCTGCGGTGTAGGTTCTGTCCGACGACTCCCTCGCAGCCTCCGGTCCTCGTTCTCGGCTTCGTTCGGGAGCTCCGGACAGAACCTCTTCTCCGGCACCCACCCCGCTCGCCCGTGTTCGCTCCCGAAGGCCGCGGCCTCATCTTTGGCGCCGCGCTGCTCGCCGTCGCCACCCTGATGCCCGCCGTCGGCATCGGCGGCGCGTGGTGGGCGCTCGCCGTGGTCGGCGTCCTCGCGTTCGCGTTCACCGTCTGGTTCTTCCGCGACCCGCCGCGCACGCCGCCCGAGGACGCGTCCGGCCTCCTGCTCGCACCGGCCGACGGGACCGTCGTCGAGATCGTGACCGAGCACGAGCCGCACTACCTGCGCGGCCCGTCGCAGCGCGTCTCGATCTTCCTCTCGCCGCTCAACGTGCACGTCAACCGAAGCCCGGCGGACGGGACGGTCGAGTTCGCGCGCTACGTCCCCGGCGACTACCTCGTCGCGTGGCACCCCAAGGCGAGCGAGAAGAACGAGCGGAGTGAGGTCGGCATCCGCCACCCGTCCGGCGCGAAGGTCCTCTTCAAGCAGATCGCCGGCGCCGTCGCGCGCCGCATCGTGTTCGAGGCGCCCGAGGGCCACACGTTCCGCGCCGGCGATCGCTACGGGATCGTCAAGTTCGGGAGCCGGATGGACATCGCGGTCCCGCCGCACGTCGCGCTCGACGTGGCCGTCGGCCAGAAGACCGTCGCCGGCGAGACGGTGATCGGGACGTTCGGGACGCCGCCGGCCGCCGCCGCGCGTCCGCCGGCGCTCGCCGAGGCCGCCTGATGGAGACGCCCCCCCCGGACGGCCGCCCGGAGGCGCGTCGGAGTCCGTCGATCCGCGCGCGCAACCCGCGCGTGCCCGGCCGCGCGAGCCAGAACGCGCGCGCCGCCGTGCCCAACTTCTTCACCCTGATGAACCTGCTCGCCGGGTTCTTCTCGCTGATCCAGTCGGCGCAGGGCAATCTCGCGGCGGCGGCGTGGCTCGTCGTGCTGGCGGCGTTCTTCGACCTGCTCGACGGCCTGATGGCGCGCCTCGCCGGCGTGTCGTCCGAGTTCGGGCTGGAGCTGGACTCGCTCTCGGACGTCGTCTCGTTCGGCGTCGCGCCGAGCTTCCTGCTCTACCAGTTCGCGCTGCACCAGCTCTCGCCGATGTGGGGCGGGCTGCTGGCGAGCCTGCCGGCGCTCTTCGGGGCGGTCCGCCTCGCGCGCTACAACACGCTCGCGTCGTCGGAGGAGAAGACCCCCGAGTTCGTCGGCCTGCCGATCCCGGCGCAGGCTGGCACCGTCGTCGTCTTCATCCTGACGTTCATCGAGCGGCCGTGGTTCGACGTGCTCGCGCGCCCGCAGCTCTCGGTCCTGATCTCGCTCGTCGTCGTGCTGGCGACGCTGATGGTGTCGCCGGTGCGCTTCCCGGCGCTGCCGCAGCCGACGCGCACGAACCTGCGCACCTACCGCTGGCGGTTCCTCGGCTTCGGCCTCGCGATGCTGCTGGCGGCGGTCTTCCAGGAGGAGGGCCTGCTGTTCTCGGCGGTCGTCTACCTCTCGATCGGGCTCGGGCGCTCACTGCGGTGGGCCGTCCGCGCCGCGACGACCGACCCGGCCGATGATCCCGACGGCGGGCTGGACGGTGAGCCGGGCGACGGCGAGCTGCCCGGCGAGCCCCTAGCTTCGGACGACCCGTCGCCGCTCACCCTGCCGCCGCTCCGATGACCCGCGTCCACGTCCGCGTCACGCTCCGCCCGTCGATCCTCGACCCCGAGGGGCAGGCCGTCGGCCACGCGCTGGCGCGGCTGGGGCTGGGCGCCGTCGCGGCCGTCCGCGCCGGCAAGCACTTCGAGCTGGACGTCGAGACCGACGACCCGGCGGAGGCCGAGCGCGTCGCCCGCGAGGCCGCGGCGCGCCTGCTCGCCAACCCCGTCACCGAGGACTTCGAGGTGACGGCCGTCGAACCGGTCGCGTGAGCGCGCCGCGCGCTGCCGGCCGCCGCCTGCCGGACGGCCTGCCCCGGCCCGACGGGGTGGAGATGGACTGGGCCGCCCTCGCGGCCACCGAGACGGAGACCGCCGAGGCGACCGACGTCGGCGTCCACGTCGAGACGCCCTGGCGCGTCATCCTCTACGACGACCCGATCCACACCTTCGACGAGGTCATCCGCCAGCTCGTCAAGGCCACCGGCTGCACCGAGGCGCGCGCCGAGAAGCACGCGTGGACGGTCCACACCGAGGGCAAGGACACGGTCTTCGAGGGCGAGTTCTTCGACTGCTTCCGCGTGCAGGGCGTCCTGCGCGAGATCGCGCTCGTGACCGAGATCGAGGGGTAGCGCTGCGGGGGAGTGGGGAATGTGCCGCTGCGCGGCGGGAATGGGGAATGAGTTCGTCGGCGTCTTTCCATTCCCCAGCCCTCATCCCCCCATTCCCCTTCCAGACCCCGATCTTGCCGCTGCCGCCGACGCCCTCGCTGTTGTCCGACCCGACCGCCGACACCTACCGCACGCTGACGGCCGCCGGCGCGGCCGAGCCGCCCAAGACGCTCGGCTCGCGCTTCCTCGGGGAGGCGCACCCGGTGGCCGACGACGCGGCCGTCGCCGCCGTGCTGGCCGACGTGCGGCGCCGCGAGCTGCAGGCCACGCACTGGTGCTGGGCCGCGCGGCTCGGCGCGCCCGAGGGCACGCCGCGCACGTCCGACGACGGCGAGCCGTCCGGCACTGCCGGCCTGCCGATCCTGCGCGAGATCGACCGGCGCGGGCTCACCGACACGCTCGTCGTGGTCACGCGCTACTACGGCGGGACCAAGCTGGGCACGGGCGGCCTCGCGCGCGCCTACGGTGAGGCGGCCGCCGCCGCGCTCGACGCCGCGACGGCCGGCGAGCGGGTCGTGCGCCGGCGCGTCACGCTCGCCTTCGCGTTCGCCGACACGTCGGCCGCGATGCGGACCGTCGGCCGCTTCGACGCCGTCGTCGCCGGCCAGCAGCACGCCGCCGACGGCACGCGGCTCGACCTCGACGTGCGAGCGAGCGAGGCCGACGCCCTCGCCGAGGCGTTCGTGGACGCGACGGCCGGGCGGGGGACCGTCACGCGAGAACCCGACGCAGCGCCGGCGTCACGTCAGTGAGTGACGCCGCGCCGAGGAACGTGTCGGCGCCCGCACCCCACGCGAGGAGCGGAACCGGATGCCGCGTGTGGCTGCGCGTGGACAGGTCTTCGAGGTTGCCGTGGTCGGACGAGATCACGAGCAACTCGCGCGTCACGTCGATCCGGTCCAGCAGCGCGCCGACGAGCCGGTCGAGCGTCCCGAGCACGGCGGCGGCCATCGCGGCGTCCTGCGCGTGGCCGGCCTTGTCGGTGTGGAACACCTCGAAGAGCGTGAAGCGGTGCGCGCGCGTGATCGCGAGGAGCCGCTCGGCGGCGACGGCCTCGCTCACCGGCGTCACCGGGAGGTCCGGCCACCCCGCGCCGGTGACGTCGGCCGCGACGGCGTCGCCGGCGGCGAGGTCGGTCCCGAGGCGCAGGCGGACGCCCGCCGCGCGGGCCATGCGCGTCGTCGCGCTCCACCGGCCGCGCGGCTCGACGGCCGCGAAGAAGCGCGTCGGGAAGGCGTTGGCGAATGCGCCGGCGTCGGACCCGGAGCGCTGCGCGACGTGCGCCATCACGCTCTCGCGCTCCAGCACGTCGCGCACGGTCGTCGGCGGCGTGGGGCCGTAGTGGGCGCCGTGGAGCGCGGCGGCGTTGACGCCGGTGAAGAGGGCCGTCTGGCCGGTCCCGCTCTGCGGCAGGCCCGGCATCCCGAGCGTCGCGTCGAGCGTGGCGACGACGTGTGTCGGGGTCGCGAGGGGTGGGAGCGCGTCGGTCCACGGCGCGCCGCCGGCGAGGCGCGCGAACCCCGGCAGGGCGCACGTCGAGAGCGGATTCATCGGTCCCGCCGGACCGAGCCCGACGCCGTCGAGGAAGACGAAGAGGACGTGCGGCGTCACGGCGTGGCGGGAGACGGCGGGTCGGGCGTCATCGGCGAGCCGTCGGGCTGGAGGACCTCGCGTCCGTGCGCCGCCGCCCACGCCGCCGCGCGCGCCTCGGGCGAGCCGTCGGGCGCCAGCGCCACCACGCGCCCGGCGAGCGCCGCCGCCACGCGCGCCGCCTCGCGCTCGTCGTGCTCCCACCGCTGCTCGGTGGGCGGCCCGTGCTCCATCTCGAACGGCGACAGCAGCATCCCCCCCGCGCGCACGAGCGCCGTCGCGGCCGGACGCAGGCTCGGCGTCAGCTTCGAGAGCCCAGCCGGGACGACCGCGACGGCCGCGCCGCCCGACACCTTCGCCAGCGCCACGTCGAAGCCGTGTGCGAAGGTCAGCGCGAGCGCGCCGCCGCCGGCGACGGTCCGCCGCGCGAGCGCCTGCACATCCTCGAACACCTCCGGCGCCACCGGCGGGCGAGCCAGCAGCGCCGTCATCGGCCGCGCGAGCGCCGTCGTCGGGCCGTAGGTGTGGAGCAGGAGGGGGCGGTCCGCCCGGTCGAGGTCGGCCAGCCCCGCCGGCCAGCCGTCGTCGCCCGGCGCGAGGAGGCGGACGCCCCGCGTGCCCAGCGCCGCGATCTGCGCGTCGGCCCCGGCGCGCGCGCCCTCGGCCCACGCGTCGTCGAAGAGCGCCGCGACGGTCCGGTCGGCGCGCGGCGCGCCCTTGAGGCGCAGCAGGACCTGCTCGCGCGGCGTCGCGCGCAGCGCGTCGAGCGACGGGAAGCGCTCCAGCAGGCGGTGTGCGGTCACGCGCCCGACGCCGTCGAGCGAGACCAGGGCGAGGGCGAGGCGGGCGGCGGACCCGGCGGGCAAGGGCGCTGACATGCCGGACGTTACGAAAGCGGTCCGGGCGGGTCATTTCGTCCCGCGCGGGCGCCCCGTTCGGGGGATCGGCGGCCCCCGGCGCGCCGGCACCGGGTTTGCGCACGGCGGCGTGGCTTGCCCCGTGCTCATGGACCCGCTCCGCCTCCTCGTCATCGCCGCCCCCGCCGACGCCCAGCGCGCCGTCGACGCCATCCGCGAGGGCGGCGCCGTCGAGGCGGCGCTCGCGCCGACGGCGGACGCGCTCCGCACGGGTCTCGCCGACCCGTCCTGGAACGCCGTTCTGATCGTCCCCGGCGGACCCGTCCTCCACGCCGACCTCGCCGACGCGCTGGCCGGCGAGACGCGGCCGGTGGTGGTCGCCGGCGAGAGCGTCCCGCCCGACCTCGCGGACGCCGTCACGATGGCTCTCGTCTGGGAGGCGCTGGACGCGCTCCCGCTCGTCGTCGGCGGGTTCCTGACCGAGACCGACGACAGCTGGGACCTCGGCGGCGACACGGTCGAGACCCACCCGTTCTTCTCGGGCGTGAGCGACCCGATGCCAGACCCGACGCAGGCGTTCGTCGAGGCGCCGACGCCCGTCGAGGCGTCGGCGCCCGCCGAGGAGCCGCCCGTGGTCGTGCCCGCCGAGACGCCCCACGAGGCGCCCGGCGCCCCCGCGTTCGCGTCGGCGTTCGCGCCGTTGCCGGAGCCCGACGCGTCGTCGGTCCCTGAAGAGCCGTCGGAGCCGATGTCCGAGCCGCCAGTCGCGTGGGAGATGCCCGGTGCCTGGACCGAGCCGGACGCCGTCCCGGTGGACGACCTCACCCTGCACGCGCCGCCGCTCGCGCTGGCCGACGACGTGTCGCCGGCCGACGATCTGTTGCCGACCGATCACGGGTCGCCTGCCGCCGGCGAGGAGATCGCCGCTGCCGACGAGGCGCGTCTGGCCGACGAACGGGCGGTCGCCGGCACGACGCAGGAGACCTGGGAGTCCCTTCCGCTCTCCGACGAGCCCGAGGTCTCGCGGCTCGCCGAGCACCTGCCCATCGGCGTCTACCGCAGCACGCCCGACGGGCGCATCCTCTCGGCCAACCCGGCGCTCGCCACCCTCCTCGGCTGCGAGAGCGTGGACGCCCTCGCCGACATCGACGTCCGCCGCGACCTCGGCTACCCGCGCGAGGCCTTCGTCGAGCGCATCCACGCTGAGGGCGAGGTCCGCAACCTCGTCGTGTCGTGGACCGACCGCGCCGGACGGACCGTCCACACGCGCGAGAACGCGCGCGCGGTGATCGACGCCGCCGGCATCGTGCTCTACTTCGAGGGCACGATGGAGGACGTCACGGCCGAGGTCGAGGCGCGCGAGGCCGAGCGCCAGCGCGCGCGCCAGCACGCCGCCGTGGCCCACTTCGCCGCCGCCGCTGACGCGGCGCGGACGCCCGAGGCGCTGCACGACGCGGCCGTCCGCGCCCTGCTCGACGCCACCGGCGCCGACGGCGTGCTCCTCGCCGAGCACGTCCGCCCCGAGTCCGGCGCCCCCTTCAACCGGTGCGCGGCCGTCGCCGGCGACCTGCTCGACGGTGCCGCGCAGGTGCTCGACGCCGACCCGGCGTTCGTCGGGATGGCGTACGCCGCCGCGCCCGCACTCGTCCGCGACGCCGCGGAGCGCGCACCCGACCACCTCCCGGCGTCCGTGCGCGACGCGATGCTGGCGCGCGGCATCCGAAGCGCCGGCGCCTTCCCGCTGATGCGCGCCGGCGAGCTGCTCGGCGCGCTCGTGGTCGTCTACCGCGCGCCGCACACCTTCTCGACGAGCGAGACGCAGGTCGCCGAGGCGCTCGCGTGGCACCTCGCCGGGCACCTCGCGCGCCACCACGCCGAGCGCGAGCTGCACGACAGCGAGGCCAGCCTCCGCTTCATCGCCGAGCACACCGGCCAGGTCCTCTACCGCATCCGCTACGCCGAGGCGCCGGGCGGCAGCTGGGCGTTCGACTACCTCAGCCCGGCCATCGAGGCGCTCACGGGCTACGACGCCGACGCGCTCGCCGCCGCCGGCGGCATCGGGAGCCTCATCGAGCACCGCGAGGTGTTCGCCGGCGAGGGACTCATCGACGGGCCGCTCGACGGCTCGTGCGACGCCCACTACCTCGCCGTCTACCGCCTCGCGACGCGCGACGGCCAGACCCGCTGGGTCGAGAACAGCGCCTACCCGTGGTGCGAGGACGGGCACCCCGTCGGGCTCGTCGGCGTGATGCACGACGTCACCGACCGGCGCCGCCTGGAGGAGGCGTCGGCCGACGCCGCCCAGCAGGTCTTCGCGCGCCAGACGGCGCTCGTGGACCTCGCGCGGCACGACCACGCCGACCTCGGCGCGCTGCTCGCGCGCGTGGCCGAGGTCGCCGCCGAGACGACCGGCGCCGACGCCGCCGCCGTCTGGCTGACCGACGGCGCGTGGGTCGTCCGCCGCGCCGCGCAGGTGGCGCCGGGTGCCGAGGCGCCGGGCGCCGTGTCGCTCCCCGTCGAGGCTTTCGAGGCCGCGATGGAGCGCCTCCACGGCGAGCGCGTCCTCGCGTCGCCGGCCGACGCGCCGGCCGGGCTCGACGCCTTCGCGGGCGGTGCGGCCGGCGTCGTCGCCGCCCCCATCCGCCGGCGCGGCGAGGCCGTCGGCCTGCTGGTCCTCGCCGGCGACGCCGCCGCGTGGAGCAACGGCGAGCCCGACTTCGCCGCCGCGCTGGCCGACACGGTCGCCCTCGCGCTGGAGCGCGACGAGCGCGCCCGCGCCGAGACGGCCCTCCGCCGCAGCGAGGCGCGCTACCGTGCGCTGGCCGACCTGACGAGCGACTACGCGTTCGCCGTTCACCGACGCCCCGACGGCGCGTCGGCCGTCGCGTGGGCCACCGACGCCTTCGAGCGCATCACCGGCCACCCGGCCGAGGCGCTGCTGGACCCCGCGCAGCGCGCGGCGGTCGTCCGCCCCGACAGCCTCGACGATGCCGCCGCCGTGCTCGACACGATGCCCTCCGCCGACGGCGGCGCGGTGGAGATCGAGCTGGACGACCGCGCGGGCGAGTCGCGCTGGATCGCGCACCGCGCGCGCGTGGCCGAGGTCGGCCCCGACGGCACGGCGCTCGTCTACCACAGCGGGCAAGACGTCACCGAGCGGCGCCGCGCGCTCGCGGCCATCGTCGCCGCGCGCGAGCAGGCCGAGGCCGGCCGCGAGGCCGCCGAGGCGATGGCGCGCCTCAAGAGCGCCTTCCTCGCCAACATGAGCCACGAGATCCGCACGCCGCTGACCTCGATCCTCGGTTACTCGGAGCTCCTCATCGGCGAGGTGTCGGACGAGCACCGCGAGTTCGTGGATCTCATCTCGCGCGGCGGGCGGCGCCTGCTCGATACGCTCAACTCGCTGCTCGACCTCGCCCGCCTGGAGGCCGACAGCGTCCGACCCGACCCGCGCCGCCTCTCGGTCGGCGCCGAGGTCGGCGCGGCGCTCGCCCCGCTGCGCCCGCTGGCCGACGAGGCCGGGCTCGACCTGCAGGTCCACCTCGACGACGCCGCCGAGGCGACGCTCGACCGCGCGTGCCTCGCGCGCGTCGTCGCCCACCTCGTGGGCAACGCCATCAAGTTCACGCCCGAGGGCGTCGTTCGCGTCGACGTGTGGACCGCCGGCGACGAGGTCGTGCTCCGCGTCGCGGACAGCGGCATCGGCATCGCGCCCGAGTTCCTGCCGCACCTCTTCGACGAGTTCCGGCAGGAGGAGATCGGCGACGGCCGCAGCCACGAGGGCGCCGGCCTCGGCCTCTCCATCACGCGCCGCCTCGTGACCCTCATGGGGGGGCGGATCGACGTCGACAGCCGCCGCCCCGGCGGCTCCACGTTCACGGTCACGTTCCCCGCCGCGGCGCCGCTCGACGGTGCCGTGGCCTCCGACTCCGCGCCATCGGCCTCGACGGCCCCGACTGCCATGACCGACCATCCGTTCGGCCAGCCCTCCGCGCCCGCTCCCGCTGCGCCGGCCCCCGCGGCCGTCGCCCCCGTCGCCCCGTGGGCCGCGCCTGTCGCGGAGCCGGAGACGGCCGCGCCGCCGACGGCCGCGCCGGCCTTCGCGCACGACCTCGTCCCGCCGGTGACCGCCTCCGCGCCGGTCGCGGCGCCCGCGATGGCGCCGGAGCCTGCGGTGGCCGTCGCCGACCCGCTGCCCGCTGTCGAGGCGCCGCCCTCCGTCGAGGCACTGCCGGTGGCCGACCGGGTCGCGACGCTGGAGGCGATGGCGGAGCGTCCGTGGGGCACCACGCCGGTGATGCCGGACCCCGTGGCCGTCGCCGCTCCTGTGGCGCCGCCGGCGGTGGCGTCGCCGCCCCCCGCTCCGTTCGCGACGATCCCGGCGCCGGAACCGGTCATGGTGCCGGCGCCGATGCCCGAGCCGACGCCAGCGCCCGAGCCGGTGATGGCGTCGGTGTTCGCGCCGGCCGTGGAGCAGGTCGTGGCGCCGCCCGTGGCGCCGGCCGTGGCGACGTGGCCGGAGGCGCCGGAGCCGACGCCGGCCGAAGCCGCGACGCGCCTGCCCGACACCGTCGAGCCGGTGATGATCGTCCGACCGTCCCCGCCGCCGGAGCCCGCCCCGGCGCCCGAGCCCGAGGACGGCCGTCCGGCCATCCTCGTCGTGGAGGACAACGCCGACACGCGGATGCTGCTCGACCGCATCCTGCGCTCGGCCTACCGCGTGACGTCGGTCGGCGACGCGCGCTCGGCGCTCATCGAGATGAACCGCCAGCAGTTCCACGGCTTCGTGCTCGACATCAACCTCGGCGGCAAGGAGACCGGCACCGACGTGCTGCGCATCGCGCGCACGCTCGACGGCTACGCCTCGGTCTTCGCCATCGCGCTGACGGCCTACGCGCTGCCCGGCGACCGCGACCGCCTGCTGGAGGCCGGCTTCGACGAGTACCTCTCCAAGCCGTTCACGCGCCAGGCGCTGCTCGACGCGCTCGCCGCCGGCGTCCGCGTCTGAGACGGCTCAGGCCGCGTCGGCGCCGCCCGAGAGGACGGACTGCAGCGGGCCGAGGCTCAGCGCGTCGCACGGGACGCCGTCCACGCACAGCGTGCGGCGGTGGGCGTGCGCGTAGCGCACCACGCGCCGCGCGAACGTGTCGGCCCCCGGCCACTCGGGCCCGACGCGCAGGCGCTCCCACGCGCCGCGCCGCCCGAGGGAGACGATCTCGGTGCCGCCGCCGGCGAGGTTGACCGAGCGGACCGTGCCCCACGGGATGGACCGCCGCCGGCCGGCGGCGTCGGTCGCGACGAGGCCCGTCGGGGAGAGCTCGACGCCGGCGAGGGTCCTGTGGAGGCGCGCGACGCGCCCGAACGTCCACAGCGCCAGCAGCCCGCCGGCGACGCCAGCGGCGGCGACCGCCGGCCAGAGCCAGGCCGCCGGAAGCAGCGGCGCCAGCGGGGCCGCCGCCACGGCGAAGCCCGCCACGAGCGCGAACACGGCGGTCAGCCGGCCCGCCGCCGCCCGCGCCGCGTGGCGGGCGGTGTCGTGGACGAACGTGTCGGCGAGGACGGGCACGGGACGGCCGGCAGGGGGCTCCTAGTGTAGGTCACGCGCACCGCCTGCGTCTAGATCCGCCCGCCAGGAAATCCGGTCGTCGTCGCGAGGGACCTCCCTCGCCCTCTACAGCGCGCCGATGGCGCGGACCGCCGCGTCGATCCCGGCGTCGTCCACGTCGCGGTGGAGCACGGCGCGGACCGTGTGCGGCCCGAACGCGACCATCCGGACCCCATCCGCCTCCAGCCGTGCGAGCACGTCGGCCGCCGGCGCGACCGTGTCGAACAGCACGATGTTGGTGGCCGGCGCGGCGACGAGCCGGAAGGCGTCCGGCCGCGCCTCGACGGCGTCGGCGAGGCGACGCGCGCGCGCGTGGTCGGCGCGCAGCATCGCCCGGCCGTCGGCGGCGTGGTCGTCGAGCGCGACGAGGGCGGCGGCGGCGAGCACGCCCACCTGACGCATCCCGCCGCCGAGGCGCTTTCGCAGGCGCCGCGCCTCGGCGATCGCGGCGGGCGTCCCGGCCAGCGCTGAGCCGACCGGCGCCCCGAGGCCCTTCGAGAAGCAGACCGAGACCGTGTCGAACGGCGCCGCGAGGTCGGCCTCCGGCACGTCGAGCGCGACGGCCGCGTTCCAGAGGCGCGCGCCGTCGAGGTGGGTGGCCAGCCCGTGGCGCCGCGCCTCGGCGGCGAGCGCCGCGGCGTCGGCGGGCGCCTGGACCGTCCCGCCGGCCTTGTTGACCGAGTTCTCGGCGCAGACGAGCGTCGTGCGCGCCTCCCAGTCGTGCGCGCCCTGCACGGCGTCAGACACGTCGGCCGGCGTGAGGCGTCCGGTGGCGTCGCCCACGCCGCGCAGCACGACGCCCCAGAGCGCGCCCGGCCCGCCGCTCTCGTAGTGGACGATGTGCGCGCGCTCGGGCAGGATCACCTCATCGCCGGGTCGTGTGTGGAGGCCGATCGCGATCTGGTTGGCCATCACGCCCGACGGGACGAAGAGCGCGGCCTGTTTGCCGAGCACGCCGGCGACGCGCGCTTCCAGCACCGCGACCGTCGGGTCCTCGGCGAAGACGTCGTCGCCGACGTCGGCCGCCGCCATCGCGGCGCGCATCGCCGGCGTCGGCCGCGTGACGGTGTCCGAGCGGAGATCGACGGAGCCAGTGGGCAGTGGCGAGTGGCCAGTGGCAGTCGGCATCGAGACAGGATGTGGCAGGACGGACAGGAGAGATGTTGTTGCCACTGGCCCCATCCCACTGGCCACTGGCCGCCCGTACCTACCAGCCCATCTGGCGCATGCGGGTCTGGATGCGGGAGGCCGTGCGGCCCATGTCCTGCGGGCGGCGCTCCAGCGGGTTCGGGAGGCAGGCGGCGAGGCGCGCGGCGCGGTCGCGCGAGAGGGCGTCGGCCGAGACGCCGTAGTGGTGCTGCGCGGCGGCCTCGATGCCGTAGACGCCCGGCCCCCACTCGACCACGTTGAGGTAGAGCGTCAGCAGGCGGTCCTTGGGCACGATCCACTCGGCCATCAGCGTCAGCGGCACCTCCAGGCCCTTGCGGACCCACGCGCGGTGCGTCGTCAGGAACAGGTTCTTGACGAGCTGCTGCGTGAGCGTGGACGCGCCGCGCATCGGCCGGCCGCGCCGCTCGGCGTCCTCGCGCGCGCGGCGGATCTCCTCGAAGTCGAACCCGCCGTGCGTGTAGAAGCGCGCGTCCTCGCTCGCGACGACCGCGTGGCGGATGTCGTCGTCCTGCTCGTCCTCGGCCACCGGACGGTAGCGGTAGCGCATCGGCTCGCCGGCGAGGGCCGCCTCCACGACGCGCTGCACCTGGACGGTCGTCGCCGGCGGCGGGACCCAGCGGTAGGCCACCAGCAGCAGCGTGCAGGCGACGAAGTAGCCAACGACCGCGAAGATGGCCCCGCGGAGGATCCGCACGAGCCAGTGGCGCGGCCGGCGCGGACGCGCACCCGTCGCGCCCGGTGCGGCGATCCGCTTGCCTCGCCCGGCCACGCTAGCGCGAGATCTCGAGGATCTCCAGCTTGACCAGCCCGGCCGGCACCTTGATCTCGACCACGTCGCCGATCTCCCGGCCCAGCAGGCCCTTGCCGATGGGGCTCTCCACCGACACGCGCTGCTGCGCGAGGTCGGCCTCCTGCGGCGCGACCAGCGTGTAGGTCGCCTCCTGGCCGGCCTTCACGTTGCGGACACGCACCTTCGAGAGGATGCGCGCGCGGCTGGTGTCGACCTCGCTCTCGTCCACGACGCGGGCGCTGGCGACGGTCTCCTCAAGCTTGGCGATCCGCGCCTCGAGGTGGCCCTGGGCCTCCTTGGCGGCGTCGTACTCGGCGTTCTCTGAGAGGTCGCCCTGTGCTCTCGCCTCGGCGATGGCCTCTGCGATCTGCTGGCGCTCGACGGTGCGCGCCCGGTGCAGCTCGTCCTTGAGCTTCTGGAGGCCTTCGGCGGTCAGGTAGACGGTTCCAGTCATGGCAGAGTCCTGGAGGGGGCGCAGCGGCGCCGCGACGGCAGAAAAAAGGCGCATCCCGGCGGGGGGGCCGGGATGCGTGAGGGCCGCAAGATACGGCCGACGGAGACGGGGAGGCCAGGGGCGGCCCCGGCGGCGGTCAGCCGCGGACCGAGGACGAGTCGGCGCGCGCGCCGGTGCGCGGCGTCGGGCGGCGGCCCGAGGGCTCGCTCAGGATGCGGCGGGCCATCCAGTAGTGGCGCGCGTAGTAGCGCTCCGACAGGTTGGACACCGTCACGCCGTTGCTCGACGAGGCGTGGATGAACTCGTTCTCGCCGAGATAGACGCCCACGTGGCGGACGCCGCCGCGGCGGAAGAAGACGAGGTCGCCGGGGCGGAGCTCGCTCCGCGAGACGGGCACGCCCTCGTACTGCTGGCCGGCCGTCGCGCGCGGCAGCTCGATGCCCATCGTCTCGCGGACGAACTGCTGCGTGAACGACGAGCAGTCGATCCCGCGGCGGCTGGAGCCGCCCCAGCGGTACGGGATGCCGAGCCAGTTGCGGCCCTCGACGCGCAGCGTGAGCGACAGCATGGCGCTGCGCTCGGCGGCGGACCGCTCGTCGGCGGTGCGGAAGGATGCGGTGTGGACGACCGAGGTGTCCGGGCGGACGGCCGAGCGGCGGGTGGGGCGGCGCCGGGGCGTCGCCGTGTCGGTCGCGCCGGAGGCGGGCGCGGCGGACACGGCGGCGGGAGAGGCGGCCGTCTGTGCAGCGGCAGGGGCGGACACGGCAGCGAAGCCGCATAGCGCCACCAGAGAGGCGCCCAGTGCGATCACCGGGCGGGGGAGGAGCCTGGTCATGTGGTGGAAGAACATGAAAGGGGGGAGGGCAAAGCTACCTGCCCTTCGGGCCGGACGGGAACCTTTTTTGGAAAGGCCCTGCCAAGGGGTTGCGCGCCGGGCGTGAAGAGGCCGTGGGAGTCGTGTGGAGGCGGTCGCGCGCGAGGTGTCGGCCGGAACGCGCGCGGCCTTAAGGACTACGATCTTGCGGACCTCACTTCGACCTCTCCGATGCCCTACCCCGAACCGCTGGTCGCGCCCATGCGCGAGGAGCTGACCCGCCTCGGCGTGCGCGAGCTGCGCACCGCCGCCGACGTCGACGCCGCCCTCGACGAGGCGCGCGACGGCACCACGCTCGCCATCGTCAACTCGGTCTGTGGTTGCGCCGCCGCCAACGCGCGTCCCGCCGTCGCCTACGTCCAGAGCGTGGCGCCGGGGCCCGACCGCCAAGTCACGGTCTTCGCCGGCCAGGATCTCGAGGCGACGGCTCGCCTGCGCGACTACCTCGCCGGCATCCCGCCATCGAGCCCCTTCATGGTGCTCCTCAAGGACGGCGACCCGGTCTTCCTGCTGGAGCGCCGCCACATCGAAGGCCGCTCGGCGGCGGCGATCGCGACCGACCTCAAGACGGCGTTCGAGACGTTCTGCGGCCCGGACGGCGCCGACGTGCCGGACGTGCCGATGACGCCGGCCGCGCCGGAGCCGGTCGGGCGCCCGGCGTCGTTCCGTTCCATTCTCTAGATCCCCGGATCGCCATGTCTCCGCTCCTCGACCTCGGCCGGGCCGACGTGCTCGGCTACCGCATCGAAGGCACCGTCACCGCCGACGGCGTCCGCGCCATCGTCAGCGAGCTGGCGGCCAAGCGCGAGGCGCACGGCATGGTCCGCGTCTACGCCGAGATCGGCGACATCGAGCGGATCGAGCTGCGCGCCATCCTGGCGGACCTCGCGTTCATCGTCCGCCACCTGGACGTGACGGCCCACATCGGCCGGACGGCGGTCGTGTCGGATGTCGCGTGGCTCCGCAACCTCGCCGAGGTCGAGGGGCAGGTGTTGCCCCTCGGCCCGGTGCGCGGCTTCGCGTCCGACGCTGCCGACGAGGCCCGCGCGTGGGTCACGGCCGAGCCCGACGGCGTCGAGCCGATCACGACGGACGACATGCCGTGAGGCGCACCACGCGCTGGCCGTCGGCCCCCGGCACGTCGAAGACGGTCGGGTAGGGGAGCCGCACGGAGTCCGGCACGACGGCGTAGTCCACGCCGTACGCGGCGCAGAGCGCGGCCCACTCGGCGGGCGTGCGCGCGGCGTAGCGTCGGTCGAGCGCGGCGCGCGGGTCCGAGCCCCGCGCCGGCGGTGCGATGGGCGCGACGTCGTGCAGCCGGCGGCGCCACGCCTGCATCTCGGCGTCGCCGAAGACGAAGCCGTTCCACGTGATGACCGTCGCCCGGCGCGCGTAGCTGCGGAACGTGCTCTGGCTCGGCGGGACGGCGAAGAGGGCGCCGCGCGGCGTGTGCGCGCGCGCCCACGCCTCCACCTGCCCGGCCGGCGTCGCCGGGTGCGTGAGCGGCTGAAGGCGAGGTGCCACGGGTCCGCCGCCGGCGACGCCCCACGCGCTGAGCGCGCCGACGAGGACGACGACCAGCACGCTCGCGCGTGTCCCGTGGCGGCTCCACGCCGCGCGTCCGCGCGATCGCCACCCGACGGGCACCGCCGCCGCGAGCGCGCCGCCGAGGGCGACCGACGCCAGCAGCGTCACCGGCACGGCCAGCTTGAAGACCTGCAGCTTGGCGACTGCCTCGACGGGCCACACCTCCACGAACAGGACGCCGACGACGGCTGCCCCGGCGGCGACGGCCCCGAGCCGCGCGAGGTCGCCGGCGTGCCGCAGGCGCCCGTGCCGGGCGAGCCACACGCCGGCGCCGACGCCGAGCGCCAGCCACGTCCAGAACTTGGCGTGCGTCGTGGCGGGGAACGAGAAGAAGAGGTGGTGCCAGGGGTTGCGGAAGACGGCATGCACCTCGAAGGGCGAAGGACCGCCTGGGGCGGCGCCGCCGGCGAGCTGGTCGAGTGCCACCGGCAGGAGCACGGGCGCCGCCGCGCCGAGCGCCGTCGCGCCGAGGAGGAGCGCCGTGCGCAGGCGGCCGGGGGCGGACCGGCGGAGAAGCGTCGCGAGGCCGAGCCAGAGGCCGACGAGCCCGGCGGCGAGGAGGTGGAACCACGCCGCCACGCCGATGGCGGCGCCGGCGGCGAGCGGGTGGCCGCGCAGCCACCACCCCAGCGCCGGCACGAGCAGCGCCCACGCCACGCTCTCGGGCGTCAGCAGCGGCGTGACGAGGGAGTTGGCGCCGATCGGGAAGGCGACGGCTACCAGGAGCGCGAGTGCGGCGCCGACGGCCGCGCCGAGACGGCTCCGCGTGAGCGTCCAGCCGAGCGCGTAGACGCCGGCGGCGGTCGCCAGCCACGCCGCTACGTGGAGGATGCCCGTCCACGCCGCGAGCGGCATCACGCGTCCGCCGACCGCCAGCAGCCACACGAAGGCCGTCCGCACGTTGACGCCGTCGAGGACAGTCTGGACGAGCCAGTCGCGCTCGAACAGCGCGCCGCCGGAGAGAAGCGCGAGCGCGCTCGGGATGAGCTCGTCGTGGTCGCCGGCGCCATAGCCGTAGCCGAAGCGCATCGTGTAGAGCGCCAGCAGCGCCACGGTCCCGCCGAGCGGCGCGCGCCACGGAGGCGCGGTCGTCGCCGGCGTGCTCATCGGTCCCACGCGCGGCGGGCGCGGGCGGCGAGCACGAGCGTGACGAGTCCACCGGCGAGCGTCGCGGCCAGCACGGCGGGTCCGCCGAGGCCGGCGCGGTCCACGCCCCACACGACGGCGGCGAGCGGCACGGCCGACGCCGCCACGCTCAGGGCGTCGCGCAGCACGCCGCCGGCTGGCACGTGCGCGATGCGGAGCATCCACCCGACGTGGCCGAGGCGCAGCAGCGTCCCGGCCGTGCTGCCGGCGGCGACGACGGCGACGGCCCCGCCGCCGGCGGCGGCCACGAGCGCCGCGCCCGTCCCGGCGGCCATCGCGACGCTGAACCCGAGGTCGGCGCGCTGCCGCTCCAGCACGTCGAACAGGACGGTCAGCGGCGCGGCGACCGACGCCGCGAGGGTCCACGGCGCGAGCACCTGCGCGTACGCGCCGGCGGTCGCCCACACGTCGCCGAAGACGAAGGCGAAGAGCGTCGGGCCGGCGGCGACGACGGCGAGGCACGGGAAGACGGTCACGCCGAGGAGGCCGCGCAGCACGTCGCGCGTCAGCGGCGCGAGGCGGCCGGCGCGGGCCGCCTCGGCGGCGCGCACGAAGAAGACCTGCCCGACCGAGCCGGTGACGAGTCCCAGCGGCAGCGCGAGCGCGCCGAAGGCGATGCCGAACTGCCCGACCGCGGCCTCGCCGGCGACGGCCGCCAGCACGAACACCGGCAGGCGCGTGGACGCCAGGTTGAGCAGCGCCGCCGGCGCCGAGTAGAGCGGGAAGCGCACGTAGCGGCGCGCGAGCGGCGCGAGGGCCGTCGCGCGCCCCGGGCGGGCGCGCGTCCAGAGCCACGTGCCGACGACCCCGAAGGCGACGCCGTAGCCGGCGGCCGTCCCGCCGACGAGCCAGCGGGCGCCGCCGACCCCCGCTGCGAGGCCCGCCAGGCCGGCGGCGAGGTGCACGCCGACGGCCACCGCCTGCTGCGCCATGCGCGACGCGCTCACCGGCGCGAAGCGGTCGGACCGCGTCAGCCACGTCTCGGACGTCAGCGCGGCTTCGAGGACGACGATCACCGGCGGGAGCCACAGCCACAGCGTCGGCAGCGCCCCCAGCGCCACGCCGACGCTCACGACGAGCGCCGCGACGCTCCCCGACGCCAGCGCACCGAGCAGCGAGAGGCGCAGCACGCCCGCCGCCTCGTCGTCGCGCGCCGGCAGCAGGATCGCGAACCGGTAGCCGCCCGATGACACGGCGCTGGCGAACGACACGACGGTCACGAACAGGGTGAACACGCCCCACGCTTCGGGATCGTAGAGGCGCGTCAGGACCGGCCGGGTGCCGAAGACGAGCGCCTGCGCGGCGGCCGTCCCGCCGGCGATGGCGAGGACGGGGCCGATGAGCCGGTTCGCGCGCGCCTCGACGAGGCGCTCGCGGAGGCGCCGCCGCTGGACGGCGGCGAACCGCCGGAGGCCCGCACGGCCGGCCGCGAGGTGCCGCCGCGCGCGTCGCCGGTCGTGGGGGAGCGTCGTCATCGGCGCCGGAGGTCGGCGAGGGCGTCGCGCAACGCCAGCGGGCCACGCGCCCAGCGGGCGACGAGGTGCGGCGTGAGCGCGCCGCCGAAGCTCCGCTTGAAGTCGGCCACGCCGGGCACGTTGGCGCCGCCGAGGCTGAGCGTGCGGCAGCCAGCGCGGGCCGCCTCGCGCGCGAGGTGGTCGACGAGCAGCGTGGCCGCCGGCCCGCCGTCGGCGCGGCGGCCGACGATCCAGTAGGTCGCGCGCGGCGGTTCGACGAGGGCGACCACGCCGGCGACGGGCGGGCCGGCGGGCGCCTCCGCCCGGCGGGCGGTCCACGCGCGCGCGAGGCCGGCGTCGAGCATCGCCTGTCCGACGGCGCCGACCGCCGACGGGTCGGGCGGCGGCACGCCCTTGCGGTCGAGGCTCCCGGCGGCGAGCGCGGCGACCTCGCCGGCGCTCGCCGGCACGATCGCGTAGGCGTCGGCGTGTGCGCGGAGGCGCTGCCGCACGCTCCGCCCGAACGTCCCGGCCGGGTCGGCGCGGATCTCGACGTGGTACTCCCAGGCCGGCGTGAGGCGCCAGCCCGCCCACACGAGCGGCCGGGCGTCGGTCAGCGACGGGTGGAGGACCCACGTCGCCTGATGGAAGCGCGCCTGCGCCCACGCGGCGAGCGCGTCCAGCGGCGACGCGCGGGCGTGCACGGCGGCGGCGTCGAGCGGCGCGGCGAGGATCGGGCCGGCGTCGTCGGCCATCGGCGGGCGGGCGGCGACGCGCAGCGGACCGAGCCGCTTCTCGTAGACGATCACGCCGCCGGTCACCTCGCCGGCGGGCGACCGCGCGAGCGCGATCCGGCCGGTGAGCCCGAAGGCGCCGGCGACGGCGTCGGCGAAGGCGAGCGACGCGAAGGCCGACCGCTGGGGGCTCACCGCGCGCAGGGCCTCGTAGGCGTCGCGCGCCGCGGCGTCGGCCAGCGGGGCCTCCGCGATGGTCACAGGATGAACTGGCTCAGGTCGCGGTTCTGCGCGAGCGCCGAGAGGCGCTCGCGGACGTCGTCGGCCGTGATCTCGACCGCCGCGCGGCCGTCGGGGATCTCGAACAGCAGGTCGTCCAGCAGCGTCGTCAGGATCGTGTGCAGCCGCCGCGCGCCGATGTTCTCGACGTTCTCGTTGACGAGCGCCGCCACGCGCGCGATCTCGGCGACGGCCGCGTCGTCGAACGACAGCGCCACGCCCTCGGCGGCGAAGAGCGCCGCGTACTGCTTCAGCAGCGCGTTCTCGGGCGCCGTGAGGATCTGCACGAAGTCGGCCTCGGAGAGGGAGCCGAGCTCGACGCGGATCGGGAAGCGCCCCTGGAGCTCCGGGATGAGGTCGCTCGGTTTGGCGACGTGGAACGCGCCGGAGGCGATGAACAGGACGTGGTCCGTGCGGACCGTCCCGTGCTTGGTGACGACCGCCGAGCCCTCGACGATGGGCAGCAGGTCGCGCTGGACGCCCTCGCGGGACACGTCCGGCCCCGACCCCCCGGCGCCCTGCCGGCCGGCGACCTTGTCGATCTCGTCGATGAAGACGATGCCCGAGCGCTCGACGCGCTGGAGGGCCTCGGCCTTGGCGGCCTCGCCGTCGACCATCTTCTGGGCCTCGTCGGCCGTGAGCAGGCGCAGCGCCTCGGGCACCTTCACGCGGCGCGTCTTGCGCGTCTTGCCGAGCCCGCCGAGCATCTCCTGCAGGTTGATGCCCATCTCCTCCATGCCCATCGGGCCGAACATCTGGAGGTTGGTCGTGCGGTCGAGCGTGACGTCGACCTCGACCTCGCGCTCGTCGAGGCGTCCGTCGCGGAGGCGCTCGCGGAGCTTGTCGCGGCTGCGCTGGCGCAGGTCGGCGTCGGCGGCGCTCTCGGCCGGCGGCGCGGGCGTGGTCGGGAAGCCGAGCGACGGGAAGGGCGCCGGGCGCGGCTCGGGCGGCGGCAGCAGCAGGTCGAGCAGGCGCTCCTCGGCGCGCTCGGCGGCCTGCGGACGCACCCGCTCGGCCTGCTCGTCGCGTGCCTGGGCGACCGCGCCGTCGACGAGGTCGCGGATCATGGACTCCACGTCGCGCCCGACGTAGCCGACCTCGGTGAACTTGGTCGCCTCGACCTTGACGAACGGCGCGCCGGCGAGGCGCGCGAGGCGCCGCGCGATCTCGGTCTTGCCGACGCCCGTCGGGCCGATCATCAGGATGTTGGCCGGCGTGATCTCGTCGCGCAGGTCCTCGGGCGCGTGGAGGCGCCGCCAGCGGTTGCGCAGCGCGACGGCCACCGACCGCTTGGCGTCGGTCTGGCCGACCACGTAGCGGTCGAGCTCGGCGACGATCTGGCGCGGCGTCAGCGCGTCGAGGGAGGCCGGAGCGTCGGCCGTTGGGTCGTAGGTCATCGGGGAGGCCAGTGGCCAGTGGGCAGTGGCCAGTGGAACGCAGGTGGACAGAGATCTCTGCCACTGGCCACTGGCCCCATCCGACTGGCCCTAGAGCGCGGGCGCGTCGAAGGGGAGGCCGTCGTCGCCGTCGGTGGCGACGCTGGCGCCGCGGACCTCCGTACGGATCTCCTGCACGGCGGGATGCTCGGGGTTGAGGATCAGCACCGTGTAGTCGTAGGGCATCCCGCGGCGGCGCTCCAGGCGCGCGGCGCCGCACTCCTCGAGGTCGGCGACGAGGCTCTTGGGGTCGTGTCCGTCGATCTCGCCCATCTCGTCGGAGAGGCGGCGCAGCAGCGGCGTCAGGTAGATCTCGTCGTAGTGGCCGAAGAACTTCTCGATGACCTCCAGCGCGTCGTAGTCCACCTCGTAGGCGGGGTCCTGGACCGGCTGGAAGGTGGTGACCTGGATGGGGGTCCCGACGAGGCGCTCCGAGACGAGCGTGCCCTCGGGTAGCAGGTCGGCGCCGTCGACGAACTCGGCGCCTGGCACGTGCTCGGCGAGCGCGGCGGCGAGGTGGGCCTTGAAGCCGGCGACGACCACGCGGCGCCCGGCGGCGACGAGCGCCGTCACGACGGGCGCGTAGTCGCGGTCGCCGGAGACGAGCGCGACGGTCGTCACCGACGGGTCGGTGAGCGCGAACGAGACGGCCTCGACGGCCATCTGGAGGTCCGTGCTGTTGCGCTGGGCGCTGCCCGGTACGAAGACCGGCTCGACGCCGTGGAGGTAGAGCGTGCGCTGCGTGTGGCGCGCGGCGTCGTCGAGGTTGGGCCAGTCGGCGAAGGCGCGGCCGGTGCCGATGGGCGTGCCGTCGGCGGCGAGGCGCTCGCGGAGGCCGTCGAGGAGCATCCCGGCGAGGTCGGCCGAGTGCTGGCGCGCGTCGGCGCGTCCGCGCAGGTACTGGTGCAGGTTCTGGAAGTCCACGAGGACGGCCGCGCGGGCGGGCGCCGGGGATTCAGACATCGGTGCGAAGGCTGGATTTATTGGTGCCGGCGTCGTGCCGGCGGCGAAAAGGTACGCCCGGCGCGCCTGCGGCGCGGGGAATGGGCGATGCGCCGCTTCGCGGCGCTCGGGATGGGGAATGAGGAGGAACCCGTGCCGTGATTCCCCATTCCCCATCCCTCATTCCCCGGTCGCGTCGATCTCCAGGATCGTGCGCTGGTGGTTGGTGTAGACGCAGATGTCGGCCGCGATCGCGAGCCCGCTCTCGACGATCTCGCGCGCGGAGAGGCCGGGGCTGTGCTGGAGCATCGCGCGCGCGGCGGCGAGGGCGTAGTTGCCGCCCGAGCCGATGGCGACGACCGGGTCGTCGGGCTCGATCACGTCGCCGGTGCCCGAGATGAGCAGCAGGCGGTCTGGCGCCGCCACCGCGAGCAGCGCCTCCAGCCGACGCAGGTAGCGGTCGGTGCGCCACTCCTTGGCGAGCTCGACGGCCGCGCGCGTCGTGTTGCCGCCGTACTGCTCGAGCTTGGCCTCGAAGCGCTCGTAGAGGGTGAAGGCGTCGGCCGTCGAGCCGGCGAAGCCGGCGAGCAGCCGCCCGCCGAAGAGGGGGCGCACCTTCTGGACGCGGTGCTTGAGCACGGTGGCGTCCATGGACGCCTGGCCGTCGGAGCCCAGCGCCACGCGGCCGTTGTGCCGCACGCCGAGGACGGTGGTGGAGCGGATCATGGGAAGGTCCGCCAGTGGCCAGTACGCCGCCTGGCGGCGGCGGGCAGTGGCCAGTGGCAAAGAAGAGGAGTGTCGGGCGTCTGCCACTGGCCACTGGCTCGGCGAAGCCGATCCTGGCCACTGGCCGTCACCGGCCTTCGTAGTCGGCGAGGAGCTCGACGACGTCGTCCTGCGCGCGGTTGACGCGCGCGGTGCGGGTCGAGTAGTGGTTGCAGAGCAGCGAGAACGCGAGGATCCGGCCGGTGCGGGTGGTGACGTAGCCCGAGAGCGTGCGCGCGCCCGAGATGTAGCCGGTCTTGGCGCGGACGTTGCCGCGCGCGTCGCCGGTCTCGTAGCGCGTGCGGAGCGTGCCGGTGAAGCCGCCGAGCGGCAGCGATCGGTAGAAGGCGTCCCACACGTCGCGCCGCGGATGGCGGTACATCCCGACGAGCAGCGCGACGGTCGCCTCGGGCGTCGTGCGGTTCATGTTCGAGAGGCCCGAGCCATCGGCGAGCGTGATGGCGTCGGTGTCCACGCCGAGGCGGCGGAGGATGGGCCGCGCGGCCTCCCAGCCGGCCTCGAACGAGCCGCGCGCGAAGTAGCCGCTGTCGCGCCCCTCGTAGGCGCCGAGCGTGCGCATCAGGCTCTCGGCGTAGAGGTTGTTGCTGTCGTCGTTGGTCACGCCGACGATGGCCGACATCGGCGGCGAGCGGTAGGTGGCGACGCGCATGAGGCGGTCGTAGGCCGGGCGCTGGCCCCACGTGTCCACGTCCACGCCGTCGCCGTCGACCTCGATGCCCTCGCGGCGGAGCGTTGCGACGAGCATCCGCACGAAGTAGTCGGTCGGGTTGGCGACCGCGAGCGCCTGCGTGGCGACGGCCCCGACGGGGAGGCTGGACGACACGGTGTACGTGTTCTCGGCCAGCGCACGCGCGTAGGCCGTCGTCGTCGGGCCGTCGGCGGTGGTCGTGGTGTGGTTGACGAGCGTGACGAAGCCGCCGAGGTCGGGCTCGACCGCGAGCGCCGCTGGCTGGCCGGGCGCGGTGCCGCGCGTGGTGAGCGTGACGGTGCCCTCGCCGAACTGGAGGCCCGAGACGGGCGCCGCGTAGGCGAATGCGAGGTCGTCCCAGCTCCAGCCCGCGCCGAGGCCCATGTCGTCGAACACGTCGTCGTCGCCGACGACGCGGCCGGTGACGCGGCGGACGCCGCGCGCGCGCAGGCTGTCGGCCCAGGCGCGGAACGTCTGCGTGAGGTCGCCGCCAGTGTAGCGTCCGCCGAAGGTGGGGTCGCCGGCGCCGCGGACGACCAGCGAGCCGTGGAGCGTCCCGCCGCGCACGTCGCCGTCGGCGTAGAGGCGCGTCGTGTAGCGGAAGTCCGGCCCGAGCGCGTCGAGCACGGCCGCCGTCGTGAACAGCTTGACGTTGCTCGCCGGGATGAAGCGGCGGAACTCGTTGCTCGCGTAGATCCGCTCGCCGGTGGCGATGTCCACCACGAGCGCGCCCCACGAGGCGTCGCGGAAGTCGCCGTTGCCGAGGACCTCGGTGATGGCGTCGGAGAGGGTGCCGCGGGTGAAGGTGGGCTGCGCGGCGGCCGGGACGGCCAGCAGCAGGACGAGGACGGCAGACAGCAGACGCATACGGCACAGACGAAGAGACCGGCGGCGCCCGAACGGCGCCGCTCCGAAGGTAGTGCGCGGCGGCTCAGGGGCCGGCCGCGCCGGCGGTGGAGTCCGGGGCGGCCGTCGAGTCGGCCGCCGGCGCCATGCCGAGCGAGTCGCGCGCGAGCGCGAGCAGGATCGCGCGCTCGGGGTCGGGGCGCACGCGCAGCACGTAGACGACGGTCGTCTCGGAGAGCGGCGCCGCCGGCGTGAGGTGGATGATGTAGTCGTTGCGGCCGGTGGCCGCGTAGGCGGTGTCCACGCGCCCGATGGGCAGCCCCGGCGGGAAGACGTCCGAGAACGGGCTCGTGGTGACCAGCATCCCGCGCTCGACGGGCTCGGTCTTGACGACGTACTCCATCGTGAGGCGGTCCAGCGCGGCGCCGTCCCAGCGGACGATCCCGTCGCGCCCGAGCGCGTCCAGCACGGCCGGCACGCGGAACTGCGTGTTCTGGTGCGGCATGACCACGCTGTGGCGCGCGCCGACGAGCACCACCTTGCCGACGACGCCGCGCTCGCTGACGACCGGCATCCCGACCTCGACGCCGTCGTCGCGCCCGGCGTCGATCGTCAGCAGGTTGGTCTGTTCGGTGAGGTCCTTCGAGACGACGCGCGCGGCGACGCGGTCGTAGCTCGTCGAGTCGGCGAAGCCGAGGATCTGACGCAGGCGGGTGTTCTCGGCGCGGGCCTCGCGCAGGCGGGCCACCTCCAGCGAGAGGGCCGCGGTCTCGGCGCGGAGACGCCCGTTCTCGCCGAGCGCGTCGCGGAATCGGTCCCACCGCGCGAAGACGCCCTCGACGGGGGCGGTCACGGCGAGCGCCGCGCCGCGCGCCGCGCGCAGCGCCGGCCCGTTGCGGCCGACGAAGAGCGTGAGCGCGATCAGGACGAGCGCGCCGGCGACGACGGCGTCGCGCGAGCGCTCCCAGAGTTGCTGGGCGAGGGCCACGGCGGAGGCGTGTGGGGCGCGACTAAGCTACCGGCGTGGCGCGGCGCTCGCCCTTGGCAGTATGAAACCGGCGGCCGTCCAGGAACGAGCGCACTGTGTGTTCGGGACGCTCGACGGTCTCTGAGGGCACCGCACGCGTGCTTAAGGTTGATGCGAGAGACTCAAAGGCAGTTTAGACGGGACGAATCCGAGTTCCTGGCAGGAAGGGCTTGCGGAGACGATGGTGCTGTCCTATTCTGTGTGTGCGGATGGCCACGATCTGCCGTGTCCTGTCAACCCAGCCCTTGGCATCCATGCGCGCGCGCTCTCTCTCTCTCTCTCTCTTGATGCTGGGTTTTGTTAATGTAAGCTGGGGTCAATCTGGGGAGGATTTGGGATACTTTGGTGAAACCCTGATAGCAGGTAATACGTGCCTGATGCTTCGTGGGGATGACGGGCAGCCGCTGTGTTCGTCAAGCAGTGTGGGGTGCTTCGTTGGGGAGGGTCAGCAAGTGAGTCAGTCGGTGTGGTGTACGACATCAAGTGATCCGTTTGTTGTCGCATGGTCTCTAGTAGAGAACTGGGCGTTGGGAAGCCCTGCGATCGATCTCTGGGTGCTGGATACGCGCGTATTGCCTCCACCGATTCCGTCTGACCCGGTGATGTCTGTTTTTGGCACACCAGCCCGTGGGCTGGCGACTCATTTTTTGACAATAGATATACTGCCGAATGCGGAGGCTACTGAACCTGATGCTAGATATGTCGTGACACGACTTGCTGAACATCACGCAGCTGGAGAGACGTCATTCTTTCAGCCAGACGAAAGCCAGGGGTTTCCGGGCGGATCTCCTGATTTGCGTATAGAAGTTGACAACCATCAGAACGTGAGGGCTTCGATAATATCATCGAATTGGTTTTATGAAAATATATTGGGAAACGAATATATAATTAATTATCACTCGACTGCGGTGCAGGCGGGAGGTGGGGCGGTCACGGGTGTGTTCTTCGCCCGACTCAACCCGACAGGGCCTCCGCCGTCCTTGTCTTCCCTGACGTTCAATATGTCGCCGTTGCATGATGCCGAGATCCCGGCGACCTGGAACACTGACTGGACGGACTATGCCTCGCTCGAGCTTCGATTCCCGGCGGGTCGGCGTCTTGTGGTCAACGGCACGCTGAACACCGAGAGTGTGACCCTCACGGCGTCGAACCCGTCGCAGGGTTGGGCCGGGGTGCGTTTCAACCCCGGCTCGGGCGGCACGTGGACCGGCACGCCGTCCGACCCGACGGTCATCGAGCGAGTGGCCGGCGACGTGGCGCCGAGTTGCCTCACGACGCCGTGCAGTGAGACGGCCGCCGTGACCCTGGATGGCGCCTCGCCGACGTTCGAGCAGGTCCGCATCTTCAACCCGGTGCCCGGCACGTACCTACACGGTCTACGGGCGACCGGTTCGAACGCCAAGCCTGTGATTACGGGGCTGGAAGTGGCTGGTATGAGTGGCAGCGGCGTCTACGCCCACGCTGGCGCACGCCCGCGCCTGCGCGGGCCCGATGTCGTCCTGACGCAGAATGTCGAAACCGCCGTGCTGGCCTCCGGCTCTGGCACCCGCCCCTTCCTCTCGGCCGTCCAGACGCCCAGCGGCCTGCGCGGGCCGGTCATTCTCAACGGTGGGGACGGTGGCGTGGCGGCAGTCACGCTCGGACGTGTCACCTTCGGCACCTCCGCCTCCGCCGGCCTCGGCTACGCCGACATTCGGGAAAACGGCGGACGCGGCCTCTCAGCCTCGGGCGGCGGCGACCTCGACGCCGGCACCTTCGGTCTTCACAGCCGCAACATCATCTACGACAACTGGGTCGTCAACCCCACGGGTAACGGTCTTGCCACCGGCACGGGCAGCAGCGTGATGGCCCGCTGCAACTGGTGGGGGACCACCACCCCCGCCGCCTTCCGCATCGGCGCGCAAAGTGGTGCCACCTTCGATGCCACCACGTTCCTCACCGGCGACCCTTACGACTCCACTCCGGACAACTGCGTCGATGGCAACGGCAACCCGGAAGGGCGTGTGGCAGGACCCGCGCTGGCCGCTGAGACGGCCGGCGACGCGCCGAGCGACGCGCGCGGCCGCACCCCCGCCGACCACCTCGCAGCGGCGATGGAGATGCACCCGGCCGAGGCCGTCGCGCTGCTCGCCGCGCTCGTGAGTGACCACGCGGACACGCCTGAAGCCGCCTCTGCACTCTCGCTCGCCGGCGCGATTGCCGAGGACGAGGTCGCGCGCCCCGCCGCGCTCGCGCTGCTGGCCCGATACGCGCGCGGCGAGCGGGCGGTGCTGCGGCAGGCAGCGCATCAGGCGCTCGTGGTGGCCCATCACGGGGCCGGCGACACCGAGGGCGCACTCGCCTCGGCGGCGGCACTCGTGGCGATGGGTGGCGATGCCGCCCGCACGGGGCGCGCGGCCGAGGTCTTCGTGCTCGCTGACGCCGAGCGCACGGCGGCGGCGCTGGCGGCGCTCGCAGCGCTGGAAGCCGACGCGCCACGTAGTGACGAGGCGGCGGCGGCCCGCCTGCACCTCGCCGCGCGGGGCACGGCGGTTCCGGCGCCGCGCATGTCTGTACCCGAGACGCTGGCGCCGACGGTGGTGTCCTCGACGGCGCCCGGGGAGGCTCTCGCGGTGTCGGTGCGCCCGAACCCGACAGCGCAGGGCGCGACAGTGACGGTGTCACTGGCCGAGGCGGGGGCCGTGCGCGTGAGCGTGCACGACCTGCTGGGCCGAGAAGTGGCGGTGCTGCTCGCCGGCGAGCGCGAGGCCGGGACGCATGCGGCGACGGTGCCGACGCTGGCGCCGGGCGTGTACACGGTCCGCGCCGTAGGCGCGGGCGTGCAGGCGATGGCGCGCATGTCGGTGGTCCGTTGAGCGGGCACGCCCGCAACGGTACCGCGCGGCCGGGGGGGCAACTCCCCGGCCGAGCAGCCCTGTGCGCGCTGCTCCTGTGTACGGCAGGTGTGCCGGTCCACGTGGAGGCGCAGGAGCCGGGGTGGACGTCGCCGGTGTGGGAACAGATGCCCCTCGTGCCGAACTACACCAACCAGGGGGCCTACCACCTCGGTTTTCTGCCGGTGGAGGATGGCGCGGACCCGTCGCTCGACACGCTGATCGTGTTCCACAATGTGGGCACGCTCCGGTACGCACCCGGCGAAGACAACGGCGCGACGGGCGTATGGCGCCGTTACACGAATGCCAGAGCCCGAGATGCCCTGTTTACGTCGGATCGCACGCTACTCTCCTATTTTGCCTCACCCGTCTCGCGGAGCACGGATGGGGGCCGAACGTGGCACGACACGAACCCGCCGTACGATCCGATCCGCGAGACGCGGCTGCCGTGGCTGCGGGCGCAGTCCGGCGGGCGGGCCGTCATCCTCGCCACCGGTGGCGCGGCGCCCACCTACCAGCAGGAAGCACACTTCATCTCGTTTGCCGACGGCGAGCCCGGTTCATGGGTGCAGGGCGGCGTCGTGACCGTCTTCGGGACCGACATCGCTGACGTACCGCCCTCGCCGGCGCTGCCCAACGGCCGGCTCCTCCACTCCGGGCAATACCAACTCTACTCCGACGACGGCGCGATGTCGTGGCACCGCGTCTCGATGGATGGAGACATGACCGGGTGGTATCGCAACTTCAAGTTTTCCTTCCTGCCGCGTGACGGACATCCGTACGGCGGCATCATGTTCGCCCTCGGCTGTGGCGAGCACGTCTGGTGCGACTCCGGGGGCAACGGCTCTGGCGATGTGGCCCAACTCTGGCGCTCGGACGACGGTGGCACGTCGTTTAGATTCGTGCATCAATTTACACAAGCCGAGACCGGAATATCGGTTGACGGACTCGGTCCCCAGCGCGGTGTGCCAATCGTAGGGCCGGATTGCGCACTCTGGGCGGGGATCAGTCGATCGCAAGGGCCGCTCAATCCCGGCCGAATCATGCGCTCGGTGGACGAGGGACAGACGTGGCACCACGCCGACGCCGGTTTCGGACAGGCCAATCAGGGCCGCGGCTGGCGGGTGCACCAACTCGTCGTGGCGCGCGACGGGCGGATGTACGCCGCCACCGATCACGGCGTCTGGCGATCGAAGGCGCCGGTGACGGTCGCCGCCGAGGATCGCCCGCCGCCCCCTCCGGAGCTGACCATCACTGTCGCGCCGAACCCGTCGCGCGAGCGCGTCACGTTGACCGTGACGGCGCCCGAGGCCGTGGAGCGGGCGATGGTGGACGCGTTCACGTCCAACGGCCGGTTCATCGTGCCCGTGCACGACGGGCCGCTGCCGGCCGGCGAGCACCGCTTCGATGTGGAGACGCGCGGCTGGGCGGCGGGGATGTACTTCGTGCGCGTCTACAACGGCGGCCGGCAGGACACGCAGATCCTCACCGTCATCCGCTGAAACGCGCGACGCCCGCCCCGAGCCCTCGGAGTGGGCGTCCACGGCCAGCAGAACCGTCGCTAGCGTTTTGCCACTGGCTATTCACCACTGGCTCACGGGCAACCGCCCGTCGCGCTAGCTGTTGCCGAGGACCTGTGCGTAGGCGTCCATGTCCTCCAGCACCGCGCCCGTGCCGCGCACGACCGCCGTCAGCGGGTCGTCGGCGCAGAACACCGGCAGCTCGGTGCGCTCGCGGAGGTACTCGTCGAGGCCCTTCAGCAGCGCGCCGCCGCCGGTGAGCATGATGCCGCGCTGGAGGACGTCGCCGCCGAGCTCGGGGGGCGTCCGCTCCAGCGCGCGCACGACGGCGCCGGCGATCTGGTTGACGCTCGGGCGGAGGGCCTCGCGCACGTCCTCGCTGCTCACGATGCGCATCTTGGGCACGCCGGTGACGAGGTCGCGGCCGTTGACCGACAGCTCGAGCTCGGGGTCGAGCTTCTGGGCGCTGCCGATCTCGCACTTGATGCGCTCGGCCGTGCGCTGCCCGATGAGCAGGTTGTGGTGCTTCTTGAAGTACTGCACCACGGCCTCGTCGAGCTCGTTGCCGCCGATGCGGATGGACTCGTCGACGACGATGCCGTTGAGCGCGATGACGGCGATCTCGGTGGTCCCGCCGCCGATGTCCACGATCATGTTGCCGACGGGCTCCTGCACGTTGAGCCCGATGCCGATCGCGGCGGCCATCGGCTCGTCGATCAGGCGGACCTCGCGCGCGCCGGCCGAGACGGCGGCGTCCTTCACGGCGCGGCGCTCGACCTCGGTGATGCCGCTCGGCACGCAGATCACCATCCGGCCGATGGACGAGAAGAAGCCCGGCTTGACGCGCCGGATGAGCCCCTTGATGAGCGCGTCGGCCACCGAGAAGTCCGCGATGACGCCGTCGTTGAGCGGACGGATCGTCTCGATGTCCTTGTGCGTGCGCTCGTGCATCATCAGCGCCTCCTGCCCGATGGCGACCGGCTTGCCGGTGCGGCGGTCCACGGCCACGATGGACGGCTCGTTGAGGATGATGCCCTTGTCCTTGACGTGGATGAGCGTGTTGGCGGTGCCGAGGTCGATGGCGACGTCGACCGAGAACGGGTTGAGCACGGAGACGGGAGGGTCAGGCGGCGCCGCCGGACGTAGCGGGTCCGGGCAGGCGCCGGTCAGCAGGCGGTGGGAGCGGCGCGCGTGGGCTGCTGCCGGACCGCCATCCGGCCCGCGCGCCGGGCAGGCGCAAGCTACGCGGGGCGCCGCGCGATGCCCGACAGCCCCCCGAATCTTCGCGCGGCGCGCCGGCGGCGAGGTCCGTGCGTCAGTGCGCGCCGGGGATGCCGGGCTCGGTCATCTCGCGCACGTCGAGCAGCGCGTCGAGGTCGGCGCCCTCGGGGAGCACGCCCATCTCGATCACCACGTCGCGCACCGAGCGGCCCTCGGCGGCGGCCTTCTTGGCCACCTTCGAGGCGAGGTCGTAGCCGATGGTCCGGTTGAGCGCCGTCGCGATCGCCGGGTTCTTCTCCAGCAGTTCGCGGCAGCGCTCGCGGTTGGCCGTGATCCCGACGAGGCACTTCTCGCGGAACGCGTCCAGCGTCGCCGTCAGGATCTCGACGCTCTCCAAGAGCGCGTGCGCCATCACGGGCATCATCACGTTGAGCTCGAAGTTGCCGTGCTGCCCGCCGACGGTGAGCGTCGTCGCGTTGCCCATCACGCGGGCGCAGACCATCATCGCGCTCTCGCTCATCACCGGGTTGACCTTGCCGGGCATGATGGACGAGCCCGGCTGGAGGCTCGGCAGCGCGATCTCGGCGAGCCCGCTCGTCGGCCCGGAGGACAGGTGGCGGATGTCGTTGACGACCTTCAGCAGGCCGACGGCGAGCGCGTTGAGCGCGCCGCCGGCGAACACGTAGGCGTCCTTGGCGGACTGCGCCTCGAAGTGGTTCTCGGCCTCCACGAAGTCCATCTCGGCGAGGTCCGACAGGTGGCCGATGGCCTTCCCGGCGAAGCCGGCCGGCGTGTTGATGCCCGTGCCGACGGCCGTCCCGCCGAGCGCGAGCGGCTGGAGGTCCGCCGCCGCCCACGTCAGGCGCCGCGCGGCGCCGCGCATCTGCGCCGCGTAGCCGCCGAACTCCTGCCCGAGCGTCACCGGCGTGGCGTCCATGAGGTGCGTGCGGCCGGACTTGACGACGTCGGCGAACTCGTCGGCCTTGGCGTCGAGCGCGGCCGCGAAGCGGTCCAGCGCCGGCAGCAGGTCCTGCACGATCGCGAGGCGGCCGGCGACGTGCATCGCCGTCGGGATGACGTCGTTGGACGACTGGCTCGCGTTGACGTCGTCGTTGGGGTGGACGCTCGCGCCGAGGGCGTCGCCGGCGAGCCGCGCGATCACCTCGTTGGCGTTCATGTTGGTGGACGTGCCCGAGCCCGTCTGGAAGATGTCCAGCACGAACTGGTCGTCGTGCGCGCCGCCGGCGACGGCCGCCGCGGCCTGCTGGATGGCCGCCGCCCGGTCGGCGTCGAGGATGCCGAGGTCGGCGTTGGCGCGCGCCGCGGCGCCCTTCACCAGCCCGAGCGCCTGGATGAACCGCCGCCCGAAGCGGAGGCTCGAGATCGGGAAGTTGTCCTTCGCGCGCTGCGTCTGCGCGGCGTAGAGGGCGCTGGACGGCACGCGGACCTCGCCGAGCGAGTCGCGTTCGATGCGGTAGTCAGGCATGGGAGGCGTGTAGGAGAGGAGGCGTGTAGGCGGGTGCCAGGCGTGCACGGTGGCGCAACGAGCGGGGGGAAGCTAGACGGCGCGCTCCGCGTCCGCCGGTGACGACCGTTGGAATCCGTCCATCCGCGCCGGCCTCTCGGTCCCTCGTCCACGCGTCCATTCCTCCACGTCTCTACCTTCCGCACCCCGCCCCCGCACGCCGTTGCTCACCGTCCCGACCGTCGCCGCGATGCACGCGGCGGCCGACGCCGCCCGCGCCGACGGCCGCCGCCTCGCGCTCGTCCCCACGATGGGCGCGCTGCACGACGGACACCTCGCGCTCGTGCGCGCCGCCCGCGAGGCCGTCGGGCCGGACGGCCACGTGACCGTCTCGGTCTTCGTCAACCCGACGCAGTTCGGCCCCGGCGAGGACTTCGACGCCTACCCGCGCACGCTGGGCGCCGACACCGACGCGCTCGCCGGCCTCGGGCCGGGCGTCGTGGATGCCGTCTTCGCGCCGACGGCCGCCGAGATGTACCCGTTCGGGCTCCCGCCGTGGACGAGCGTCGCCGTGCGCGACCTCGACCGCCACCTCTGCGGCGCGCACCGGCCGGGGCACTTCGCCGGCGTCACGACGGTCGTCGCGCGGCTCTTCCTCGCGTGCCGCCCGCACGTGGCGGTCTTCGGGCAGAAGGACGCCCAGCAACTCGCGATCCTGCGGCGGATGACCGCCGAACTGCACTTCGGCATCGAGATCGTCGGCCACCCGATCGTGCGCGAGGCCGACGGGCTCGCGATGTCGAGCCGCAACCGCTACCTCGCGCCGGACGAGCGCGCGCAGGCCGTCGTGCTCTCGCGCGGGCTGATGGCGGCGAGCCACGCCGCCGGCCAGGGCGAGCGCCGCGCGGGCGCGCTGGAGGCGCTGATGCGGGCCGAGATGGAGCGCGCGCCGCTCGTGCGCGTCCAGTACGCGAGCGTCGTGGACCCCGACACGCTCCAGCCCGTCGAAGCTCTCGCGGAGGACGGGCCGTCCGCCGGCCGCTACCTTGCCGCCGTCGCCGCGTTCGTCGGCACGACCCGCCTGATCGACAACCTGACGCTGCACGTCGGGAATGGGGAATCGGGAAGGAGGAATGGGCTCTAAGGTCCTTTCCATCCCCTATTCCCCATCCCCCATTCCCCATTCCCGCCCATGACCGTCACGATGTTCAAGGGCAAGCTCCACCGCTTGCGCGTCACCGAGGCCGACCTCTACTATGAGGGCTCCATCACGCTGGACCAGGAGCTGATGGACCTCGCCGGCATCCTCGCCTACGAGAAGGTGCAGGTCGTCAACGTCAACAACGGTGCCCGGCTGGAGACGTACACCATCCCGGCGACGGCCGGCACGCGGACGGTCTGCCTCAACGGCCCCGCCGCGCGGCTCGTCGCGCCCGGCGACGAGATCATCGTCATCACGTACGCCGACATGACGCCCGAGGAGGCGCGCACGCACAAGCCCCGCGTGGTGCTCGTGGACGCCGACAACAACCCCAAGGGCACCTTCGACCTCGAAGGCGTGCCGGTGACCGACCCGCATCTGCCGGCGGTGACCAACGCCGTGGCCGTGGATCCGTCGGACGAGAACCCCGGCGTTGCGGCGCACCGCGAGGGCGCGTAGCCGTCAGCGCTCGCCGCGGGCGAGCGCCAGCAGCATTCCGGCCTCCAGCCCCTTCTGCGTGAGGTGGTAGAAGACCGCGTGCGGCACGTCCTCGGCCAGCAACACGGCCACGCGCACGCCCTCGGGCGTCCGGACCGCCGCCGCGCCGGCGACGGCGCCCGGCACGGCCCCGCCGACGTACGGCGGCGCGTCGCCGCTGGCCGCGAGCTGCGCCAGCAGGCGGGCGTAGCCGCTCGCCGTCCCGCGCGGGAGCGACGCCGCGAAGGCCCGCCGCTGCGCGTCGAGCCCGAGCGGGACACCGCCGGCCGTGGGGTCGGGTGCGCCGCCGACGAGGGCGGCGTCGGCGGCCCACGCGGCGTCGCGCCGGGCGGCGTCCGGACGCGCCGCGAAGGCGTCGGCCGCCGCCTCGTCCGCCGTCTCGCCGGTGCCCGGGGGGAGCCACGCGGCGAGGAGTCCGGCGACGGGCAGCGGCGGCGCCAGCGCCGGCAGGCCGAGGCGCGCCGGCGCGGCCTCAGCGGCCTCGCGCCCGACGACGGCGAGCAGCGCGTCGGCCGCCGCGCGGTCGCCGGTGAGCGCGAGCGCCGCGAGCGAGTCGAGCGTCACCGGCGAGGCGGCGCCCGCCGGGGGCCGCCCGGCGGCGGCGAGCCTGCGACGCGTGGTGGCCTCGGGCCCGACCGTGGCGGCCGGGTCGAGGGCGTCGTCGGCCACCGCCGCGCGGTAGGCCGCCACGGTGACGAGCGCCGGCAGGGCCGGCGCCGGGCGCGGCGTGTCGGGTCCGAGCGTCAGCACCACCGAGTCGCCGTCGAGCACCACGAGCGACGCGCGCTCGGGGTGGGCGCGGACCCACGCCAGCAGGTCGTCGGGCGTGGCGAGGGCGCGCGCCTCGTCGGCCCCTTCGCGGACGCTGCCCGCGTGCTGCACCAGCCGTCCGACGGCGTCGGGCTGGCGGAGGGCGTAGATCGCGGCGGCGAGCGCGAGGAGACCGGCGAGGATCAGGAGGTGGCGCATGGCGCGGTCGGCCTCAGGCCGCGACGGGGTCGTGGAGGTGGTGGTGCTCCTCGATCTCGGCGTCGGAGAGGATGCGCGGGTAGCGGATCTGCTCCACGAGGTCCTGCACGGCCTCCGGCGGCGGCGGCGTGACGAGGCTGATGCCGATCGTCAGGGCGAAGTTGAGCAGCATCCCGACGACGCCGATGCCCTGCGCGCCGATGCCGAGGAAGTCGTCCATCAGCGGCTCGGCCGTGCCGAGCACCACGTTGGCCTTCATCAGCGCGATCATCACGAACGTGAACGTCAGGCCGACGATCATGCCGGTGACGGCGCCGTACTTGTTGGCGCGCTTCCAGAAGATGCCCAGCACGATGATCGGGAAGAAGCTCGCCGCAGCGAGGCCGAACGCGAAGGCCACGACCTCGGCGACGAAGCCCGGCGGGCGGATGCCGAAGAGGCCGGCGACGATCACCGCGAAGAAGATCATCAGGCGGCCGACGAAGAGCTTGCGCTCGTCGCTCGCCTCGGGGTGCAGGATCTTGCCGTAGAGGTCGTGCGCGAGGCTCGACGAGATAACGAGCAGCAGGCCGGAGGCTGTCGAGAGGGCGGCGGCGAGGCCGCCGGCGGCGACGAGCGCGACGACGAACGGCGGCAGGCCGGCGATCTCGGGCGTGGCCAGCACCATGATGTCGCGGTCCATGACCGCCTTGTCGAGGATCGCGTTGACGGTCCCGTCGGCGAGGATGGCCTGCGTGTCGATGAGCCCGGTCTGCGCCCAGTTCTGGACCCACGAGAGGTTGACGAAGCCGGCGGCGCCGTTCTCGGCGAACTGCCGCAGGATGTCGGTCTTGACGAAGATGGCGATCGCCGGCGCCGTCGTGTAGAGCAGCGCGATGAAGAGCAGCGCCCAGAAGGCGCTCCAGCGGGCGCTGCGCACGTCGCGCGCCGTGTAGAAGCGTACGATCACGTGCGGCAGCCCGGCGGTGCCGGCCATCAGACAGAGCGTGATCGCGATCACGTTCAGCATGTCGGTGTTGACGAACGGGCTCGTGTAGGGGTCGAGCCCGAGGTCGGCCTGGAGCTGGTTCAGGGCCGGGACCGCGCTGCCGAGCGCGAGCTGCGGGATCGGGTTGCCGAAGAGCGCCCACGCGATGGCGACGGCCGGGATCGTGTAGGCGAGGATCAGCACGGCGTACTGCGCGACCTGCGTGTACGTGATGCCCTTCATGCCGCCGATCGTCGAGAAGAACGAGACGATCACCATGCCGATCACGACGCCCATCCACAGCTCGACGCCGAGGAAGCGGCTGAAGGCCACGCCGACGCCCTTCATCTGGCCGGCGACGTAGGTGAACGAGACGAAGATGGCGGCGACGGCGGCCACCACGCGGGCGAGCGTCGAGTCGTAGCGCGAGGCCACGAAGTCGGGCACGGTGTACTGCCCGAACTTGCGGAGGAAGGGCGCGAGCAGCAGCGCGAGCAGCACGTAGCCGCCGGTCCAGCCCATGAGGTAGACGCTGCCGTCGAAGCCCTGGAAGGCGATGAGGCCGGCCATGCCGATGAACGAGGCGGCGCTCATCCAGTCGGCGGCGGTGGCGGCGCCGTTGGCGATGGAGCCGACGCCCTGTCCGGCGACGTAGAAGCCGGCGGTGGTCGCGACCCGGCTGCGGTAGCCGATGTAGAGGTAGGCGGAGAAGGTCAGCCCGACGGTGACCCAGGTCCATTCCTGAATGCCCATGAGAGTGCAGGGTGAGGCGGCGGCGCCGCCGGTGGGAGGGTCAGTGGGCCTCGACGCCGTGCGAGGTCGTCTCGGGGGTCTCGTCCACCCCGAAGGCGCGGTCGGCGCGGTCGCTCGCCCGGGCGTAGATCCAGATCAGGACCACGAACGCGAAGATGGAGCCCTGCTGGGCCATCCAGAAGCCGAGCGGGACGCCGCCGAGCGAGACCGCGTTGAGCGCCGGCGCGAGGATGATCGAGAGGCCGAAGGCCACGAAGGCCCACACGGCGAGCAGGATGAGGATGCGCCGGATCTGGGCGCGCCAGTAGGCTTCGTGTCGCGCCGACGGCGCCGAGGAGGTGCGGGTGGGTTCCATGGGGAGCGGGGTAGATGCCAGTGGGCAGTGGCCAGTAGCCAGTGGCAGAGAGACGTGATCCGGAGGACCTCTGCCACTGGCCACTGCCCGCCGCCGGCAGGCGGCGTCCTGGCCACTGGCGCGTGAGCGCAGCGAGCGCTCAGAAGTGGTAGAAGGCCGCGAGCAGGCCGCGGACGTTGGTCGTCATGCCGTCGGTGGCGCCCTCCTGCGGGCGGAAGCGCTCGTCGAGGCCGCCCGTGCGGTGGTCGGCGGCGGTCACCTCGACCTCGGCGGCGAGCTGGAGCGGACCCTGCCGCCAGCTCACGCGCGGCGCCACGCGCCACACGCTGCCGATGGCCGGGCCGCGCACGCCGCCGGCGACGTAGGCGCCCGCGTCGGCCGTGCCGAGGTTCTGGAGGTAGCCCGCGAAGAGACCGTAGGTGAGCGGCGCGCCGCGCGTGCCGACGTCCACCCAGCCGGCCGCCACGTCGAGCGGCGCGTAGGCGTCGGTGGCGTCGCCGTTGGCGTCGGCCACGGCGACGTAGCCGCCGGTCATCAGGTGGTCCGTGAGGTCGCCGCCGGCGGTGACCTTGGTCTGCACGAAGAACGTCGGCGCCTCGAAGCGCGCGAACGCCTGCACGGCGCCGGCGCCGAACGTCTCGCCGCCGGCGAGCGGACGGATCGTCTTGTGCATCGCGCCGAGGCCGACGACGCTGCCTCCGGTGCCGTAGCGCACCTGCGCGTGGACGATCGGCAGGCCCGAGCGCTGCTGCGCCTCCGTCCCGCCGATGTCGGCGAAGGCGTCGCGCTGGCCGGCGACGGCGCCCGAGATCGACAGCTCGGGCGTCGGCCGCAGCGTGAGCCGCACCTGCGGCTGGCGCGCGAACGGCTGGAACGGCGCGCCGGTGTTGAACGACACCGTGCCCGGCACGAGCGGCGCGAACATCGGGCTCCAGTCCTGCCCCACGACCAGCTCGCGGTTCGGCCACGCCAGCTTGACGTTCGCGTGGCGGAGGATGAACAGCGAGATGTTGTCGTTGGTCGGCCCGCCGAAGAAGTCGCCCTCCAGCACGCCCGACACGTCGGCGCCGAGGGCGCGGGCGCCGCTGCCGCGCACGCCCAGGCGGCTCTGGATGGCCGTCAGGTTGAGGTTGGGGTCGCCGTTGGCGTCGACGGCGTCGTCGGCGGGGTCGGAGTCCGGCAGCGGGTAGAGCAGGAACTGCCCCTCGCGGACGTCGGCCACCTGGCGCGTGTCGTAGATCGTCTCGGCCTTGACGAAGCCGTAGACGGTGATCGCCGGCGAGGTCGGCGCCGATGGGCCGGACGCCTGCGGCGTGCCGCTCGGCGCCGCCGTCGGTTGGGCGGCGGCCCCGCCGGCGAGGGCGAGCGCGGCGAGCGCGGTGGGGAGAACGCGGCGCGCGGCGCGGCGTAGGTTGGGCGTGGCGCGCCGTCCGGCGCGTCCGTCTCTGTCGGTCATCCGGTGCCTCGGGAGAGCGGTGGAGAGAAAGGCGCGCGCCGGTTGCCGCCGGCGTGCGCCGCGAAGGACGGGGCGGGAGCGTTGCCGCGCTCCCGCCCCGTGGGCGTCAGCCGACCGGGATGCGGCCGTCGACGAGCGCCGGCACGACCGACGGATCGGCCAGCGTGGTCACGTCGCCCAGCTGGTCGGACTCGCCGCAGGCCACCTTGCGGAGGATGCGGCGCATGATCTTGCCGGAGCGCGTCTTGGGCAGGCCGGGCGCGAACTGCACGGCCTCGGGCGTCGCCACCGGACCGATGATGTGGCGCACCTGCTGCACCAGCTCGGCGCGCAGCGCCTCGCTCGGCTCGTGGCCCGCGCCGAGGATCACGAAGGCGTAGATGCCCTGCCCCTTGATGGCGTGCGGCACGCCGACGACGGCGGCCTCGGCGACCGCCGCGTGGAGCACGAGCGCGCTCTCGACCTCGGCCGTGCCCATGCGGTGGCCGCTGATGTTGAGCACGTCGTCCACGCGGCCGGTGATCCAGTAGTAGCCGTCGGCGTCGCGGCGGGCGCCGTCGCCGGTGAAGTAGACGCCCGGGAAGTGCGAGAAGTAGGTCGTCTCGAAGCGCTCGTGGTTGCGGTAGACGGTCCGCGCCTGGCCCGGCCACGATCCGGTGAGCACGAGCAGCCCCTCGCCGGGGCCCTCGATGGTCTCACCCTCGGGCGTGAACAGTGCCGGACGGATGCCGGGCAGCGGGAGCGTCGCGCTGCCGGGCTTCTGGGGGACCGCCGCCGGGACCGGGCAGATGAGCGCCGCGCCGGTCTCGGTCTGCCACCACGAGTCGATGATCGGGCAGCGGCCCTGGCCCACGGCCGTGTGGTACCAGCGCCACGCCTCGGGGTTGATCGGCTCGCCGACGGAGCCGAGCAGGCGCAGGCTCGCGCGCGACGAGTGCGCGAGGTGCTCGTCGCCGGCCGCCATCAGGGCGCGGATCGCCGTCGGCGCGGTGTAGAGGATCGTGACGCCGTAGCGGTCCACGATGTCCCACCCGCGCGAGGCGTCGGGGTAGGTCGGGACGCCCTCGTACATGACCTGCGTCGCGCCGTTGAGCATCGGGCCGAAGACCACGTACGTGTGGCCGGTGATCCAGCCGACGTCGGCCGTGCACCAGAAGACGTCGGTCGGGCGCAGGTCGAAGATCCACTCGTGCGTGCAGCTGGCGTAGACGCCGTAGCCGCCGGTGGTGTGGACGACCCCCTTCGGCGTGCCGGTCGAGCCGGACGTGTAGAGGATGAACAGTGGCGCCTCGGCGGGCATCGGCACGCACGGGCAGTCGCGCTCCAGCACATCGGCCGGGAGGTCGTCGTACCAGACGTCGCGCTCGGCGTCCCACGCCACGGCGTCGCCGGTGTGGCGGACGACCAGCACGCGGCGGACGGTCTGCCCCTGCGTCGCGGCGAGGACCACGGCCTCGTCCACGTTCTCCTTGAGCGGGATCGGCTTGCCGGCGCGGCGCCCGGCGTCGGCCGTGATCACGAAGGCCGCGCCGGCGTCGAGGATGCGCCCCGCGATGGAGTCCGGGCTGAAGCCGCCGAAGACGACCGAGAAGACGGCGCCGATGCGTGCGCAGCCGAGCATCGCGAAGGCCGCCTCGGGCGCCATCGGCATGTAGATCATCACGCGGTCGCCGACCTGCACGCCCATCTCGATCAGCGCGTTCGCCATGCGGATGCTGCCGTGCATCATGTCCGCGTACGACAGCACGCGGCGCTCGCCGTCGGGGCGGTCGGGCTCGAAGTAGAACGCCGTACGGTCGCCGTGGCCGGCCGCGACGTGGCGGTCGGTGGCGTTGTAGCACAGGTTGAGGACGCCGTCCTCGAACCAGCGGATGTGGACGCCGCCCGGCCCGAACGAGACGTCGGAGACGGTCGTCGGGAAGGTGTGCCAGTCGAGGCGGTCGGCCTGCTCGAGCCAGAAGGCGTCGGGGTCGGCGTCGGCGCGGCGGCGGAGCGCGTCGTAGTCGGCGGCGGTCGGGAGGGACGAGCCGGCGCGGAAGGCGTCGGAGGCCGGGTAGAGGTCGGCGGCCGGGGCGGCGGGAGCTTCGTTCATCGCTTGTGGGTGATGAAAGAGTGGGGAACGGTGCGCGTGGATCGCTCTGGACTCGAAAAATCGCAGGGTGACCGAAAGCGCTTCCGATGTCGGATTGCCGGAGTGTAATGGAAAGCCGATGAAACCGTCAAGCCCCGGGAACGATTTCCCTTCGGCGCACCGGTCCACGCTCCCTCTGCGGCCTCTCTGCGGCCGCCAGCGGACCTTCACGCGCCGGCCGCCAGGAGCAGGCGCAGCCGCGCGCCGCCGGCCCCGTCCGGTTCGGCGACCACCGCCGCGTCGTGCGCCGCGAGCCACGACGCGGCGTCGCTCCCGTCGGGCATCGGCGCCGCGCGCAGCCACGCCGCGAGGCGGTCCGCCGCCGGCGCGCGGCCGGCCCACCCGAGGTCCAGGCCCACGAGCGCGCCCGTGCTCTCGCACGACAGCCAGAACGCCGGCGGCGGCGGCAGGCGCGCCGCGAGCGCCCCGAGCAGCGCGCCCACGTCGAACGGGGCGGCGCCGACGACGAGCGCCGGCGGCGTGCCGACGGCCACCAGCGCGCCGGTGGCGGCCGTCACGGCGTCCGCCACGGCCGCGAGCACGTCGGCGGCGGCCGACGCCGGGCGCGGGCCGGCGAGGCGCCGATGGTCGGCCTCGGCGGACGCGAGGTCGTCGGCCAGCGCCGCCGTCTCGTCGCGCAGCACGGCCTGGAACTGCGCGCGCGCCTCGGCCGGCATGTCGGGGAACGCGTCGAGCGTCTCGACGGCCGCGCGGAGGCTCCCGAGGCGCCCGCGCACGCGCTCGACGAGCGCGCGCAGCAGGGCGTCGCGCGGGTCGGGCGCGCTCACGCGTCGCCGGCGAGCAGCGCGCGCACGCGCGCGGCCACGTCGGCGATGGCGAACGGCTTGGTGAGGTAGCCGTCGGCGCCGGCGGCGAGGCCGTGCGCGGCGTCCACGTCGCGCCCGCGCGCCGAGATCATGAGCACGTGCGGCGCGGCGTCGCGCGCCTTGAGGGCGCGGCAGACGTCGAGGCCGCTCCCGTCGGGCAGCATCACGTCGAGCAGCACTACGTCGGGTACGGGTGCGGCGAGCGCGTCGGCGGCGGTGCGGACGCTCGTCACGGCGTGTCCGTCCTGCTGCATCAGGAACTCGAGCGCGAGCGCGATCGCGGGCTCGTCGTCGACGATCAGGACGTGGGCCATCGGCGGGCCGTCGTGGCGGGAGCGGGTGGGCGAGTCTACGCCGCGTCGTCGCGCAGCGGGAGGTCGAGCGTGAAGCGGGCGCCGCCGAGCGGGGCGTCGGCCACCGTCACGTCGCCGCCGTGGGCGCGGGCGATGCGCCGCACGATGGCGAGTCCGAGGCCGGTGCCGGCGACGCGCGGCCCGCGCTCGGCCTGGCGGAACGACTCGAAGATGCGCTCGCGGTCGTCGGGATGGACGCCCGGCCCGTCGTCGTCCACGGTCACCACCGCCCGGCCGGCGTCGGCGCGGACGGCCAGCGAGACGCGCCCGGCGGCCGGGTCCACCATCTTGCGGGCGTTCGAGAGGAGGTTGAGCAGGGCCTGCTCCAGCGCGTCGCGGTTGCCGTGGACCGTCACCGGCGCGGGCGCGTCCACCGTCACCGGCGGGCCGCCGTCGGCGCCGGCGAGGCGCGCGGCGTCGGACGCGACCGACGCGAGGTCCACGTCCGACGCCGGGCCGGCCGACGGCCGCTGGAGCGTGAGGACCGACTCGATGAGGCGCGACAGGCGCTCGGACTCGCGGATCAGCACGTCGGTGAACTCGGCGCGGCGCTCGGGCGCGAGGTCGGGGTTGGCGTGGAGGATCTCCGAGAAGGCGCGGATGGCCGTCAGCGGCGTGCGCAGCTCGTGGCTGACCGTCGCGACGAAGTCGTCCTTGAGGCGGTCCAGCTCTTCGAGGCGCGCGTTGGCGTCGCGCAGCTCGACGGCCGCCGCCTCCAGGGCCGCGCGCTGGCGGTCGAGCGTGCGGCCGCGCGCGGCGTGGGCCTCGGCGAGCGCGCGCGCCTCGTGCGCCTCGTCGAGGATCGAGAGGACCTCGTCGGGCGCCGCCGGCGCGCGCGTGGCGACGCGCTCCACGACGACGCGCGCGCTCGCCGGGCCGAGGGCGCCGGCGAGCAATGCCTCGGCGTGCTGGACGAGCGCCGCGTCGGCCACCCCGTCGGTCACCGCCGACGGCCGGCGGCGGCGGTAGGCCGCGAGCGACGCCGCCGCACGCATCGGGCCGAGGAAGCGCGTCAGCGTCGCCGCGAGCGCCTCGACGGGGGCCGTGCGCCGCTGCGGGTCGCGCCCCGCGCCGGACGCCCGCACGAAGAGGCGCGCGTCGGCGAGGTCGGCCGCCGACGCCGGGCGCGCCACGCTCACGCTCACGAAGAGGCCGACGTTGACGAGCGCGCTCCAGACGAGCGAGTGCGTCAGCGGGTCCATCCCGTCGAGTCCGAACAGCGCGTGCGGGCGCAGCCACGCGAGCCCGGCCGGGCCGGCCGTCATCCACGCCGCGTCGAGCCAGCCGGCGTCGACGAGCGTCGGCAGCGGGAGGGTCCACGCCCAGACGGCCGCGCCGCCGACGACGCCCGCCAGGGCGCCCGCGCGCGTCGCGCCGCTCCACCAGAGGCCGCCGAGGAGCGCCGGCGCGAGCTGCGCGACGGCCGCGAACGAGATGAGCCCGATGGACACCAGCGACGTGCGCTCGGCGAGCGACGACGCGTAGGCCCACGCCAGCGCGACGACGACCGCGATGGCCGCGCGGCGGAGCAGGCGGAGGCGTCCCGAGAGGTCGGCGCCGTCGGGCGCGCGCAGCAGCAGCGGCACCGCGAGGTGCGTCGAGATCATCGACGCGAGGGCGGTCGTCGCGACGATCACCATGCCGGTGGCCGCGCTCAGGCCGCCGACGAAGACGGCTAGCGCGAGCACGTCCTGCCCGGCGACGAGCGGCAGCGCGAGCACGAACGTGTCGGCGTCGGCGCCCGGCGGCAGGCGCAAGCGTCCGGCCAGCGCCACCGGCAGCACGAACAGGTTGATGAGCAGCAGATAGAGCGGGAAGAGCCACGTCGCGCGGTCGAGCGCCCGCTCGTCGGCCACCTCCACGACGGCGACCTGGAACTGGCGCGGCAGCAGGATCACGGCCAGCGCCGAGAGGAGCGTGAGGGCCGTCCAGTCCAGCCAGCCGTCGGCGGGCAGCGCGAGCAGCGCGGCGGTGTCCGGACGCGCGGCGGCCTCTTCGACGAGCGCCGCCGGCCCGTCGAAGAGGCCCCACACGACGAACGCGCCGGCGGCGAGGAACGCCGCGAGCTTGACGACCGACTCCAGCGCGACGGCCGCCACCATGCCCTCGTGGCGCTCGGCGGCGTCGAGGCGGCGCGTGGTGAAGAGCATCGTGAAGGCCGCCATCCCGACGGCGACCCACGCGGCGGTCGCGTCGGCCGCGCCGGGCGCCTCGCTGCCGGTGAGCACGTCGAACGTCGTCGCAACGGCCCGCAGCTGGAGCGCGACGTACGGCACGATGCCGGCGACGGAGACGAGCGCGACGAGCGCGCCGAGCGCGCGCGAGCGTCCGTACCGCGCCGCCGCGAGGTCGGCCGGCGACGTCAGGCCGTGGTATCGGCAGACGCGCACGAGGCGCCGCACGACGACGCCCCAGAGGACCGCCGCGAGCGTCGGGCCGAGGTAGACGGGCAGGAAGGCGTAGCCCGCCTCGGCCGCGCGCCCGACCGAGCCGTAGAACGTCCACGCCGTGCAGTAGACAGCCAGCGAGAGGGCGTAGACGGTCGGGCTGGCGGTCCACGGCCGTCCGCGCGCGGCGCTGCGCTCGGCCGCCCAGGCCGTCCCGAACAGGAGCCCGACGTAGGCGAGCGCGACCGCGACGACGGCGCCGGGCGTCATCGGCGTCGCGCGGCGAGGAGCGCAGCGGCCGCCACGACGGCGCCCCAGCTCGCGAAGAGGTAGAGCCCGAGCGATGCACTGCCCGGACGATTGGCGAGCGCCGCCAGCGGGAAGCTCCACGCGACGAGCGCTGCCACGGCGAGGGCCACGGCGCGCGCCGTCACGACGCCTCGCCGGCGTCTCCGGCCGTCTCACCGGCGGCATCCCCCGCGGCGCGGAGGCTGCTCACGACGAGCAGCGTCACGCCGGTGATGCTCGCCTCGGCGACCGAGTAGTAGGCGTGCGTCCCGACGGCGCGCCGCGCGACCAGCCCCTCGCGCGCCAGCATCCCGAGGTGCTTGCTCACGTTGGCCTGCTTGAGGCCCGTCTCGTCCATCAGCGCCTGCACGCTCAGCTCGCCGTGCGCGCGCAGCGCGTTGAGCAGCCGCAGCCGCGTCGGGTCGCCGAGCAGGCGCAGCCGCCGCGCGACGGCGTCGACGAGGGCGTCGGGGACGAACGGGGCGGGCATCGGGGCGAACGGCAGGCGTCGCAAGATGCGCACGCGCGGGCGCCGCCATGCGCCGTTCTCAGCGTCGCGGCCCGCGCAGGCGCCGCGCGAGGTAGGCGCCGCCACCGGCGACGCACGCCACGGCCGGGATCGTCAGCGCGGCCGGACCCATCCGCGCCACGGCCGCTGCGCCGCCGATCCCGCCGGCGAAGAAGCCGCCGACGAGCGCGCCCAGCAGGAGGGCCTTCCAGCGCGGCACCGGGCGTCCGCGCAGGCGCTGCCCGAGCATCACGCCGAGGTCGGTGATGAGACCGGTGACGTGCGTCGTGCGCAGCACGAGGCCATAGTAGCTGCTCGCCATCGCGTTCTGGAGGCCGCACGCGAGCGCCGCGAGCGCCACGCCGCCGCTCGCCGGGAGCAGCGCGGCGGCCGCCGTCAGCACGGCGCCCTCGGCCAGCAGCACGAGCCCGTAGCGGCGGCCCGGACGCAGCGTCGCGTCGCCCAGCACGGCGCCCGAGACGACCGCGCCGACGGCGAAGCCCGCCAGCAGGCCGAGGACCGTCCAGAGGTCCGCCGCGTTGGCGGTCGCCACGTCGCGCGAGAGGCGCGAGACGGCGCCCGTCATATGGCTCACCGGCACCTGGAAGGTGCTCAGCAGGCTCGCGTTGACGAAGCCGGCGATGGCCGCGAGCGCCGCGCCGCCGGCCGCGACCCAGCGCCACTCGTGCGCGAGGACCCGCCGGGCGGCGTCGGAGGAGGCGTAGGGCATGGGGGAAGCTCGCTTCGCTCGCGCCAGTGGCGCGCGGCGCGTGCGCCAGTGGCCAGTGCGCCGCCGGTCGGCGGCGGCCAGTGGCAGAATCCTCAGTGACCGAGTATCGGCCACTGGCTCCTTCCCACTGGCCACTGGCCGGCGAGCGCAGCGAGCCGCTACGCCCGCTCGATGCGGACGGCGCGCGGACCGAAGCGCACGGCGCCGGACTGCGCCAGCACGCGCTCGACGTAGCCCTCGGGCACGTCCACGAACGTGCGGCGCTCCTGCACGACGATCTTGCCGAGGGCGCGCCCCGGCACGTCGGCCGACGACGCGAGCGCGCCGACGACGACGTTGGGCCGCACGCCCGACGTACGCCCGGCGTCCAGCACCACGCGCACCATGCCGGACTCGTGGCTCCGCCCGACGGGTCCACGGAAGGCCCCGCCGCCGTGCGGCGCGTGCGCCGGCGGACGCCCGGCCCCGTGCGGCGGCGCCCCGAACGGCGCCCGCTGCGGGCGCTGCGGACGCTCCTTGACCTCGGCGATCGGCGCCAGCTCGGTCTCGCCGCGCGCCGCGCGGGCGAGCGCGAGCGCGCGCACCGCGACGTCCATCGGGTCCAGCCCCTCGGCGACGAGCGCCGTCACGAGCGCGTGGTCGACGCCGGCCGGGGCCGCCTCCTCGACGGCCGCGCGCAGGCGCGCGGCGCGCACCGCCTCGACGGCCTCGACCGTCGGCAGCGGCGCGAGAGGGATCTCGCGGCGCGCGGCCTCCTCGGCGCGGCGCAGCAGGTTGCGCTCACCGGGGGCGACGAGCGAGAGGGCCACGCCCGAGCGCCCCGCGCGTCCGGTCCGGCCCACGCGGTGGACGTACGCCTCGGCCTCGACGGGCAGGTCCACGTTGAGGACGTGGCTCACGTGGTCGATGTCGAGCCCGCGCGCGGCGACGTCGGTGGCGACGAGCAGGCGCACGTCGCCGCGCCGGAAGCGCGACAGCACGTCGGTGCGCGCGGCCTGGCTGAGTTCGCCCGAGAGCGCCTCGGCGGGGAAGCCCGCGCGGCTGAGGTCGGCCGCGAGGGCGGCGGTCGCGGCGCGGGTGCGGACGAAGACGAGCGCGCTCGCGACGTCCTCGGTCTCGAGCAGGCGCACGAGCGCGGCCAGCTTGTCGCGGCCGTGGACGAGGTAGGCGCGCTGCTCGATGTCGGTTCCGGTGCGCTCGCCGCCGCCCACGGCGACGGTCTGCGGGTCGCGCAGGTGCGCGTCGGCGAGGCGGCGGATGCCCGGCGGCATCGTCGCCGAGAGGAGGACCGTCTGGCGCTCGTCCGGGACGGCGTCGAGGATCGCCGCGAGGTCGTCGGCGAAGCCCATCGAGAACATCTCGTCGGCCTCGTCGAGGATCACGGTCTCGACGGCCGAGAGGTCGGCCGCGCCCTGCGACACGAGGTCCACGAGGCGCCCCGGCGTGGCGACGACCACGTCGACGCCCGCGCGGAGGCGCGACGTCTGCGAGTGGTAGGCCGCGCCGCCGGTGACGGGCAGCATCCGCAGGCCGGTGCCGGCAGCGTAGCCATGCATGGCGCTCGCCACCTGGACGGCCAGCTCGCGCGTTGGCACGAGGACGAGCGCGCGGACGACGCCGCGCGTGTCGGACGCCGCGAGGCGCTGGATCGTCGGCAGGGCGAAGGCGGCCGTCTTGCCGGTGCCGGTGCGCGCCTGGCCGACGGCGTCGACGCCGGTGAGCAGCACCGGCACGAGCGCGGCCTGGATGGGGGAGGGGGCCTCGTAGCCGAGCGCGGCGACGGTGGCGGCGAGGTCGGGCGAGAGCCCGAGATCGGAGAAGGTCATGGCGGAGGCGGCCCGCACGTGCGGGTCGGGAGAGGGCGCGCGGTCGGCATCGCGCAGAACAGGAGCGAGTCCCCGTGGCGGCCACCGTGCCGCCGGTCCACGCTCCCGGCCCCCTGCGCGTCCTGCGCCTCTGGCCTCCAAGCCTGGACGCCGCCGGGTCGAGCCGGCGGCGAGTCATCGGCTGCAAGGATAGGGCGCGCAGGCGGCGGGCATGTGTACGAGCCGCGACGAGCGCGCGAAGACGCCGCGCGATCAGCCGTCGTCGTCGGACGACCACGGGTGCGGCGGACGCTCGGGCACGTCCACGCCGTCGTACAGGTCGGCGAGGCCGAGCGTGGCCGGGATGGCGCCGAGCGAGACGGCGCCGTCGGCGCCGGGGAGCGCGAGGTGCCAGCCGTCGCCGTCGCGCGTGAACACCTCCAGCGTGCGCGCCGTGCTGCCGACGAGGACGACGGCCTGCACGGACGGCATCCGCCGGTAGGCGTCCAGCTTGCCGCTGCGGTCCCACACCTCGGTCGCCGGCGAGAGGACCTCGACGACGAGCGTCGGGTTGGTGACCGTCTGCGTGCCGGGGAGCGTCTCGACCGCGCCGCAGACCACCGTGACGTCGGGGTAGCCGTAGTGACCGGCGGCGTCGCGCGCGACGCGCAGGTCGGGCGAGAACACGCGGCAGGGGCCGCCCCGGAGCTGTCGCGTCAGCGCGAACGACGCGTTGGCCGTGATCAGCGCGTGGGCGACGCTCCCGCCGGCCATGCCGTGCGGGTCCACGTCCGGCCCGTCGGCATCGAGCGCGAAGACCTCGCCGTAGTAGTACTCGTGGCGGACAGGCTGGGCGTCCTCCCACGCGAGGAACTCCTCGGGCGTCATACGAAGGCGGGGGGCGGCGCCCATGCGTGCGGCTGATCGGTGCGGTAGCAGGATACGGTGTGTCGGTATGGCTGGGGCGTTCGCGGCTCCCGACGTATCCTCATGCCTTACCGAAACCGGCACCTCCGAATGCGTGTGCTTGCCCTGGCGCTGCTCCTCGCTCCGCCCGCTGCCCTCGCTCAGCGCGTCACACCGGACATACCCTCGGATACAACCCGCTGGGCGCTGATTTGGTCGTGGTCTGAAGGATCCGCTCTCTACTACGATACCCAAACCGCCACGCGCAGTAGCGACGAGGTTGCGGTTTGGACGTGGTGGGCGTATACGCGTGTACAAAATTCTGAGGTCTGTCCAGCGGCAGATCGCTATCTGGTGCATCTGCGCGTCAGTTGTTTCGCCCGATTAACGAATGTAGGTGATGTTTCATACTATCGAGCAGGAGGCCGTCTGGCTACTTCTTGTCGCGGCTTCCCAAGCTCGAATCAGATACATGGGCTATGGGTGCCTGAATCCTTTGGAGAGGCGTTCGGAGAACGTATATGTACGCTTGTGCGCTGATAGCCCGCTCGCCCTGTCGCCACCAGCTCGATGACGCTCCTCTCCGCCTTCGTCCTGCTCTTCCTCGTGATGGACCCGGCGGGCAACCTGCCGCTCTTCCTGAGCGCGCTGGAGCCGGTCGCGCCCGAGCGCCGCCGCGCCGTCATCGCGCGCGAGCTGCTGATCGCGCTCGGCGTGCTGGTGGCGTTCCTCTTCCTCGGTCCGATGCTGCTCGGCGCCGTCGGCATCTCGGAGTCCGGCCTCGCCATCGCCGGCGGCATCATCCTGTTCCTGATCTCGCTGCGGATGATCTTCCCGCAGCCCGGCGGCTTCGCCGAGGAGGTCACCGGCGAGCCGTTCATCGTCCCGCTGGCGATCCCGTTCGTCGCCGGCCCGAGCGCGATGGCGGCCGTGATGCTGGTGATGAGCGAGGACCCGCTGCGCTGGCCGGAGTGGCTGGCGGCGCTCGTGCTGGCGTGGGCAGCGAGCGCGGCGATCCTGCTCGCGGCGCCGCGCATCCGGCGGGTCCTCGGCCGGCGCGGGCTCATCGCCGTCGAGCGCCTGATGGGCATGGTGCTCACCGCGCTGGCCGTCGAGATGTTCTTGCGCGGGCTGCGCGGGGCGGGGGTGTAGCGCCGCTTCGCGGCGCGGGGATGGGGGATACGGCGCTGCGCGCCGGGCATGGGGGATGGGGAAACGTGGAGTTCTCATCCCCCGTCCCTCATCCCCCGTATTCACCGGCCGTCCAAGCGCGCGCGGCGGGCGGCCGGATACCTTGCGGCCGGTAGCGCTTCCGCCTCTTTCCCCTCCGCCCGATGCCCCGCTCCGTCCTCCTCTCCGCCGCCCGCACGCCCATCGGCTCGTTCAACGGCGCGCTCGCGAGTGTCCCCGCGCCGCAGCTCGGCGCCGTCGCCGTGAAGGGCGCGCTGGAGCGCGCCGGCGTCGCGCCCGAGCAGGTCTCCGAGGTCGTTCTCGGCAACGTGGTCACCGCCGGCGTCGGGCAGTCGCCCGCGCGGCAGGCGTCGCTCGCCGCCGGCCTGCCCGAGAGCGTGCCGGTGCTGACGATCAACAAGGTGTGCGGCTCCGGCATGAAGGCCGTGCTGCTGGCCGACCAGATGGTGCGCGCCGGCGACGCCGACGTGGTCGTCGCCGGCGGCATGGAGAACATGAGCGCCGCGCCGTTCCTGCTCGACAAGGCGCGCACGGGCTACGGCTACGGCAACGGTACGCTGATCGACAGCCTCTTCCACGACGGCCTGCGCAACGCCTACGACGGCCAGGCGATGGGCGTCTTCGCCGACGCGTGCGCCGACGCGTGCGAGGTCCCGCGCGACCGGCAGGACGCCTTCGCCATCGAGAGCTACACGCGCGCCCAGGCGAGCATCGCCAACGGTGCGTTCGCCGAGGAGATCGTGCCGGTGACGATCACCACGCGCAAGGGCGAGACGGTGGTCGACACCGACGAGGAGCCCGGACGCACGAGCTTCGACAAGATCCCGACGCTGCGGGCCGTCTTCACCAAGGAGGGCACCGTCACCGCCGCCAACGCGAGCACGATCAACGACGGCGCTGCGGCGCTCGTGGTCGCGTCCGAGGACTGGGCGGCGGCGAACGGCAAGACGCCGCTCGCGACGATCGTCGCGACGGCCCAGCACAGCCAGGCGCCGGCCGACTTCACGACGGCCCCCATCGACGCCATCCGCAAGGTGCTGGACAAGGCGGGCTGGACGCTGGACGACGTGGATCTCTTCGAGGTCAACGAGGCCTTCGCGGTCGTCTCGCTCGCGGCGCAGGACGCGCTCGGCATCCCGTCCGACAAGCTCAACGTGCGCGGCGGCGCGGTGGCCGTCGGCCACCCCATTGGCGCTTCGGGCGCGCGCATCCTCGTCACGCTCCTCCACGCGATGGCCGAGCGCGGCGCCCGCCGCGGCCTCGCGGCCATCTGCATCGGCGGCGGCGAGGCGACGGCGATCTGCGTCGAGCGCGCCTGACGGCGCGCGCCAGCGGCGAGCGGGGAGCGGCCAGCAGGGACGCGCCACCGGACCACTCCCGCCTTCCTCCGCTCCCTGCTTCCCGCTCCCCGCTCCCCCAATGAACGTCTCCGTCATCGGCGCCGGCACGATGGGCAACGGCATCGCCCACGTCTTCGCGCAGTCCGGCCACGCCGTCACCCTCATCGACCTCGACCAGAGCCGCCTCGACGGCGCGCTCGCCACCATCGCGAAGAACCTCGACCGGCAGGTCCAGAAGGAGGCGATCTCGGCCGACGACCGCGACGCGGCGCTCGCCCGCATCACGCCCGCCACCGACCTCGCCGAGGGCGTCGCCGGCGCCGACCTCGTCGTGGAGGCGGCCACCGAGAACGCCGACCTCAAGGCGCAGATCTTCCGCCAGATGGACGACGCGGCGCCCGCCGCCGCCATCCTCGCCACCAACACGTCGTCCATCTCGATCACGCAGATCGCCGGCGCGACCCGCCGCCCGGAGCAGGTCATCGGGATGCACTTCTTCAACCCGGTGCCGGTGATGAAGCTCGTCGAGGTCGTGCGCGGCCTCGCCACGAGCGACGCCACCTACGAGACCGTCCGCGCGCTCTCCGAGCAGCTCGGCAAGGTGCCCGTCGAGGTCAACGACTTCCCGGGCTTCGTCTCCAACCGCGTGCTGATGCCGATGATCAACGAGGCCGTCACGTGCGTGATGGAGGGCGTCGCGACGCCGGAGGCCGTGGACACGGTCATGAAGCTCGGCATGGCGCACCCGATGGGGCCGCTCACGCTGGCCGACTTCATCGGTCTCGACGTCTGCCTCGCCATCATGGAGGTGCTCCACCGCGAGCTCGGCGACTCGAAGTACCGCCCGAGCCCGCTGCTCCGCAAGATGGTCGCCGCCGGACGCCTCGGCCGCAAGTCCGGCCGCGGCTTCTACGCCTACGGCTGAGGCGGGACGGGCGGACGGCTCGCCAGCCGATGACCCGAAAGGAGGGACGTTCGCGTAGATCGGGGTATCCCTTCCTCCCCGACGTCATGCGTCTCTTCCTCCTCGCTCTCCTCACCGTCCTCGTCGGTGGCTGCGCCCAGATCCCCGGCGGCGACCTCGTCGGAGCCGCCGCGGGTGCCGTCGGCGCCCTCGAAGTGGGCTTCGACCGCAACGGCGCCGACTACCGCTCGTTCGCGATGAACGGCGCCGGCCCCGAGGCATGTCGCGACGCCTGCCGCGCCGAGAGCCGCTGCCGCGCGTTCACGTGGACCCGCCCCGGCTACCAGGACCCGACCGGCATGTGCTGGCTCAAGGACGGCGTGCCGCCGCAGTCGCGCCTCGCCGAGGCCACCTCCGGCGTCGTCCGGCGCTGACACGCGGGGCACGGGGCGCGAGGCGTGGGTTTCTTCCCGCCCCGTGCCCCGTGCCGGGCCGCGCGTGCGCGGCCTGCCCCTTGCCCCATGACCGTCTTCGTCACCGGCGCGAGCGCCGGCATCGGCGCCGCCGTCGTGCGCGCCTTCGCGCGGCGCGGCGACCGCGTCCTCGCCGCCGCCCGCTCGGCCGACCGCCTGAACGCCCTCGCCGCGGAGGTCGCCGACGGCGACGCCGGCGGGCTCGTCCGCCCCCTCGTGCTCGACGTGACCGACGCCGAGGCGCACGCCGCCGCATTCGCCGGCCTCCCGCCCGAGTGGGCGGCCGTGGACGTCGCCGTGCTCAACGCCGGCCTCGCGCGCAACCTCGCGCCCGTCTGGGAGAACTCGGCCGACGAGGTGGACGACATGGTGGACACCAACATCAAGGGCGTCCTCAACGGCGTCCGCGCCGTCGTGCCGGGGATGCTCGCGCGCGGGCGCGGACACGTCGTCGGCATCGGGAGCACGGCGGCCCACATGGTCTACCCCGGCGGGACGATCTACTGCGCGACCAAGCACGCGGTCCTCGCGCTGATGCAGGGCCTCAAGCTGGACCTCCACGGGACGCCGCTCCGCGTGACGACCGTCTCGCCGGGGCTCGTCGAGACCGAGTTCTCGCGCGTCCGCTTCCCCGACGACCCCGAGCGCGCCGACGCCGTTTACGCCGACACGGTCCCGCTCACGCCCGACGACGTGGCCGAGGCGGTCGTCTACGCCGTCACCGCGCCGGCGCGCGTCAACGTGGCCGAGGTGCTCGTCACGCCGCGCGTCCAGAGCGGGACGCTGATGGCGCGCGGCCCGGCCGCCGACGCCCTCCGCTAACAGTTCCGTGACGCACGCCGACGCCGTCGCGCGCCTCGTGGCAGGACTCGCCGGCCCGTTGCCCGGCTTCGCGGCGCATGCCACGATGGCGCCGTTCCCGTCGACGCCCGACGCGTCCGTGCTCTCCGTCGAGGGCAAGCCCGAGGCGCGGCGCGCGGCGACGCTCCTCCTCGTCTACCCCGGCGCCGCCGGCGAGGCGCGCTTCGTGCTCACGGTGCGGCCCGACACGCTGCGCGACCACTCGGGGCAGGTCTCGCTGCCGGGCGGACGCCTGGAGGCCGGCGAGACGCCCGAGGATGCCGCCCGCCGTGAGGCGTGGGAGGAGGTCGGCGTGCCGCCGGACGCGCCGCGCGTCCTCGGCCGCCTCTCGCCGCTCTACATCCCGCCGAGCGGCTTCGCCGTCTGGCCGGTGGTCGCGGCGCTGGACGCGAGCCCGGCGTTCCGCCCACACGACGCCGAGGTGGCGGCGCTGCTCGACGTGCCGGTGGCCGACCTGCTCGCGCCCGCGTCGCGGCGGACCGTGCCGATGACGCTGCGCGGGGTCGCCTTCGAGGTGCCGGTCTACGCGCTCGGCGGGCGCGACGTGTGGGGCGCGACGGCGATGATGCTCGCCGAGTGGCGCGCCGTGC